>Ga0316628_100001065_pt1 | contig 18851 bp, 17 predicted proteins | sample OWC_Aug_M2_C1_D5_FD_207648 | JGI IMG/M metagenome (GOLD analysis project Ga0316628, IMG submission 207648) | Wetland soil microbial communities from Old Woman Creek delta, Ohio, United States - OWC_Aug_M2_C1_D5_C | ecosystem: Environmental > Terrestrial > Soil > Wetlands | place: USA: Ohio... | reverse complement strand
GCAGTGGATCACGGCGGCGATGGTGCGGTAGGCGAGCGCCTCCTTCAGCACCTGGTCGTTCCACAGCGTCTCGTTGTACGGGTGCAGGAAGATGTGCGAGTGCGCGTCGATGAGACCGGGCAGCAGCGTGGTGCCGGGCAGGTCGATCACCCGGGCGCCGGTCGGGGCCCGGACGTCGGAGGCCGGCCCTGCCGCGGCGATGCGGTTGCCGGTGACGAGCACCGCCCACCCGTCGTGCGGTGAGGCTGCGACGCCGTCGAAGACGCGCGCCGGCCGCAGCAGGATGGCGGTGTCGGCTGGCGATGCTTGCGGGTTGCTGCCGCGTTGCGCCTGGACGCGGATGACGAGCGGCGCAGCGAGCGAGGCAACGAGGAGGACGATCGCCGTGCGGCGCGGGCGTGAATGGGGGAGCACTGAACACCTCGTCTGCCGGTCACCGGGTCATTGCAGTTGGCCGACGGCGACCAGCGCGGGACGCAGCACCTCGCCGTTGAGCTCGTACCCCTGGCGGATGACGCCGAGCACGGCGTTTTCCTGGGCGGGGTCGGTGACGGGCACAATGGTGGCGGCCTCGTGCCGCGCCGGGTCGAACGGCTTGCCGAGCGGCGCCATGCGCTTCACGCCGAGGCCCTCGAGCTTGGCGAGGAACTGATCGCGAACCATCTCGACGCCCTCGAGCAGCCGGCCGCCACCGGTCTGAAGACCGGCGGTCCCACCGCTGTCAGGCGTGGGACTTCCGGCCTTCAGGCCGGGAGCCAGGCGCGCGGCGTCGATCGCCCGATCGAGGTTGTCCACGACGTCGAGCAGCTCGGCGAGAATCGCGCCCTTGCCGCGTTCGACGTCCTTCAGGACGTCGCGCCGGATCCGGGCCTTCACCGTGTCGAACTCGCGCGTCGCCTCGCGGTAGCGCGCGATGGTGTCCTGCAGCTGCTGGTCCTTCTCGGCCAGTTGGCGTTCGAGTTCTTCGACGTAGGTCGGCTTGCGCAGCTCGAAGCGCGACGGCTCGCCGCCGCGCTCCGCGCCGCCCGCCTCCTGCTCCGCCTGCACCCACCAGCGGCGATCGATGACTCTGACCTCCGGCTCGGCGGGTTCGACGGGTGGCTTGGGGTCTGTGGGCATGGTTCTTTCGAGATACGTGCCCTGTGCTGCGTGCTATGTGCTCGGTGCGCGCGAGACATGCCCCGTGCTGCGTGCCCGGCACGTGTGAGACATGCCTTGTGCTACGCGCTGACTGCGTGCAGAACTCGCCGAAAGGCACTTGGCACTTGACGCCTGCACTGGCCCTGCGCACTTGGCCCTTCACGCCTGCACTGGGCACTGCGCACCTGGCACTTCACGCCTGCACCGAGCACTGGGCACTGCGCACTTCACGCTCGCACCGAGCACTCAGCACCCTGCACCTCGCACGTCTCTCCATCAAGATCCCGCTTCCGCCGGCGCCTTCTTTTCCGCGGGCGCGTCGAAGCGGAACGTCAGCGCGCCCCCCTCGAGCCCGATGCGAACGGTGCCGCCGCGTTCCAGCTCGCCGAACAGGATCTCGTCGGTCAGGCGATCGCGCACCTCGCTCTGGATCACCCGCGCGAGCGGCCGCGCGCCGTACACAGCGTCGTATCCCTTCGCCGCCAGCCACTGGCGCGCCTCCGGCTGCAGCTGGATCGCCACCCGGCGTTCGGCGAGCTGCGCCTCGAGCTGCAGGATGAACTTGTCGACGATGGTCTCCATCACGCCGGGCGTGAGGTGCGTGAAGGTGACGATGGCGTCGAGCCGGTTGCGGAACTCGGGGCTGAAGATCCGTTCCAGCGCGGCGCGCGCGCCGCTGCGCGCGGCCTGGCGGCGCTGCTCGTCCGCGTCGCCGCCACCGAATGCCTTCCCGAAGCCGATCGGGGCCGCGCTCATCTCCCGCGACCCCGCGTTCGACGTCATGATGAGAATCACCTGGCGGAAGTCCGCGCGCCTGCCGGTGTTGTCGGTGAGCGTCGCGTGATCCATCACCTGCAGCAGGATGTTGAACAGATCGGGGTGCGCCTTCTCGATTTCATCCAGCAGCACCACGCTGTAGGGGTGGGCGCGGACGGCGTCGACGAGCAGACCGCCCTGATCGAAGCCGATGTAGCCGGGCGGAGCGCCGATCAGCCGTGCCACCGCGTGCTTCTCCATGTACTCGCTCATGTCGTACCGGAGAAACTCGTTGCCCAGGTGGATGGCGAGCTGCCGCGCGAGTTCCGTCTTGCCCACGCCGGTCGGGCCGGTGAACAGGAAACTGCCGGCTGGGCGATCGGGCTGGCCGAGGCCCGCGCGCGCGCGCTTGATCGCCTGTGCCACCAGGTGCACCGCCTCGTCCTGGCCGAAGACGACGCGGCGCAGCGAGTCCTCGAGGGTCTTCAGGCGTTCGCGGTCGGACGAGGTCGCCTGCTTCTCGGGAATGCGCGCCATGCGGGCGACGACGCGCTCGATTTCCGGCAGCCCGACCACCGGGCGCGGCGTCTCGCCGGGTCGAGGCAGGCTGACGTCCGTGTCCGGAGCGGATTTCCCTTTCGCGCCGCCCGCCTTGGCGGCCGCTCCCCTCGGCTTCTTGCCCTTCTGGTCCGCGCCGGCCGGGGTCGCACCTGACGACCTCACTTGCTGCACGTTTTCAGATGTGAGCCCGGCGTCTTCAGATGTGCCCCCAGCGTTTTGCGCGCCGGCTGCCAGGCGCGACGCCTCGGCGACCTCGGCCGCCGCCCGCAGCCGCACCATCGAACCCGCTTCGTCCAGCACGTCGATGGCGCTGTCGGGCAGCCGGTAGTCGCGCAGGTGGCGCTTCGCAAGCCTGGCCGCTCCGTCGATCGCCTCATCGGTGTAGCGGACGCCGTGGTGTTCCTCGTAGCGCGACCGGAGGCCGCGGAGAATCTCGACCGACTCTTCCAGGCTCGGCTCGTCAACCGTGACCTTCTGCAGCCGTCTGGCCAGCGCGCGATCCTTCTCGATCTGCTTGAACTCCTCGAACGTCGTGGACCCGACCATCCGCAACTCGCCCGTGGTCAGCACCGGCTTGATGAGCGTCGCCAGGTCCATCGTTCCGCCGGTCGTCGCACCGGCCCCGATGGTGGCGTGGATTTCGTCGATGAAGAGGATCGGCAGGCGTCGCTTTCGCAGGGCGGCAATGACCGCCTTGAAGCGCTCCTCGAAGTCGCCGCGGAAGCGGGTGCCGGCGAGCAGCGCGGCGGTGTCGAGGTTGAAGATCTCCGCGCCTTGCAGCACCTCGGGCACGTCGTCGTCCAGCAGGCGCTCGGCGAGCCCCTCGGCGAGTGCGGTCTTGCCGACGCCGGCGTCGCCGACGAACACCGGGTTGTTCTTGCGGCGCCGGCAGAGGATCTCGAGCGTTCGCTGCAGTTCCACGGATCGGCCGATGACCGGATCCAGTTGGCCGGCGCGCGCGCGGTCGGTCAGGTTGACGGCGTAGGCCCCCAGCACGTCGCGCGAGGCGCCGCGCGGCTCCTCGCGATCGTCGCCCCCCCGCAGGCCCTGGTCGGCCGGCGCCGTGCCGGCGGCCGGCGTCTTCGTGATGCCGTGCGAGATGTAGTTGAGCACGTCGAGGCGCGTGATGCCCTGCAGCTCCAGCAGCTGCGCCGCAAACGACTGCGGCTGCTGCAGGACGGCTGCCAGCACGTCGCCCGCCTGCACCTCGCCGCGGCCCGCGCTCTGCACGTGCAGGACCGCGGTCTGCAGGACGCGCCGGAAGGCGCGCGTCTGGTCGGGCTCCTTCTCGAAGCCGCGCGGGAACTGCTCCACGGACCGTTCGAGAAAGCTCTCCAGGTCGCGCCGCAGCCGGGGCATGTCCGCGCCGCACGCCACCAGGATACGCTCGCCCTCCAGGTCGTGGGCGAGCGCGTACAACAGGTGTTCGAGCGTGAGAGTCGTGTGACGCCGCGACGTGGCTTCACGAAACGCGACGTGCAGGAGCATCTCGACGGACGCGCTGAACATGGGTCACTCCGGCTCGAGCGTCGCCTGGAGGGGAAAGCCGTGCTGCCGGGCAAGCGTCTGCACCGCGCTCACCTTGGTCTCCGCGATTTCGTACGGGTAGAGGCCGCACAGCCCCCGGCCCTGCGTGTGCACCAGCATCATGATGTGATACGCCTCGGCCGGCCGCTTCAGGAAAACCGTTTCGAGCACGTCGACCACGAAGTCCATCGTGGTGTAATCGTCGTTCAGCAGGATCACCTTGTACAGATCCGGCCGCGTCACCTTGGTCCGCGTCTTCTCGAGGACTTCGCCGCCCGGTCGCTGCTCTTCGGCGCTCATTGCGATCGTTAGTATATCGTGCGTTCGAGGCGACGCTCCGGCCCGCCGCCGGGCGGCGTCGGCTGTGCTATATTCGACAATTGACCCCGTGCGCACTCTGCTGAATCGGAGATCGCGACCCACCGGGAATGCTCCCGTCGAAGAAACGGCTCGACACCCAATTCCGCATAACAGGATCCGCCCGGCACGTGGCCTGCCCGCGCGTCAGTCCCGGCAGCGCGGCCGGTCCGGTACCGCTCGGAGAACGCGTTCCCTTCGGACTGGATTTTGACATGGACAGGCATCGCCGAATCGTCGTGGTCACCAGCGCCCTTCTCTTCGTCCTGGCCATCGCCGCGACCGTGCGCGGGCAGGGCACGGCGGGCCAGCCGCCACAGGTGGCCGGGACCTCCGCGCAACCGGTTCCCGCGCGGCCGTCGTCGGGCCTGAACCTGGCCGCGGCGCAGAACCCATTCCTCGGCGGGGTGAGGACGGGTCAGCCGACGCCGGGTGTCATGCCGCTCTCGCTCGGCGATGCCATCGCCCGAGGCCTGAAGCAGAACCTCGGGCTGCTGCTGGGCGAGCAGGGCATCCAGGCGGCGTCGGGCAGCCGGTGGGCGGCGCTCGGCGGCCTGCTGCCGACTGTGAACGGCCGCCTCGGCGAGTCGCGCCAGGTGATCAACCTCGAGGCTTTCGGCATTCCCGTGCCGGCGGGCCTCAACAGTCCGCTCGTGGGCCCGTTCAACGTGTTCGACGTCCGCCTGTCAGTGTCGCAGACGGTATTCGCGTACTCGGCGATTCAGACGGCCCGTGCGGGCGCCGAGACGCTGACCGCGGCGAAATTCACTTACAAAGACGCGCGCGACACGGTTGTTTTCACGATTGCGAACCTGTACCTTCAGGCGGTCATGGGCGCGAGCCAGATCGAGGCAGCGCAGGCGCAGGTGAAGACGTCCGAGGCGCTCTACACGCGCGCCGTGAACATGAAGGAATCGGGTGTCATCCCCGCCATCGAGGTGCTGCGCGCCCAGGTGCAGTTGCGCGCGCAGCAGCAGCGCCTCATCTTCCTGCAGAACGAGTTCGAGAAGCAGAAACTCGTCCTCGCGCGTGCCACCGGGCTGCCGCTCGAGCAGCAGTTCGACTTGACCGACAAGGTCCCCTACGCGGCGCTCGAGCCGATGTCGCTCGATGCGGCGCTCGCGCTGGCGTACCAGACGCGGTCGGACCTCAAGGCGGCGCAGGCCCTGGTTCGGGCGGCCGAGGACACGAAACGCGCGGCGCAGGGCGAACGGCTGCCCTCGATCGGCGTCAACGCGGACATCGGGAAGATCGGCCCGTCGGCCGACACGTCGCTGAAGACCTACACCCTGGCGGCCGGGGTCCGCGTGCCGATCCTGCAGGCCGGCAGCACGCGCGCCCGGGTGCTGCAGGCCGAAGCCTCCCTGCAGCAGCAGCGCGCGCAACTCGAGGACCTGCGCACGCGCATCGACTTCGAGGTGCGCAGCGCGTTTCTCGACCTCAAGGCCGCCGACGACAGGGTAAAGGTCGCCCAAACGGCCGTCGAACTCGCGGACCAGCAGCTGACGCAGGCCCAGGACCGTTTCGCCGCCGGCGTGGCGAGCAACATCGAGGTCGTCCAGGCCCAGGAGGCGGTCGCCACTGCGAGCGACAACTACATCTCGAGCCTCTACGCACACAACGTGGCCAAGATTTCCCTGGCGCGCGCGCTCGGCGTGGCCGAAGCCGACGGCGGCCGGTTTCTGGGAGGACGCAAGTAATGGCTCGAGACGCGGATCCGGACGTGCGGACCGAGGAGGACGACGGGGCAGCACGCCACGGCGTGCGCGGCCTATTGCGCCGCCGGCACGCCCGGCTGACGCTGCTCGCCGCGGCCCTCGTCCTCGCCGCGGCCGCCATCGTCGTCTGGCGCTACTTCGCCGTGCGCGAGAGCACGGACGACGCGCAGGTGGACGGCCACATCACGCCGATAGCGGCGCGGGTCGGCGGCACGGTGATGCGCGTCAGCGTGGACGACAACCAGGTAGTCAAGGCGGGAACGGTGCTCGTCGAAATCGATCCGCGCGACTACCAGGTGGCGCTGCAGCGCGCGCAGGCGGCGTTTGCCGACGCTCAGGCGGGGTTGCAGGCAGCCAGGGTGGGCGTGCCGATCACCTCCACGACGACCTCGAGCCAGGTGAGTACCGCGGGCGCGGGCGTCGAGCGGGCGCAGGCGGGACTGCAGGCCGCCACGCACGGGGTGGACGTGGCGAAGGCGCGCCTCGGCAGCGCGCAGGCGCGGCTGCGCGAAGCGACCGCGAGCGCCACGCGGACTTCCCGCGACCTGGAGCGGATGAAGCAGCTCGTGGCGAAGGAAGAGATCTCACAGCAGCAGTACGACGCCGCGGTAGCGGCCGCCGATGCCGCGCGCGCGGCGGTCGACGCGGCGCAAGCCGCGGTCGCCGAGGCGGAACCAGGCGTGCAGGTGGCCGAGAACCAGCGGGTACAGGCGGCAGGCATGCTCACGCAGGCGCAGGCCGAGCAGCGGGCGGCAGCGACCGGTCCGCAGCAGGTGCGGGCCAGCGAGGCACGAGCGGCCGCCGCCGAGGCACAGGTGAAGCAGGCCCAGGCGGCGCTCGAGCAGGCGCGATTGAACCTCCAGTACACGACCGTCCAGGCGCCCACGGACGGCGTCGTCAGCAAGAAGAGCGTCGAACCGGGCCAGGTCATCCAGCCGGGCCAGCCGCTTCTCGCGCTCGTTCCCCTTGAAGACACCTGGGTGACGGCCAACTTCAAGGAGACCCAACTGCGCGACATGCGGGTGGGCCAGCCGGCCGACATTTCCGTGGATGCCTATGGCCGCACGTACGCAGGTCACGTGCAGAGCATTGCGGCCGCCACCGGCGCTCGCTTCAGCCTGCTGCCGCCGGAAAACGCGACCGGTAACTACGTCAAGGTCGTCCAACGGGTACCAGTGAAGATCACGTTCGACAAAGGACAGGATCCAGACCACTTGCTCCGGCCCGGGATGTCCGTCGTGGTGACTGTCTTCACGAAGTAGTGAGTAGCGAGTAGTGAGTCGCGAGCATATTCATTTCATCGACTTCGAGTTTCTCGGACATCCGGGCGTCATTGGAACCGGCGTCGTCGAGACCGCCCGCGGCGTCTGGCTCGTGGACCCGGGACCGACGACCGGGCTCCTCGGACTGCGCAAAGGACTGGCGGCGTTGGGCCTGCGCGCCGGGGACGTGCGCGGCATCCTGCTGACGCACATTCACCTGGACCACGCGGGCGCCAGCGGCACCCTGGTAAGGGAGCGGCCCGAGCTTCCCGTGTACGTGCACGAAGCCGGCGCCCCTCACATGATCGACCCGTCGCGGCTCCTCCAGAGCGCCGGCCGCCTCTACGGGAGTGACCTGACTCGACTCTGGGGTGAGGTCGCGCCGGTTCCGGCGGGGAACGTGAAGGTGCTGAAGGGCGGGGAACAACTGGATCTCGACGGCCGGATCGTGCGCGTCGCGTACACTCCCGGCCACGCCGCGCACCACGTCAGCTACTTCGACACCCAATCGGGCTCGGCCTTCGTCGGCGACACTGGCGGCGTTCGCCTGGCACCGTCACCCTACACCGTGCCGCCGACACCACCTCCCGACATCGAGCTGCGCACCTGGTCGGACAGCCTGTCCAGCATTCGCGGCTGGAATCCGAAATGCCTCTATCTGACGCATTTCGGGCGCGTCGACGATCCGGCGCCTCATCTCGCCAGGGTCGAACAGCAGCTGAACGTCTTCGGAGAACTTGTGCGGAGCCTCCTGGACGAACCGGGGACCGACGCCGAGCGGCAGCAGCGCTTCGTCGATCGCGTGGTCGCCGCGCTGCGGCAGGAGATGGCCGACGAGGAGGCGAGGCGGTATCAACTGGCCGTTTCCCTGGAGCACTGCTGGCTCGGCCTGTCTCGTTATTGGCGCAAGAAGGCGAGCGTTTCACGCGCCTGAGGACCGCGCTATACTGGTTGCCTCTTCGGGCATTCCCTGCAGCGAATCGCACGGGCACGCGCCGGTTTGACTTCCTCGGTCCACGGAAGGAGGACCTCCATGGCGATTCCAGTTCCCATCCGCGATTTCCTCACCAGCCGCCACGTCGATTTCCGAGTCGTCACGCACCCCACGGCCTATACCGCGCAGGAAGAGGCAGCGGTGACCCACGTTCCCGGTCGCGAATGGGCAAAGACGGTCGTGTGCTTTGCAGACGGCGAACCGATTCTCGCTGTGTTGCCCGCTCACTACTCGATCGACTTCGACCGGCTGCGCGACATCACCGGCGCCGCGCACGTACGCCTGGCGAGCGAAGCCGAGCTCGTCACGCTCTACCCCGGCTGCGAAGCGGGCGCCATGCCACCTCTTGGCCCGCTCTACAACCAGCGCGTCTTCGTAGACGCTTCCCTGGCCGACGACGAGGACGTCGTGTTCAACGCCGGCACTCACGTCGACGCGGTGCGAATGCGCTACGACGCGCTCGTTCCGCTGATTGGCGGGGTCGTTGCGCGCTTCGCGACGAAGCCACACGGCCATGAGCCCGGGCGTCGCGATCACTGAACCAATCGACCGCGCGAGTTGCGGATCCAATCACCGAGCGATCCCGTCGCCGGGGCCATGAACCCCGGGGCCCGCGCTGAGGCATGCCGGTCGAGCTGCGGCTGGGCGAGTCTCCAGGTTCGCTGGCGTGTCGACGGGAGCCGCGAGGAGGGAGCCCCATGAAGCTGCCGGAGCGAAGCGAGCTCGACGTGTTGATGACGACCGAGGACCGGCCGTGGGTGTCGATCTTCATGCCGACTCATCGACCGGGTGCGGAAGGTCATCAAGATCCGATCCGACTGAAGAACCTGGTGCGGCAAGCCGAGGAACGGCTGCTCGCGCTCGGGGTGCGCACGCCCGACGCGAAGAAACTGCTGGGCGGGCCGCAAAAGCTGCTCGGCGACGACCTGTTCTGGCGCGAGCAACACGAGGGCCTTGCCCTCTACTGCGCCCCGTCGTTCTTCCGTTCCTATCGCCTGCCGCTGCGTTTCGACGAGACCCTGGTGGTCGGCGGGCGGCCCTACGTCAGGCCACTGCTCCCTCTCTTCACGACGCAGTCCCGCTTCTTCGTGCTCGCGCTCAGCCAGCAGCACGTGCGCTTCTTCTCGGCGACGCGGCACTCCGTAACCGAGTTGCCGCTGAACGGCGTCCCGCGCAGCCTGGAAGAGGCGATGCAGTTCGACCAGTTCGCCAAGCCTCGCCGAGCGCGCTGGGTGCAGCCGGCAGGGGCCGGGCGGAGCGGGCGGGCTGAAGGCGGTGGCGTGTATCGGGGGGCCGGCGTCGAGAGCGAGGCCAGCAAGGAAAACCTGCTGCGCTACTGCCAGATGATCGATCGGGGCCTGCACCCCGTGCTTCGCGAGCAGAAAGCGCCCTTGGTGCTCGCCGCCGTCGAGTTTCTGATGCCGATCTACCGCGAGGCGAACACCTACGCACACCTGATCGAGCACGGGGCGGAGGGAAACCCGGACGCGCTGAAGCCCGAAGAGCTGCACCGGCCGGCGTGGAGGGCAGTCGAACCGCACTTCCGGGCGAAAGAAGAGGAGGCCGTCGCGAAGTACTCGGCGCTCGCTGGTACAGGGCGCACTTCCCGTGATGTCGCGCAGATCGTTCCGGCAGCGGCCGCGGGGCGCATCGACACGTTATGGGTCGCCCGCGCTGTCCAGGTATGGGGCCGCTTCGATTCGGGCGACGGGTCCGTATTGCTGCACGACACCGCCCAACCCGCCGACCAGGAACTGCTCGACCTCGCGGCCGTGCAGACGATGCTGCACGCCGGCACGGTCTATCCGCTCGATCGCATGAAGGCGCCGGGAGACGGAACGGTCGCCGCGATCTTCAGGTACTGATCGATCAGGGGCCAGGAACCAGGAACCAGGGATCAGAGGTCAGGGGTCCTGGCCCCGGTCACACAGACAGCTCTGTCAAAGAATCAGCCAGCACTCGGCCCAGACTGTCAGCCGGTCGTCATCCTGCCTGCGCCGCGACCAACCGATCACCCCTTTCTATCGCCACCCGATACGTTGTGTCGCGTGAAGTTTGGGGGTCGGGTGGATGTTGCGCGGTTCGCGCGGCGCGCTCTTTGCAACACATGCCTGCCCGGGCAATCGAACTTCAGTCAAGTCGACCAATCGACAAACGGAGGATTCGTGAGAAGGACGCTCGTTTTCATCGGCCTCGCCGTCGCTGCGGGAGCCGGTTCGGTATCGCTGTTCGCCCAGAAGAGTCCCTATCCGCCGCCGAAGCCCGAGGCGGTGGCACCGGCTGGTTCCTTGACGCGCGGGGGCCAACTTGTCCGTCTCGGCGGCTGCGATGACTGCCATACACCCAAGCTGCAGGGCGGCGCGCCGGACCTGTCCCGACGCTTCTCGGGGCATCCCCAGAATGGGCCATTGCCGCCGGAAACCGCCGGGGCAATCACGACGAACATGATGCTGACCGCGTGGCGAGGCCCGTGGGGACTGACGCTTACGGCCAACATCACGCCGGACAAGGAAACGGGTATCGGCGGGTGGACGGCCGCCGATTTCAAGAAGACGCTGCGAACCGGTGTCGATCCCACCGGGTACGTGATTCGGCCGCCGATGCCGATCGCAACGCTCCAGAACCTGCCCGACGCCGACCTCGAGGCAATCTTCCGCTTTCTGCAGGCGCAGAAACCGATCAAGAACGCGGTCGGGAAGACCAGATAGGGCCGGTCCGAACGTCCGAGAGCCTGAACGTCCGAACGCCCGCCGGCCCGGCGTGACCGGGCTCGACCGTCTGACCTTCGGACTCTCGGACTTCGGACTTATGAACCGTGCTGCCCGACCCTTTTTCCCGGCCCGCGCTACAATCTTCCCACCGTCGGTTCACCTCGGCCCGCACCGGAGGCCACCATGAAGATCGCGTTGCTTTTCTATCATTCGGTCTACGACGACGAGATTCGGGATTTGCTGCAGGGGCTGGGCTGCGTGCGGTTCATCGAAGTGCCGCACGCGTGGGCACAGGACGAGGCAGACCGCCGCTTCGGCACGCACATCTACCCAGGGACCGATTCGATCATCTGCGCGTTCCTGGAAGGCCAGTGCGTAGAGCGGTTGAAGGAGGCCGTGCAGAGGTTCAGGAGCGCCCGGGCGAGGGAGAACACTCACCTCGCCCTTCTGCCGGTGGAGGAATTCGTCTAGCCGGTCCCTGCTCCCCGATTCCTCATGCGGGGACCGAACGGCTCAGGTTCGGGAAGCGGGGTCCGAGCCGTCACACGACGAGCAGCTCTTCGAACTCGGGGATCTCTTCCTTGAGCGCCATCTCGACGCCCATGAAAAGTGTCATCTGCGCGCTCGGGCAGCCGACGCAATTGCCGGTCAGCCTGACCTTGGCCTTGTTGTCGATCACATCCACCAGCTCGATGTCGCCGCCGTCGCTCTGGATGAGCGGGCGGATGCGCTCGATCACGGATTGGACCCGTTCTCGTGAAATCATGATGACTCCTCGCCCGTCGTGTGCGTGAGCAGACGCGGGCCGACGACGGTCCTCTGCAAGCTGATCGCGTGACGACAGACGACAGCTGACCATCGCGATTGTCGCTAGTAACCAGCCACGAGAGTGGCTCGTATCAGCTGATTCGGTAGCAGATGATCGGCCTGCAAACCCGCGTGTCGCGGGCCGCGACAACGGAGCGGACCCGCTGCTGTTTCAGGCGATACAATCCATTAGTATAGCCGCAGCCGCCGCGCGAAGTCTGCTAGAATGGGTTATCCACATCCCCATGGGTATAGCCCCTCCGTTCACAATCGATTCGGTCGTGGTCGGCCGCAGCGCACGCATGCGCGCGGTGTTCGATTTCGTGCGCGTCATCGCGGACAGCGACAGCAGCGTGCTGGTGATGGGCGAGACCGGCACCGGCAAGGAGCTGGTGGCGAACCTCATCCACCAGTCCAGCTCGAGACGGCACAAGCCCTTCATGCCGGTCAGCTGTGCCATTCTCTCGGAGACCCTGATCGAATCGGAGCTCTTTGGGCACGAGCGCGGCGCCTTCACCGGGGCCATCAAGGACCGACCCGGGCGCTTCGAGCTCGCGCAGGGCGGCACGATCTTCCTCGACGACATCGACGACGTGCCCCTGTCGATGCAGGTGAAGCTGCTGCGCGTCCTGCAGAACCGGACGATCGAACGGCTCGGCGGCACGCGTCAGATCCCGATCGACGTCCGCGTCATCACGGGCAGCAAACGCGACCTGCGGCAGCTGGTCGCCGAAGGGAAGTTCCGTGACGACCTGTTCTATCGCCTGAACGTCATCCCCATCAACCTGCCGCCGCTGCGCGAACGCCGCGAGGACATCCCGATCCTGGTCGACCATTTCATCAAGCGGTACTTCCGCCAGCGCAGCGAGGAGCCGCGCGCCGTGTCGCCCGCGGTGATGCAGGCCTTCATGCGCTACCCCTGGCCCGGCAACGTGCGCGAGCTCGAGAACGCATGCGAGCGCATCGCGCAGACGTGCACCTGCGACACGGTTCGCGTCGGATGCGTCCCGGTGAGCGTGCTGTTCCACAAGTACGCGGAGGAGCAGGAACCGATCATCGAGACGCACGCCCACCCCTCGGCCGTGTCGCTCGACGACCGGTTGCGCGAGGTCGAGTCGAACCTGATTAGCTGGGCGCTGAAGGTCAGTTCCGGCAACAAGTCGAAAGCCGCGGAGCTGCTGAACATCAAGCGATCGACGCTGGGCGATCGCATCAAGAAACTCGGGCTGGGACACCTCGAGGCCGCGGAACAGTAGCCCCCACCCACCGCCGGGCCCCCGGCGAGAAGCGCCGAAAAATCGCCAGAACCAGCCGGCCGCGACCCGTCACCCGCCGAAAACCGTGGCAAATTCACGCGATTTGGCGCCCGTTCCTTGGCACCGGCGTTGCTCCCGGCCACGGCGTGCGTACCGTCTCCGAACAAGCCCCGATTGGCTCGCCGCTGCCGCCGATGCAGGTGAAGGTGCTTGGTCCCGACTGCGCACCCCTCTCCGCAACGGATCTCCGCCGCCTGTTTCGCGGGCGCCGTCTCACGCCCGCCCGCCGCGAACGGCTCGCCCAGAGCGGGCGGGTCGTCGCCACGTGCGGCTCCCGCACCGTGGGCCTTGCCGCGTACGACCGCGCCGATGGCGAGGTCCGCGTCCACGAGTTCGCCGTCGACACCACGTCGGCGCTCTGCGCCGAAGAGCACGTGGTGAACGCGTTGCTCGACGCGCTGGAGGTCACCTGCCTGGCCGGCGGAGGCCGCCGCCTGGTCCTGCTGCCGCGCGCAGCCGTCGCCGTCTCGCTGCTTCGCCGCCGCGGGTTCGTGACGATCGCGGAAGGCTGCGCCGGGAGCTGGTTCGAGAAGACGTTCGCGCAGTAGGATTACGCCGAAGGATCGGACTACGCGGAAGCTCTATCCGCAGGTTGCGCGGGAGAGTGTATCCGCAGATTACGCAGAAGATCTATCCGCAGATTACGCAGATTACGCAGATCTCAAACTATAGAAAATCGGCGTAATCGGCGTAATCTGCGGATCGAATTCCTCCTGCGCAATCCCGTCGAATCCGCGTAATCTGCGGATCGAATTCCTCCTGCGCAATCCCGTCGAATCGGCGTCGTCCCTCCGGCCTTCTCATCCGCGCAATCCGCTCACAGCTGCGCTGCGCGAGGGGAATCTGCGTAGTCTGCGGATCTCCTACGCAGATTCTCAGACTATAGAGAATCGGCGTAATCCGCGTAATCTGCGGATCGATTCCTCCCTGCGCAATCCCGTCGAATCGGCGTCGTCCCTCCGGCCTTCTCATCCGCGCAATCCGCTCACAGCTGCGCCGCGCGAGGGGACGAAGGCTTCGGCGGCGAGGCCGGCAGCCTGCGCGCGCCGCGCAATCTCGAGCAGCCGAAGCGCAGCGATCGGTTGCAGGTACGGCCAGGCCGGTTCCCGGTCGATCGTGTAAATGTGGACGCCGCGCGGCTTGATCGACTTGAGCGTGTTGATCCAGATGGACACCGCGAGGTCGCCGGCGTTGTCGATCCGGCCGAGGCGGTCGCGCACGAACATGGCCTGGATGACGACCTCCGGCAGCTGGCGGAGGCTGGCGACGATTGCGTCGAACGGCACCGTCGCCGCGTTGACCCTGCGCAGGAGCGTCGCGTCGCCGGCATCCAGCTTCATGTAGCGTTCGTCGATTCTCGAGAGCGCCGCAGCCACCGGCGCACTGCCGAGCGTCGAGGAATTGGAGAGGATGGCGAGCGGCACGCCGGGCGCGCAGCGGTCGCGCATCTCCACCAGGGCGTCGACGACGTCGGCGAACTGCGGGTGCAGCGTCGGCTCGCCGTGGCCGGCGAGCGTGAGACGCTGGATCGCGTCGCCGTGCTTCTTCAGCTGCGCGAGCGCGAGATCGGTCGCGCGTGCGATGGCGAGCGGATCGGGCCACGTATCGGCTGCCGATGTGGCGCCGTTGCGCGTCCACCCGTACTGGCAGTAGCTGCAGTTGAACGTGCAGACCTTCTGGTGTCTCGGCAGGACGTTGATGCCCAGCGACAACCCGAGGCGCCGGGAGCGAACCGGGCCGTACACGATGCCTTGGTGAAGCGGCAGCATGGCAGAATCCTGACCTGAGCAGATCTATGACGGAATCGGGTGGATACCGATGAGCGAACGCACCGCGATCGCCGGAATCTCGAAACGCGCCCTGCCGGATTGTCGGTAACGACCGGCCCACATCGCAGCCTGGCGGCCGAATATGCCGGTTCTCGGGTGGCTGCCCCCTGCGGTTCGCAAGTTCCTGGCCAGCGTGTAGAGACCTCCGCGTCCTAACAGCTGAGTTCTCTGCGAGTGGGCGGTGCCAGCCGAGCCGGCGGTCCCGCAATCGTGTTCGACGCTGCCGTGGCGTTCGCGACAGCCGAGCGACCGCTGGAGCGTCCGCTGATACAGTGCGCTAGGTCTGCGCGATCGTCTCCAGCGCCTTGCGATCGAGCAGGCGGAACCCGTCCTTCTCGGTCGCCACGATGGATTGCTTTCCCCATCGGCTCATGATGCGGATGCACGTTTCGATCGTGGTGCCGGCCAGATCGGCGAGCTCCTGCCGCGAGAGGGCCATCGGAATGAACAGGCCGTCGCGTTCCACGCGGCCGATGTCGTCGGCCATCTTGAGGAACAGGCGGGCAAAGCGCGGTTCGACGCGCCCGCCCGTGAGGTGAGCGATACGGTTCGTCAGTTCGACCAGGCGCTGCGTGAGGCCAACGAGCAAACCGCGGACGAGCGAAGGGTACTGCTCGAGCAGATCGAAGAGGGCGCGCCTGGGAACGAGCACGCACGTGGTGTCCTCGAGGGCGACCGCGGAGGCAGGGTAGGGACGTCCCTCGTAAGCCGCGACCGCGCCCAGCGGATCACCAGGGCCGAAGATCTCGAGAATGACATCCTTGCCGGCCGCCGTCGTCTTGAACACTTTCACGCGGCCGCGTGCGATGAGCAGCAGGTCGTCGGAGGGGTCGCCTTCGTCGAAGATCTTGTCGCCGCGGTGGAATATCGCGGCACGAGACACCTGTGCGACGCGGGCGCGATCGTCGGCGCCGACCCTGCGGAACAAGGCCGTGATACGGAGCAGCGCCTCGAGGTCCTCCGCCATGGAGGAAATCATAGCAGGGATGCTCGCTGCCGCAGACCGCACGCCGTAGCGCGCAGTTCGCAGACCGTAGAACGCCCCGTCAATCTGACCGGGACCCTAGTGGACCGTATCAGCGGAAGCTATTGCGGTCGCTCCGTTGTCGCGCCCGCGAGATCAGCGCCGCGGTCCCGCAGTGCGACTTTACAGTTCGCTGATACGAGCGACTAGCGCGCGTGTCCACAGATCAACGGGCGGATGCTTCTTCCCTCATTCGACCACCTGCTCGACCCCGGGTCCCGGTTCGTAGCCGCACAGGGGGTCGCTGGCGAACGCGTTGCCGGTTTCCGTGAACGCCCGCGAGCGCGAGCCGCCGCAGATCGCCCGGAAACGGCACCGGCCGCATTTCCCCTCCAGCGCGTCCGGCTCACGCAAGCGGCGGAAGACCGGGTCGTCACGGTAGGTTTGCGCGAGCACGATGTCGCGCACGTTGCCGCGGACCATCGGAAGGAAGCCGCTCGGGCAGATGTTGCCGACGTGGTCGACGAAGACGAACCCGCTCCCGTCGCCGACCGCGCGTGTGGCGCGCAGAGGGGAGGCGACGTTCGGACGTTCGAAGGGTGGGGCGTTCGGGCGCACGGCGAGACGCTCCGCGTGCGTCGTCTCCCACAGCACCCTGCGGTAGTGCGGCGCCTCCGTCGTCTTGATTCCGAACGGGACACGGGCGGCCAGCTGCGACAGCCATCGCAGGACCGACTCGCATTCCCCGGCGCTGATTTGATCGAGCGAGGCGCCCCGGCCGGTCTGCACAAGGAAGAACGCCGCCCACAGCGTGAGGGGGAACGTCGCGACGCGTTCCGCCATCCGTCCGAGCGTGGGCAAGGTGCAGCGGCTGACCGTCGTGTTGATCTGCAGCGGGAGGCCCAGGTCCACGACAGCATCGATGATCTTCATCGTGTTGGCGAATGAGCCGCGCACCCGGCGAAACGCGTCGTGGGTCTCGGGGTCGGGCCCGTCCAGGCTGACGGCCACGCGGCTCAGGCCGGCGTCGCGCAGTTCTTCCAGGCGCGTGCGCGTGGCCGCCGCCGTGCCGCTGGGCGTGAGCGCGACGCTCAGCCCCGCACCGGCCGCGTAGGCGACGATCTCGCGCAGATCCTTGCGCCACATCGGATCGCCGCCGGTCAGGACGAACAGCGGGCGAGGCTCACCGAAGCCGCGGATTTGGTCGATGAGCGCATACGCCTCGGCGGTCGTCAGTTCCCGGGGGTCACGTCGGGCGATCGCGTCGGCACGGCAATGGACACACGCGAGTGCGCAGGCGCGGGTGACCTCCCAGATGACCAGGAACGGCGCTCGGGTGAAATCGGTGGGATGCCGCGGTTCGTCCGGGTGCGGCGAGGTGACTCGGTCGCCAACGGCGAGGACGTGCTGCATTGATCTGCCTCAACAAGGATGAGCTGCGTGATGTGACCCTGACCGTAGTTTGCGAGGCGGGGTGCGCAATGGGTATGACTGGCGTCATAATAGCCGCCCGGCGCTGCGATAATGCACCTGAGGACCGCACCATGCCGCTGAACCCGTGCGAGTTGGAAATCGATCTCTTCTGCCGTGGCATTCGGATCCCGGAGACCGTTTCGCTCGAGGGGGCGCGGGGCATCACCCGCACGCGCGCCGGGCTCGGCGACGGTCTCGAGGTGGTGATCCCGACCGGCTCGTGGCTGAAGAAGCAGATCTGGGTGAACATCCCGGTCGAAGAGCAGTTCGCGAAGCAATCGCCCTACGTGCTGACCGGATCGCCGGCCGAAGGCTACCGAATCCACGACGAGGCGACCGACACGTGGTACGCGGTCACGATTCCGCGCCAGCCCGCGTGGTACGAGCGACGGACCTCGCGCGACATCCCGATGAACAGAATCGGCGTGCTGCAGGGCACCTACCTCGGTATCTACGTCAACATGGTGTGCACGTTCTGGAACTACGACCCGCCGCTCAACTGCCGGTTCTGCACGACCGGGCAGAACGTCGGAGAACACGAGGCGGCCGACAAGGCGGTCTCGGATGTCGTCGAGACGTGCCAGGCCGCCAAGCAGGAATCGGGCATCACGTTCGTGCACCTCAATGCCGGCTTCCAGGGGACGCGCGGCATCCAGTTCGCCGAGCCGTACATCGCGGCGATCAAGGAGCAGGTCGGCGCGCTGGTCGGCGCGCAGCTGTCGCCCGAGAAGGACTTCAGCCGCTACGATCGGCTCGTCGATCTGGGAGTCGATCACCTGTCGTTCTGCGTGGAATTCCTCAACCCCGACTGGTTCGCGCGCATCTGCCCGGGCAAGGCCAAGATGCTCGGCCAGCAGGTGTTCATGGATTCGATCGCGTACTGCGTGAAGAAGCTCGGGCGCGGCGCCGTGTCGGGCGAGATCATCGCAGGCGTGGAACCGATCGAGGACACGCTGCGCGGCATCGACGAGATCACGGCGATGGGCGCGTTCCCGACCGTCTGCATCTTCCGCCCGACGGTTGGCGCGGACCTGGAGCACTGGCCCTCGCCGCGCTACGAGGACATGCGCGTCGTGATGCAGCACGTCTACGAGGCGTGCCGGCGCCACTGGATTCCGATCGGCGCGGCGCCGAACATCGAGGTCAGCATCGTCGTGAACCCCGACGACACGCCGTTTCTCGTGCCGCGCACGCCCGGGTTCTACACGTACGAGGCGTTTCGGCGCATCGCGCGGGTCGCCGCCAGACCGATCTTCGCGAGGCGCCGGCGGCCCAGGGCGCGACGGGAATTCGGCGAGGTCGGCGAGATCCCGCCAGAGGGGACCGCTGGCGGAGGCGTCTCCAACCTGCCTTCTGCTTGAAAGCAGGGGATTTGTCGCCGCGACTGCACGTGGCATCCCGCTTGCGTTCCCTCTTGCCGTTCGTCGGGTTCGCCG
>Ga0316628_100001064_pt1 | contig 18857 bp, 14 predicted proteins | sample OWC_Aug_M2_C1_D5_FD_207648 | JGI IMG/M metagenome (GOLD analysis project Ga0316628, IMG submission 207648) | Wetland soil microbial communities from Old Woman Creek delta, Ohio, United States - OWC_Aug_M2_C1_D5_C | ecosystem: Environmental > Terrestrial > Soil > Wetlands | place: USA: Ohio... | reverse complement strand
CGACAACCAGCGTGCGGACGACGCGAGCGGCGTGGTGCGCGCCTACGACGCCCGCACCGGGCAGCGGCGCTGGGCCTGGGATCCGATCCCCCACGACCCCGCGGACCCCGCCTCCGCCACCTGGCAGAACGCAAGCGCCGCGCATACCGGCGCCGCCAACGCCTGGGCGCCCCTTTCGGCCGATCCCGAGCGCGGCCTGGTCTTCGTGCCCACCGGGAGCGCGGCGCCCGACTTCTACGGCGGCGAGCGCAAGGGCGCGGACCGCTACGCGGACTCGGTGGTGGCGCTGCGCGCCGCGACGGGCGAGCGCGTCTGGGACTTCCAGGTGGTGCACCACGATCTCTGGGACTACGACGTCCCGGCCCAGCCGACCCTGGTGACCTTGCGGCGTGACGGCACCGAGATCGCGGCGGTCGCGCAGGCCACGAAGATGGGACATCTCTTCGTGCTCGATCGCGCGACGGGAGCGCCCCTCTTCCCGGTGGAGGAGCGGCCGGTGCCCGCGAGCGACGTGCCGGGCGAGGAGGCCGCGCCGACGCAGCCCTTCCCCACCGCGCCTCCGCCGCTGGTCCCCCAGCGCCTGGCGCCGGACGACGCCTGGGGGCTCACGCCCTGGGACAAGGCGAAGTGTCGCGAGCGCATCGCGTCGCTGCGCTCGGAGGGAATCTTCACTCCGCCGAGCCTGCGCGGCACGGTGATCTTTCCGGGCAACGCCGGCGGCACGGACTGGGGCGGCGTGGCCTTCGATCCCGCCCACGGGCTCGTGGTGCTGAACACGACGCGGGTGGCCCACGTGGTGACCTTGATCCCGCGAGCGGACTTCGACGCCTTCCGCGCCGCCCATCCGGGCCAGGACGTGTCGCCGATGCTCGGAACGCCCTTCGGCATGCTGCGCGAGGTGCTGCTCTCGCCCCTCGGAATCCCCTGCAACGCGCCGCCCTGGGGCACGCTGCTCGCGGTCGACCTCGCCACGGGTCGGGTGCGCTGGGAGGTGCCGCTCGGCACCACCCGAGACATCGCCCCGCTCCCGATCGCGCTGCCCTGGGGCACGCCGGGCATGGGCGGTCCGATCGTCACGGCGGGAGGGCTCGTCTTCGTGGCCGCCGCGATGGACGACTATCTCCGGGCCTTCGACGTGGAGACCGGCCGCGAGCTCTGGAAGGGCAGGCTGCCGGCCGGGGGCCAGGCCACCCCCATGACCTATCGCGCGCGCGACGGCGGCCGGCAGTTCGTGGTGGTGGCGGCCGGCGGACACGGTCGCCTCGGGACCCGGCGCGGCGACGCGGTGATGGCCTTCGCGCTGCCCGCCCACCCGACCCGCTGATGCGTCGCGGCCGCCTCGGGCCTCAGGCCGCCCGGGCCGCCGCGGCGAGGGCCTCTTCGAAGCCGACACGCTCGTGGATCATGCGGCGATAGCCCACCAGCAGGCGCGCGCGGTTCATTCCCACCGCGCCCACCAGGCGTCCGGCGCGGCCGTAGAGCGCGACGAAGCGGCGCTCGGCCAGGCTGCCGTGCACCACCTGCACCCGATCGTCGCCGCGCGGCCGCCCCGCTGCCTGGAGCTTCACCTCGTACTGGTCCGACCAGAAGAAGGGCACGTTGGCGTAGGGCTCGCCCCGGCCCTCGCCAGCCAGGAGGCGCCGGCCGGCGTGCGCACCCTGCTCGACGGCGTTGGTCCAGTGCTCGACCCGCATGGACTCGTCGAAGAGCGGGTTTCGCCAGCGCGCCACGTCGCCCGCCGCCGCGACGCCGGGCGCGGCGAGACAGCTCTCGTCGCAGACGACGCCGTCCTCCAGGCGGAGCCCCGAGCCCTCGAGCCAGCCCGTGGCCGGCGCGACGCCGATCCCCACCACCACCACGTCCGCGGGGATCCGCGTCCCGTCACCGAGGCGCACCGCCTCGACGCGGTCCGCGCCTTCGATCGCGGCCACGCTGGCGTTGCAGCGCAGATCGACGCCGTGATCCCGGTGGAGCGCCGCGTAGAGCGCACCGATCTCGGGACCGAGAGCGCGCGCGAGCGGCAGCGCCAGCGCCTCGAGGAGCGTCACGGTGAGGCCCCGCGCGCGGCAGCTCGCCGCCACCTCGGCGCCGATGAAGCCCGCGCCCACCACCACCACGCGCGGTCCCTTCTCGAGAGCCGCGCGCAGAGCGAGGCAGTCCTCGAGGGTCCGCAAGAGGTGCACGCCGGGGAGGGGCGGCATCCCGCGAAGCGGACGCGGCGCGGCCCCGGTGGCGATCAGCAGCGCGTCGAAGGCCAGGCGATCGCCGCCCTCCAGCGCGAGCGCGCGCGCCGCGAGATCGAGCGAGCGGGCGCGCACCCCGAGGCGCCACTCCAGGCCGAGAGGGTCGTGGGTCTCGGGGCGGTGGAGGCTCGCGCGCGCCGGCTCCCAGCGCCCCTGCAGGATCTCCTTCGAGAGGGGCGGCCGGTCGTAGGGCAGGTGAGGCTCCGCGCCCACCAGCACGAGGCGCCCGTCGAAGCCGCCGGCGCGCAGCGCCTCGGCGCCGCGCAGCCCGGCCAGCGACGCACCCACCACCACGATCGTGCGCAGCGCCATCTCCTCCTCCCGGGCGCGGCCCTCATCCTGGGCGAGCGCATGCGGCGCCGCCACCCTGGAAACCCGCCTGCTGCGGTGTCACTCTACGCCGTCGCCGGCGCGGCTTCGCCCCGCGCGGCCTCGAAAGGAGCCGTCATGGCCCGCTCTCCGCTCCGCTTCGCCTCGCTTCTCGTCCTGGCCGGCCTCTGCCTCTCCCTCGCCGCTTGCGGCGAGAGCCGCGAGGAGAAGCTGCGCCGCGCCAGCGAGGCGCTGCAGTCCGCGCGCCAGGAGGTGCACAAGCTGCGGGACGAGGTGAAGGGGAAGGAGGAGAAGCAGATCGCCGCGGAGCAGGAGCTGATGGCCGCGCGCAAGAGCCTGACCGAGGCCGAGAGTCGGCTGGCCGACGCCGAGTCCAAGGTGGACCTGAAGGCCACGGACGAGGCGATCTTCCGCGCGGTGCAGAAGCGGCTGCTCGAGGACAAGAAGCTCCGCGACACCGCGATCAGCGCGACGGTCGATCACGGCGCGGTGACGCTCCACGGACGCGTCAGCGACGAGGCGCTCGTGAAGTACGCGCTCGGTCTCGCCCGCGAGACGCCGGGCGTGGCCTCGGTGGAGAGCGAGATCCAGGTGGCGGAGGAGCCGCCGGCCTCCTAGGGACGCGGGCCCGCCGCGACTCACTCCCAGAGGCCGAGGGCGCAGCCGTCCTTGCGGCGATCGCTGGCCCCGACCAGCGTGCCGTCGGCCTCGCGCGCCACGGCCTGGCCGCCGCCGAAGCGGTCCGCCATCACGCCGGGTGGACGCAGAACGGTGTGGCCGCGTGCGGCGAGCGCCGCCTCGAGGCTGCCCCCCTCGCGCACCGGCGCGTCCGGCGTCTCGATCTCGACCTGCGTTCCCGCGAGCCAGCGGAAGCGGGGGCGGTCGAGCGCCTCCTGGGGGTTCAACCCGAAGTCGACGAGGTTCGAGACGAAGGCCAGGTGCGCCTGCGGCTGCACGTCTCCGCCCATGATCCCGAAGGCCATCCAGGGCACGCCCTCGCGCAGCAGCATGCCGGGCAGGATGGTGTGGAGCGGGCGCTTGCGCGGCGCGAGCGCGTTCGGATGCCCGGGCTCGAGGCGGAAGCCCGCGCCACGGTTCTGGAGCAGGATGCCGCTCTCTCCGCAGGCGATCCCCGAGCCGAAGCCCCCGAAGAGGCTCTGGATCAGCGACACCAGGTTCCCCTCCGCGTCGGCGGCGCAGACGGTGGTGGTGTCGCCGCGCGCGATGCCCGAGACGAGGCCGTCCTGCGCCCGCTCGGCGATCCCCCGCGCCCGCTCGCGGGCGAAGGCCGGATCGAGCATGCGCTCCAGCGGCACCGTCACGTGCTCGGGATCGGCCACGTGGGCGTCGCGCTCGGCGAAGGCGAGCTTCGCGGCCTCGATCCGCCGGTGCCAGTCGAGCGCGGAGTCGGGCGGGGCCTGCGCGGGATCGAGGGTCGCGAGCAGGTTCAGCGCCAGCAGCGCCGTCACGCCCTGGCCGTTCGGCGGGAGCTCCGCCACCGTGACACCGCGGTACGTCGTCCGCAGGGGCTCCACCCAGCTCGAGGCGTGCGCCGCCAGGTCCTCGGCGGCCAGCAGGCCGCCCTCGCGGCGCACGGCGGCGAGGATCTCCTCGGCGAGCGGCCCCTGGTAGAAGGCGGCGGCGCCGCCCTCGGCCACCGCGCGCAGGCTGCGTGCGAGGCCCGGGCTGCGCTGCCAGCTCCCGGCCGCCGGGGTGCGGCCCCCGGGCGCGAAGCTGGCGCGGGCGGCCTCGTTGCGGAGCGCGCCCCCCGCGTGGAGCAGGAACCAGTAGTGCGCCACCAGCTCGCTCACCGCGAAGCCGTCGCTGGCGGCGCGGATCGCGGGCTCGAGCACCTGGCCGAGGGGCAGGCGCCCGAAGCGACGCGAGAGCGACTCCCAGGCGTGTAGGGCGCCCGGCACCGTCACCGAGAGGATCCCGTGCGGCGGCATGCGCTCGAGGCCGCGGGCGCGGTAGGCCTCGAGGGTGGCGGCGGCGGGGGAGCGGCCGCTCCCGTTCAGGCCGACCAGCCGCCGCTCGCGCTGCGACCAGAGCAGCGCGAAGGCGTCGCCGCCGAGACCGGTCTGCATCGGCTCCACCACGCAGAGCGCCGCTGCGGCGGCGATCGCCGCGTCCACGGCATTGCCGCCGCGGCGGAGCATCTCGACGCCCGCGGCGGCGGCCAGCGGGACGCTGGCGCAGACCATGCCGCGGCGGGCCAGCACGCAGGAGCGCTCGCTCCGGAGCGCGGAGTCGCTGCGGCCTCGCTGGCTGGGGAGCATGGGCTCCATCCTACCTGCTCCCTGCGGGCCCGAGCCCCGCCGCGTCAAGCGGCGGGGCGGGCCGGCCGATCCGTGCGGGCGGAGGCCGCCGGAGCCATGGACGAGCCCGAGATCGGCACCGACGAGATGCCCGAGGCCAGCCCCGAGCCCGAGAAGGAGGTGCCGTCGAGGTACCGGGTGCATCTGCTCTGCGACGCGAAGCCGACCGAGCGCGGGGTGGTGTATCGCCGGGCCGGGCAGCGCTTCCTCCTGGCGTGGAGCCGGGTGCAGCGCGTGCTCGCCGCGGAGGTGGGCGAGCCGGAGGGCGTGCGCACCGTGGTCTTCGACCTCCTGGTGGCGCTGCGGGGCCCCGAGGCCGTGGCCTGCCGCCTGGACGCCGAGCCCGGCGACGCGGCGGCGGCGCTGGCGCGCGCGCTCGAGCTCGGCGTCGGGCGCGAGCGCTGCTCGCCGTCGCTTCGCGCGGTCGCGGCGGAAGGCATGGCGACCCGCTGGTACCCCGACCTCGAGTCCTTCGGCGAGGCCAATCTCGAGTCCGTGCGCTTCGGCTGACCGCGTCGGGGGCGGGCTGCTACCGTGCGCCGCCATGGGCGGACGCGTGGAGGTTCGGCGCGAGGGGCCGCTCGGCTGGATCGTCTTCGACCATCCCGAGCGCCGCAATGCGCTCTCGCTCGAGATGTGGCGCGCCATCCCCGACGCCGTCGCCACGCTGGAGGGCGACGCCGGCGTGCGCGTCGTCGGCCTGCGCGGTGCCGGCGACACGGCCTTCGTCTCGGGCGCCGACATCTCCCAGTTCGAGCAGGCGCGCAGCGGGACGGATGCCGGCGACTACGATCGCACCACCGCCCACGCCTTCGAGGCGCTCGCGCACTGCGCGAAGCCGGTGCTCGCGCTGATCCACGGCTTCTGCGTGGGCGGCGGCTGCGCCGTCGCCCTCACCGCCGACCTCCGCTACGCCGCCGACGACGCGCTCTTTGCGATCCCGGCGGCGCGCCTCGGGCTCGGCTACGGGCCGCCGCTCCTCGAGACCCTGGTCCGGCTGGTCGGGCCCTCCTACGCCAAGGAGATCGTCTTCAGCGCGCGCCGCTTCCCCGCGGCCGACGCCCTGCGCATGGGGCTCGTGAACGGCGTCTTCCCGAAGTCCGAGCTCGAGACGCGGGTGCGCGCGCTGGCGGAGGGGATCGCGGAGAACGCGCCCTTGACCCTGCGGAGCGCGAAGCTCGTGGTGCGCGAGCTCGCCCGCGAGCCCGCCGCCCGCGACGCGGCGGCGATCGCCGCCTCGATCCGCGCCTGCTACGAGAGCGAGGACTACCAGGAGGGCGTGCGCGCCTTCCTGGAGAAGCGCCCTCCCGTCTTCCGCGGGCGCTGAGGCCCGCGTCCGTCACGCCTAGGTGTCGGAAGCCAGGGCCGGCGCCGCCGCCCGGGTCCGCGCCTCGCGACGCTCGCTCCGCCCGAGGAGCCACCGCTCGAGGCGCCGGCGCAGCCCCGGCAGGGGACGCAGCGCCTCCCCGAGGCCGCGCGCCGCGAGCCCGGCCAGCGCCGCGGCGGGACCGTCCGGCGCGCCGAGCCCCTCCAGCGCGCGACGGGAGCGGCCTGCGCGCTCGTAGGCGTCGCCGGCGGCGTGGAGCGCGGCGTCGCGCCCGGCCTCGTCCCGGGTCGCCGCCGCCCGCGCGCGGGCGAGCTCCGTGGCCGCGAGGTGGAGCGCGAGCTCGCGCCGCCGCGCCGCCACCGCGCGAAGCCAGGCGCCCGCCGCCTCGCCGTGGAGGGCGATCCGCGCCAGCGCGGCGCCGACCGTGGGCAGGAGCAGCGCTGCCGCGCCACCTGGCGTCGCGAGCAGGAGAGCGGTGCCGCCGAGGGCTGCCAGCCGGGGGAGCCGGCCAGCCAGGGTGGCGGCGCCGCAGAGCGCCAGCAGGACCGCCGCTGCCGCCGCGACGTGCTCTGCGAGTGCGCCGTCCGGCGCCCGAAGGGCCAGGCGTGCCGCTCCGAGCCCGAGCCAGCCGAGGCCGAGCCCGAGGCGCAGCGCCGCCTCGGCGGTCAGCAGGGCCGCGGCGAGCGGGGGCGCGCTCTCGCGCGCCGCATCCAGCGGCGGGGGCGCATCCGGGGGCGAAGGCTCCACGGAGCGCATCATGGGCGGAGTCGGCTTCGTGGTCGAGGGGCGGTCGATTCGCTATCCGATGGGGTCCGAGGCCGCGAGGCCCGGTACTCCAGGAGTCCGCCATGCCCCAGAGCCCGCGCCGCCGGGTCGCCGTGGTCGGCGCCACCGGTGTGGCCGGTCAGCAGTTCCTCGTCTCCCTCGATCGCCATCCCTGGTTCGAGGTGGTGGCCCTCGCCGCGAGCAGCCGCAGCGCCGGCAAGCCCTACCGCGAGGCGATCACGGACGAGCGCGGGCACGCGAAGTGGGGCTGCGAGGAGCCGCTGCCCGAGGCCTTCGCCGAGCAGCGGGTGGTGGACGCCGACACCCTCGACCTCGCGCAGGTCGACCTCGTCTTCTCCGCGGTGGAGAGCGGCGCGGCCCGCGCCCTCGAGGCGCGGATGGCGCCGCGCGTGCCCGTGGTCTCCACCTCCTCGGCCTTCCGCTACGAGCCGGACGTGCCGATCCTGGTCCCGGGCGTGAACGCCGACCACGCGGCCCTGGTGAAGCGGCAGCAGCGCGAGCGCGGCTGGCGCGGCTTCGTGGCGCCGATCCCGAACTGCACCACCACCGGACTGGTCTCGGCCCTCGCACCCCTCGAGCGCGCCTTCGGCCTGCGCGCGGTGATCATGACCTCGATGCAGGCGCTCTCCGGCGCGGGGCGGAGCCCCGGCGTGGTCGGCCTCGACATCCTCGACAACGTGATCCCCTTCATCCCCAAGGAGGAGGAGAAGGTCCAGACGGAGACCCAGAAGATCCTGGGGCGGCTCGAGGGCGAGAGCATCCGTCCGCTCGAGCTCCCGGTCTCCGCGACCTGCACCCGGGTGAACGTGCGGGACGGGCATACGGAGGCGGTCTACGCCGGCCTCGGCCGCGCCGCGAGCCCGGCGGAGGCGGCGGAGGTGCTGCGCGCCTTCGGCCGCGAGTTCACGGACCTCGGCCTCCCCTCCTCGCCCCCGGAGCTGATCCAGGTGAGCGACGACCCCTTCCGCCCGCAGCCCCGCATCGATCGCCGCGTGAACGACGGGATGACGACCGTGGTGGGACGGCTGCGCGAGGACGGCGTGCTGCCGAACGGCATCAAGTTCGTCCTGCTCTCCCACAACACGAAGATGGGAGCGGCGAAGGGCGCGCTGCTGGTCGCCGAGCACCTGGTCCACCAGGGCCTCGCCTAGCGAGCCGCAGGCGAGCGGAGATCCCCAGGCGGGTCTCCGGCCGGTCCCTGGCCCGCCCGCGGAGGGGGAGCCTCCGGGCGCAACACCTCGTTGAGGCGGCGCTGGGCCGTGCCCCTTGACTTGCCGCGCCCAGCGCGGAACCTATCGCCGCAAATCGAATCCAGGGGCGCGCCGGCCTGCCGGCGCGCGATCGAACGGGCGGGTGGACCGCCCGTCCTTCGAAGCTTTCAGCAGGAGGGGAGGTCCCGGGGGACCACATGGTGAAGCGATCGCTCGTCCGCGTCGCAATCGTTTCGGGGGCCGCGTTGGCGCTCGCGGCCACGGGCTGCGCCACGAAGCCGAAGGAGAGCACGGCTGCCACTACCGCCACGTCGCACGGGTTCGAGGAGAGCGCACCCACGCCCGAGAGCGCGGGCCCGGTGCGGGTACCGGAGCTCAAGACCGTCTACTTCGACTTCGACAAGGCCGACATCCGCTCGGACCAGCGCCCCACGATGAAGGCGAACTCGGACGCGATCATGCAGCACAGCGAGTGGAAGCTGATCACCATCCAGGGCCACACCGACGAGCGTGGGACCGAGGAGTACAACCTGGCCCTCGGCGAGCGCCGCGCGGACTCGGGCAAGCGCTACCTCGAGAACCTCGGCGTGCCGGCCGCGCGCATCGTGACGGTGAGCCTCGGCGAGAGCCAGCCGGCGGTGCAGGGCCACGACGAGTCGGCCTGGAAGTTCAACCGCCGGGACGAGTTCCTCGTCACGCGCTGAGCCTCCGGTCGGATCTGGACGAGGGCGGTCGCCGGTCCGGCGCCGCCCTCGTCTCGTCTGCGCCCGCCGCCGGCCCCCGGGAGCCGATCGTTGACCGCCCGTCCGGGCGGCTGATACCCTCGTCGGAACCCACTCCGAGCGAGGTCTTCCCATGCCCGTCCACGGCGGCAAGCTCGCGGCCCGCGCCTTGAAGCGCGCGGGTGTCGAGGTCCTCTTCACGCTCTCCGGCGGGCACATCATGCCCATCTACGACGGCTGCCTGGACGAGGGCATCCGCATCATCGACGTGCGCCACGAGCAGGCGGCGGTGCACGCCGCGGACGCCTGGGCGCGCTGCAACCCCGGCAAGGTCGGCGTCGCCGCCATCACGGCGGGGCCCGGCGTGACGGACGGCGTCACGGGCGTGGCGAACGCCTGGCGGGCCAACTCGCCGATCCTGGTCTTCGGCGGCCAGGGTCCCTTCGCGAACCTGCGTCGAGGCTCTCTCCAGGAGATGGACCACGTCGGCGTGATGAAGCCGATCACCAAGTGGGCCGACGCCTGCTACGACACGCGACGCATCCCCGAGTACATCGAGCTCGCGATCCGTCACGCGGTCTCGGGCATCCCCGGCCCGGCCTTCCTCGAGATCCCGATGGACGTCTTCATGGGCCAGGCGGAGTGGGAGCAGGCTCCGATCCCGCCGATTCGCACCGCGCCGCCGCGGCTCTCGCCGGACCGCGCCGACGTGCGCGCGGCGCTCGAGCTGCTGCGCCAGTCCAGCAAGCCCATGCTGATGGCCGGCACCAGCGTCAAGTGGTCGCTCGCGAGCCAGGCGATGAACGCCTTCCTCGACGAGACGCGCATGCCGGCCTACACCAACGGCATGGGGCGCGGCACGATCCCGCCCACCTCGCTCCAGTATCTGAACCGCTCGCGCCGCGAGGCGATGAAGCAGATCGACGCGATCGTGCTCGCGGGCTCGCTCCTCGACTTCCGGCTGGCCTTCGGCAAGACGATCCCGGCCACCGCGAAGATCATCCAGCTCGACATGGACGCCACCCTGATCGGCATGAACCGCCCGGCGGACGTGGGCCTGGTCGGGAACCTGGCCTGCACCTTCGAGCTGATGCTGGAGGAGATGAAGAACTCCGGCACCCGGCTCGACTTCAGCGCCTGGCGCGACGAGCTGCGCGGGATCGAGGCGGCCGCGGAGAAGAAGGTGGAGGCCGCGCTCCAGAGCGACGCGGTCCCGGTGGATCCGATGCGGCTGTGCCGGGAGGTGCGCGACTGGCTCTCCACGCTCGGCGAGACCGTGGTGATCGGCGACGGCGGCGACATCGTGGCGACCGCGGCGAAGATCATCCCCGTGCCCCGGGAGGGCGCGTGGATGGACCCGGGCCCGCTCGGGACCCTCGGCGTCGGGATGCCCTTCGCGCTCGCCGCACAGCTCGCGAACCCCGACAAGCGCGTGGTGATCGTCTACGGCGACGGCTCGTTCGGGCTGAACGGCTTCGAGTACGACACCGCCGTGCGCTTCGGCCTGCCCATCATCGGGGTCGTCGGGAACGACGCGGCGTGGGGTCAGATGATGCGCCCGCAGGGCGCGGTCTACGGCTGGGATCGGCTGGCGGGCACCCTGCTGAGCCCCACCCGCTACGACAAGGTCGTGGAGGCGCTCGGCGGGCACGGCGAGCACGTGACGCGCCCGGAGGAGATCCGCCCGGCCCTCGAGCGCGCCGCGGCCTCGGGCAAGCCCGCGCTGGTGAACGTCGAGATCCGCCAGGACCGCGAGTACAAGGGCGGGGTCTACGTCTAGCGCGTCGGATCCGCTGCGGCGCGAGGCGCACCCGCCGGCTGAGCTCGGTCTCGACGCGGAGGCCCTCGCGGCGCTGGCCCGGGCGCTGGGCCCCTTCGCCCTGGTGGACCTCGAGACCACCGGGCTCCCCGACGATCCCGCCGCCGAGCTGATCGAGGCGGGGGCGGTGCTGGTGGACGCGGGAGCCGCCCCGGTCACGACGCTCCAGAGCCTGCTGCGCCCGTCGCGGCCCCTGCCACGGGCCATCCAGCGCCTGACCGGGCTCACCGACGCCGACCTCGCGGGCGCTCCCGCGCTGCAGGAGATCGCGCCGACCCTGGCCCGCGCCCTCGCCGGGCGCACCCTGCTGGCCCACAACGCGTCGTTCGAGCGCGCGTTCCTCGCGCGCTGCGTGGATCCCGCGCTGGGCTCGGCACGCTACCTGGACACGCAGGACCTGCTGGCGGTGACGCATCCCGACGCGGCGGACCTGCGCCTCGAGACCTTCGTGCGTGCCGAGCTCGGGCGCGAGGAGCGACACCGCGCCCTCGACGACGCCCTCGACGCCGGGCGCCTGCTCTCGAGCGCCGGGCGCGGGGCGCGGGCGGGCGAGGCGCGCTACGTCCACGCCGCCGAGGCCCTCGCCACCTACGCCCCCGACTCGCCGTGGCTCGCGCTCCTCGGCAAGCCCGAGGCCGCCCGGGCCGAGCCTGCTCCCACCTACCTCCCCATCGGCGCGAGCCAGGAGACGCCCGTTCCCTTCGACGAGGAGTCGATCGCCGCCGTGCTCGCCGACGCCGAGCGCGGCCGGCGTCACTTCCCCGGCTATCGCGTGCGCGAGTCGCAGATCCTGCTGGCGCGCCACTTCGCGCGCACCCTGCGCGACGGCGGGGTGGCGCTGCTCGAGGGCGGGACGGGTGTCGGGAAGTCGCTGGCCTACCTGGCCGCGGCGATCCCCTTCGCCATGGAGCGGGCGTCCCGCGGCGAGGACGGGCCGCTCGTGATCTCGACCCGCACGCGCCTGCTCCAGGACCAGCTCCTCTGCCACGACATCGCCGCCGCCGCCCGCTTCCTCGGCTGGCCGGGGCTGCGCGCGATGTCGATCAAGGGCCGCGGGAACTACACCTGTGCGCGTCGGCTGGCCGCGGTGCTGGAGGAGGGGCTCGAGCCCCGCATCTTCGCCGAGGACCGCCTGGCCTTCGCGGTGCTCGCCGCCTGCGCGCGCACCCGAGCCTGGGGCGAGGTCGGCTCCGTGCCCGCGGCGCTGCTGCGGCGCTTCCCGCCGCTGCGCGAGCTGCTGCGCCGCTCGGTGGCCGAGCGCGCGGAGCAGTGCACCCGCGAGCAGTGCGCGACGCAGCCCGACTGCGCGCTCGGCCGCCGCCGCGCGGCGCTGGCCGAGGCGCACCTGGTGATCGCGAACCACGATCTGCTGCTGCGCTGGCCGCCCGACTATCCGGGCTTCGCGCACGTCGTGGTGGACGAGGCCCACGAGCTCGCCGGCGTGGCGGACGAGGTCTTTGCCTCGGAGATCGGCCCCGAGGCGCTGGTCGGCCGGCTGGACGACGTCTTCGGGCGACCGGACGAGGGGAGCGCCGGGCGCCGGGCTCCGGCGCGCGGGCGGGCCGCGGGGCGCGACGCGCGCGCCTGGAGGCGCAGCGTGCAGCAGGAGCTGGTGGCGCTCGGCCGGGCCCTGGCGGAGCTTGCCGGTCCCTTCGGCGAGGTGCAGGTGCCCGAAGCGCCCGGGCCGGAGCTCCGGGCCGCGGCGGACCAGGCGGAGCGTGCGGCCTCGGCGCTCGAGAGCGTTGCCGACACCCTCGAGGGTCGCTACCCCGCCACCCAGCAGGAGGTGGCCCGCGGCGTCGCGCGGCTGGTGGAGGAGCTGCGCGGCGGGGCTGCGGCGCTGCGCGCCGCGGTCACCGGGGCGGGCGCGGACGCCGTGGCCTCGTTCGTGGGCCTCGAGCCCCCCTTCGACCGCTGGCGCCTCCTGGTGCGTCCGGTCTCGCCGGCCGACGCCTTCCACGAGCGATTCCTCCAGCGCCTGCGGGCCTTCGCCGGCGTCTCGGCGAGCCTCTTCGTGGCGGGCGACGCCTTCGCCGCCCTCGGTGAGCTCGAGCTCGAGGCCCGCGCCGGCGAGCGCCTGCTGCGGGTCTCCGCGCCGAGCCCCTTCCCCTACGCCGAGCACATGCGGGTGGTGGCGCTGCGCGAGGGGGGCGATCTGGTGCGGGAGACCTGCGACGTGATCGCCGAGCTCGCCGTCCGTCTCGGCGGCCGCACGCTCGGCCTCTTCACCAGCCTGCGTCGGATGAACGACGTGGCGGAGCTCCTGGATCAGCGGCTGCGCGCGGAGGGCCTCGAGGTGCTGGCTCCGCGCCGCGCGAGCGACGACCCCGCCGCCCTGGTGGAGCGCTTCCGGCGCGGCGGCACGGTGCTGCTCGGGGCGCGGACCTTCTGGCAGGGCGTCGACATCCCGGGGAGCGATCTCCAGGCCGTGGTGATCGAGAAGCTCCCGTTCGAGGTGCCGACGGAGCTCCGGCGCCGTCGCGAGCTTCGCCTGCGGCGGACCGGGATGGATGCCTTCGCGCGTTACACGCTCGGGAAGATGCTCCTCCACCTGAAGCAGATGGTGGGCCGCCTGATCCGCACCGAGGAGGATCGCGGGCTCGTGGTGATCGTGGAGGGAAGGACCGATCGGCCCTATTTTGCACGCCTCTCCGAGGCGCTCCCCCCGGGCTCCCGCGTGACCGCGGCCACGCGGCAGGAGCTGCCGCGGCTGCTCGCGGAAGTGGGGGTCGGCCCGCCGCCCGCGCCTGCCGGCTGACGGCGCGCGAGGGGAACGGATCCTGAGTCGGGGACGAGGAGGCACGGAGTTGGATCACGAGATCGCGCGATCGTCCACCACGGCGGGGCTCCCCGTGGCGCCCACGCTCTCGCCCTCGCTGGAGGCCGCAGGGGTCGGGCGCGGGAACACATTGGTGGATCGGCGCTCGCTCCTGATCTGTCTCCTGTCGCTGCCGATCGGAGCGGCGGCGGGGGTGGTGGCGCAGCTCCTGACCGCCCTGATCTATGGGGTGACCAACCTCTCCTTCTACGGCCGCCTCTCGCTCTCGCCGGCCAGCCCCTGGGCGAACGCGCTCGGCCTCGGGGTGATCGCGGTTCCGGTGCTCGGCGGGCTGGTGGTGGGCCTGATGGCGCGCTTCGGCTCCGACAAGATCCGCGGCCACGGCATTCCCGAGGCGATGGAGCAGGTGCTGCTGAACGAGAGCCGCATCCCGCCGCGCCTCACCTTCCTGAAGCCGGTCTCCGCGGCGATCGCCATCGGCACCGGAGGACCCTTCGGCGCCGAGGGCCCGATCATCGCCACCGGCGGCGCGCTGGGCTCGCTGCTCGGCCAGGTGGTTCGGGTCACGGCCAAGGAGCGCAAGACCCTGCTCGCGGCGGGGGCCGCGGCGGGGATGGCGGCGACCTTCGGCAGCCCGGTCTCCGCCGTCCTCCTCGCGGTGGAGCTCCTGCTCTTCGAGCTGCGGCCGAGCTCGATGGTGCCGGTGGCCTTCGCCAGCGCCACCGCCGCCGGCCTGCGCGCGCTCTGGCACGGCTCGGCGCCGATCTTCGCCATGCCGGCGGTCTCGGCGGCCGGGGGCCTCGCGCTCGCGAGCTACGCCGTCGTGGGCGCCGTCGCGGGGCTGGTCTCGGTGGGTCTGACGCGCGCGGTCTACGCCACGGAGGACGCCTTCGACCGTCTACCCGTCCACTGGATGTGGTGGCCGGCGCTCGGCGCGGTGGCGGTGGGCGCGGTGGGCTACTTCGCGCCGCGCACGCTCGGCGTCGGCTACGAGAACATCTCCGACATCCTCTCGGCGAAGCTCGCCCTCGGCGCCGTGATCGCGCTCTGCGCGCTGAAGTTCGTCTCCTGGTGCATCGCGCTCGGGAGCGGCACCTCCGGCGGCACCCTGGCGCCGATCTTCACCATCGGCGGGGGCCTCGGCGCCGCCCTCGGCAGCGCGGCGGCGCTGCTCCTGCCCCACGCCGGAATCGATCCCCGCGTGGCGGCGGTGGTGGGGATGGCGGCGCTCTTCGCCGGCGCCTCGCGCGCGCTCCTCGCCTCGGTGGTCTTCGCCTTCGAGACCACCCAGGAGCCGAACGTGCTGCTGCCGCTCCTGGCCGGCGGCGCGGCGGCCTATCTCGTCTCCGCGCTCCTCATGCGAAACAGCATCATGACGGAGAAGATCGTGCGTCGCGGCGTGCGCGTGCCCGAGGAGTACGAGGCTGACTACCTGGACGGCGTGCTGGTGCGCGACGGCTCCTGCCATCGCGTGGTGTCGCTTCGTGCCGCCGATCCGGTGGACGTGGCGCGGACCTGGCTCGCCTCCGACGCGCCGGGGACGCGGCACCAGGGGTTCCCGGTGCTGGACGCGGCGGGCGAGCTGGTCGGAGTGCTGACGGCCCGCGAGATCGCGCTGGCGCCGGATCCGGCGGCGCCGCTGGGCTCGCTGGTGAAGCGGCCGCCGGTGGTGGTCTTCGAGGACGAGTCGCTGCGCGAAGCGGCGGATCGCATGGTGGAGGCGGAGGTCGGGCGGCTCCCGGTGGTGCGCCGCGGCGCCGCCCGCCACGTGGTCGGCATGCTGACGCGGAGCGACCTGGTGGGAGCGCACAGGCACCGGCTGCGTGCGGAGCGGCTCGACTAGGGCAAGCGAAGCGCGCGGCGAGCTTCGGGGAGAGCCGACATGACCACGCGAAGGGCGACGACGGCGAGGAAGGGCGCGCGCGGCGCCGGCGCGCGGCCGGCGAAGCGAGCGCGGGCAGCAGAGGCGGTGCAGGCGGCGCGGCCGCGGCGCGAGCCGGAGCCCGAGCGAGTGGCCGACCGGATCTCGGCCTGGGAGGACGATCCCCTCTCGGGCGGAGCGCCGATCCGCCGGCCGCTGCCCGATCTCTCCGCGCGGCCGCTCCCGCTCGCGATCTCCGGTGCGCGCCCGGCGCCCAGGGCGTACCCGCGCGGCAGCGCGGGGTTCCGCTACTGGACGGCGGCGGAGGCGCTGCGCCGCGCCGCCGACTTCTGGGGCCGCCACCTGCCCGCCGGCACCGCCTGGCAGCCCGGCGATCCGCTGCGCGTGCACCTCGACCAGGGCGTCGACCTGAACGCGTACTACGACCGCAAGGGGCTCTCGTTCTTCCGCGACACGGTCGCGCGTCGCACCGTGTACTCCGGCGAGAGCCCGGACGTGCTCTGCCACGAGCTCGGGCACGCCGCGCTCGATGCGCTGCGGCCGCAGCTCTGGGACGTCATGTCCGACGAGGTGGCCGCCTTCCACGAGTCCTTCGGCGACGTGAGCGCGCTCCTCTCCGGGCTCCAGCTCCCCTCGCTGCGGAGCAGCGTGCTGAGCGAGACGGGCGGCCGTCTCTACCGCTCCTCCCGCCTGTCGCGTCTCGCGGAGCAGCTCGGCTGGGCGATCCGCCAGGGGCATCCCGACCTGGTGGAGCCGGACTGCCTGCGCAACGCGGTGAACGCCTTCTTCTACCGCTCTCCGATGGCGCTCCCGCCCTCGGGGCCGGCCTCGTCGCTGAGCTCGGAGCCCCACTCCTTCTCCCGTGTCTTCACCGGAGGCTTCTTCGAGGCGCTCGCCAACATGGTGACGGTGCTCGCCGCCACGCCGAAGGAGGCGGACCTGGAGCAGGCGAGCTCGGACGCGGCGGCGCTGCTGGTCGACGCCGTGGCCGCCGCTCCGATCGTGCCCGACTACTACAGCCAGGTGGCGGGCCATCTGCTGGAGGCGGACGCGGAGCGCTTCGCCGGAAAGTACGACGAGGCGCTGCGCAGCGCGTTCGTCCGCCGCGGCCTCTTGAGCCTGCGCAGCGCGGCGGCGATCCGTCGGCCGGAGCGCGCGCGAGCGCCGCGCGGGCGCACCCGGCCTGCGCGTGCCGCGGCGGCGCCGACGCTCCCGCGGCTCAGCTTCGCCGGCGCGGAGTTCGGGCTCGGCGAGCGCGTGCTGGTGGTGCACGCGGCGGGCGAGGCGCGCCGCATGCCGGTGGCGTCTGCGGCGGTGCACCTCGGCCCCGCGCCCTCGCCGAGCGATCAGGATGCGGCACGCTCCTTCGTCGAGTACCTTTTCCGTCGAGGACGCGTGGACCTCGGCCGTCACGGCGACACGACCACGCGTGTCGAGCACCGCACGGTGCGAAAGACGCACGAGCTGCGCGAGCAGCCGGAGGGGCTGCAGCTGGCGCGGCGGAGCTTCGACTGCGGCTTCGACTGAGCGGGGACCGCGGGACGAGCGCGCGCGACGGCGAGTGCGAGGGCCGGCCGGCGCGTCCCAGGAGGTCGGATGAAGTCCCGGAGCCGAGCGAAGCCCGGAGCGAAGCCGGGCACGAAGCTCGGTGCCAAGCCCGCCGCGAAGGCTGCGGCCCGCGCCGCGGCGAAGCCGCGAGCCGGAGCGCGCGAGGCCGCGAAGCCGAAGACGGGCGGGGCCCGCGGCAAGGAGCGGCCCGAGAACGCGGGCCCGGTCCGGCGTCCGTCCGAGCGCGAGGCGGCGCAGCACTTCGTGCGCGGCCTCCTGATCCGGGGCGAGGCGGCTCGGGCGCGGCGCGGCAAGCTGCCGCCGGGCGCCACCCACGAGATCGTCGAGGAGCCGGAGGAGGAGGAGCTGCCGAAGCTCCGTCGGCGCCGCTTCTCCTTGGCCTGACGCGCTGCGCCTGCGCGTGTGAAAGCCCTGTGAAAACCCTCCGTGCGTGGGTCCCCTTCCCGGCGGGGTCGGCTAACCGTCTTGTGCGGGGGCGTCGGTTTCCCTAGCGTACGGCTCGGGGTAAAAGTGACCCTGAGTCATGTTTTGCACGGTACGGCGTGCGGCAGGAGGGGGGGTGGAGCGGACGTTCCCCAGCGATCGATGGGCCGTGATCCTCGGCGGCTCGAGCGGCTTCGGGCTCGCCACGGCTCACAAGCTCGCCGCCCACGGCATGAGCCTCTGCCTCGTGCACCGCGACCGCCGAGGCGCGATGGCGCGGATCACGCCGGAGTTCGAGAAGATCCGCGCCTACGGCGCGAACCTCCTCACCTTCAACGCCGACGCGCTCGATTCCGAGGTCCGCGCGCGGATCCTGGACGAGCTCGCGGGCGCGCTCGGCGCGGAGGGCCGCGTGCGCGTGCTGCTCCACTCGATCGCGTTCGGCAACCTGAAGCTCCTGGCGCCCGAGGGCCGTCCCCCGCGCACGGAGGGCCGCGAGGCCCTCGCCGCCGCGCTCGAGGTCGACCCCGCGCGGCTCGCGGCGAGCGCGGACCGCCTCTTCGCCGAGGGGCACGACGAGCTGCAGGGCCTGGCCTCGCCGCCGAGCTACTCCGCGAAGAGCTTTCTCGACGAGGACGACTTCGCGCGCACCATCCACGCCATGGGCACGAGCCTCCTCGGCTGGACCCAGGGCCTCCTCGAGCGCAACCTCTTCGCGAGCGACACCCGCGTCTTCGGCTTGACCAGCGAGGGCAACGAGATCGCCTGGAAGGGCTACGCAGCGGTGGCGGCGGCGAAGGTCGCCCTCGAGTCGCTCTCGCGCTCGATGGCCCTCGAGCTCGCGCCGCGCGGCATCCGCTCCAACGTGATCCAGGCCGGGATCACCGACACTCCGGCGCTCCAGGCCATCCCCGGCAGCGACCAGATGAAGGCCGGAGCGCGGCTGCGCAACCCCTTCGGCCGCCTGACCACACCGGAGGACGTCGCCAACGTGATCTACCTGCTCTCCCGCGACGAGGCCGCCTGGATCAACGGCACCGTGATCCGGGTGGACGGCGGAGAGCACGTCTCGGGGGCGGGCCGGTGAGCTTCCACCTCCTCGGCCTCGGCCACTTCCACCCGGAGAACGAGATCACCAATCGCTTCCTGGAGGAGCTCGACATCGGGACCAACGACGAGTGGATCATGGAGCGCGTGGGGATCCGCTCGCGGCGCACCGTGATGCCACTCGACTACATCCGGGCCACCCGCAACCGCGACCCGCGCGGCGCGGTGGAGGCCTCGCTCTACACGCATGCGGAGATGGGCCGGCGCGCCGCCGAGCTCGCGCTCTCCCGCGCCGGGATCTCGAAGGAGGAGGTGGGCCTGGTCATCGCCGGCAACTCCTGTCCGGACTGGGCCTCGCCGGCCGACGCCTGCCCCATCGCCGCGGCCCTCGGCCTCGAGGT
>Ga0316628_100001063_pt1 | contig 18871 bp, 21 predicted proteins | sample OWC_Aug_M2_C1_D5_FD_207648 | JGI IMG/M metagenome (GOLD analysis project Ga0316628, IMG submission 207648) | Wetland soil microbial communities from Old Woman Creek delta, Ohio, United States - OWC_Aug_M2_C1_D5_C | ecosystem: Environmental > Terrestrial > Soil > Wetlands | place: USA: Ohio... | reverse complement strand
GGTCACCGAGGCAGGATTCGCGCCCGCAGGAAACGGCGAACCCACGACCGGGGTGAGGGCGCCCGCCGCATCGACCGTGAAGGCGGAGACGGTAGAGAAGCCCCGATTCGCCACGTAGGCGAATGCCCCCGACGGGTCGACAGTGACGCAGAAAGGACCTGCCCCCGCGGCGAACGGCGAGCCAGCGACAGGGGTGAGGGCGCCGGTCGCGGCATCGATCGTGAAGGCGGAAATATTGTCGGAGTCCTGATTCGCCACGAAGGCAAACTTCCCGGAAGGGTCGACAGTCACGGAGGCGGGAGCCGCCCCGGTGGCCGCTACCCCATTCGGCAGTAACTGGCCGGTCGCGGCATCGACTGTGAAGACGGAGACCGTGTTGTCATCGAAGTTGGCGACATAGGCAAAGCGCTGGATCGCGCCAGTCGAGGCGGCCTGTGGTTCGCCCCCGAAGCTTCCGCTGTTGCTCCCGCCCCCGCCGCCCCCGCCGCACGCAGCAAGCAAGGCGGCGAACGCGCAGAGCAACCCCAGACCGAGGATATGCCGGACTCGAGTGGGCCACATTTCTCGAGGCCCGATTTCAGTGTTGCGCGATCGAGCCAATTGGGTTTGAGCTGCGTTTCCGATGCGTCATGGTCAGGACGTAACCGTCCTTGTCGATCAGAGGATACGAACCTGCTGTTCGATCGTCCGTTCGTTATCGCACTTAGCAAATCGCTATTCGGGGATGGGGACGAACGGCTGTCCAGGGGAAACCGGAATGCCGGTTGAGCGAAGATTCTGCTCCAATCGACCAGCGTTCCACCGGCCCGATCGAACTCGTCAAAGCGTTCCGAAGCCAGAAAAGCTAGTAGGCCACGAATGGTCCGGGGCCTGCGGGCGTGTTCTGTCCTTCGATGGCGGAAAACACATTGCGGCCGAAAAAGAACGGCAGTCCCCAATCGAATCTGGTCGCGTCCGAGTTCGGTCCGGCGAGATTGCTGAATGCGAAAAAATTCGGGCTGGATGCGAATAGTGAGTCGGCGTTTGCGACCTGGAACACTACATCGCTCGTCGCCCCGCCTGTTCCCTGGATCGTGGCGGCAAGGCTCTGCGTGGAAGCGGGACAGTCGAAACCGGAAGCAGCGCCGCCGGAACAGGTCGCGATGTTCGCATCCGCGAAGAACAGCGCGTTCGAGCCGGTGTCGATGAAGCTGTTGCTGAAAGTCAACTGGTTCAGAATCGTGGTGAATGTTCCGGTATTCGCATCGACCGTGATGACTTGCGCGCTGCCCAACCCGTTGTTGCCCTGCGTGCCGATGCCAAAAATCAGGTAGCCACTCACGCCGGCCGCTCCAGTCGCCGGAACGGGCGGCAGCGCAATCACGATGCCATTGTTGTCGACGGAAAACATGCCTGCCGGGTTTTGCAATTGTTGCGTCAAGTCGGCCTGCGCACTCTGGCACCCGGTGGACGGGCAAATGTAATAGGTGCCCGGGACCACGTTCTGAGCGCACGTGATGCCACAATCCTGCTGGAACACGCCCAGCCCCAACAAACCATTGGCGCCGAGCGTTTGCACGGAGTCCTCGGCGGGGCCGATGGCCGAGCAACTGGCGGGCACCACGGAAAAGGCGGGATCCGCTATCACCTGAATCGGCACCGAGCCTGCTTGCTCTCCCGATATATTCACATCCGCCAATTTCACCGGTCCCCACGTGTAGCCGTCCGCAAACTGGCCACATTCGGCGACCGGGCTGCCGTTGGCATCTGTCTGTTGCCGCAGCGACAGCGATGGCGACAGCACGGAAGACAAGATCCGCAGTCCGGTCGATCCGGTATCGACCAGCACGTGGTCGATGGTCTGACAGTTGGAAGGATTACCAGGCGCGCAAATCGTGACGGTGGTGAACAAGAGGTTGATGTTGTTGGTTGGCCCGGGATCGACAGTTATGGCCTGCACGTTCGGGGCCGTGGCCAGCATGGCGTTGCCGCCCCCACCGCCGCATCCGGTGGTCAACAGCAGGATTGCCAATGATGCTAACGACGCGAAATTGCGCACGATGACGCCTGGTCAGCTTTCATCGCAGTTCCTCGACCGTAACGCCCTGCGGCAACATCTTCGGAAGGTAAGCCCGTCCAGAAAACGCCCGCATGTGTCCGTTCGATTGCACGACAAGGTCCGGTTGGAGAATCGCAAGATGCCGATGACCGGTACGTTTTGCCTTGGCGGCTTCGGTGTATCGATCGAAATAGATACCCAGGGCTTGCCGCAGATCGGGAATCACAGGCCCTTGCCAGGCGACTGCAAACACGCTTCCCGACGGCGATACGTATTCCCGGAGCGCCGTTCCGGAAGGCGTCCGGATTTCGTGCACCGTGTATTTCACGGCGGGCAACATTCGCAAGGTGGCTTTCATGGATGCCCTGTCGACCTCGGTCGAGGTCGAGGCTTCGCCCAATGTGGCCGAAGCGGAGAAGGGGAGCGCAAGCATCACGAGCGCGAGCAGGACCGACGCCGGGCTTCGTGATGTTTCGGGAACGGCGATTCCCGACTCAAAGTCGCGGTCCCGCTGCATGGATTTACTCCTCGGCGGCAGCCGGCGCTTTGCGGAAACGGCGCAGATTCGATACGTAGTTACGTTACCTAACGGCGTAACCGCGGCCCTCGAGACAGGCACTGAACGCGCGTCCGTAAGCTACGGGTCCGGTTTCCGGATTGCGATGAGAGCGAAGATCCGGATCGTAACCCGACTCGTTGATCGCCCACTTGTTGCATTCGTACCGGTCGCTCGCCTGCTGTTGCGGGCTTTGTCCCCTGCTCGGATAGGCGTAGGTCTGCGCGGCAGGCGCCTCGCCCGGCGCCGGGAGCGCATTGGAGTTATTGGAGTTCCCGGGAGGCAGGGCATTGGCCGGGCCCAGTTCGATGACGCCGTTGGACGGCGATTGGTCTGCGGCATTTCCGGGTTGCGCGGCGGCGACCATGTAGCTCGGCTGGCTCTGGGGATATACCGGCGGGCTTTGAGCGTAAACCGTGGGCCCGGGCCCATAATAACCTGCGCCGTAGCCATAGTAAGGCGCTGGATCCGCCCAAACGTGCGAATAGTAGAACGGATAGGCCAAAGCAGCGCCGAGTGCGGCACCGAACCAGAAATTGCCTCCGCCTCCATAGTCGTGACCATACCAGCCGCCGCCATGGCCCCAACCACCACCGCCACGGCCCCAGCCACCGCCGCCATGGTTCCAGCCACCGCCATGGCCCCATCCACCACCACCGCCATGACCCCATCCACCACCGCCATGACCCCCGCCACCGTCATGCGCTTCGGCACTTGCCACCAGGACACTCATCGCCACAGCCAGGGAAATCAGGGTCTTTTTCATGTTCATCCTCCGTGCTTCTGCCGCGGACTAACCGATCGGCGGCGTATTTGTTCGATTAACGCAGTCACTCCGGCTTCGGTGGACAAAAACGGCCTTGTTACATGGTGCAACCGGCCAGGTCGGAAGCCGGAAGGAAGGCCCAGCGGCCCGGTTGCCCACGGCAGGCGCGATGACAATCCGGCCGCCTGCCGCTTCAGCGATGCGCCTGCGTCCATCATGCCGATCCTGCGCCTGGGATCGATCGACCGGAGATTGTGAAAACGCGGCGTCAGACTCGCGAAATGGCGCGAATGCGGGATCGTCTCACCGATGTTCAACCGTACAACGGAAATTCCTTCAGGAATTTTTCGTAATCCTCCTCCACATCGATCTGCAACGCTGCCAGCAGCCGCACCACTCCGCAGTAAAACGAAATCACCATCAGCAGATCGACGATTCGTTCGTTGTCGAGGCCCTGGCTGAGTTCGTTGTAAGTCCCGTCGGACAGGTTCGGCTGTGCCGTCAGTTCGCGCGCTGCCCGCAGCACCGCCTTCTCCAGCGAAGTGAAGCCGGTCGCTTTGCCGTTCGTGTCCGCCACGATTGCCCGGATGTCGTCATCCGTTACGCCAAAGTCGCGTCCGATCCTGATGTGGTGCGAGTACTCGTAGGGCGATTTCGCCGAGTAGCCGACCTGGAGAATGGCCAGTTCGCGCAATCTCGGATCCAGCTTGCTGTGATAGCGGATGTATTGCGCCATGCCCTGAAAGCTGCGCGTCGCGTCCGGACTATGCGTCAGCGCCCGATAGAGGTTGACATTGCGTGCCAGCAGATCGCGATTCTCCGGCGCGAGGTCGGAGGGGTTCAGATAGGGGACGCGGGCCATGAATGTTCCTTTCGGGAACTGAAGATGGGATCCGCAAGATTACAAGAGGACCGGGAAAGGTGGAAAGAAAAAGCGGCTGCTGCGCGCTGCGCAAGAACGAAAGGCACGGCACCGGGTTTTCGGGAGAGCAGGCCGTTTCGGCAAACGATGCGGTGCCGGAAATGAAATGCATCATGCGGCGGCCCTTACCGTGAGGGACGGCGATTCGTGACTGGCGATCTGCGAAGCACGGCAAGAGCTTCAGAGGCGGCAACGGGGGAGAAACCACCGGTTGCAGTTGCCGGCCCGGAGGGGCATGATTTGCGCGTACCTTACTTCCCGGATCGCCATGAAGCAGACTCTCTATCAGATTCTCGGCGTCGATCCCAAGGCCTCCGAACAGGAGATCGAAGCGGCCTATATTGCTCGCATCGACGAACTGAAGTTCGCCACGTTGCAGGATCCCAATAAGCTGAGGGTCTTGCAGCAATCGAAGGAAGTTCTTTCCGACGCCAATCGGCGTGCTACCTACGACGCGTCGCTCGCCGTTCGCGTGGCGCCGGAGCAGAATGTCGTAGAAGAGGTGCCGGATCCCACTTTTCTTCAGCAATGGGGAAAGTGGATCGCCGCCGGTGCGGCAGTGGTCGTTGTCGGGATATGGTGGGCGAAACACGGTGAGGCCCCTGTGCCGCGGCAACTGCCACCGCCACCGCCGACGGCGGCTGTCCAGCCCATCGTGCCTGCTTCCCCCGCTCCGTCCGCAAACGCACCTGTTGCATCAAATGCGCCTGTTGCATCAAACGCGCCTGTTGCATCAAACGCGCCTGTTGCATCGGGCGTCGCGAACAATGTCGCGCTGCCGGTGGCGGCTGTCCCACCACCGAGCGTTGCGCCCGAGAGTCCGGTCATGGGCGAATGGTCTTGCGCGGACGCGATCACCGGACATGCCAGCAAATACAGTTTCCAGCAGAACGGCGCACTCAGCATCGCAACGAGTGACGGACAGATGCTGGACTACAAGTACGAATTCGATGGCAAGGCCCTGAAGGTTACCGATCCCAATCAGACCAGCACATTCGCCGTCGAGGAACTGGTTGCGCGGAAGATGATCCTGAATACCGGCACCGGCGGACAGCGTGTGGTGTGCAAGCGGTAGCTGGAAGGAAGCTCCAGGTTCGGACCGGGCTCGCAGGGTGCGGGAGATTCAACGGACAAGCCTGCGCCTCAGAAAAAGTCACGCAAGTAGCCGGCCCACGCAGCGCCACCGAAGGCTTCCGTCTTCCAAGGACGGGTCTTTGGTGAAATGCACGACAGGACAATGCGCCTGCGCGTCCGTTACGGCTGCTTCTCAGAGCGGCCTTCCCGCCGCCTGGATTCTGCCCTTCAGTTCCAGGACCCTGTCGTCGATGGCGATCAGGAAATCCTCGTGACCCTTGCCCGATTGCTCGATCATCCATTGATGCGGGACGGTGAGTTCCACCGACAGAACCTGGTGGCGGTTGTAGGCAATGCGCAACTGGTGCGTGTCGCGGGTTGCGAAGACGGGCAGCCCGGCATCGATCTCGACGATGTAGCGTAGCGGGTCCAGTTGCCGGCGCTGCAGTATGTTTTTGACAGCCGCGAGGGCTTGCGACAGCGCCGTCTGGTAGCCGACCGAATCGTAGGCGGCCAGCACTGGCGCGTCGCTGACGCTCACGCGCGTCGCACCTGCGTAGACGCGCCGAGAATCGGTTCGCGTTTGACCGGTTCGGGCGGAAGTTGCTTCATTCTCTCGAGCGCCTTGGCGAACAGTTCGCGCACTTCGCCGCCGATGGTGGCGGCGATGGAACGGCGATCGTTGCCCTTCTTGCTGTCGCAGAAGTTTTTCACGAGCACATAGGATTCCATCACTTCGCGGTCATTGCCGGTGGAAAGACCGCTGATCTCCGAGGGAAACACGGTCTGGCTGCTGCCCGGTTCCATCAGCGTGGTGAGGGTGCTGGTCAGTGTGCTGCGCACTTCGGTGCGAGTCCTGAATTGCTGGAAATGCATGGCCCACTTTTCGTTGCTCATTTGCTACCTCGACTGACATTTGTAAAGAACTGCGGCCGGGTGCGCCTGATGCGACGCGCCCGGGGGAAAATCGACTGGCCGGCCTATCTGCTTCTGGTGCGGGACGTCGCGCTTTTTTGCGCCCCGCGGGGGACGAGCACGCCTTGCCGGTAAAGAGTTGCCTGGCCGAATTCGGCTTTGTGCTCCGGCTTTCCGGACTTTGTTGACGCGTCTGGGGGTGATGTCTTGCCCTTGTCGACGGCGGCGGCAGCCTGATCGGGAATCTTCCCGGACTGGCTGGGTGCGAGGGACTTTCTGGAATTTGGCTTCGGGCCGGCGCTCATGTGGATCTCCGTGACGCCCAAATCGGGCGGTCTGTCGCGCCGAAAGCCGGACGCGACGCGCGGCACGTCTAGTATGGACCTCTTTCGGGTGCGCGGACGGTTATATTTCCGTCCAGGCCGATCCGGCGCGGAATGCGGCCCCCGGATATTCGGATATCGGGGGGCCGAGGGTTGCGGGCCGCGTCAGGAACGATTGGCGGCCGACACGCCCATCAAGGCTTCAACTGCCCGCGGATCTCGCCGCCTTTGTGCGCATCGCTGTGCACATTGACGTACAGGTGGCCGGCCTTGAAAGCCTTGTACTGATCGTCGGTGAGCTTGGCGCCCGCCGGTACTGCCCACTCGCCTTCGCCTTTCTTCTCCAGCGGCACCGCTACGCCGCCGTTCTTGCCGGGCGCGCCCTCGTGGATATGCGCCATGGTGCCCTGGACGCCGGTGGTCTTGACGCTGCCGCTGACCGTTTTGTCGTCGTTGATCGTGATCGTTCCGGCGCCTTTGGCCGAAGTCTGGACGGGTGGGACTTCATCCATGCCGCTCAGCGTGACTTGCGAGGAGGCGGCATTTGCCAATCCGATGCCCGCACCGAACAGGCCCGCCATCAGGGTCATGCCCGCCACCGCGGCCGCTGTTTTCCGAATAATGGGTTTCATGGTTCCTCCATAGGTTGTTTGTGGTTGTTTGTACCGCCTTTGTACCGCCGTCGTTTCACGGTAGATCGGTGAGACATTTCTGCCAGCCGGCGGTTCCTGCGGAGGCGCTATCGTATGCCGTTCGTCGGGGAACGGCGACACCCGGGTAGGGAATGCATGAACGCCGCATGCGGTTTAGAATCGACGATCGTAAAGACCGGGCAACGGGAACGCATATGAGCATCGAAGTCATTCGTCAGCCCGCCTCCTGCGGTGCGGCGATTCGCGGAGTGGATCTCACGCGGGAGCTTTCTCCAGCCGAGGTGGCGGAAATCCGCGCGGCATGGTTGCAGCACCAGGTCGTCGCGTTTCCGGACCAGCCGATGGAGATCACGGACATCGAGCGCTTTGCCACATACATGGGTCCGAATGGAGAGGATCCGTACATCGGGGCAATCGCCGGGCATCCGCGCGTGGTGCAGGTCAGGCGCGAGCCCGACGAGAAGGCGCCGATCTTTGCCGAGACCTGGCATTCCGACTGGAGCTTTCTGAGGCAGCCGCCCGCAGCGACGGTGCTCTACGGGAACATCATTCCGCCGATGGGCGGAGATACGCTGTTCGCCGATCAGTATGCGGCATGGGAAGGATTGTCCGGATCGATGAAGGCGCTGCTGAAAGACAGGATGGCGATTCATTCCGCGCGCAAGGGCTACGCCAGGGATGGAATGTACGGCGAGAAGGACAAGGGCCGTTCCATGGCGATCAAGTACGGCGACTCGGCATTGAAGACCCAGCTTCATCCGCTCGCGCGACCGCATACCGAGACCGGGCGCCTGGCCCTCTATGTCAGTCCGGGCTACACCCTCGGCATCGACGGCATTCCCGACGACGAAGCCGTGCCCATCCTCAAGGAACTGTATGCGCATCAGGCCAGGCCGGAATACGTCTACAGGCACAAATGGTCGCAGGGCATGTTGCTCATGTGGGACAACCGCAGCGTGATCCACGCCGCCACGGGCGGCTACGAAGGCCACCGCCGGCTGCTGCACCGGATCACGGTGGCAGACAGGACGCTGTAAAGAGGCCGTCACGGGTTTTACGGCCGCCGGGAACATAGTTGATCGACGGTGGTCGTATCCCACTGACAAGGCCTTTCCCAATCAACCCATGCAAACCATCAAATTCGTTTCGTGCGGTGCTCTTGCGCTGACCCTGCTTGCGCTGTCCACCGCTTTCGCCGCCAATCCCTGGGAACCCGGCGGGAGCCTGGAGCTCTGCCTTGATGCGGCGCTCAAGGCGCGTCCGGGCATCGTGACCGGATGGCAGCAAAGCGGCGGCGGGGAAGCGCCCCCTTATGTGATCAGCATTCTGAATCCGGACGGTAACAATGCCGAGGCTTTCTGCGATCCGGCCAATACCGCGAACTTGCAGTTCAAGGGCAAGATCGGCCTGATTCGCTACTCGATGTACGAGCGTGCGACCTTGCCGGAAGCCAAGGCCCGCGCATCGGCACCGGAGATTTTCACAGGGCCGGTCAGGCTGACATCGATGGAGTTGTCGGTCGGCGTCAGCGGCAAGCCGGTCTACAAGTACCAGATGTTCCTTCCCAGCAACCACAAGGCCACTGTCGAGATCGACGCGGTCACGGGTAGATTGAACAAGGGGCAGGTGAACTGAATATCCGGTTCGCATGCAGTTCGAGTCCCGCGCGCAGTTCGCTCACCAAGGAGTAATCGCATGAAAAAATGGTTTCGTATCGCGCTTGCGATACCCGCAGCCTGCATCACCTTCGGCACCTTCGCCACGGCCGGCGCCGCCGACAAACTTGAAAACATTCCGCTGGAGTTCACGCCGACCTCGCCCATGTCCGACAGGGAGCCGGTCGATCTGAAAGGTCTCGAGGGCGTCAAGCTGCAGATCGATGCTTTCACCGACGCTCGCGAGGATCCCGCCTTGATCGGCCGCAACGTGAACAGGGTCCCGGTGCGCAAGGTCACGACCAGGGAGGACGTCCCGCGCTTCGTGACCTATCAGGTCAAATCGCTGCTATCCGCGCTCGGCCTCGATGTGGTCGAAAGCGGCGGAACGGTGATCGTGAAAGGCGAGGTCAAGAAATTCTTCGCGGAAGACGCCAATCGCTACAACGCCACGGTGGAGCTGCGCATAACCGTGGTGGATCCGGCCGGCAAGGTGCTTTGGGTCGTCGATACCAGCGGCATGTCCAGCCGGTTCGGGATCGGATACAAGGCCGCCAACTACTACGAGGTTCTCAGCGACGCATTGATCGGCGCGGTTCACGAACTGGTCCGCAATCCGAACTTCAAGAAGGCACTTTCCGGGAATTAGGCGTCGCGGCAGGGCGTCCCGCGAGGACAGGAGCATCCTCCGGCGGCAAATAACCTTTGACCTTGTGCCGTCGACCGCGTATAACAACGATGCAGAATTCTCAAGCGTTGAGTTTGCTGGTCCGTCGTAGCTCCGTACATCGGTACTCCACAGATCTCCTTAATTTCTACTCTTGATGTTCTCGCTTTCGGGCGAAACGCCCATTCACTACAGTTAAGGAAGATTTCAAATGGCATCAGGTACCGTAAAGTGGTTCAACGACGCAAAAGGTTTCGGCTTCATCACCCCGGATGATGGCGGCAAGGATCTGTTTGCGCACTTCTCTGCGATCCAGGGCAACGGCTTCAAGTCGCTGCAGGAAAACCAGAAGGTGACGTACGACAAGACAACCGGCCCCAAGGGCGATCTGGCTTCGAACATCCAGCCTGCGTAAGTGACGAAGCGACGTCGCGACGTCGCGGGAATCACAAAAAAAGCCCGGGAAACCGGGCTTTTTTTATTCCCCCATCATCCTTTCATTTCTGCTCGCCGAAACCGGGCAGGCTGGCGGCCTTCATGTCGAATTCCTGGTTCTTCGGCATCGATGGCGCCTTGAGCTCGACGTCGATGCGCTGGAAAGTCTCGGCCAGCTTGAAGCTGATCCGGGCGAGGTTCTCGGGATTGGATTTCACCTGCGCAGCGGTCTCGGTCACTACGATGTTGCGGCAGATCAGTTCGACATAAATTCTCGATGCCAGATCGCGCACAGGATCTGCGGGCCGTACGGAAGCGGGGGGTGACATGACGGTTCCAATCGGGTGTGAAGGATCCACATCGTACGCGCAAAGGTACAACGGTTGCAGCAAACCGCAGGGGCCACCGCGTTCGACCGCCTGCTGGATCCGTCAGGCCGCGGTCCTTGCAATCATTGCGGGCGGGCCATTGCGCCGAGCCGCATGAAAGGCTTGCCGCCCATCGCGCGCAGCGGCGCCTTGCCGACTGAACGGACTGCGACACGATTGCCGGGATCCTTGTTGCCGTGATGTTTCTCGCCGGTGTCGCCGATCCCGCGCAATGGCGGGCGGCGCTGATGAGGGAAGGAGGTGCAGTGCATGCCGCATCCGAAGGGGATGCCGGCCAGAGGATAAACAGGATAGATCACCTCGTCCGGCGACACATGCGAAACCTCCGTCACGCGCATCTCGGCTTCGTAGCGCGCTTCGTCGAGCCAGCGATCCTCCAGCTCGCGCTTGCGCCGCTCCGCGGCGTAGGCCGCCAGTTCCTCCTTTTCGGCGCGCACCCGGTCATTGGCCTCCTTGATGGCGCGTTCGCGGCGTTGCTCGCAATCCCCGGTCGTGCAGGACTGAGGGAGCGGTGTGACGCGGACGGTGCGCATGCCGGCGGGGCACGCGGCATCGGTATAGAGCGTGTCGCCATTCGCGTTGCTGCAGCGAATGACTTCCGCGTTCGAGATGGTGTGCGAAAGCAGGCCGGCTGTCGCCAGCAGGAAAGTTGCAATGAGCCGTTGGCGCATGTCGGCGTCCTCCTCGCATCGATCGGGCGGCGCATCGCCCTTGCAACATATGACCGCGGACCGTGGCACCCGGTTCAAATCATCGCGCAACCGGACCCGGCCGGCAACGCTTAATGCGCCGTCAACGCGCGGTGGTGACACTTCGTTACGCGCAAGCGGACAGCGGCCACAGCCCGTGCCGCCCTCCACCGGTCGCGGGTGCGTACGGGTTCGACCCGAACCCCGGGCCAGTTTACTGTCTCGACCACAATTTCCTGTTGCCTGCGTTGTAGGCAATCCGCATCGTCCTGCCGTCTTTGGACAGGCTGTACTTACCGATGCGAATCCAGTCACCGTTCCTGAGGACATAAAGCACGCTATCCTGTGCGCGCCAGCGGGCGCGTTCCACCTTGCCGCGTTTGCCGCGATCGAACGATCGGTCCTCGTCGTATGCCGATGTATCTGCCTTTTCGTAAAGATACGAGCCGTCTGCATCGAACGCCATATGTTCTTCGGACGCGAACGACACATCGCTGTCGGCCACGATATCCTGATAAATCCAGCGGCCGACCAGGCGCCTGTCACCGCCTGCGTCGTCGACGGGCGCGACCGGCGCGGCAATGGCGGGAGCCGTGTCGGCGCGGCGTAATTGCATCGGCACCTTTGCGGCATTCCGGCTGGGGCTGTCTTTCTGCGAGAGCGTCAGATTCAGTACGTCGCCGTGGAGCATCGCTTCGAATGTGCCGGCGCCGTCTGTCGAGTAAATCGTGCCGCTCGCGCTGTCGCCGGTGACCGAGCCCGTGAGCGTCATCTCCACCTTTCCCATGACATCGAGGGTGCCGGTGAGGCGCTCACCCCTTACGTCGAGTTTCGCGACTATCCGGCCTTGCCGGTTTTCCAGGACGTAAGTGCCGGCGAGGTCGGCGGCATGCGCGAATGATGCGAACAAAAAGCCTGCGAGTATGGGCAAAAGACGCATGGCCAACTTCCGGCGAGGAAACGATGGCGACAATGTAGCGATGCCCGCTGCTGCCGGCAAGCACCCGGTCCGGACGCGTCCGACACGAGGACGAAAGGCGCGAATGGAAAGACGGCCGGGCATTGCTGTCCGGCCGTTGCGAACTCAACGCGATGCGGGTGGCTCAAGCCAGCGGGCGATGGCCCATGTGTTGATGGAACTGTGCCTTCCAGTACAGATCGAAGATGGTCTTCTGCTCGGGGCTCAGAACGCCTTCGAAGGCCCGCGTATCCTGGGCGACTTTTTGCAACTGGTCCGCGCGGTCGCGCATGGCCTGCGACATTTTGTCCAGCCTGGTCGCCGTATCGACTTCGGCGCGAGCTTCGCCCTTGTGTGAGTGATGCTCTTCCATCTTCGCCTTTCTTTCCTTCGCGAGTGAAATCGCGCTGTCGGCGTAGGTCTGCCACGCGGCCTTCTGCTCGTCTTTCAGGTTGAGCTTCTGCGCGAGTTTGTCGAGATTACGTTGCGTGTGTGCGACCGGATCGAATTGCCGGTGTTGTGCATGCTTGCCAGGGGGCGGGCTGTTCGGTGCTTCGTCGGCCGCGGCTGCGAATCCGGAAGCGGCGAGCAGGCTTATTGCGAGAATGCCGCTGCGCAGAGTGTACGTCTTGCTCATGGTGATCTCCTGTAGAGAGTTGGTGCTGCAGCCGGAGTACCGGAAACGCCCGGTGGCTTTCTCTTTCCGACTGCTGCTGATCCCTCAACGCGGGGTCGGAGCGGAGCGTTTACGTTGCAATGTAACGTAGTGCAACGCGGAAGGTCGTGACGATCGTGACGTCGTCACGGAATTTCGCCGTCACGGCTATTTGATCGCGCCTCCGGGAAAACGATCCATGTTCTGCCGATCGAACATCCATCCCGGATACTCGGGTGGAAGCCTGCTTGCTTCGTCCAGGGATTTCAGTTCGGCTTCGGACAGCCGCAGATCGGCGGCGGCAATGTTGTCGGCGAGCTGTTGCTTTGTTTTCGCGCCGACGATTACGCTCGCGACCGCCGGTTGATGCAGCAGCCAGGCCAGCGCAACGCGCGCAACCGAGACGCCGTGGGCGCTGGCGATAGGCCGCATCGCCTCGACGCAACGGAAGGCGCGAGGGCGGTCGACGGGAGGAAAATCGAAATTGGTGCGCCTCGCGCCGGCCGGCCCCTTGTCGTTCTCGGCGAATTTTCCCGACAGGAGCCCGCCGGCCAGCGGACTCCACACCAGGATGCCCAATCCCTGGTCGAGCGCCACCGGTACGATCTCGCGTTCGAGGTCCCGGCCGGCAAGGGAGTAATACGCCTGAATGCTCTCGAAGCGGTTCCAGCCGCGATGTTGCGAAATGGAAACGGCCTTCATGATCTGCCAGGCCGCGTGATTGCTCAGCCCGATGTAGCGCACTTTGCCCGAGCGGATCAGATCCTCGAGCGCGCGCAGTGTTTCCTCCATAGGCGTGGCCAGATCCTGTCCATGAATCTGATACAGATCGATGTGATCCAGTTGCAGGCGGCGCAGGCTGGCGTTCACCCCGTCCATGATGTGTCCTCGCGACAGTCCCACCTGGTTCGGCCCCGGTCCCATGCGAATGCGGACCTTGGTGGCGATCACCAGTTCTTCGCGCGGCAACTTGAGATTCTTCAGGGCCTGGCCGACGAGCCCCTCCGAGTCTCCTTCCGAATAAACGTCCGCGGTATCGATGAAATTCACGCCCGCATCGACCGCCGTCTTGATCTGGCCCTCGACCTCCGCAAGGCCGAGCTGTCCGATCGGCTGCCAGCGTCCCTTGCCGCCGTAAGTCATCGTGCCCAGGCAGATTTCCGAAACCAGCAGGCCGGAACGGCCGAGTAAGCGGTAGCGCATGACAACCTCCGTGGATGGCGTGAACCGCATAGGGTATCAAATCGACGGACTGAAAGAGGAATTGCCATAAAAGGAGCGGCGAGGACAATGTGATCGTCATTAAATGCCGTGCCGGCATGTCAAACATGCCATCAGACGCTAGAATCGATAATGTCAATCGCGGTTGGCGGTGTGCAAATCCACATTTCCTGAATGAGAACAGTCGTTATCGGCGGTTATGGAAATTTTGGCGCGCGCATCTGCCGTGCACTCTGCATCGATCCCGACATGCAGGTCATCGCGGCCGGACGTGCGTCCGCTCCAGTCAGTCTCCCCGAAAAAATTCAGGCCGCAAGTCTCGATTTGCAGTCACCGGATTTCGCGGTAGATCTCAAGAAGTTGTCTCCGGATATCGTCATTCATTGCGCGGGGCCATTCCAGGGACAGGACTATCGCGTTGCAAAGGCGGCGGCTGGAACGGGGGCTCACTATGTAGATCTAGCTGACGGTCGTGCATTCGTCAACGGATTTGCGCCGGAAATTGACGCATTGGCGCGCGCTTCGGGACTGCTGATGATATCGGGTGCCAGCAGCGTGCCCGCATTGTCATCTGCGGTCGTGGACGAACTGATCAACCGATTCCGGCAGATCGAAGAAATTCAGATGTACATTGCGCCCGGTCAGCGCGCGCCGCGTGGGAAGGCGACTAGCGCCGGGGTGTTCAGCTACGCAGGCAAACCCATGAAATGGATGCGTGACGGCGAATGGCGGGACGCATGGGGCTGGCAGGAATTGGTCCGCGTGGATCTGGCCGGACTGGGCGTGCGGTGGGCGGCCGCCTGCGATATTCCCGATCTCGACCTGTTTCCCGTGCGGTATCGCGGCGTAAGGACGGTCGAGTTTCGTGCTGCACTCGAGCTCGGCGTTCAACATCTGGCGCTTTGGTCCGCGGCGGCGTTGCGCCGGTCCGGAATGCCATTGCCGATCGAGCGTGCGGCGCCGTTGCTGAATCGCATGGCTTCGCTGCTGGACTATTTCGGGAGCGAACGCGGAGGAATGCTCGTCAGTGTTGCCGGAGTCAGGAGGGATGGATCGAGGGCGCGCGTTGACTGGCACCTCACCGCCGCCGCCAATCACGGACCGGAGATTCCTTGCATTGCGGCAATTCTGCTCGCGCGTAAACTTGCGCGCGGACAGATCGCGGCTCGCGGGGCGCATGCATGCATGGGTTTTCTGAAACTCGCCGAATTCGAAGCCGAGTTTGCACGCTGGCAAATTTCGGTTGCCATCAAGGAAGGTCCGGCATGACAGACCACTTCTGGTTCTGGAAGACAGCTCACATTCTCAGCGCGACGATACTCTTCGGCTCAGGCATCGCGATCGCGTTCTTTTGCTGGTTCGGTTATCGCGATGCGATGAAGTCGCGCGAACTCGCCTCGTTGCGTGCCGTCCTTCGGCTTACGGTGATTGCCGACGCATGGCTGACGGCACCCGCGGTTATGTTCCAGGCCGCGAGCGGGATTGTGCTGATGAAATCGCTCGGCTGGTCAATGACAAGCACCTGGTCCGCGGCTGTATGGGGACTGTTCATCCTCGTCGGTCTATGCTGGCTGCCCGTCGTCTGGATTCAGATCGTGCTTAAGAGAGAGGCGGCACGGGTGTCGACCGTCGAAGCGCTGCTGCCGCAATTTCATCACCGGTTCAAATGGTGGTTCGCGCTGGGTGTGCCAGCGTTCATGGCCATGGTGCTTCTCTTCTATCTGATGGTCGCCAAGCCGTTGCCGGTGAATTTATGAGAACGGGTATTGCGCGCGATCACGGCTGCATTCACTATGTTTCGAACAGAGCCATCGACACCAAACAATAAGATCGGGGGGAAGGGCTATGAACAAGTTCGCGGTCGTCCTGACGTACGCATTGCTGGCCATCGCCGCCAGCGTTTCCGCGGGCGCGGACGATTCCCTGCCGGCGTGGGCTTATCCGGTCAATCCGCCCGGACTCAAACCCGCGCCCGACGACGGCTCGATGAAACGCGTGCCGAACAGCGACGCGGCCTTCACGATGACGCAGATTCGCGATCTTTTCAGCCCCCCGGACTGGCATCCCGACAGCCATCCGTCGATGCCCGATGTCGTCGGGCGCGGCAACAAGCCCGGCCAGTTTGCTTGCGGTTTCTGCCATCTGCCGAACGGACTCGGCCGTCCTGAGAACTCCAGCCTCGCCGGCCTGCCGGCGTCTTACATCGCGCAACAGATCGCGGATTTCAGAAGCGGTGCGAGAAAAAGTTCGGAACCGGCGAGCCTGCCGATCAATCTCATGATCGCCGTTGCGAAACTTGTCAGCGAACAAGACACGAAAATTGCCGCCGATTATTTCGCGTCGTTGAAACCGTCTTCCTGGATCCGGGTCGTCGAAACCGAAATGGTGCCGAAGACAAAAGTCGGCGGCTGGATGCTGATCGCGGACGGCAGCGGCGGCATGGAACCGATCGGCCAGCGCATCATCGAGATGCCGGAAAACCTCGAACGCACCGAACTGCGCGACTCGGCTTCCGGCTTCATCGCCTATGTGCCGGTCGGTAGCATCCGCAAAGGCGGGGAGTTGGTCACGAATGGTGCAGGCAAGACGCCGCCGTGCGCGATCTGCCACGGCGCGGACCTGAAAGGCCTCGGTCCGGTACCTGCGCTGACCGGCCGTTCACCCAGCTATATCGTGCGCCAGCTCTACGATATCCAGCACGGCGTGCGCAGCGGGCAGTGGGCCGAGCTGATGAAGCCGGTCGTGGCGGGATTGAGCGAGGAAGACATGGTAGCGATTGCCGCTTATACGGCGTCGCTCGCTCCGTGACAGAGCTGCAGGCGAAAGACCATCGCCAGATCGGGACGAACCTGCTGCAACGAAGCGCTCGCTGCTATTCCATGAAAATCTGATCGACGTAGCACCAGCGCCAGGACTCACCCGGCTCAAAGGACTTCATGATCGGATGAGTGGTCGTCTGGAAATGTTTGGCGGCATGCTTGTTCTTCGAAGAATCGCAGCAGCCGACATGACCGCACGTAAGGCAGATGCGCAGGTGCACCCACGTGTCGCCTGTCTTCAGGCAATCCTCGCAACCTTTCGCGGAGGGCGTCACGTCACGGATCTGGCGGATGTGTTCGCAAACCGCAGGCATGGCTGCTCCTTCGATTCCGGATGGCGGGAAAACCCATGTTAATGAAAATCGGGTGTCCGGCGCGGTGATTTCTTCGCCATTCGGGCGCGGGCGGACCGGATTACGCGGGCTTTACGGCTGCCAGGTAGCGACCGGAATCCCGCAATTGCACCGCACGGATGCATAGGCCGTAGTCATATAAATTCCGGAATTTGTCATACAAAACAGCCTCCCGGCTCCATCAGATGGCCTTTGACCGGATACGGGCAAAGGGGTATAAGGGAGCCGCAGGAATTCCCAAGCGCTGATATTGCTGGTCCGTAGTAGCTCCGTATTAACGGTACTCCTCAGATCTCCTTAATTTCTCCTCTTGGTCTGCCGCCTTCTGGCGAAAGCCCCCTATTACTAATTTTTCAAGGACGAATAAAGATGGCATCAGGTACCGTCAAGTGGTTCAACGACGCAAAAGGTTTCGGTTTCATCACCCCGGATGATGGTGGCAAGGATCTGTTTGCGCACTTCTCCGCAATCCAGGGCAACGGTTTCAAGTCGCTCAAGGAAAACCAGAAGGTGACGTACGACAAGACGACCGGCCCCAAGGGTGACCAAGCGTCGAACATCCGCCCGGCGTAAGCAGGACGATTTCAGGACTCGGTTCTGAGCAAAAAAGCCCGGTTTCCCCGGGCTTTTTCTTTTGCGTTTCCTGGCGCAATACATTTCGCAACGCGACGCGGTGATCAGCCGTTGCCGAACGGATGATATTGATACGCCCAGGTCTCGCTGAGGGTTTCGTTGCCGTTTTTCAGATACAGCCGCATCTCGACCGGTTCGGTCCCCCGCACCGTGAAATCGAATTGCGCGCGCCAATGGCCCGGCACGTCGTCCGGCACGGCCTCGGTGAAGACATAGGAGAACTCTCCGCGCGCGGCGGACAATACCGCCTCCGGTTTCGTGCCGTAAGGCAGCTTCGCCAGCGACAAACCCAGAAACTCGACCATGAACTTGCGCACTCCCTGCGGGCGCGGCAATCCTGGAATTCCGCCGTTGCCGAGGCGGGTCGCCACGCACCTCGCAAGTTGCGGATCGGACGCCGGTTCGTCGGCGCTCCAGTGCAATCGGTATTTGAATTCGAAAGCGCGCCCTGCCTTGGCCGGTTCGGCCGGCACCCACATTGCATTGATGTTGTCGTGGATCTCGTCGTCAGTGGGCATCTCGACCAATTGAACTGAACCACGGTCGAATCCGGACAGCGGTTCGACCCACAGGCAGGGGCGCAGGTCGTAACGCACGCCGTCCAGATAATGGTCAAACACGCGGTCGCGTTGCGACAGGCCGAAGCCGCGCGGCTTGTCGTCGGCGAAAGACGAGACGGTGAGGCCGGGCGGATTGTTGAGCGGCCGCCAGATGCGCTCGCCAGTGCCGGTCCAGAGTGCGAGGCCGTCGGAATCATGCAGTTCGGGGCGCCAGTCCACTGCGGTGGGTTTGACGCTTTCCGAAAACCAGTACATCGACGTGAGCGGTGCGATCCCCAGGCGCGCGATGTCCCGGCGCAGGAAGATCGCTGCGTCGATGTCCATCAGTACCGCGCGACCGCGCCGCATGGAAAATCGATAGGCACCCGCGACTGACGGACCATCGAGCAATGCATGAACGATAACGGTGTCAGCGGAATCGGCCGGCTCTTCGATCCAGAATTCGGTGAAGTCGGGAAACTCCTCGACGAACGGCGGATCCGGATTTGCGACGTTGACGGCAAGTCCGCGCGATGACAGGCCGTATTGGTACAGCTCGCCGATTGCCCGGAAATAGGATGCACCGAGGAAAGCCACCCAGTCGTTGTTGT
>Ga0316628_100001062_pt1 | contig 18877 bp, 12 predicted proteins | sample OWC_Aug_M2_C1_D5_FD_207648 | JGI IMG/M metagenome (GOLD analysis project Ga0316628, IMG submission 207648) | Wetland soil microbial communities from Old Woman Creek delta, Ohio, United States - OWC_Aug_M2_C1_D5_C | ecosystem: Environmental > Terrestrial > Soil > Wetlands | place: USA: Ohio... | reverse complement strand
TCATCGCCTGGCCCGTCGCCTATCTGGCGATGCGCGCCTGGCTGGCCCATTTCGCCTACCGGACCCGGGTCGGCGCCGCGGTCTTTCTCATCTCGGCGGCCCTGGCCCTGGCTGTCGCCCTGCTGACCGTGGGCTACCAGGCCGTCAAAGCGGCGCGGGCCAACCCGGTGGACAGCTTAAGGTACGAATAAACCCCAGCCGGACCGTCATTCGTACTTCAGGACCGCCGCCGGGTCGGCCGAAGCGGCCTTGAAGGACTGATATCCGACCGTCAACAGGGCGATGGCGAGCGTCAACGCGCCCGTGGCGACGAAGACCCCCCAGCCGATCCCAGTCCGGTAAGCGAATCCATCCAACCATCGGGACATGAGCCAAAAGGCGATAGGCCAGGCGGCCAGGTTGGCCAAGGCGACGAGGAGGACATATTCCCGGACAAGGAGCCGGACGATGTCGAGGACCGTCGCCCCGAAGACCTTGTGGACGCCGATCTCCCGCATCCGTTTTATCGCGGCGAAGGAGGCCAGTCCGAAAAGCCCCAGGCCGCCTATGAAAAGGGCCAATCCCGCGAAGATCCCGAACGTCCGTCCGAGCCGGAGCTCGGACCTGTACATCCTGTCGAATCTCTCGTCCAAAAAGGCGTACTCGAAAGGCTCGCCGGGCAGGAGGGTCTCCCATTTCTGCCGCAGGATCCCGATCGTCCCGGAGACGTCGTCCGTTTTGATCCGGAGGATGAGGTTGCCCCGGCTGGGCCCCAGCGTCATCACGAGCGGCCGGATGACGTCGCGGAGCGATTCATAATGGAAATCCTCCACGACCCCGACGACCGCGTAGGGAACGGTGCGTCTGCTCGACGGGCCGCCCGGCCCAACTTCGACCCTGAGCAGGGTCTGGCCCAGGGGCGAGTCGAACCTGAAGTGGCGGACCGCCGCCTGGTTGAGGAGAACCGCCTGGGAGTCCGAAGGGAACTGCCGGGAGAAATTCCGGCCGTCAGCGATCTTTATTTCGAGCGTGTCGAGGTAGTCGTGGTCGACGGTCCAGACCGAGATGGGAAGGGCCAGACCGGGGTTGGGATCTCCCTCCCGGGCGACAGGCATGAAGGTCTGGCTCGAGGGCACGGGAAGATAGCTGGACAGCGAGGCCTTGAGGACCTGGGGGAAGGTCAACATCTCCTCTTTCAGGGTTTCGGCCCGGTTTCCGAGCAGGCTCGCGCGCCGCAGGATCAGGACCTGGTCCTTGTTGAAGCCGAGCTTCTTCGTCTGGATGAAACGGAGCTGGCCGGAGACGACGAACGTACCTACGATCATGACGACGGAGACGGCGAACTGGAAAACGACCAGGGCGCGGCGAAAGCGGCCGCGCTTGACGCCCCCCGCCAGTTGGCCGCGAAGGATGGGCGAGGGCCGGAAGGCCGAGATGAAAAAGGCCGGATAGGCGCCCGCCAAAAGCCCGATGGCCAGGGTCAGGGCCATGACGATAGCGGCCGTGACGGGCTGGCCGAGGGCGGCGAACCTCAGTTCTTTTCCCGAAATCTGCTCGAAGACGGGCAGGACGAACCGGACGATAAGGACGGCGATGGCCAGGGCCATCAGGCTCAGGACGAGGGACTCGACCAGGAACTGCCGGACCAGGGCGCCCCGGAACGAGCCCAGGACCTTCCTGAGTCCGACCTCCTTGGCCCGCCCGGCCGAGCGGGCCGTTGAGAGGTTGACGAAATTGACGGCGGCCAGGATGAGGATGAAGAGGGCGACCGTGGCGAACAGATAGACGGACTTGATATCGCCGGCCGGCTCGAAATCGCCGAGCCCGGCTGGAGAGTAGAGGTGGATCCGGGTCAGGGGCTGAAGGTGGTAATCGATCTTCATGCCGGTCTTGGACAGGAAGTCGGCGTACGACCCGCCCGAGAGCTGCCGCATCTCCGTCTCGGAATGGGTGCTGATGAGAGAGGGGAGCTTGGCCTCGAGGCCGGGGAGGGACGCTCCCTCCCGGAGCAGGAAGTAGGTCGGGTAATTGAAGGTCATCCAAGATGTCATCGTCGGCTCCCCGGCCGCTTCCAGCGTGGCGAGCGATATCAGGATATCGAAATGAAAATGGGAAGCCCGGGGAATGTCTTCGAAAACTCCGGTGACCCGGTAGTCCTCGGGTTTCTCGTCCAAGAGCTGGAGGCTTTTTCCGACCGGATCCTCGCGGCCGAAGTACTTCAGGGCCGTCGACCTGCTGAGGGCAAGCGTCTTCGGGGACGACAACGCCGTTTCGCGGTCGCCTTTCAGGAGAGGGACCGAGAAAATATCGAAAAAAGACGGGTCGGTGTAAGCCGCCCGGCTCTCGCGGAACTGTTTTTCTCCGCATCGGACCTGCAGGTCGACCTCGCTGAAGCGGACGGCGTCCTCGACCTCGGGAAACCCTTTGATCATGGCCGCCGCCACGGGGGCGCCGACGCCGGCTCCGACCATCTTCCTGTCCTCCCTTTCAAGCTCAAACACGACACGGCAGATCCGGTCCGCGTTCTTGTTGTAGCGGTCCCAGCTCAACTCGTCCCGCGTGTAGAGGAGGACGAGGAGGCAGGCGGCCATCCCGATGGCCAGGCCGAGGACGTTGAGGAAAGAATATCCTTTGTGCTTTTTGATGTTCCTCAGGCTCGTCACGAGATAATTCTTGAACATGTCCACCCCCCAAGAAATGGAAAAGAAGATGTAGGCAGGAAGGAAGCGCACGACCTGGCCCCAGTACCACAGGCGGGCCGCGGCTTCCCCTTTTTCTTTGGCCAGACCGGAAAAGCACTCCTCGATGTCCCCGAGGAGGACGTCATGCTCGCCTCGTCCCAGGACGAGGGAGAGGACGCGGTGCCCCAACCGGGGGCTGCGGGCCGGGCCGCCTTTCATCGGTGATCTCCCTCGGACGGGGCAAGCTCCGGGAATCCGGCCCACATGACCTCGTTGACACGGCGGATGTCGGCGAGGGCCTCGATCCCCTTGTCCGTGAGATAATAATACCTCCTGCTCAGGCCCCTTCGCTCCTCCGTCGCCTCGCCGTAATAGGCCCGTAGGTATCCTGTCCTGGCCAGACGGTCGAGCGGAAAATAGACCCCGCCCAGGGACAGGTTCTTCCCGGTCACGGATTGGATATGACGATATATCGTCGTCCCGTAGGCGTTGTCTTTGAGCCTTAGGACAGAAAGCAGTATCAGCTCCTCGAGCTTTGTCAGCATTTCCATGACATCTCTCCCGTAAACATATTCTATATTTTAGAATACGAATATGTCAAAAAAAAGTTTCATATTTTTAGAAAATATTCTTGATCGCCGGATCCCGCTGCCCATATTGACGATGAAGGCCGATACCGACATAATCCATCTGTGCGCCGTCTTAAAACGATCCCCCTTCTGGGGATCATCTTGCTCGCCGCCAACCCCGCCTTCGCGGAAGCGCCTTCCCTGCCCGTTCGGATCGACCTTGCCGCCGGGCGCCCGGTCATCCTCGAGTACTGGAGGTATCGCGGCGGCGACCAGGCAGAATGGGCCCGGCCGGTGGAGAGGTCGGACCCAAGATTGAAAGGAGAATCGAAATGAACCATTGCCGAAAGCGCCTGTGGTCGCTCGCCTTGATGCTCACGGCGGGGTTGGGAATGGCCGGCGGTCCCGCCCCGGCTGGCCAGGAGGACGGATCGCCGGTCGCGATCGGGACGTTGCGGCGGATGCATTCCGAGGTGCTGAAGGAAGACCGGACGCTGTCCATCCGCGTCCCCGCTGACTATGAGCAAAGCAGGCTGTCGTACCCCGTGATCTACCTTCTCTACGGAGACCACGCCGAGGGGTATTTCAACGAGGTCGTCTTTACCCTGGACGGGCTGGCCGGCGGAGCCGAGATCCCCGAATTCATCGTCGTCGGGATCCACAATACCGACCGCTACGGAAATCTTCTCCCCGTGCATTTCACGGGGCGCCCGGGAGGAGCGGACACCTTCATGGACTTCTTGGAAAAAGAGCTCTTCCCCTTCGTTGAGTCGAAGTACCGGACCAAGCCCTATCGGCTCCTGATCGGCCCGCAGGCGGGCGGACCGTTCGGCCTGTATGCCCTGGCCCAGCGGCCAACCCTCTTCAACGCCATGGTCCTGGAAAATCCCTTTTCGGCGCCGGCCAGCCGCGAGATTCTCCAGGCCAAGCTCCGGGACTACGCCGCGGGACGGCCCGAGACGAAGTCGGCGGTCTTCATCAATTTCTTTGACCGGACGGGGTTCCAGGATCATTCCGGGGCCAACAAGACCATGAACGACGCTTTGGACGCTTTCGACCCGGTCAAGCCGGCCGGATTGCGGATATGGCGGCGGCACGTGGAGGAGCCGACTTTCGTCCCGTCGCTGGAGCTCAAGCAACCTTTCCGGGCGATATTCGCCGGCTTCTATCCCCCCAAAGAGCCGGCCTTGGGCAGCCTGGCCGACATCCTCGCCTACTACCGGGATAAGGGCGAACGGCTAGGACTCGAGATCGATCCCCCGGAGTTCTTTCTGGCGGTCAAATCCGACGATTTGACGCGGGCCGGACGGGTCGCCGCCGCCCGGGAGGTCCTCGAATATGCGCTCAATCTGTATCCGTCAAACGCCAACGTCCTCTATCGCCTGGGGAACCTGTCGTTCGATGCGGGGGACCTGGACGGGGCTGAAACCATCTTCCGAAAGCTTCAGGAACTCGGTCCGGACCCCTATTTTGCCTCGCGGTTAGAGGCCATCCAGAAGATGCGCCTGGGCTCAGCCGCGTTGGCCCTGTCCGAGGCCTTGAAGAACGGTTTGAGGACAGCCAAGGCCAGGCTCGCCGAGCTGGAGAAAAACAAGGACCCAAAAACCTATTACGACGAGCGTGAGTTCAATGCCCTGGGCTATCGTCTTCTCGGCCAGGACAAGCTCGACCAGGCCGTCTTCGTCTTCGAGCTGAACGCCCGGCGCTATCCTGATTCCTGGAACGCGCACGACAGCCTGGGCGAAGCCTACGTGAAGGCCGGACGGACGAAAGACGCCCTCCGGAGTTTTGAACGCTCGCTCCGCCTCAACCCGGACAACGCCAACGCCAGGAAGATGCTGGAGGCGTTGCGCCGCTGACGGCCCTATTCTTCTCTCGGGCCGTCCGCAGGACCGGCCGCGACGCCCGCTGGTTTCTTGCGCGCCGAGGCCATGAGGTGCGCGCTGATCCCGGACAGGCTCGGCTCCGATTCGAGGCGGCGGGCGACGCCGAGGAGGCGGGCCCTGCGCTCCGGATCGGCCCACCAGGAGTCAAAATCGTGGACCAGCCAGCCGGGTCCTTCGACCCCGAAAACTCCCACGACCTCGAAGCCGGCCGCGGCGATCTCGCTCCTCAACTCGCCGGGATGGTGGAAGAACGCCGCCATGAAGTACTCGGGCTTTCCCGTCGGGTTCCTGTGCTGGCCGTCCGTGAGGTCACGGTCGACGATCGCGGCAAAGGCCGGGTCGGCCAGGAATCCGGCCCGCACGCCATCGAGGACCGAAGCGAACCTTGAGATGCCGGCGGCCAGGAGGACTCCGCCGGGCTTGAGGACGCGGCGGGCCTCTTCCAGAGCGACCCGCCGGTCTCTGCGGGCCGTCAGGTGGTAGAGCGGTCCGAAGAGGAGGGCCGCGTCGGCCGTTTCGTCGTGCCAGGGAAGCGAGCGGGCATCGCCGACGACCGTTTCCATCAAAGGGGTTCTTGATTGCGCCTCGGACGCTCTTCCGGCGAGCTCGATGTGGAGAGGAAGGGGATCGAGGAGATGGACCTCGTAGCCTTTCCGGGCCAGCCAGAGCCCGTGCACGCCGGTCCCCCCGCCGATATCGAGCGCAACCGAGGGGGGCGAGGGCAGGAACCGGGCCATGAGCTCCCGCACGCGCTCAAGCTCGAGCTTGCCGAACCCCGCCTTCAGCCGGACGTCCTCGTAGCCGGAAGCGTAGTGCTTTTCGAGGTCGGACATCACTCCCCTCTTATCCGCTTGAGGATTTCGCCCATGGTCTCGGGATTGACATAGACCTGCCAAACGGCGACCTTGGCCTCCTTGATGACCGCGCGCCAGGCCGCCGGAGCCTTCCAATGGTTCTCGGGCCTCAGCACCCCGTCCTCGATAAACGTGCCCTCGGCTTCCCCGGCCGCCATGACAGTCCGGGAGGCGGCGAACGTCTCTTTGACGATGATCCTATAATCGGGCACCATGGCGAAGTACTCACCCCAGACGGGGACCATCTTGGACCTTCCCCGGGATTCCGTCCCGTCGGAATCGATGAAAACATGGTCCTCGGTCATCAGCGCGGCGAGCCTTTCCACGGAGCCCCCGTTAATGGCGTCGACGAAAGCCATCGCAACCTCGATGGATCGAACGCCCATGCTAGGATCACCTGCCCTTCAGCATGATCTCTTCGCCGGGCCGCATGTCGGCTTCAATGACCCGGCCGACGTCGCGGACCCGGCCTTCCGCGAGTCCCGTGGACCTATAAACCGCTTCCCGGAACGGATTCTCGAGCCGGAGCATGCCTCCTTTCTCCGATTTCACCCTGACCTCCTCGACCTCTCCGCCCTTCATCCTCGCCGAAACCAGGAACGCCCCGCAGGCCCGCAGCGAATCGAAGGACACGTCGGACCAGGACGCCGGCACCGCCGGGAAGACGCGGAGGACGTCTGCGCAGCCCTCCAGGAGCATTTCCTGGACGGCCGCGGCAAAGGCGAAGTTCCCCTCCAGGGTGAAGGGACGGTAGGTGAACTTCGACTTGCCGCTCTTCGTCTGGTCGCCGTTGACGTGGAAGCTGTTCGGCAGGCAGAAACATTCGGCGAAGGTGCGCAGCGCCTGGGCCGCTTTCTCCCCATCGCCGGCTTTCGCGGCCAGGCTTCCCAGCCAGCTGTAGGAATAGCCGCACCACCCGTCGGGGCCAAGGCGGTCGAGCTCGGCCAGGGAGGCGCGGATCGTCCGCCGCTCGGCCTCTCCCCCGCCCCAGGTTAGAAGGCCGAGCGGATGTATGGCCATGAGGTGGGAGAAGTGACGGTGGGACTCCTTGAGCGGATAGCCCGGCGCGACGAGCAGGCGCCCGTCGTCCTCGGCCAAGGCCAGTTCCGGCCACTCGCCGAGGGTGGCCCGCCATCGGCCGGCTTCTTCGTTCAGCCCCAGCTCATCGGCCATGACGGCCGCGGCCCCGTAGAGCCAGCGGATGAGGGCCAGGTCGAAATTCGTCGTCTCCTGGAACCAGGCGTCGATGCGGTTGTCGTTGATCTCGGGGCTAGAACTCAGCGGCAGCTTCCTTTTCCCGTCCGGCCGTCGCTCGGAGATGTTGTCGAGGAACACGGCCACGGCCCGGAGATAAGGATAGGCCCGTTCCATGAGGAAAGCCCGGTCGCCGCTGTACCGCCAGTGAAGCCAGAAATGGTGGGCCAACCAGGCCGAGACCGTCGGTCCGAGCGAGTATTGGATCCAGCCGCCCATGGGCGCGCCGTCGAGCGTGGCCACCCCGGGGACATTGAGCCCCTCGACGCCGAAATAGAGCCTCGTGTACTCCTCGCATCGCGGCTTGATGGCCCAGAGCCAGTCAAGGAACGCCCGACCTTCTTCCAGGCGGTTGCCGCTGTAACACGGCCAGTAGCTGAGCTGGGTATTGAGGTCGTTATGAAAATCGCCCTTCCACGGCGGGAGGCCGCCGTCGTCGGCCGTCCAGACGGCCTGAAGGGCCACGGGCGGAGCTCCGCGTCGCGATGCGGCCCCGAACTTGTAGGCCTCGAGGTACCACTGCTTCTCGAGCACGGGGTCGGGCAGCTCGACCGTCGACTTCGCCCAGTAGGCCTTCCACCAGGCCAGGTGGGACTTGATGTCGGCACCGAGGGAGCGTTTGAGCGCTTCGGCGGCGGATTGAGGGGCGAACTGCGCCGCGCCGGCTCCCGGCGTTCCTCCGTCCCTCTCGGGGTATTGCGAGGAAACGCTCCAGACCCCGGTCAGCGTGCCGCCCAAGGGCAGGTCCCAATCCACGGCGATGTCATAGCTCATGCCGCCCCAACCCTCCTGATGACAGCGGAGCGAGGTCTCCTCCCAAACGAGCTCGTGGTCCGGATATCCAAGGCTGGCCAGCGTCTTTCCGGACAGGGGGCCCTTTTCGGCGACCGAATCCGGCGCCGGCGCCGTAAACGCCGGCGGGATCAGCTTCGGCCTGACCGTTCCCGGCAGCCCTTCGAACTGGAACCAGCCCACGGGTTCGGTGCCGTGGACGAAGGCCGTCAACCGGGCGCCGTTCTTCCATTTCACGCGACATATGGCTTCGGCCAGCAGAAGCCGCACGGATTCGACCTCTCCCAAGCCGGAAATATCGAACTCGAGGGCCCCGGCCGGGATCTTGGTCGGCGCGGGGTCGCGGTCGTACGGAACGTCGCCCATTCGGTGAACGGGATCGTAGTCCTTCTTCAAGACCTGCTTTCTGACCCATGAAAAGCGGAACTCGGGCCCGGAGAATTCGGCCACCGGCCGGAGGTCCCAGAGGTCGGCCCGGTCGAGGGACATGCGGAGGCACTTTCCCTTTTTCCAGATGAGGGCCCCGAGCATTCCGTTCCCCAGCGGGACCCCCTCGTCCCAGGTCGAAGCGAGAGTGTTGGAGACGAGGTCGTGGCGCGGCGCGGGCAGCCGGTGGCTGTAGCCGGGCGGCGTGCATGCCGCAGTCAGGGCAAAGGCGGCCAGGAGCGAACAAGCAAGAGACCTCGCGGGCGACAGGGTTGCCTCCGGACGTGACCGGAATTTGACGTTCATGCGCACCGCCTTTCCTCATTCCGTCAGGCCGGCGACGAAGCCGGAAGCCCAGGCCCAGGCGAGGTTGTAGCCGCCGCGGCGGCCCTGGACGTCGAGGATTTCTCCGGCAAAGTAAAGGCCCGGCCGGAGCTTTGATTCAAGCGTCCGCGGCTTGACCTCGCGTGCGTCGATCCCCCCTGAAGTGAACTCGGCCTCGTTCCAGCCGCGCGTCCCCTGAATCGAGAACCGTTTAGCCTTGAGGGCCGCGGCCAGCATTGCCGATTTCCGTTCCGGCCCTTCTTCTCCCCCGCCGCCCGTCACATCATGAAGCAATTGTGGGATGGCCAGCCCGAATTTTTCAGGCAGGAGGCCCGTTCCGAGGTCCCTCGCCGCCCACCCGGCGCCCAGCCTTCTCGAAAGCTCGGCGGCCAGGTCCTTTTCGTTCAGGAAGGGAACGAGGTCGACGACCACGGACACATCTTTCTTGCCGTCGCGGTTGGTGGCGATGGACAGGCCTTCGCTCACGTCGAGCGCGGCCGATCCCGAGAGCCCGTATTGTGTGAAAAGGAGCTCCCCCTCGGCCGTCCGTCCGGCCTGTCCGTCGACGACCCCGGCGACGCGCGCCCTCAATTTCTGTCCTTGCAGGAGGTGACACATCCTGTCCTTGGCAAGAAGGGGCACGGCGCTGGGGACGGGAGAGATGAGGCGGTGTCCGAACCGGCCGGCAAGGGCATACGAGCTTCCGTTCGAGCCCAGGGCCGGGTAGGCCTTGCCGCCTCCGGCCAGGATGACGGCCCCGGTCTCGACTTTGGGACCTTCTTCGGAGGCGAGCATAAAATCCCGGCCCGAAGCGGCGATGGCGGCCGCTTCAAAGCCGGTCCTTACGGAAACGCCGAGCCTGCCGACTTCAAGCTCGAGGACCTTGAGAACGGAGGAGGCCTGGTTCGTCACCGGGTAGACGCGGCCGCTCTCATCGGCTTGGAGCCCGAGTCCGAGGCCCTCGAAGAAGGAGCGGATCTCCGGTCCCCCGAATCGTCCAAGGATGGAGGCGACGAGCCCGGGATCGGACGAAGTGTAGGCTGAGGCAAGGAGGTTCTCGTTGAGGAGGTTGGCCCGGCCGCCGCCCGTTGCCAGGAGTTTTTTCCCCAGCCGGGGCAAGCGTTCGAGGACGGCGACCGAGGCCCCGCGCCGGGCCGCGCTGATGGCCGCGACCAGGCCGGCGGCGCCGCCCCCGACAACAGCGACATCAAAGCGTTCCGCCATAGGATAAGATTAGCCCATTCCCGCTTGCCGGGTAAAGCCCCTGGCTCCGATGCCCGGCGGTCCGCTCTCAGACTCCGAGGACCTGGCAGGCCCGCTCGATATTCGACACGTCCATGATGACCGAGATCAGGCTGCCTTTACGGGCCAGAGTGCCATAGCAGTATTCGATGTTGATGCCCTCATCACCGAGCTTGGTCGTCACCTCGGCCAGGGCGCCGGGCCGGTTCTCGAGGTCGATCTTGAGGACGTCTCGGAGCTCCGTCGTGTAGTTCAGCTTCCCCAGGAGTTTGACGGCCTTGTTGAGGTTCTGGACGCAGAGCTTGGCCGTGTCGTGGAAAACCCCGATGGCGTCGATGTTGATCTCGTTCTCGGCCAGGAAACAGCAGAGGTCGCCCAGTTGGGAGGGCTTGTTTTCCATGATGACATAGATTTCGGTGATCCGTTCGATCATGTGTGACCCCCTATAAGGTCATTGTTTCATAGCCCCTTACGATCCTATATAGCATGAACGCCCCCTCGATGCAAACGGCCCTCTCCCCTGCAGGAAGCCGATCCGCGTCCAATAAGCGGACAGGCGTCGCTGGTCGCCGGAGCGAACGGAGAGGGCCCCTGAAGCTCGTTCGCATTTAGTCGAATATCTTTCCGGGGTTCATGATGCCGTTGGGGTCGAAGACGCGCTTGATGCCCCGCATGAGCTCTATCTGGCGGTCGTCGAGGACAAGGGAGAGGTAGGGCTTCTTGACCAGGCCGATGCCGTGCTCGCCCGAGATGACCCCGCCGCGCTCCCGGCAGTCCCGGAAGAGCTCCTCTCGGACGCGGTCGGCCTTGCCCCGCCAATCGCTCTCAGGAACGGGCACCATCTTTCCGTCCTCGTAACGGGCTTTCATGATGTGCGTGTGGACGTTGCCGTCCGCGGCGTGTCCGAACGTCGGCAACCACATGCCGTATCGGGAGGCGACCTCCCGGACCTTGCGGACGTGCCCTGCGACCTCGGCCCGGGGCACGGCGATGTCCAGGATCTCGACCGTGCCGGACTTGATGGCGTCGTAGATCTTGGATCGGATGGCCAGGACCTCGTCCTGCTTGCTGGGCGTGTCGGCGATGAAGACGTTCAGGCCGCCCTTCTCAAGGCAGACCGCGGCGACCGCTTCGGACAGGCGGTCCATCTCCGCCTCGGACGGGGCGTCGAGGATGATCAGGAGATGGGTCGCGCCGAGCTTGGTCGGCCATTTCTTCCGGATGTGCTCCTCGGTCAGAGTGATGGGCTCGATCTCGAGGAACTCGATGGCCAGGGGGACGACTCCGCTCTTCATGATCAACGGGACCGTTTCCAGGGCGGGCTCGAGGCCGGCGAAGGGCACGACGAGCGAGCGCATGATGCCGGGCTTGGTGTTGAGGCGGATGACGGCCTTGGTGACGACGCCGAGGGTCCCCTCGGAGCCGATGAAAAGATGCATCAGGTTGTAGCCCGTGCTCGACTTTTCGAGCTTGCCGCCGAGCCTCAGCACGTCTCCCGTAGGGGTGACCACTTCGAGGCCGCGGACATAGTTGCGGATCGTGCCGTACTTGACCGCCCGGCTGCCCCCGGCGTTCGTGGCCACGAGGCCGCCCATCATGGCGCTCTCATCGCCGGGATGCGGCGGGAAATAGAGGCCGCCTTCCTCGACGGCCCGGGCGAAATCGGACAGGCGGACGCCCGCCTCGGTCACGGCCATCTGGTTATCGGCGTCGACCTCAAGGACCCGGTTCATCCGCTCGAGAGAGAGGACGATGCCGCCGCGAACAGGGACACAGCCGCCGCAGAGCCCGGTGGCGCCGCCGCGCGGGGTCACCGGAATGCCGCGGGCGTTGGCGATCCTGAGGACCGCCGCGACCTCCTCGGTCATTCGCGGCTTGGCGACGAGGTCGGGCTCATGGGCGATCTCCTTGAGCGAGAACTCGTCGTGGCCGTAATCGACGGCTTTCTCCGGGTCGGAGAAGACGTTGTCCCGGCCGACGATGGCCTCGATTGATTCACGGAGGGCCGGCGTGATCTTTGAGGTCATGGCGAAACTCCCTTCAATCGATGCGCTTGAGCTGGACCGGGACCCCGATCTGGACCTGGGGACGTTCTTTGTAGAGCTCGATGAGCCCGGTCGCCTCGAGCGTCCGGCCGTCGAAGTCGAGCGATCCGGGGAAGGCCTTGATGACATCGAGCGGGATGACCGCATCGAAGGCCGCTCCGTCGGCCTCGAGGACGCGGAAGCCGCCGCGTTTGAACGAGCGAAGACAGCGGAAGCGGACGGTGACGATCTCGCCCAGGCGGCGGCCCGCGTCGGCCGCCCCGACGACCGGATAGGGCTCCCGTCGCCATAGGCCTCTCCCCGACCTCCGGGCCTCGTTCTCCGCGTCCTTGAGCCTTTTCCTCCAGGCTTCGTCAAAGGGGAACTTGAAATAGGCGAACGCATACCCCGCCCGGACGAGGGCCTCATTGAACATCTCCCCGCTTTCGGTCCGGATGTACGCCAGCAGGCGTCCGTAAGCGTCGCGTTTTTCCGGACCCGGGAGGAGCTCGACCTGGGCCCGGTAAAGCTTGGAAAAGGTGAACCGCTTGGCCAGGAAGGCCATCAGTCGGAGCCGCTCGCGGGCGTCGTCAAGTTCGGGCGAGTCGACGCCGATGAGCCGGACCCGTTCGTCTTTTCGGCCGGCCAGGCTGACCCTCAGGGTGTCTCCATCATAGATGACGGTGACCGTCCCCCGGAGCGTTTCCTCGGCGGCGGCCGGAAAGGACGGAAGGGGGGGTTGAAGGGCGAACGCCGCTAGGAATACGGCGGCCGCGAACGCGGGCGGGGCAAAGCGGCGCATTCTCACCCGGCGGCGAGCTCCTTCACGGCCCGGACGATGTGGGCCGCGCTGAGGCCGTATCTGTCCAGCAGTTCGTCCGGCTTGCCGGACCTGGGCAGCTCGCGGACGCAGAGATGTTTCAGGACGCCCCGCCCGGCCAGGGCCTGGGCCACGGCCTCGCCCAACCCGCCGGCGGCGTAATGGTCTTCAACGACGACGGCCCGGCCGCCCGTTTCGCGGACTTCGCGGCAAATGGCCTCTCCGTCGAGCGGGGCGATCGAATAGGCGTCGATGACGCGGACGCCGAGGCCGCCCTTTTTCAGCTCTTCTTGGGCCTTGAGGGCTTCATGGACGGTGATGCCGGCGGCGATGACGGTGACCGCGTCGCCCTCCGCTTTCCTCAGGACCTTGGAGCCGCCGATGGGAAAGGTTTCGGCGGCGGGATAGAGGATCGGCGTCGCCGGCCTCGTCGTCCGGATGTAGGCCAGCCCCCGATGCGAGGCCATGGCCGCGACGCAAGCCTCCGAGGAGATCGCGTCGCTCGGGTAAAGGACGACCGCGCCGGGGATGGGCCGAAACATGGCCAAGTCCTCCAAGCCCATCTGGGACGGCCCGTCCTCGCCGATGCTCACCCCGACGTGAGAGCCGCAGAGCTTGATATTGGAGAAAGAGTAGGCGGCCATACGGACCTGGTCGTGGGCCCGGGTCAGGAAGGCGGCAAAAGTGGCCATGAAGGGGACGTAGTCCTTGGCCGCGAGCCCCATGCCCACGCCGACCATGTTCTGCTCGGCGATGAAGGATTGGAAGGAGCGGCCGGGAAAAGCCTCAAAGAACTTGTCGGCATAGGTCGAGTTCTTGACGTCTCCATCGATGGCCACGACCGACGGGTTGACCTTGCCCAGGCTGAGAAGGGCGTTGCCGTAGGCCAGGCGCGTCGCCGTCTTTTCCTGGTAGGCCGTCCGGGGGAAGTCGAAGGAGCCGGCCGTCTTCGGTTTTGGGTACGGCTTGGGCCCGCGAACGAACCGCCGGGAATCGATGTCGGGGAGACAGCCGATCTCCTCGAGGGCCCGGGCCAGTTCGTCGGCCTTGAGGGGCTTGCCGTGCCAGCCGTTCCTGTCCTCGATGAAGCTCACGCCTTTGCCCTTGATCGTCCGGGCCAGGATCGCCGTCGGTTTCCCCGCCTTGCCCGCTTCTTTCAGGGCGGCGAGGATGCGGTCGATCTTGTGGCCGTCGACGACGATGGCCTCCCAGCCGAAAGCGCGGAACTTGCGGGCCAGGGCGGGCAAGTCGTGCTGGTGCATGGTCGGGTCGGACTGGCCGAGGCGGTTGACGTCGACGACGGCGCGAAGGTTGCGGAGCTTCCAGAAGGCGGCGGCGTTGGCCGCTTCCCAGACCTGGCCCTCGGCGCACTCGCCGTCGCCCATGAGGACGAAGGTCCGGGCCGGCGACTTGTCGAGCCGCTGGGCCAGGGCCATGCCGACGCCGACGGACAGTCCCTGGCCGAGGGAGCCCGTCGCCGCCTTGACCCATTTCATCCGGGGCGTGGGGTGTCCCTCGAGGTCGCTCGTGATCTTGCGCAGGCCGAGAAGGCTTTCGAGCGGGATGATCCCGGATTCCGCGTAAACCGCCCAGAGGAGCGGGGCCGCGTGGCCTTTGGACAGGACAAATTCGTCTCCGGCCGGATCGTCCGGGTCCTTTGTATTCCAGCGCATCTCTGAAAAGAAGAGGCATGCGGCGAGGTCGGCCGCGGAGAGGCAGGTCGTCGGATGCCCCGAGCCGGCCGTCGTGGTCATGCGCAGGGAATGGATCCGCAGACGGGCGGCGATCTTACGAAGGTCATCGATTCTGGCCATGGGGTGGTTCTCCTCAACGATCTGGGGACATGTCCCTCAAGGGGGGCATGATAACACGAAATGTGGAGCGGGCAAAGGCGGAAGACGTGGCCACGAACTAACGGGCAAAGGGCGTATCGGGAAAGATGATACGCCGCGTTTTCCCGCGCTCGTCCGCGGCGAGCCGGAAGAGGAAGGTCCCGATCCCGGCCGCTCCCTGCATGAAGCCCGTCTGGGCAAATAGATAGTCCGGCCTCGTCCGATGTTCGGCTTGGAGCCATGACATTTTCCCGTCCTGGACCGTGGCTTTGGCCAAAAGACGGGCGGTGACCCGCTTGGAGAATTCGACGTAGGACTCGTCGCCGAGGGCTTTATGGAGATCCAGGAAGAACTCTCCCACCCCGGCCAGGCCGCAACAGATGCCGGCATTGTTCCAGAAGCCCGGTGTTTCTTCCTCCGGGATGCCGCTTTCAAGGAGGGATTTGGCCGATTTCCGGACCCAGCCGAGCCAGGACCGGTCGGCGCTCGCCTCCGCGAGCAGATAGAAAAGGCGGGCGGTTCCGACCGGGCCGTGGCACCAGCCGAGATAATAAAGGTTCTTATTGTCGGGCTCATCATGGAAGATGAGGCAGCCGTCCCCTTCGGTCTTGGCCACGGACAACAGGTATCTGGCCCCGGCCAGCGCCGCGTCGAGATGCTCCCTTCTCTTCGTTTCTTGGTATAGTGCGGCCAGGAAATAGGCGATCCCCGCCGTGCCGTGCGAGAAGTTCGGCATCAGCCGCGAATAGCCCGGATCCATGGCCCATTTCAGCCCGCCGTTCTCAGGCCTGCCGAGCTCGATGAGCCTGTTCCCCGCCCGGGCGGCCAGATCAAGCCAAGCCTTGTCCTTGGTCTCGCGCGCGGCATAGATGAGGAAGAGGCCCGTGCCAGCGCCGCCGCTGATGACGTCCGTCGTCGAGCTCCATTCAATCCCGCCCCCGGCCTCGACGGCCGCGGCCCTGATGCGGCCGAGGCAGGCTGCGAGTCCGCTCCGATACTTTTCGTCTCCCGACGCCCGGAAGGTCTCTTCAAGAGCGAAGGCAACGCCGGACAGGCCTTCGTAGAGCCCCATCCCTTCGACTCCCGCCATTTTAGACAGGAGGAAATCGGCGCCGTCGCGGGCCTGTTGAAGATACTCCGCGCGACCCGTGGTGTAATAGGCCTGGATAAAGAACAAAACGACTCCGGGCGTCCCGCTGTAAAGATTGAAGGCCACGGACGAAGGATCCTTGGGGACGGCCGGCCAGGAAAGGCCTGCCGGGGTCCTGATCTCGGACGCCCGGATCCACGCCGCCGCCTTCTCGGCCGCGGCGAGATAAGGACCGTTCGCGTCCGGCTTGCAGGCAGCGAACCCGGCCACGAACAGGAGGGCCAGAGCTGTATCCCGGAACGCCGCGTCGTTTCTCATGGACTTGCTCATCAACGCTGTCCTCCCTTCTTCATTTCTTAAGGAAGCGCCGGGCTTCGAGATGCCCTGGGTCGGCCGCCAAGGCCTTCTCAAATTCGGCCGCGGCTTCCGCGTCCATGCGTTGACCGAGGAGCCCTAGACCGGCCAGGAAGTGGAGGTCGGCCTGGCGGACCCGGGCCGACTGGCGTTCGCCGAATTTCTCGAAGAAGTCCACGGCCGGGGCGGCGGCCAGACCCTCCCGCGCCCGTTGGACCAGGCCGTTGAAGCATGCCGCGGCGTCCTCGCTCCTGCCCAGCTTGGCCAGGGCCTGCCCGGCGTAAAAGGCGTGTTCCGTCAGCCCCCCGCGGAAGGCGGCGGCCTTCCTATAGGACGAGGCTGCCTCCGCCGCGTTCCGGAGCAGCTCCTGAGCTTGGCCGATATGGAAAAAGATCTTCGGCGATCCGGGGCCGCTCGAAGGGGGTCCGACATCCAGGTTTGGCGGATAAGCGAGGGCGCCCAGGAAGGAGTCGAGCGCCCGGCGTTTGTCCCCTTTCGCGAGCCACCGCCGTCCTTCGGCGAGGTTGGCCTCGACCCAGAGGCCGTGGATCTCTCCTCCCCCCTCCCAGATGTGAAAATGATGCGCTCGCAAGAGCTCCAAGGCCCGTTCGGCTCGGTTGTTCAGGAGGAGAAGTTCGATCTCCCGGGCCAGCGAATTGTCGTTCCCGGAGACGATATCGTGGTTCGTCTCGAGCAAAGCAAGCCGCGTCTTCGGGTCCGTGCCGGCGGCCTCGTATAAGATATCGAGCTCATAAAAGAGCCTGGCGTCCTTCGGGTTCAAGGAGACGGCCCGTTCAAGGCTGGCCACGGCCGCCGCGAGATCGTTCCGCACCCGGGCATAGGCCAGGCCGAGGTTCCTATGGACAATAGAAAATCCCGGGTCGAGCCCGCGCGCCTTTTCCCAGGACGAGATGGCCCCTTCGGGCTGAATGTCGTAGAGAAGGTTGCCGAGATAATAGGGCGCCCGGGGGTCGTCCGGGTTCGCCTTCATGGCCCAGTCGAAAACCTCAAGGAAATCCAGCGCGTAGGGAAAAACGAGATCCGGCCCCATGGCGGCGGCCTGCTTGAGAATATTCCGGGCCTCGACCTTCCGCCCCGTGCGGTCGACGATGTATGCGAATAGGTAGGCCGGGAGAGGATTCGCGCCATGACCTCCTTCAATGACCCGGGGACCGAGGACCGCGGCCGCCTCGCTCCACAGCCCGCAGTTGGCGTAGTCCAAAGCCAGCTCGAGAAGGTTCGGGACTGAGTTCGTGAGACGGCGGTCGAGCTCAGCCGCCGTCGCCCTGGCGGCGGACGCGTCGCCCTCCCTCACCCTGAGAAGGTATGTCTCGTGAAGAGACCAGAGATCGAGGGGATCGGACGCGCGGGCCGCCGTCGCCGTTGCGGCGGACTCCTCGGCCCGGCCGAGCCTCCGCAACAGGGCCGTCTTCAAGTTCAGGGCGGTCATGCTCCCGGCGCCCGTCCCGTCGGTCCGAGCGATGAAATCGAGGGCGGCCTCGAAATCGCCTTCCGCCGCAGCCATTTCCGCGAGCTCCAGGAATGAAACGGACCGCCAGGCCGGGCTCCAGGCCGCGCGTTCGAAAGCGTCCGCGGCTTCCTCAGCCCGGCCGAGGCGCCGGAGGGCGACACCGAGGTAATAAAAGGGCTCGCCGTCCTTGGGCCGGGTGTAGTTGAAAGTCAGGCGGGCGACGGCCGTCTTCAGCCTATTTTCGGCCTCGCGGTACATGCCGCGCTTCAAATAAAGGATGCCCAGCGCGGTATTGACCCGTGCGTCCGACGGGTCCCGGCGCAGGGCCTCTTCGTAATAGGGATAAGGTTCGAGGGCGGGGCTGTGGAACTGCTCGAGGCGCAGTCCGGCCAGGTAGAGCTCTTCGTTCGTCGCGATATCTTTGGGCGCGGCCGGCGGCCTCACCGGGGCCGGCAGGAGCGCGCCCTTCTTTGGCCGCGGCGCGTAGCGGACAAGCTCATGGCCGTCCGCGGCGTAGAGTGTCAGGTCGAGCGGCTCCGGGGAGGTCCCGGCCGCGCCTCTGATGAGTTTTTCGTAAGGTTCGCCGGGGCCGAGGTCAAAGGTGTCCTCGAAGAGGACGGTATCGCCGGACTTCAAGACGCAACGGGCTTTTTCCCTCTCCGAAGTCGCGTGGAAGGCGATCCTGACGGCGCCTCCCGCCGTCTCGAGGTTGCAGGCGGCTTCATGGTTCGCGTTCTTGAGGCCGCCCAGCCCTCTCATGGGGTACCAGAACTGGATGACCTCTCTCCCCTCCCCCGGCTGGATCCAGCTGTAGTCGGGCTGATTGTCCGACCAGGCGCCGACCATCAACTCGAGGTAGGGGCCGTCGGCGTCGGTCAGGATCCGCTCCCACGTTTTGCCCTCGGAGCCGGTTCCCCAGGTCCAGAGCTTCTTGCCGGGGACGATATTGTGGTCGCCGACGAAAACGATGCCCGCCTTCCGGCCGTGGTCGTAACCCCCGAGGAAGTCCTCCTCGGCGTCGAAGGCGAAGAACGAGGTCGGCGTAAGGTGGCTTTTCCACCAGCTGACGTCGACGCCCTTGGTGTAATCCTGGCCGTTGAAAACCTCGGTCGAGAGGGGCCAGCGGCTGAATTGGTTCTTGCCGTGAAAGGCCGCGACCTCGGTCGAAGGCGGGAACAGGACCTGATAGTCCTCGTTGGCATGGACGGCGACGTTGGCGAAAGCGAGCATCGAGTGGGCGAAGGGGGTCCGGTTGAAGACCTTCGTCGTCACCTCGAGG
>Ga0316628_100001061_pt1 | contig 18879 bp, 18 predicted proteins | sample OWC_Aug_M2_C1_D5_FD_207648 | JGI IMG/M metagenome (GOLD analysis project Ga0316628, IMG submission 207648) | Wetland soil microbial communities from Old Woman Creek delta, Ohio, United States - OWC_Aug_M2_C1_D5_C | ecosystem: Environmental > Terrestrial > Soil > Wetlands | place: USA: Ohio... | reverse complement strand
TCCGAGGGGTACATCGAGGCATCGGCGGACCGCCTTACGGGCGCCGCCGTCACCTTCGACATGAAGACCGTCACGGGGACGGAGAACCTGATGATGGCCGCCTCCCTCGCCGAGGGGACGACCGTCCTTTCGAACGCGGCGCAGGAGCCCGAGGTGTGCGACCTCGCGCGGCTGCTGCGGGCCATGGGGGCCGACATCGAGGGGGATGGCACCGACGAGATCGTGGTTCGAGGGGTCCGTTCCCTCCACGGGGCGCGCCACGAGGTGATGGCGGACCGGATCGAGGCGGCGACGATTCTCCTGGCCGGCGCGATCACGGGCGGGGACGTGACGGCGCTGGGCGCGGACGCCTCGTCGATGAACGCCGTCGTCGAAAAGCTCCGGAGGTCCGGGGCCGACGTGGACCCCGTCCCGGGAGGAGTGCGCGTCCGCAGGAAAGGGCCGATCCGCTCTGTGAACGTCAAGACGGCCCCATATCCCGGGTTTCCCACGGACGTGCAGGCGCAGTTCATGGCCTACATGTGCCTGGGGGACGGGTTCAGCATCATCACCGAGACGATCTTCGAGAACCGGTTCATGCACGTGGCCGAGCTGCGGCGGATGGGGGCGAAGATCGACGTTTCGGGGAACACGGCCGCGGTGAAGGGGGTCCCCGCGCTTTCCGGGGCGCCGCTCATGGCGACCGACCTTCGCGCCTCGGCCTCGCTGGTGCTGGCGGGGCTGGCAGCAAAGGGGACGACCGAGGTGCTCCGGATCTACCACCTCGACCGCGGGTACGAGGCGCTGGAACACAGGCTGTCCTCCCTGGGAGCCGATATCGCCCGGGTGAAGGAATAGGAGGCGGGACGCATGCGGTGGCACCGGTCGGGGACGGCGGGTTTCCGGGAGGCGCTTGGAAGGGCGGAGGCCCGCGGCTCCGCCGGCGCGGAGAAGGTGTCCGAGGTGGTCGGGGAAATCCTCCGGAGGGTCCGGGAAAGCGGCGATGCCGCCTTGGCGGAGTACACGCGGCGGTTCGACCGGTTCGACCCCGCCAGGAAGGGGTTCGCCGTTCCGAAGCGGGAGATCGACGCGGCGTGGCGGCGGGTTCCGGCCGCGTTGAAGCGGTCCCTCGGGCTGGCGGCGGAGCGGATCGAGACGTTTCACCGGCGCCAGGTCGAGGGCGGATTCGGGATCTCCCTCCCCGGGGTTACCCTCGGACAGCGGGTCCTGCCGGTCGCACGCGCGGGAGTGTACGTGCCCGGCGGGAAGGCGGCGTATCCGTCGACCCTGCTGATGAACGCGCTCCCCGCCCGCGTGGCGGGGGTCCCCGAGGTGGTCGCGGCCTGCTCCGCTCCCGGCGGCAAGGTCCCGGACGTCGTGTTGGCGGCCGCCCGGATCGCCGGCGTTTCCGCGGTGTACCGCATCGGCGGTGCGCAGGCGATCGCCGCGCTCGCCTACGGGACGGAGTCGGTTCCGCGCGTCGACGTGATCACCGGCCCGGGAAACGCCTACGTCACCGAAGCCAAGCGCCGGGTCTTCGGCACCGTCGGGATCGACATGCTTGCGGGACCGAGCGAGCTGGTCGTGCTCGCGGACCGGACCGCGAATCCGGCATTCGTCGCGGCGGACCTTCTTTCCCAGGCGGAGCACGACGAGGATGCCTTCGTGGTGCTGGTGACGAATTCGCACGAGCTACCCCCGGCGGTCGAGCGCGAGCTCGCGCGCCAGGTGCGCTCCCTTCCGCGCCGCGAAATCCTGCGGGGGTCCCTGTCCCGCGCCGTTGGATTCCTGACGCGCTCGGCCCGGGAATCGGTCGAGGTCGTCAATCGGCTTGCGCCGGAGCATTTGAGCATCGCCACCCGGGACCCGTGGAAGGACTTTTCGGGGATCCGGAACGCGGGCACCGCCTTCCTGGGTCCCTACAGCCCGGTGGCCGCGGGCGACTATATCGCGGGAATCAACCACACCCTCCCGACGGGGGGGGCGGCACGCTTTTCATCCCCCCTCGGAGTTGCCGATTTCCTCAAGAAAATTAACGTGGTAACATACGACTTTTCGGCGCTCCGGTCCGATGGTCCGCACGTGGTGCGGCTGGCCCGGAATGAGGGACTGGCCGCGCACGCGCAGGCGGTCCTGCTGCGCACCCGTGGAAGGGGGAAGCGGTGATGAACCGGGAAGGCCAGGTCGAACGGACCACGAAAGAGACCCGGATCAAGCTCTCCCTGCGGCTATCGGGGGAAGGATCGGGAAAGATCGGAACGGGCGTTCCCTTTTTCGACCACATGCTGACGCTGTTTTCGCGTCACGGCCTGTTCGACCTGACGCTCGATGCCAAGGGGGACGTCGAGGTGGACTTCCACCACGTGGTGGAGGACGTGGGGATCTGCCTCGGCGAGGCGTTCCGCCGCGCCCTCGGGGACATGAAGGGGATCCGCCGGTACGGGCACGCGGTCGTGCCGATGATCGAGGCGCTGGCGGCGGTGACGGTGGACGTCTCCGCGCGGCCGCACCTGGTCTATAACTGCCCCCTCGGGAACGAGAAGGTCGGGACGTTCGACATCGAGCTCGTGGAGGAGTTCCTGCGGGCGTTCGCCCAGTCGTCGGGCGTCTGCCTGCACGTGAACGTGGCGTACGGTTCCAATGCGCACCACACCGTCGAGGCGGTGTTCAAGGCGCTGGGCCGCGCCTTGTCCTCGGCGGTGGAACTCGATCCGCGCGTAACGGGCGTTCCCTCCACGAAGGGGATTCTCGGGTGAAGTGGAGCGCTACATGACGCGGGGAACCGCCATCGGCGTGGTGGACTACGGCATGGGGAACCTGCGCAGCGTGAGCAAGGCCCTTGAATCCCTCGGTTTCCCGACCCTGGTCAGCGGGGATCCGAAGGCGCTTTCCTCCTGCCGCGGGATCGTATTTCCCGGGGTGGGAGCGTTCCGCGACTGCATGGGAAACGTCGTCCGGCAGGGGCTGCTGCCGTTCCTTCGGGAATACCTCGCGTCGGACCGGCCGTTCCTCGGCATCTGCGTGGGGATGCAGCTGCTCTTCTCCGGTAGCGAGGAGTTCGGCCGACACGAGGGGATCGGTTTCTTCCCCGGGAACGTGGTCCGGTTTCCCGGCGACATGCCGTCCCCGGACGGAGGCGTGCTCAAGGTGCCGCACATGGGGTGGAACGGGGTGGAAGTGATCGGGGATCCCCCGGCCCTCCGCGGGATCCCTTCGGGGACGTACTTCTACTTCGTGCACTCGTATTACGCCGTGCCCTCGATGCCGGCGGACGTGACGTGCCGTTCGACGTACGGTGTGCCGTTCGCCGCGGCGGTGGGCCGGGGAAACCGGCTTGCAGTCCAGTTCCACCCCGAGAAGAGCCAGGCCGCGGGCCTGCGCATCCTCGGGAACTTCGGCCGCCTGTGCGCGGAAGCCGCCTGAGAGGGAACATCGTGCCGTTCCAGGTCATCCCGGCGATCGACATCCAGGGTGGAAAGGCGGTCCGGCTGCGCCAGGGACGCGCCGAGGACGCCACGGTATTCTCGGATTCCCCGCTGGAAGTGGCCCGCCGGTTCGTCGCCGCGGGGGCATCCAGCCTCCACGTGGTGGACCTGGACGGGGCGTTTCTCGGCAAACCGGTGAACTCGGAGATCATCTGCCGCATCGCCTCCGGGGCGGGGGTGCCGGTCCAGGTGGGAGGCGGCGTCCGGAATTTCGATTCGGCGTCCCGTTACTTCGCCGCGGGCGTGTCCCGCGTGATCCTGGGGACCTCGATCGTGCGCAGCCCCGAGGAGGTCGTCCGGATCACCCGCGCCTACCCAGGGAAGGTGGCGGCGGGGATCGACGCGCGCGACGGGCGGGTGGCGATCCGCGGATGGGTGGAGGTGACGGGCGTCATCGCCGTGGAGCTCGCGCGCCGGATCGAGGAAGGCGGCGTCTCCTGCTTCATCTACACCGACATCGCGCGCGACGGCATGATGGTGGGTCCCAACTTCGACGCCATCCGGGATTTCGCGAAGGGCGTCTCCACCCCGGTGATCGCCTCCGGCGGCGTGACCACGCTCGACGACCTGCGCAGGCTCAAGGCGATGGAAGGGGAGGGGGTGGCCGGAGCGATCATCGGCCGCGCCCTGTACGACGGCTCGATCGACCTGGCCTTGGCGCTGAAGACGGAGCGGGAGTAAGGTCCGTCCGGGGATGCTGGCCAAGCGGATCATCCCTTGCCTGGATGTGAAGGACGGCCGTGTCGTCAAGGGCGTCCGGTTCGTCGACCTCCGGGACGCCGGAGACCCGGTGGAGATCGCCCGGCGATACGACCGCGAGGAGGCGGACGAGCTCGTCTTTCTCGATATCACGGCGTCCCACGAGAAGAGGGACATCCTGATCGACGTCGTGCGGAAGACGGCGGAACAGGTCTTCATGCCTCTGACCGTCGGCGGAGGGATCCGAACCATCGACGACATCCGGAGCTTGCTGCTCGCGGGGGCCGACAAGGTGTCGATCAACACGGCCGCCGTCGCCGATCCCGACTTCGTCCGCCGTGCGGCCGAGCGGTTCGGGAGCCAGTGCACGGTGGTGGCGATCGACGCCCGGGCGGTGCCGGGCCGGTCCGGGGAGTGGGAGGTCTACACCCACGGCGGGCGCAGGCCCACGGGCCTCGACGCGGAGGCGTGGGCCCGCCGGATGGAGGAGTGCGGGTCCGGCGAGATCCTGCTCACCAGCATGGATCGCGACGGCACGCGGGACGGCTACGACATCCCGCTGACGCGCGCCATCGCCGACGCGGTCCGGATCCCCGTGATCGCCTCGGGAGGGGTAGGAACCCTCGCGCACCTGCTGGAAGGAGTGACCGCCGGGAGGGCGGACGCGGTGCTCGCGGCCTCCATCTTCCACTACGGCGAGCACACCGTCGGGGAGGCGAAGGAGTACCTGCGGCTCCACGGCGTGCCGGTGCGGCCCAGAGGAGGACATACTTGATCTGTTGGGGGACAAAGGGGAAGTGTGTCCCCCGCCGGGGGAGGGCAGGATGACGGCGGACGAGTTGATCGGACAGGTGAAATTCGACGACCGGGGGCTGGTCCCGGTCGTCACGCAGGACGTGAGCGACAACGTGGTTCTCATGGTGGCGTGGGCGAACGCCGCGGCGATCCGGAATTCCTTCACCAGCGGGCACGCGACCTACTGGAGCCGTTCGAGGAAATCCCTATGGGTGAAGGGGGAGACGTCCGGCCATTTCCAGGACGTGGAGGAGATCCTCTACGACTGCGACGTCGACACGCTGCTGTACCGTGTGCGGCAGAAGGGGGCCGCGTGCCACACGGGGGAACGGACGTGCTTCTATCGCAGTGCATACCGGCGAGGGGGAAAATCGAATGAATGACGAGTGCATCTTCTGCAAGATCGCCCGGAAAGAGGTACCGACGCAGCCCGTGTACGAGGACCACGACCTGCTCGCGTTCGACGACATCCACCCGGTGGCCCCTGTCCATGTGCTGATCGTCCCGAAGGAACACATGGTCAACCTGAACGACGCGGGCAAGAACGACGTGCCCGTGCTCGGGAAGGCGTTGCGCCTGGCGGCGAAGATCGCCGACGAGAGAGGGATCGCCGAGTCGGGGTACCGGGTCGTGGTGAACAACGGGGAACAGGGGGGGCAGGTCGTCCCGCACCTGCATTTCCACCTCGTCGGCGGCCGGCGACTCAACCCCGGCCTGGGCTGATTAGAGGGGGATCTTTCTTGACGGGTTGGAGAATAGGGGTATAATACTATAATTTTCAGCTTTTACTTGGCAATGGAAGGGGTGATCCATACATGCCGGGCGTCCGTGTGAAGGAAGAGGAGCCCTTCGAGAGCGTACTGAAGCGTTTCAAGAAGCAGTGCGAGAAGGCCGGGATCCTTTCGGAAATCCGCAAGCGGGAACATTATGAAAAGCCCAGCGTCAAGAAGAAGAAGAAGACGCTGGCGGCCAGGAAGCGCGCGTTGAAGAAACTGAAGAAGATGGCAAGGTAGCGTTGGGACTGAAAGAGCAGTTGCACAAGGACATGCAGACGGCGGCCAAGGAGCGCAACTCCTTGGCCCTTTCTGCTTTGCGGATGGCGGTGGCCGCGGTGCGGAACCGGGAGATCGATGCGGTCACCCGGAAGGAGATGCCGAAGGGGGGGACGCTCCCCGAGGAAGCGATCCTGAAGGTGATCGCCGGGATGGTCAAGCAGCGCCGGGAATCGATCGTATTGTTCCTCCAGGGGAACCGCCCGGAGCTCGCGGCGAAGGAGGAGAGCGAGATCGCCGTCCTCGAGCGATACCTCCCGAAGGCGCTCACCGAGGCGGAGATCGAGTCGGCCGTGCGCGAGGCGATCGCGGAAACCGGCGCCGGGCTTCCCTCCGACATGGGACGCGTCATGAAGGCGCTCATGCCGAAGGTCGCGGGCCGGGCCGACGGCAAGGCGGTCAGCGAAACGGTTCGGCGCCTCCTGCAGTAGACGGGATCAAGTACGGCGCAAGGAGCGCCCCGCTCCCGGACGAAATACGCTCCCTGGGGTACCCTCGAGAGCCGATGCGATATTACTGATCGGCATGAGGGGCACAACGCAGGCGGGACGGATGCAGCGGCGCTCGAATGCAGGCGGAATCATGAAGCGCAGCACTTAGGGAGACTTTTGGGAGGTCGGATCTCCGAAAGCACGATCCGGGAAGTACGGGACCGGGCGGACATCGTTGAAGTGGTCTCGGAGTCGGTTCCCCTGTCCCGGGCCGGCGCGAATTTCCGCGGTCTGTGCCCCTTCCACCGGGAAAAGACCCCGTCGTTCTTTGTCCACCCCGCCCGGCAGGCGTTCAAGTGCTTCGGCTGCGGGGAGGGGGGATCGGTCTTCCACTTCCTGATGAAGGCGCGCAACCTTTCCTTCGCGGATTCGGTAGAGGAACTCGCGGAGCGGTATGGCGTGGCGGTCCGATACGAGGGTGGGGCGGCCCGTTCCCGGCCGAAAGAGGATCTCTACGCCATTCTCCGTCTTGCGGCGGAGACGTATCGGGAACTTCTGGAATCCCCCGCCGGGAAAGCCGGGAGGGAGTTCCTGCGGCGGCGGGAAGTAACGAAGGATGCCGGGCGCGAGTTCTCCCTCGGATGGTGCGGTAAAGGCGGTGAGCTGATCTCTGCGCTGAAGCGGGAGGGGATCGATCCGGCCCGGGGCGAGGCGGCAGGCCTCCTGCTCCCTTCCGGGACCGGGTACCGGGAGCGTTTCCGGGGGCGCGTGCTCTTCCCGATCGGGGACGCGAGGGGACGCATCTGCGGTTTCGGGGGGCGGGCGGTGGACGACGCCGTCCCGAAGTACCTCAACTCCCCCGAGTCCGAGCTGTACCGGAAAAGTGCCCTCCTGTACGGCCTGTACCAGGCCCTTCCGGCCATCCGGAGCGAGGGCCGCGTACTGGTGGTCGAAGGGTACATGGACCTGATCGGTCTTTGGCAGAAGGGGGTCCGGGGCGTCGTGGCGACGTGCGGGACCTCGCTTACGGAGATCCATGCCCGAACGCTGAAACGCTTGTCGGAGAACGTCATCTTGTTCTACGACGGCGACGTGGCCGGGAAAAAGGCCGCGGTGCGGTCCGGAGGACCCTTGTACGCGGCCGGTGTCAGCCCGAAAGCCCTGTTTCCCCCGAAGGGGATGGATCCGGACGACTGGGCGAAGGCGGCGCCGCCGGAGGAGTTGACCCGGCGGATCGCGGGGGCGGTTCCACTCATGGAGTCGATCGAGCGTGGAGCTTCCAGGAAGTACGATCTGGCGACCATTTCCGGAAAACTTTCGTACGTGCAGTTGATGGCGAAATATCTCCGGTGGGTGATCGATCCCGCGGAGCGGGAGCTTTACGCGCAGCGGGTGGCGCAGACGTCGGGGCTTCCCGTGGACACGATCCACCGTGAGGTCGCGCCGACGGCCCCCGCCCCTTTTCCGGAAGGGGGCGCCCCTCCGAGGAGGAAGCAACCCGGCATCGAGGAGAGCCATCTCCTGCAACTGCTCGTCGTCGATCCCTCCCTCGCCGTCACGGCGCGTCGGGACGGCGTCGGGGAACTCCTCTCCGGGGAGGATGCCCGGGAAGCCCTCGCGCACCTGGTGGCGCTGTCCGAGCGGACCCCGGGGGAGACCGGGTTGCCGCTCGGGGAGGATCTCCCGGACGGTGTGCGAAAACTCCTGTCCGCCGAGCTCGTGCTGGCGGACGTTTCTCCCGAGGAGGCGCGCAGGCGCTACCCGGGCGCGGTCCTCGCACTCCGCATCCACCGGGCGCGGGTTACGACCGAGGAGTTGCAGGAGAAGGTGAAGGGTGCGTCGGGCGAGGAGGCTTCGCTGCTCTTCGACCGGGTGGTGGCCGCGAAGCGGGAGCTGGAGCGGCTGGAATCGGAACGCAGATCCCGATGACGAGGTGAGGTACAGATGGCGAGGCGGAAACAGCCGGACGGCATCGACGGACTGGTGGAAAAAGGGCGGGCGCAGGGGTACGTCACCTACGATGAGCTGAACAGCGCCCTGCCGCCCGACGTGCTTACGGGGGACCAGATAGAGGACGTCATGGCGATCTTCGGAGCGAACGCGATCGAGGTGGTGGACGACTTCCAGAAAGTCCCCCTGCATCCCGGCGCCAACCTCCTGATCGGCGAAGAGGAGGCCGGGGAGGAGGAGGAGGTGGCCGTCGAGGAGGAGCCCGCGATCGAGGAGGAGGAGTTCGGGTACCCCGGCGGGGTGAAGGGGAACGACCCCGTGCGACTCTACCTCAAGGAGATGGGCGCCATCCACCTTCTGAACCGGGAGGGCGAGGTGAGCCTCGCGAAACGGATCGAGGACGGTGAGAGGGAGATCGTCTCCGCGGTAAAGGGCTGCTCCATCGCCCTGGCCGACCTGTTCAAGGTCGGCGAGAAGCTCAAGGCGGGCGAGGTGCAGGTCCGTGACGTCATCAAGGATCTCGACGATGACTCCACGGAAGAGGAGGAGAAGGCGGCGCTCGACAAGGTGCTGCGCATCGTCCAGCGGATCCGGAAAACCCACCAGTCCGCCCTCGAGGTCGAGCAGCGTCTCCGGAAGGGCGGCCTGAAGGAAAAAGACCGGCAGGCGCTGAAAACCCGGTACGCCTCCCTCAACGAGCGCGTGGTGGAATCGATCCAGGAGATCCACCTCAAGGAGCGCCAGATCGAGGTCATCGGCGACAAGATCCGCCGGTTCGCCGACCGGATCGAAGAGGCCGAGAGCCGGATCCGCGACGGCTGCGCCCGGATGAAGCTCACGGAGAAGGAGCTTTCCCGCCTCTTCAAGGAGATCCATGCGAAGAAGGACGGGCTCGCGAAGGCCGCCTCGAAGCACCACCTGAAAAAGGAAAAGCTCCTGGAGATCGAGGGGACCATCAAGGAGTCCCGTTCCGTCGTCCGGAAAGTGGAGCGGGAAGCGGGGCTTTCCGCCGTGCAGATCCAGGAGACGCTCGCCGCCATCGAGCGGGGGGAGCGGAAAGTCCGCGAGGCCAAGCGGGAGCTGGTCGAGGCGAACCTCCGGCTTGTCGTCTCGATCGCGAAGAAGTACACCAACCGGGGCCTCCAGTTCCTGGACCTCATCCAGGAGGGGAACATCGGCCTGATGAAGGCGGTGGACAAGTTCGAGTACCGGCGGGGGTACAAGTTCTCCACCTACGCAACCTGGTGGATCCGCCAGGCGATCACGCGCGCGATCGCCGACCAGGCGCGGACCATCCGCATCCCCGTCCACATGATCGAGACGATCAACAAGCTCATCCGGACCTCCCGGTACCTCGTGCAGGAGCTGGGCCGGGAACCGAACCCCGAGGAGATCGCCGAGCGGATGGACATCCCCCTGGAGAAGGTCCGCAAGGTGCTCAAGATCGCCAAGGAGCCGATCTCCCTCGAAACGCCGATCGGCGAGGAGGAGGACAGCCACCTCGGCGATTTCATCGAGGACAAGAACACGGCCTCGCCGGTGGATTCGGTGATCAACATCGACCTTGCGGAGCAGGTGGACAAGGTGCTGGGAAGCCTCACGCCGCGCGAGGAACGGGTACTCCGGATGCGGTTCGGGATCGGCGAGAAATCCGATCACACGCTCGAGGAAGTGGGCCAGGACTTCGAGGTGACCCGGGAGCGGATCCGCCAGATCGAGGCGAAGGCGCTCCGGAAGCTGCGCCACCCCAGCCGGAGCAAGCGGCTGCGTACGTTCATGGAATAGGGAGGCGGCGCCGGCGTTGACACCCCCCGGACGGGCGGAAGATAATGAAACGATGACTTGGTGTTCCTCGGGTTGGGCCCATAGCTCAGTTGGTCAGAGCCACCGGCTCATAACCGGTCGGTCCCTGGTTCGAGGCCAGGTGGGCCCACCAATAACGACGTTGCCATGGCGCCTGGCATGAGCGGGCCCGCAATGGACACGGCACGAAATGCACCGGCTATCGGTGCATTTTTATTTTGTGCAAAGGTGCCCGCGTGAGCCGCCGCGCCGCGGTCACGGTGAACGACGTGTGGCGGGCGCTTGACGAGCGCTTCCCGTTCGCCCACTGCGCCGACTGGGACAACGTGGGGATCCTGCTGGGCGATCCCGAGGCGCCCGTGCGGTCGGTCCTCATCGCGCTGGACGCCACGCCGACAGTGATCGCGCGCCTTCGGCGGCGCCCCGCCGACCTTCTTGTCACGCACCACCCCGTCGTCTTCACACCACTGAAATCCGTCCGTTCCGATCCCGGGCCGTCCGCCGCGGTGTTCGCGCTGCTGCGCATGGGCGTCGCGGTCATCTCCGCGCACACCAACGCCGATGCGGCTCCGCGAGGCGTTTCGTACGCGATGGCCCGCCGGATGCGGCTGCGGGGAATCCGTCCGCTGATCCCCGGGGAGCCGTCCTCCGGCGCATGCAGGATCGTGGTGTTCGTTCCGCCGTCCCACGCGGACGCCGTGCTGGACGCCGCCGCGGAGGCGGGCGGGGCGCGCATCGGCGAGTACGCCCGGTGTTCCTTCCGGGTCCCGGGGACCGGCACGTTCCTCGGAGGGGCGGGGTCCTCTCCGCGCGTCGGGACACGGGGCACGATGGAGCGCGTCGAGGAGGTCCGCCTCGAGACGGTCGCGCCGGGAAGCCGGGTGCGGGCGGTCCTGTCCGCCGTGCGGAATGCGCACCCGTACGAGGAGCCGGCGATCGACGTCGTGCCGCTGCGCGAAGGCGCCCTCGGAGGCGGGATCGGGATCGTCGGCGAGTTGCCCGAACCGCTGCCGCTCGACCAAGCCCTCGATGCGCTGCGCCGCGCGCTGCTGCCCTCCTGGATCCACGTCGCGGGACCGCGCCGGAAGACGGTGCGCCGCGTCGCGATCGTCGGGGGAAGCGGGGCCGAGTTCGCCCATGCGGCGCGCGAGGCGGGTGCGGACCTCTACGTTACGGGGGATGTGAAGTACCACGAGGCGCTTGAAGCGGCGGCGGGGGACATGCCCGTCGCCGACATCGGGCACGCTTCGGGGGAGCGGTGGATCCTGCCTGAATTCCGGCGGGTCATCGCCGCGCGGTTTCCGGGGGCCGTATCGGCCCGTGTCATCATGGACGAAGAGCCACTGCGGGCCGTGCCCGCGGGGCGAAGAAGGGGAGGGGAAAAACCTTGATGGAGCAAGTGAAGATCCTGATCGACCTGCAGGAAGTCATGGGCCAGGCACGGCGGCTCGACGAGGAGAAGCAGAAGATCCCGCTCGAGGTCGCGGACCTGAAGAGCCTCTTCGAAGAGCGCGAGGCGTCGTTCCTCGCCGCGGAGCAGGAGTTCGAGACCCTCAAGCAGCAGCGCCGCGAGAAGGAGCGGGAGATCGAGGAAGAGCGTGACAAGGTCGAGCGGGCGAAGGCGAAGCTGATGTCGATCAAGACGAACAAGGAATATTACGCAATGCTCAAGGAGATCGAGGGGACCCGGCGGACGAACGTGGCCCGCGAAGAGGAGCTTCTCTCCCTCCTCGCGCGATACGAGGAGGCGGAGAAGCGGCTCGCGGAGCGGAAGGCCGACCTCGACGAGGTGTCGGGGAGGTACCGGGAGCGGATGGTCGACATCGACGCCCGGATGGGGAGCTTCGACGACGACATCGGGAAGCTGGACGCGCGCAGGCGCCAGGTGGCGAACAAGCTGGATCCGTCCCTGGTGCGCCGATTCGAGATGATCTTCGAGCGGCGGGACGGGCTTGCGGTCGTCGCGGCGAAGAACTACTCCTGCACGGGATGCCACATGAACATTGCGCCGCAGCTGTTCAACCTGCTGCAGCGTGAGGACCGGATCCACACCTGCCCCAACTGCAACCGTGTCGTGTACTACGAGGCGTCGGAGAACGAGGCGGCCGGCGAGTGACCCCCGTCGACGTCACGGTGCGCGTCGACGGCGCCAGCCGCGGGAATCCCGGGCCCTCCGGCGCCGGCGCGGTGGTCGAGTTCGGGGACGGGCGGGCGCCACGGGAACTTTGCGAATACCTCGGGGAGACGACGAACAACGTCGCGGAATACCGCGCGCTGCTCCTGGCCCTCGAAGAGGCGGCAAGGCACGAGGTCTCCTCCCTCACGGTCCATTCCGACTCGGAGCTCCTCGTTCGGCAGCTGCGGGGGGAGTACAAGGTGAAAGCGGAGCACCTCCGGCCGCTCCACGCGGAAGCATGCCGCCGGTTGCGCGTTTTCCCGGCGGTCCGTATACTGCATGTACCGCGCGAGAAGAACCGGAGGGCCGATTCCCTGGCGAACCTCGCGATCGATCAGCACCGGAAAGGATAAGTCGTCCGAGGAGGCCAGGTGGCCGCCGGTCCCCGCTGCGGCGGTGACGGGAGGAAAGTCCGGGCTCCGCAGGGCAGGGTGCCGGGTAACACCCGGTGGGGGCGACCCCGAGGAAAGCGCCACAGAAAAGACACCGCCTCCCGCCACGGCGGGCGGTAAGGGTGAAATGGTGAGGTAAGAGCTCACCGCGCGGCGGGCGATCGTCGCGGCATGGCAAACCCCACCCGGAGCAAGACCGAATAGGAGGGCGACCCCGAAGGCGGCTACGCCGCAGGCGGGGGAAGGGCGGCCCGCCCGGTGCCCTCGGGTCAAGGTCGCTCAAGGCGGGCGGAAACGCCCGCCGTAGAGAAATGGCCACCCCGCGGCGGCGCATGCGGCCGCAGCGCACAGAACCCGGCTTACGGCCTCCTCGGACGCTTTATCCCTTTAGTGCGGCGTCTCGCAAATACCCTGGCATTCGAGCGCCGGCCGCTCCAGGGCATCCATGCCCCCCGCGGCACTTGGCCATCCATGGCCATCGCTGCTGCCTCCAGCTTCGTTCCACTAGTTCGCCGTACTCTCCCGGGAAACCTTCACTAGCGCGCCTCGTCGGCGCGGCGCATCGACGCTCTCGGTGCATCAGGCTAGTTGCGAGACGCCACACTACCGCGACGCTTCCCCGCAAATGCCGTTATGTTTTTTTTCGTCCCACGGAGGATTTTTTCCTCCGGAGGGATCGAAATACCTTGACACCCCCGGAGGTCCCGATAAAATAGCCCGCAAGTGGGTAATTGTGGGGAAAGGTGGGTAACGGGCCACCATGATCTTCCGGGGACGCTTCGAATATATCATTGATCCGAAAGGCAGGGTCAATATCCCCGCGCCCTTCCGCGACCGGCTCCAGGAATCCGCACAGGGATCGTTTTTCCTCACCAACTTCTCGGACTGCCTCTACTCCTTCGCCGCGGACGACTGGGCGCGGATCGAGGAGCGGCTTTCGCGCGTTCCCAGCACCGATCGGAAGATGAACGCCTTCGTCCGGTTTTTCCTCGGAGGCGCCGTCGAGGTCGTCCCCGACAAGCAGGGGAGGATCCTCGTTCCGCCCACGCTGCGTACCTACGCCGGGCTGGAAAAGGAGGTCGTGATCCTCGGGATGCCCAACCGGTTCGAGATCTGGTCGCTCGCCCGGTGGCAGGAGGAGATCGGCCGGTTCGAAAAGGAAGTGCACGAAGACCCGGGCCTCGCGCGGGAGATCAGCGCCCTCGGAATTTGAGGCGTGGCACCCGGTCACATCCCCGTTCTTTTACAAGAGACGTTGGAATGGCTGGCACCCGCGCCCGGCGGGATCTTCCTCGACGGGACGACCGGAGCCGGCGGACACGCGGCGGAGATCGCGGCGAGGATCGGCCCCCAAGGGCTTCTGGTCTGCGCCGACGCCGACCCATCGATGCTGGAGATCGCCGGACGGCGGCTTTCGGCGTTCCCCTGGGTGCGGTTCGTCCGGGCGGACTTCGCGGACCTCGACGCGCTGCGCGAGGCCGCGGGGGGAAGGACGTTCGACGGCGCCCTGCTGGACCTCGGGATCTCTTCCGTCCAGCTGGACGATCCGGCGCGCGGCTTGTCGTTCCGGGTGGAGGGACCCCTCGACATGAGGCGGGATCCGGAAGGCGATGGGCCGACGGCGGCCGAAATCCTCCGCGACACGCGGGAGAAGGATCTCGCGGATCTCTTCTACCGGTTCGGAGAGGAGCGGTTCTCCAGGCGGATCGCCCGCGCGGTGGTGGAACGCAGGAAAAGGGAGCCGATCCGGACGACCACCGTCCTCGCGGAACTGGTTTCCTCGGCGATCCCCCGGAGGGCCTGGCCCCGGGACATCCACCCCGCCACACGGGTGTTCCAGGCGCTGCGGATCGCGGTGAACCGGGAGCTTTCTTCGCTCGGAGCGTTTCTCGATGCGATCCCCCGGCATCTCTCCCCCGGGGGCCGGGTGGCGGTGATCAGCTTCCACTCGCTGGAGGATCGGATGGTGAAAACGGCTTTCCGGCGGTCCTCGGCCGGCCAGGGAGAGGAAGGGCCGACACTTGAACGGTTGACCCGCAAGCCTGTCGTCCCGTCGGAACGGGAAGCGCGGGAAAACCCGAGGGCGCGCAGCGCGAAGCTCCGCGTGGCGCGCCTATGCGATGGAGGGGATTGACATGAGGAGGATGATCGTTGGAAACGGCGTCTGCATGATCACGGAGATACGGAAGGAGCCCCCGGCGGTTCCCGCGGTGCCCCGGCGGCGTGGATTCGTCGCCCTGTTCCTGGTCCTTCTCGTCACCGGCCTGTTCAACGTCTGGCTTTCGGGCCGGTGCATCCGGACGGGGTACCGGGTTTCCGCCGCCCTGGAGGAGAAGCGCACCCTCCAGAAGGAGCAGGAGGTTCTCCGGCTTGAGGCGCTGGCTCTGAAGAGCCCCGCCCGCATCAACGCAATCGCACGGAACGACCTGCACATGGTGCCCGCGCAGATGGACCGCGTGATCCGGTGAAATGACCTCCCGCGCGCGCATCATCCTCTGCGGGCTGCTCTCCCTCTACGTCCTCGTCGTGCTGCGGGCGTTCCAGATCCAGGTCCTGGGAGTCAGGGAGATCCGCGATCGCGGCGCGAAGCAATACTGTTCCTCCATCCCCCTCCTTCCGAAGCGGGGCGTGATCCTCGACAGGACGGGAACCGAGCTCGCGGTCAGCATCGCCACGAAGTCGATCTTCGTCCAGCCGGCGAAGCTCCGCGATCCCGGCAAGGCGGCCGATCTCCTCGCACCCCGGGTGTCCCGTTCCGCCGCGGAGCTCCGGAAGCTGTTCGCCGGGGAAAAGGGATTCGTCTGGGTGCGGCGCCAGATGCCTTCCACGGCGGCGGAGGAGGCGGTGAGGGAAGTGAAGCAGGCGCTCTGCACGCTCGACCCCGACGCCCATGGGAAGCCGTCGGCGATCGACGGCATCGGGACGGTCGAGGAGCCGAAACGGTTCTACCCGAACCGGGAACTGGCGGCATCGGTCGTCGGCTTCACCAACATGGACAGCGAGGGGATGGAGGGGATCGAGCTCTCGCTGAACCGGTACCTGCGAGGCGAGCGGGGGTTGCTCCTCTGCGAGCGTGACGCCCGTGGCCGCCTCATCGTCCCCGCCACGACGCCGGTGGAGATGAATTCGAAGGGGCACTCCGTCGCCCTCACGATCGACCGGAACATCCAGAACGTCGCGGAGAGCGAGCTTCAGGCGGCGGTGGACAAGTACAGCGCCCGGGGCGGCATGGCCGTGGTGCTCTCGCCGGGAACGGGGGAGATCCTCGCGATGGCGACGGCGCCGTCGTTCAACCCGAACACCCCCGCCATCGGCCCCGTGGAGGCGCGGAAGAACCGTACGCTGACCGACAGCTTCGAGCCCGGATCGACCTTCAAGGTGTTCACCCTCGCCTCGGCCCTCGAGATGGGGGCGGTAAGCGCCACGGACCGGTTCTTCTGCGAGAACGGGGCCTACCACTACGCCGGGAAGGTGATCCACGACACGCACCGGTACGGGTGGCTCACCGTGCCGGAGATAGTCAAGTTCTCCAGCAACATCGGGATCACGAAGGTCAACGAGCGCATGGACGGGAACCGGTTCTACGACATGATCCGGGCCTTCGGCTTCGGAGCCCGCACCGGGATCGAGCTCCAGGGGGAGGTCCCCGGGATTGCGCCGTCCCGCCGCGGCTTCGAGAGCCACCTTCGCCGCGCCACGGTCGCCTTCGGCCAGGGGATCTCTGTCACCCCGTTGCAGCTTGCCGCCGGGATGGCGGCCGTGGTGAACGGCGGGAAGGTGATGAAACCGTATCTGATCCGGGAGATCCGGGACCCGGAGGGAAAGACCGTGTTCCGCGGCGAGCCGCAGGAGCTTCGCCGGGTCCTCTCCCCGAAGACCTCTGGGCAGATGCGCGAGATCCTCGGGAAGGTGGTCGAGGAGAACGGGACGGGAACGCAGGCGCGAATCAAGGGATTCCTCGTCGGGGGGAAAACCGGGACGGCGCAGAAGGTCGAGCCCGGGTCGGGCCGATATTCCCCGACGAAGCGGACCGCTTCCTTCATCGGCTTCCTCCCGCTGAACGATCCGAAGCTGCTCATCCTCGTCGTGATCGACGAGCCGCGGGGCCAGACATACGGCGGTGTCGTCGCCGCCCCGGCCTTCAACCAGATTGCGGTCAAGACGGCATACTACCTCGGCATCCAGCCGACGGAGACGGCGGCGCTCGCCGTCGCCCGCCCTCCGCTATCATCGGCGCCGGGCCGGGCGACGCCGGTGTCGACGGCGCGGACCGAGAGCGCGATCGTCATGCCCGACCTCTCGGGGCTGTCCATGGGGAGGGTCGTCGACATCATGGGTGGGTACTCCGTCAAGCTTTCGCTCACGGGAAGCGGAGTCGCGCGGGCGCAGACGCCGGTTCCCGGTGCCGTCCTCGTCCCCGGGACGGAGTGCTCCGTGACGTTCACGGCGGAGCCGCCGCTGAAGGTCGCCGCCGGGAAGGGCACGCGGTGAGGCTGGCCGAACTTCTGGCGGGGATCGTCCCCGTGCCCCCCGGCCCCCTGGGGGAGATCGGCATCGGAGGGATCTGCGTCGATTCGCGCTCCGTGCGGCCCGGAGACCTGTTCGTCGCCGTGCCCGGAGCCCGCTCCGACGGCCACGCCTATCTCGCGGACGCGGCGCGCGCCGGCGCGGCGGCGGCCCTGGCGGAGCGCGACCTTCCCTCCCCGCCCCTGCCGGTCGTACGCGTTCCCTCCACGGCGGCGGCGCTGCCGGGGGTGGCCGTGGCGTTCCACGGCGATCCTTCCGCGAAGCTGCGGGTGACGGGCGTCACGGGGACCAACGGGAAGACGACGGTCACGTACCTGATCGAGGGGATCCTGGCGGCGGCCGGCCGCGTCCCCGCGGTGATCGGCACGATCGATTACCGGGTGGCCGGCAAGATCCTCCGGAAGGGGTTGACCACGCCGTTCCCCCACGAGCTCCAGGCGGTGACGGCCGAGGCCGTCGCCCTCGGGGCCACCGACCTGCTGATGGAGGTGTCATCCCACAGCGCCGCGCAGGGACGGATCGAGGGGGTCCGGTTCGACGTCGGGATTTTCACCAACCTCACGAGGGACCACCTCGACTTCCACGGCGACATGGAATCGTACTTCGCCGCCAAGGCGCGGTTCTTCCGGGAATTCCTGCCCGCCGGCGGAAAACGCACCGGGATCGCCCTGAACGGGGACGACCCGTACGGCGAGCGCCTGGCGCAGGAATTCCCCCTGGCGATGACGTTCGGGTTCTCCCGCTCCTGGGACATCCACCCGGAGGAGATGGAGATGACCTGGGAGGGGACCCGGGTGCTCCTCGCCACGCCGGCCGGTCCCTTGGCGCTGCGATCTTCCCTGATCGGGGCGCACAACGTGTCGAACGTGATGGCGGCCGTCGCCGGGGGTTTCCTGCTCTCCGTGCCCCTCCAGGCGATTGCCGCCGGCATCGCCGCCGCCGGGACGATCCCGGGCCGGCTGGAGCCGATCCCGAACGACCGCGGGCTCCACGTGTTCGTGGACTACGCGCACACTCCGGACGGCATGGACCGTGTTCTCTCGACCCTGCGGGGGTTGACGGACGGACGCCTCGTCACCGTGTTCGGCTGCGGGGGAAACCGCGACCGTGGGAAACGTCCCGCGATGGGCAGGGTGGCGGCGCTGCGGTCCGACGTCGTCGTGGTGACCTCCGACAACCCGCGGGACGAGGACCCCGCCTCGATCCTCGCGGAGATCGTCCCCGGGTTGACGTCGGAGGGGCTCGTGGAGGTGAACGGACCGGCCGCCTGGCGGGAGGGGTTCTTCCGCGTGGAAGCCGACAGGAAAGCGGCGATCGCTCTCGCCCTCTCTCTCGCGGAACCGGGGGATACGGTGGCGATCGTCGGGAAAGGACATGAGGATGTCCAGATCATCGGAGATCGGCGCCTGCCGTTCGACGACCGGCAAGCGGTCAGGGACGTGCTTGCAGCGGGGAGGTAGGATGACGCTCCCGGAGGTGATCGGGGCGATCCACCCCTTGCGGGAGGCGGGGGGGATCTCCCCGTCCGAACCGATCGGCGCGGTCACCGCGGACAGCCGACACGTCGAGCCGGGCTCCGTCTTCATCGCG
>Ga0316628_100001060_pt1 | contig 18881 bp, 9 predicted proteins | sample OWC_Aug_M2_C1_D5_FD_207648 | JGI IMG/M metagenome (GOLD analysis project Ga0316628, IMG submission 207648) | Wetland soil microbial communities from Old Woman Creek delta, Ohio, United States - OWC_Aug_M2_C1_D5_C | ecosystem: Environmental > Terrestrial > Soil > Wetlands | place: USA: Ohio... | reverse complement strand
ATGCAGGAACTTTCCTGCACGGTGCGCGGCAATAACTACAAATTGCCCTCGCCCTTCTTCGTGCTGGCCACGCAAAATCCCATCGAGCTCGAAGGGACGTACCCGCTGCCGGAAGCGCAGCTGGACCGCTTCCTGTTCAACACCATCCTCGATTACCTGAGCGCCGCCGACGAAGTGAAGGTGGTGGATTTGACCACCGCCACGCGCGTGGTGCAGGTCGAAGCGGTTACCTCGGCGGAAGAAATTCTTGATTTCCAGCAATTGATCCGCATGGTGCCGATCGGCGAATCGCTGTCCGAATATGTCGTCAATTTTGTTCGCGCCACGCGCCAGAACAGCGGCTCCGCGCCGGACTTTGTGAAGAAATACGTGAATTACGGGGCCAGCGTTCGCGCCGCGCAGTTCATCGTGTTGGGGGCCAAGGCGCGCGCTCTCGCCCACCATCGCTATCATGTCGCGTACGAAGATATCACGGCGCTGGTGACTCCGGTATTGCGCCACCGCATCCTGCTGAATTTCCACGCCGAATCGGATCGCATCGATTCGGACGAGATTTTGCGGCGTCTGCTGGAATACATGCCGCCGCCGAAGGGCTGATTTTTTTCCGCGATTGAATGTGCCGCGGGAAAAAATAAGTTGTCATTCCGAGGCATGCTTTTTGCCGAGGAATCTCTCATTCTTTTGACTTCGAAATAAAGAGGGATTCCTCGCTTCGCTCGGAATGACGGCAAAGGCGATTTTTCGCGACCCGTACAGTCGCAACACGCGAAGTCGAATTCGGAGAAGGCACTTAAATGCTGCAACGATTCCTAGACCCGTCCGTACTCGCCGGAATTTCCGGTCTGGATCTGGTGGCGAAGACCGTCGTCGATGGCTTCGTCGCCGGGCTGCACCGTTCGCCGGATTTCGGTTTCAGCCAGGAGTTCGCCGAATACCGCGCCTATACCCCCGGCGACGATCTCCGCCACGTCGATTGGAACGTGTTTGCGCGCACCGAGCGCGCGTACCTGAAGCGCTATCGCGGCGAAACCAACAGCATTCTGACCGTGCTGCTCGACGCCAGCAACTCCATGAAATTTTCGTCTCATTCCGCGAGCAAGATGGACTACGCCCGCTTCACGGCCGCCTCCTTGTTTTATCTGGCCATCCACAATCAGCGCGACGCCGCGGGGCTGATCGTTTTTGACGACGAAATTCGCTCCTACATCCGCCCTTCGACGCGCCAGGGACAGCTGCACCGCCTGCTCGCCGGTTTGGAACAGGCCGAACCGCGCGCGCGCACGGATTTTGCCAAGCCCCTGGACCATTTTCAGCAGTTCTTGCGCCGCCGCGGCATGGTCATTTTCATTTCCGATTTTTACGATTCTCCCGAACACATTGTGCGCACGATCGAGCCGCTGCGCTTTCACGGCAATGAAGTGATTTTGTTTCATGTGCTCGATCCCAAGGAAATCCGGCCGGACTTCCGCGAGCCCGCCACGCTGGTCGATCTCGAAACCGAGGATCACATCGAGATCACTCCGGAATATGTGCGCGACGATTACCGCAAAAAATTCGACGCGCACGTCGAAGCCTTGCGCGACAAGGCACGCGGCGCCGGAATGGGTTATCACCTGCTCACCACCGACCGCCCTCTCGACGACGCGCTCCGCGAATATCTTTCGATCCGCCAGGGGAGGGACTAGATGGGCCTTTTCGCTCCCTGGTTTTTGGCGGGCCTGGCGGCGCTGGCCGTGCCGTTTTACGTGCACCTGCTGCGCCGGCACACCACTACCCCGCGTCCCTTCGCCTCGCTGATGTTTTTCGAGCGGCGCACGCAAAGCTCGATCAAGCATCGCCGCCTGCGTTATCTGCTCCTGCTGTCGCTGCGCGCGCTGTTGTTTCTGTTGCTGGCGCTGGCGTTCGCGAATCCGTTCATCCGCCGCTCGGCGGCGAACATGGGCGGCGAAAAACTCGTGCTGCTGGTGATCGACAATTCCTTCAGCATGCGCGCGGGAACGCGCCTGGCTGACGCGCGCCGCGAAGCCCTTTCCGTCCTCGCGTCGCGGCGCCCCACCGACCACGCGCAAGTCATGGCGCTCGGCACCGGTCTGCAGGTGCTCACGCAATCGTCGCTCGATGCGGGCGCGCTGCGCGCCGCCGTCGATAATCTGCAACCGGGTGACTCCCGCGCGAGTTATGCCGAACTGGCTCGCGCCGTTCGTTCGCTTGCCGGAGCGGTGTCCACGCCCATCGAACTCCATTTCTTCAGCGACATGCAGAAATCCGCCATGCCCGCAAATTTCTCGGAGCTGGCGCTGCCCGCGAATGTTTCGCTCGTCCTGCATCCGGTATCCAAGAGTGCGGACCCGAACTGGACGGTGGAAAGCGTGAACGGTCCGGGCCAGGTCTGGGATCCGAAGAAGACGCGCGTGCAGGCGGTGGTGGCGGGTTTTGGCACGCTGGCGGCCACGCGCACGGTTTCCCTGGTGGTGAACGGCAAGACCAGCGCGACGCGCACCGTCGATGTCCCCGCGAACGGCCGCGCCACGGTGGAGTTTCCATCGCTCGACGTGCCGTACGGCTTCACGCGCTGCGAAGTGCGAATCGATTCCGCCGATGCGTTTCCCGCGGACGATGTGAGCCTGTTTGCCGTCGAGCGTTCCGATCCGCGCCGCGCCCTGTTTGTTTCCGATGCGGCGGACTCCCGCTCTCCGCTCTATTTCAAATCCGCGCTGGCTTCGACCGCGGAAGCGGCCTTCACTCTGGATACGGTCAGCGCGGGCCAGGCTTCCGGCATGCCTCTGTCGAAGTATGCGTTCGTGGTGCTTTCCGACCTGATCTCGGTTCCCGCGTCGTTTGAGAGCGATCTGCTGAAATATGTTCAGGGCGGCGGCAGCGTCTGGGTCGCGGAGGGAGCCGCGGCGGCGCACAGCGCGCGCGTGCCCGTTTTCGGCGGCAGCGTGCTGGAGTCGCGCTATTACTCCCGCACGAGCGACCTCTTCTTGAATGTGGGCGAGACGGATCCGTCTTACCCCTCGGTGGCCAATACCGGCCGGTGGGCTGGCGTGAAATTTTATTTTGCCGTCCGAGTGGATCCCGGCGACGCCCGCGTCGTCGCGCGCCTCAGCGATCAGACGCCGCTGCTTGTCGAAAAGAAAATCGGCGAGGGCCGCGTGCTGCTCTTCGCCTCGGGCCTGGACAACATCACGAACGATTTTCCGCTCCATCCGATTTTCGTGCCCTTCGTGGAGCAGACGGCGCTCTACCTTTCCGGCACTGAGCGCCGCAGCGGCTCCCGCGCGGTCGATTCCTACCTGGAATTGCGGAACTCCAAGGAGCAATCGGTGGGTGTGGAAGTGATCGATCCGGATGGCCACAGGCCTTTATCCCTGAAAGAGGCCACCACCGCGCAAACCTATCAGCTGACGCGCGCCGGATTTTACGAACTCAAGCTCGCCGATGGACGCCACGACGTGATCGGCGTCAATCCCGATCGCCGAGAATCCAACCTGGAAGTCATTCCGGACGAAACTCTGGCCCTCTGGCGCGGAAATTCAGGGACCGGAGCGCAGCAGGCGGCCGCCCAGGGTTCGGCCGAGGAACAGTCCCGCCCCTACAGTTTATGGTGGTATATTATGATTCTGGTATTCGCCGCGGCCATTGCGGAGTCCCTGCTGGCGGATCGATACCTGGTGGCACAGCAGCAGGAGGATTTATGAGCGTTCGCGATCAGCTCAACTCCTATATCAAGCAGCTGGAGAAGCGCCTACGTCTGGGCGCCCTGGCGCGCGGCGCCGCCATTCTTACCTCGGTTGCCCTGATTACCACGGTCCTGCTGGTTCTGATCACCAACGCGTTCGCCTTTTCCCGCTGGAGCATTACGAGCGCGAGAGTCGCTCTCCTGTTCGCCCTCATCCTCGCGCTCACCTTTGGCATTGCTTTGCCCTTGAACGCGCTGACGCGGCGGCGGGCGGCTCGCCAAGCCGAAAACGTGTTCCCCGAATTCCAGGAGCGCCTGGTGACGTTTGCCGAACGCGACGCGCGCGCCCGCGAACCGTTCCTCGACCTATTGGCGGCCGATACGCTCAACGTGGCGCTCGGCGCGGAGCCGGCGCGCGTGGTTCCCGGCGGCAAACTCGCGGCTCTTGTCGGAGTCGGCGGGGCTTCGCTCTGCGTTCTCGTGTGGATGATCCTGGCCGGACCGGGATATTTGGGGCATGGCGCTGCGCTGCTGTGGGCCGCGACGCCGCGGGAAGGCACCGCTCCATTTTACGATCTGCAGGTCACTCCCGGAGACATTACCGTCCGCCGCAATTCCGATCAGGTGGTGACGGCGCAGCTCATCGACCTGCAAACCGAGAATGTGCGCCTGTATGCCCGCTACCAGAGCGCTTCCAAGTGGGATCAGGTGGCCATGCGCCCGCAGTCCGGCGCTCCCGGCTTCCAATTTATTTTTGCCGGCCTTCCGGAGAGCGTCGAATACTACGTGGAAGCCGGTCCTCTTCGCTCCAAGCATTTCAATATTCGCGTGCTGGATTTGCCCGGAGTAAAAAATGTCCGCGTGACGTATCACTATCCTTCGTGGACGCACCTGCAGGAAGTGGTCGAAGAGCGCGGCGGGGATCTCCGCGCGGTCGAGGGCACTGACGCCAACCTGGAAATCGAAACCGACAAGCCGCTCAGCGACGGCGTCCTGGTCGTGGATACGGGTGAGGGCTCGGCGGCGAGCACGCCGGAAAACCAGCAGCAGGTTCGTCTCTCGGGCGGCCAGGGCAACATTTATAAGGGCACGATTCGCATGGAGAAAGACGGCGTGTACCACGTCGCGGTTCTCGACCAGGGGCAGCCCGTGCGTCTCTCGAATGATTTCTTCATCGAAGCGCGCAAGGCGGAGCCGCCCAACGTCATCATCGCGCGCCCCGGCCATGACTATCGCGCGAGCCCCATCGAGGAGGTCACCGTGGGGGTCAAGGCCGACGACAATTTCGGCCTTTCCGAGATGACGCTGCATTATTCGGTGAACGGCGGGCCGGAGAAATCGCTCGATTTGCTGAAACAAAAGGGCGCGAAGCAGGCTGACGGTTCCACCACGATTTCTCTCGAGGATTTCAAACTCGTGCCGGGCGACGTCGTCAGCCTCTATGCCATCGCCAAGGACGCGCGCGCCGAATCCCGCACCGATATTTCCTTCATTCAGGCCGAACCGTTCGAGCGGGAGTTTTCGCAGTCGCAGGCCGGCGGAGGAGGCGGTGGCGGCGGCGGGGGCCAGCAGGATCAGAATGATATTTCCCAGCGCGAGAAAGAAATCATCGCCGAAACCTGGAAGCACCGCGGCGATAAGCGCGCCACGCAGCAAGCGGCGGCCGAAGCGGCCAAATTTCTTTCCGGCGTGCAATCCAAGCTGCGCGATCAGGCGAAGTCGCTGGCCGGGCGCATGCAGAGCCGCGAATTGTCCCAGGAAAACGACGAGTTCGGCAACTTTGTGAAGGACATGAACGCGGCGGCTGACGCCATGGGTCCCGCCTCTGACAAATTGCAGCAGCAGAAATGGCAGGATGCGCTCCCCGACGAGCAAAAGGCCTTGCAACATTTGCTAAGAGCCGAGGCAACGTTCCGCAAGATCCAGGTAGCTTTCGGCAATGGCGGCGGAGGCGGCGGAGGGGGCGCGGGAGCGGGGCGCGATCTGGCCAGCTTATTTGATCTGGAACTCGACACGGAAAAGAACCAGTACGAGACCGCTCAAACGGCCGGCTCGCAAAGCCAGCAGGAAAAAGAAATTGATGAAGCGCTGCAAAAGCTCGATCAACTGGCGCGCCGCCAGGAAGAGCTGGCACAGCAGCAACAGCGCAATAACACGCAAAGCTCCGAGCAGCGCTGGCAGCAGGAAATGCTGCGCCGCCAGGCGGAAGAACTCCAGCGCCAGATGGAGCAGATGGCGCGCAACAATAGCCAGAGCAGTTCTCAATCCGGTTCACAGCAGGGCGGCTCGCAGGGCAGTTCTTCCTCTGGTTCGTCCGGGCAGTCCGGTTCCGGACAATCCGGCGCGGGAGGAAAATCGGGTTCCGGCGATCCGCGGGTGCAGCAGTCCCTTGACCGTTTGCGCCAGGCCACCGACGACATGCGCCGCGCCACTTCTCCGCAGCAGAGCGAAGCGGAAGCGCGCCGCGCCGCCGACCGCCTGAAGGAAGCCACCGACCTGCTCGGCGGCATGCGCCAGCAGCAAACTTCCTCGAAGGTCGATGCGCTGGCCGAGGAAGCCAGCCATCTTGCCGGCCAGCAGCGCGAACAATCCGACCGTATCCGCCAGGTGTTCGGGCAGGGCGGCGGATTTGCGACCAATCCGCAGGATCGAAAAAAACTCGGCGATGATCGCCAGAAGCTTGCCGACGACCTCGGGAAACTCGAGAAAGGATTGCAGGACACAGCGCGCGAACTCGCCGGCAACAAGCAGACCGCCGCCTCCACGAAATTGCGGGACGCCCTTAGCGATATGCAGCAGACCGACCTCCGCGCGCGCGTTCAGCGGGGATCGGATTGGATGCGCCGCGGCATCGACCCCAACGCGAATGGAATGGAGCCGGAAATTACAGCCGGCATGCAGCGTCTGGAAAAAGGTTTGCAGGATGCGCAGCAGGCCATGGGAGCGTCGCCGCAGCCGGGAAACGATTCGCAGCAGGGACTTGAAACTGCGTTGAACCGCGTCGAGCGGCTTCGCAATCAGATGGGTGGCCTTTCGCGCGATGGCCAGGGACGCCAGCAGGGACAACAGGGCAACGGCCAGGGCGGTGGTCAACAGGGCGGCCAGCAAGGCGGCAACCAAGGCGGAGGAGGGCAGCAGGGCGGCAACCAAAGCGGACAAATGGGCGGAGGTCCCGGCGGAAGCCCGGGCGCGAGAATTGGCGGCGGCAACAACGGCAATGGGTATCGCTATGGAAATGCAGGCGGCGGTGCCGTGGGCGGAGTCTGGGGCAACTACGATACAGGAAACAACACGCCGCGCGACGGCTCTCCCATTCAGCCAGATAATTCCCCGATCCAGACGCAGCGCTCCTACGAGGAGAGCATGCGCGATCTGAATCAACTGCGCCAGTTCGTGCAGGAAGACCCCGAAATGGCCAAGCAGGTTCAGGATTTGATCCGTCAAATGGAGCGCCTCGACCCGGCGCGTTTCCCCGGCAATCCCGCCCTGGTCGAGCAACTCCATTCCCAGGTGCTCGCCAGCGTGGATAAGCTGGAGTTGCAATTGCGGCGCCAGCTCGATGACAAACAGTCCGGGCAGGTGCGCAGCGGTGATACGAACAGCGTACCGCAGGGGTACGAGGAACCTGTCGCCGAGTATTACCGGCGGCTGAGTAAGAATAAGTAAGATGGAACGGAATCGTTCGCCGCGAAATTATGAAAAATAAAAAAGAAAATCCCGCGCCCTTGAAAACCGCAAGGGTGCGGCACCCGGTTTTCCATTTCTCTTCAAATCTGGCCCAACTGCGTTGATTTAAGTCGAGGGAGAGGGCAAGTTCTTCCCGGCGGAAATTCTTCTCTGTGAGCCTCTGTGTTCTCTGTGTTAAAGCTTTTTTTCGACACGTAAAGAAAGAAATCCTATCGATGCGCCCCTGCTACCGCTTCGGCAGCGGCTTGCGCGGAAGCATCTCGTCAGCATTGGCCGTTTGGTAGGCGAACGACGCGACGATCACGGCCATCTGTTTCAGGTCCGCTTCCTGCAGCCGTTCGTACACATCCATATTGGTATGGTGCGTGCGGGTATCGTATTCGATGGGGTCCTGGATGAACTGAAATCCGGGCAGGCCCACCTCGTCGAACGACACGTGATCGGTGCCGCCGACGCCGCGGCTGGAAAGCGTGGTCATGCCCATGGTTTTGAACGGCTCCATCCACTTCTCGAAAATGGGCCGCACCGCATCGTTCTCCTGCAGGTAAATTCCGCGAATTTTTCCCGTGCCGTTGTCCACGTTGAAATACGCGGAAAGCCTGGCGTGCTCGGGATGCAGCTTCATGTTTTTCCGTTCGGCGAAATGCGCGTTGACGTAGGCGCGCGAACCGAGCAGGCCTTCTTCTTCTCCGGTCCATAACGCCAGCCGGACGGTGCGCCGCATTTTCAGGCCGCAAGCGTTCAAGATGCGCATCGCTTCCATCATCACGGCCGAGCCCGCGGCGTTGTCGGTGGCCCCGGCGCCGCTGTCCCAGGAATCAAAGTGCGCGCCCAGCATCACCACCTCACCGGCTTTGTCCGTGCCCGGAATTTCCGCGATGATGTTGAACGAATCCAGATTGCTGTCGTAAACCTTGTTGGCAATGTTGATCCGTAGGACCACGGGAATATTTTTTTCCAGCGTGCGCAGGATGCGCCCGTACTGCTCGATGGCCACGGCCAGGCGCGGCAGCACCGCCGGCTCCTTGGGATCCCGCGATCCGCCGGCCAGCACCGTAATCGTTCCGCCATCGTGCGGCGAAGGCTCCAGCCACGCGGCCGCTCCCTCTTCGGTCAGGAATTTCACCAGCTTCGTGTTGAATTGCTGCTGCGCGAGCAGACGTTCGCGCGCGGCTTGGTCCGGAGGGGGCTTGGGAGCGGCGGGTTGCGCGAGGTCCGCCAATTCCTGGTCCGTGAAGCGATGCCCCGGCGCGTCGAAATGAGCTTCGACGGCGCGCAGGGGCGCGGTCAGCACGAATTTTCCTTTCAGCTTGCCGTGAAACGCGCGGAAGTCCTCTTCTTTTTCGATTTTTGCGTATATCGCTTCGGCTGTGACCGGTCCGTTCGTCCCCGGCGTCCACGTCTTCGGATACGCAATCAACGGAAAATGCCGTGGCGCCATTTCATTGGCTTCCGTGAGTTCGTTGGACCACCCGCGCCCGAACGGCCCCCACGTTTCCTCGTGCACGTTCGCGAGGCCCCATGAGTTGAGAGTCTTGACGGCATATTCGGCCGCTTCCCGAATGTTCGGCGAATTGGTCAGCCGCGGGCCGTAGACGTCCGTCAGGTAGCTCAGGACGTCCATGACGCTTGAGTGCTGGGAACTTTCCGCTTCAAACGTGCTGATGGCCGAAGCATCCGGCGCGGGCCATTCCGTCTGCGCCGCCAGCGTCCAGGCGGCCGTCATCAGCAGCGCCAGCACACCCGCGAGTTTCATCCGCCTGCGCACCTTATTTCTCCTCCTGCCGCGAAATATTTTACCTTGAGAATCGCAAAACGCGGCGCGCGGCCGGCCGGCAGGTTTCCAGGCGCATCCCACCGAAAGGACCGCACAGGTGTGTTTTTCAAGTGATGGAAATCACGGAAGGCTTTGCCGTCATGGTTCAGAATAAATAATTGGCGGTATAATCAGAAATGGAAATCGGCGATGAGGATGAGGAGCGATGTCCAAGTGGCCGGCTTCCGGAGGTGAAGTGATGTTTTGCTTACATTGCGGCGGAGAAATCGCCGACTCTTCCAATTATTGCGCGTCCTGCGGAGCGCGGCAGCGGCAAATGACTTCATGCAAAAAACTGACGCTTTCCTCCACGGACTCGAAGATCGCGGGCGTGTGCGGAGGCATCGCCGAATATCTGAATGTCGATCCCACGGTCGTACGGCTGATCTGGCTCGCGTTGTCGATCGTGCCCGGCGGCATTGTTGGCGGCCTGGTGGCTTACCTTGTGGCATGGATCGTTATTCCCAAGGCCCACGCGCCGGTCTCCACGGCGGCAAACGCCGCTATGGTGCAGCCTCCCGCGAAAACTGTTTGAGAATCGCGCCACAGTAGGACAAGCTTCATCCTGTCGATTTTTACGTGACCGTGAATCGAAAACCGACAGGCTGAAGCCTGTCCTACTGTACTTGACATGCCCGAATGCCCGACCTACCTTCTACCCCGAAGTGAAAAGAGATACTGAACAATCCTTAAAAAATCGATGTGGGAGACCACTCCATGAAACGGAAATCGGAAAGTGGCGGCCAGCACGGATTATCGCGCCGGGAAATCCTGCAAGGCAGCCTGGCCGCGGCAATGACCGCGGCGGGCGGGATGAAAGAGGCGCTCGCCCAACCCGCTGCCCCGGACGCACAGAAAAAAAACGGCGCGCGCGCGATTGACATCCACGCGCACTACTTCCCGCAGGCCTACTTCGATCTCTTCAATACGGAAGGTTTCGCTTCGGAGTTTCGCATGACCGGGCAGGGTTTTTATTTCAAGACTCCCACTCAATCCAACGGGCCATTGCCCGCCAAATTCATCGATCTCAAAATGCGATTGGCGGACATGGACGCGCAAGGCGTGACCGTCCAAGCGCTTTCACTGACCGGGCCGATGACCTACTGGATGCGGGGAAAACTCGCGCTCGAACTTGCCAGGACATGGAACGATGGGGCGGTCGCGGCACATCAAGCGTATCCGGACCGGTTTGTGGTCCTGGCCACTCTACCGATGCTCGACCCCGATCTCGCCATCGACGAACTCGACCGCGTCAGCAAGCTCCCCGGTGTGCGCGGTGTTTACATGGGAACCTATATCGGCGGCCACGATCTGGACGATCCTCTGTTCGAGCCCATCTTCGCGAAAATCGAAGCGCTCGACCTGCCCATCTTCCTGCATCCCGTAGCGCCGACCGTTGGCGGCAAGCGCCTGCAGCCGTATTCTTTCACCAATCTCGTTTCTTTTCCCATGGATTCCACCATTGCCGCATGTCACCTGATTTTCGGCGGCGTTTTGGATCGCCATCCAAAGCTGCAAGTCACATTGCCGCACGCCGGCGGCGTGCTGCCAACTTTGATTGGACGCATCGACCACGGCTGGAAAACGATCGCGGCGGCCAAGCAATGCGCCCAAACGCCGAGCGCTTATTTGCACCGCTTCACCTACGACATCATCACGCATTCCAAGCCGCTCATGGAGTACGTCATCTCCCAGGTGGGCGCCGATCGCATCATGCTGGGCAGCGACTATTGTTTTGAAGTGGGCTACACCCGGCCGGTCGAAGAGGTCGAGCAGCTTCGCCTGAATTCCGGGCAGCGCAATTTGATTTTGGGCGGGACGGCCGCGAAAATCCTTAAAATTTAGCCCGCATCGAGCCGCCCGAATAGTTCCAGCGCTGCCCCGTGCCGCTAGGTCGGGCGGGCGATCCCTGCGATCGGGACTAAAGATGACGAAACTGCTCCTCGGATTTTTCTTTTCTTTGGATGCTCTGATTTTCCAGCGACCGGCTCACCAGGTCCTTCGATCCGAGGCCTACGGCGAGCGCCAGCGCCAGGACGATGCCGCCAAATAAAATCGCGAAGGCCAAATCCACGATTCTGCCGCCGATCCCCAGGTGCTCCAGAGCCATCGCCGCCGTAAGAACAATCACCAGCCATTTCACTCCGAGGCTCAGCAAACGCCCATAAGCAAGGTTCATGTTGACCGCGCCAATCAAGACGCTGCGCGCCAGGAACCGGGCAATCACGTTTCCAAACAAAATGAGCAGGACCGCCACGACGAAGTTCGGAAGATACGCAAAAATCCGCAACACCATCCGTTCCGTCAACGTGGCGTCAAACGCCGCGATCCCAATCAGCGTGCCCACCAAAATAATGCACCAGTAGACGAACCGGACCACCAGCAGCGTGGGGCTCCCGGAGGGAGAAATCTCGGCTAATCCGGAGAATCCCCAGTCGGCCAATTTGGTGTCGAAATTGATGCCGATCAAAGAACGGCGAATCAGGAATCTGAGCACCATGGCAATCAGGAACGAAACGAGCACCGCCAAGATGAGCGCCACCAGGCCTGGGAGCAGATTCGCAATCCCAGTGATAACCTTTGTTGTCGATACGTCGAGGGCCTGTTGTACTTGGTCCCACATAAGCAACTCCTTTCCCTTACCGCTAGGGATTAAAACGATCCGGCCATCTCCATCGGGACAGCAGATACGGCTTCAGGTCTTCAAATGCCCCGCATAACCTCTCGATGCGATTCTCCACCATGTCCGGCGATGAGTTTTGAACTTCCAGCGCATACGTCGCCACCCAAGCCAGGTAAATCGGAGTCATGGCGCGAAGCAGGTGTTCGCGGCTGATTACTCTCTGCCGGTGCCCCAGGAGGAAGTCATACAGGACGTGCACCCAAAGAGCATCCGACTGGTGAAACTGTTCCACGGGCGACCTGGCGAGCTTCTTGAGATCGAGCAGTGTGGCCGGGGAAAGCGCCATCGCCCAAATGTCCAGAAGATCCCTGCAGCCTCGCTGAAATATCTCGATCATGTCGTGGACGTCCACCGAGGCGCTTTCGTCAACCACGGGCGCGGGCTGCCCGAACGTGCGCACCGGCTGGGAGCCGCGGACTTTTTGCCAAACGGAAGCATTGCGCTCCATGTCCAGGAAGAGCGCGCTCAACACCTGAGCGAGTGAAGCGCTCAAATCCGTCGGCTCGGAAACAATTGGCGGAGGCGGAACGCCGCGATGGACCTGACAGATTTGCATCCCAGCGCAGACTGCATTCGTCGTGATCCAGCCGGGTTGAGGCTGCCCGGCCGGGCCCGATGGTTGAAGGCACAACTCCACAAGCTTCGCGGAAAGCGCAAGATCCGTCGCCATTGGATATAGCAGGCGGGCGCCGTACACCGCACGCGTGAGCGGATACACAATGCCAATGTTGATGAGGCTATCGAACTTGCGCCGGGCGTACAACGGAACAGCCAGGTCAAAACCTTGATTCAGCACCGGCTCCGCCAATGCGCGCAAGCCCTCCGCTATCGATGAAATCGTTTCCGAATTCATCATGACGCTGGCGCGCGCGCCCAGCGCGCTTCCCACTTGCAACAGCGAGCGAAGTCCTTGATCGGCTGGCTGTTCCTGATACCGCCCCACGGGAGATGGCGCGTAAGGAAACAAGTGGAACAATGCGTCCGGCGCGGCCGGCTCGTTGCTTTCTTCCGTCGAAGACTTGGCCGCATCGGGATGGAGAATTACGACCTTGCGTTCCGCAAGCAAGTCCTGCACAACCGGACGCAAGGCGGCCACCGCCGCGTCCAGCAGTTCCCGGCTGTGACAAGACGGAAGCGCGACCACCAGGTCCGCTTCACCGATGCGGGCGGCGCGCTCCTTCGTCTCCGGTGCTATGGTGTCCGATACGGCCATTCCTCATTCTCCTGCTGTAACAACGCGGTCCTTGCGCATGATCACGGCCTTCTACGGCAATAACGATAAAATTCCGAGCGCCGGAACATTGACCCACGCGGGACGATGGTCCATTTCGTAGCGCATTTCGTAAAGGGCCTTGTCCAGCAAATACGCGTCCAGCAATGCCCGGAATCCTTCCGGACTGGACGGCAGGAAATCCGCTCCATCCACGGTAGCCCGATAGGCGCGCAAGAACTCAGCCATCGTGGAATACTCCCACAACCGGGCCCAGGGCGCTAACCGGTCGCCATGATCCGGGTGCCGCGCCACGTAATTGAACATTGCGGCATGCCCGGCATAACTGAAAGACCGAAGCATTCCTGCCACATCCTTCAAAGGCGATTGCTTCGCGCGCCGGTCCGCCAGGGAACGCGCCGGCTCGCCTTCGAAATCCAGGATGACGAAATCGTGTTTCACGAGCAGAACTTGCCCCAAGTGATAATCGCCGTGGATGCGTATTTTCCTGCCGCCGATTTCCATGGCGCCGATGGCTTGAAAGGCGCCCAGCAATTCGCGCCGCCTGCTCAGCAAAAGTCCTCCCTGCTCGAGAAAGTCGTCGGGCAGGCCGGCCAAATTTTCTTTCAGGCGGTCCAGGACACGAATCGCGTGCAGGCGAAAATTGCCCGCTAACTCCTGGCAATCGTCGCCGCTCATGGGTTCCGGAGAAAACGCCGGATCGCGGCTGGGGGAGGCCAAAGCCAGATGCATCTCGGCCGTGCGGCGGCCGAGAAGTCCGGCGGAATCCAGGGCCAATCCGAGGTGCTCGCGCGCGAAATCACCGGCTGGATGTTCAGCGAACTCCACAAGAGAACCTTCGGGAGGATGGGTATCGGAAGGAAATGCAACCGGGGCATGCTGCTCGTAGTAGCGGGCCAACTCCTCCTGGAACCACTTCCAGCCGTCTCCCTCGTTTGCAACGAGCCCTTGCACCAGCGCAACCGCTATCGGCTCCCCGCCGTTGCGGACGTATCCGATCTCGCCGCCGAAGGGCGGGATGCGCCGGAAGTCTGTTTTCTCGGTCAAGTATCTGCCAATTTCCGAATCAGGGTTCGGCCCCGGTTCGATCTTCCGAAACAATTTCAAGATAAGCCGATCGTCATACAGGATGGATGAGTTGCTCTGCTCGCCCGACAGCCGCCGCGGACGCAGGTCAACTTCGGCAGGGCCGCGCAGCTCTGGAAACAATCCGCCGGGCATGCCATAAATCGTTCCATGGCGCGTCGGAATTCGTTGCTGCTCGCCGACCCAGCGGAGCAGTTGACTGCAGGTGTCATCGTCCAGGACGCCATCGTGGATCGATCCGTACCCTTTGGCCGATACCGCCGGGCATAGAATCGCCGAGGGCGTGGCTGATCGGATCGCGCCCGCCGCCGATTCGTAGCTGACGGTCAGGAGCAACACATACAGGTCGGAACCCGAGTCCTGATACCGCACGTCCAAAATCGCCATCACCGAGCGCCCGCCGGGCAGCTCGCCCCAATCGACAACATCCGCACTCTTGATTCGCCGTGATTTTCCGCCGAACCATCGCTGCCTCGGCAAATACGCGGGGAGTTCGCGCTCCAGAATTTTCTTGCCGGGGCCTTCGAAGACGCCCTCCCAACCGGCTCCCATGTTCACCGACGCGGCGGAGGAGCCGTTCGCTTCCGAAATGGACTCGACCGGCTCCCGGGCCTTCTGCAATTCAAACCACATGAATCCGTAGGGACCCAGCGACAAGGGATATGGTTGGGAACCAATGACGGGAAATTCCACGTAGCCGAGCATTTCCACGGGCCGCATTCCCTCGAAGGCCTCCAGATTCAGCTCCACGGGTTGCGCGAAGCGCGAGAGATTGGCCACGCACAAAACCGTTTCGCCCTCCCCGCGCCGCAGATACGCCAGGATTTTTCGATTGTTGGGGTGCAGGAATTCCATCGAGCCGCGCCCGAAAACGCGAAACACCTTGCGCAGCGCGATCATGTTGCGCATCCAGTTGAACATGGACGAAGCTTCGCCAATCTGGGATTCCACGTTCACCGCTTCATAGCCATATACCGGATCGATAATAACAGGACTATATAGCTTCGCGGGGATGGCGCGCGAGAACCCCGCGTTGCGATCCGCGCTCCACTGCATCGGCGTGCGCACGCCATTGCGGTCGCCGAGGTAAATGTTGTCCCCCATGCCGATTTCGTCGCCATAATAGATAATCGGCGTGCCCGGGAAGGATAGCAGCAGGCTGTTCAGGAGTTCGATGCGCCGCGGATTGTTATCCATGAGCGGCGCCAGGCGCCGGCGGATTCCGATATTCACCCGCATGCGCGGATCCGCGCTGTAGGCCAGATACATGTAATCGCGTTCTTCCTCGTTCACCATTTCCAGCGTCAGCTCGTCATGATTGCGCAGAAACAATCCCCACTGGCAATTCGCGGGGATATCGGGCGTCTGCCCCATGATCTCGACAATCGGCAGGCGGTCCTCCAGCCGAAGCCCCATGAAAATGCGCGGCATCAAGGGGAAGTGGAATGCCAGGTGGCATTCGTCGCCGTCGCCGAAGTAAGGCCGCACGTCGTTGGGCCATTGATTGGCCTCCGCCAGAATCATTCGGCCTTCGTAACCCGCATCCATCTCGGCGCGGATCTGTTTCAGGACGGCATGCGTCTCCGGCAGGTTTTCGCAATTGGTGCCATCGCGCTCCACCAGGTAGGGAATCGCGTCCAGGCGCAGCCCGTCCACTCCCATGTCCAGCCAGAAGCGCATGATGTTCAGCACCTCTTCCACCACCGCCGGATTGTCATAATTCAAATCCGGCTGATGCGAGAAGAAGCGGTGCCAGTAGTACGCCTTGGCCACCGGGTCCCAGGTCCAGTTGGATTTCTCGGTGTCGGTGAAGATGATCCGGGCGCCCTCGTATTTATGGTCGGTGTCGCTCCAGACGTAAAATTCGCGTTCCTTGGAGCCGGGAGCGGCGGCGCGCGCGGCTTGAAACCACGGGTGCTGGTCGGAGGTGTGATTCACCACCAGCTCCACCATCACCTGCATCCCGCGGCCATGCGCGGCATTCAGAAAATTTTGAAAATCCTCCATGGTGCCGTAGCTGGGATGGATGCTGCGGTAGTCGCTGATGTCGTAGCCGTCGTCCCGAAGCGGCGAAGGAAAAAAAGGAAGCAGCCACAAGCAGGTGACTCCCAGTTCTTCCAGATAGTCGAGCTTTTGCAACAGTCCGGGAAGGTCGCCGATGCCGTCGTTATTGGCGTCAAAGAACGCTTTGACATGGATCTCATAGATAACGGCATCCTTGAACCAGAGAGGATCGCGCGCACTGCCGGGCTTTTTCACTGTGAATCCTCCACGTTGTTCTCCAGAAGCGCGACCGGGAGCGCGCTGAAAATATCCGCAACCCGCAGGGCTTCGCGTTCGCCGGCTGCGGGAACGCGCAAAACTTCGCGGGTGAAAATATTCCGGTAGCCGCCTCCCTCCCAATTTTTCGGCAAGGGCACTTGCGTATCGTGCCAGACCGCGGGGCCGGTGGGCAAAGTGGCGCCCGAGCCGCAAAGTCCGGCGACGAGACGAGGTACGATGACAACCACGCGTTTGTTTCCAGCCGAGCGAGCAAACGCCACAATATGTTGCGCGGCGGAACCTTCCGGCATGAGCGGGATATAGTCGCCTCCCACAAATACATTCGCAAGCCTGCGCCGCAGCCGCAAGCCCGCCGCCGTACAAAACAATTTGATGCGCCCGTCCTGCCAGTGGCTGAGCATTTCCTGCACGGCCTGAATATTTGCGGCCGGGCCGGACGAGTCTTCCAGCAACGCCTGCATACCGTCCAGCATCCGTTCGCGAACGGAGAAATCAACCGGGCGCCGGCTGTCCGGATCGACCAGATTGAGATCCCACAATTCCGAGCCTTGATAAAAATCAGGGACGCCCGGCGAGCCGATTTTGAGAATCAATTGTGAGAGCGAGTTCACCATGCCGAGGGCCGCGACGCGCTCCTGGAACGGCAAGAAAAGCGCCAGAAACAAACGCGAATTTTTTCCGGTGAGAGATCGCTCCACGAAACGGGAGACAGCATCATCGTATTCGACCGACGGGTGTATCCAACTTGTGCGCGTCTTCTTTTCCTTAACAGCTTTTTGCATATAGCCGCGCATGCGCTCGACAAAATCGCGGTCCGGCGGACCGGAGACGCCGGCCGGCCACGCGCCCAGCAACGCCTGGTAGTAAAGCGATTCGTCGCTGCGATCCGGCGCATGTTCCCCGCGGACCAAAGTCCGCGCGGAGGCGTTCGACCGCGCCCACCGGGAAATCACGGAACTCCACTGCTCGGGAATTTCGGAGATCACATTGATGCGGGCCCGGGCGTCTTCCCCGCGCTTGGTGTCGTGCGTCGACGTGGTGAGCATCGACATGGGCCGGAACTTTTGTCTCTGCGCATTCGCAAGATGAAATTCCTCGGGCGTTCGTCCGAAACGCTCGGGATCGCCGCCGACTTCATTCAGCGACAGCAAGGGTCCATAGCGGTAAAACGCCGTATCTTCGACGCCTTTCGCCTGTACGGGGCCCGTGTACTGCTGAAACTTCATGGAAAAGCGGAGGCACCGCTGGTAGTCTTCCTCGGAAATGTCGGGCGTTCGTTCCGGAAGCAGCATCTGGCGTGTGAAAAGAAAAATGGACGGCTCCAGCGCCGGATTGCGGAGCAGGGCGCTGGACACCGCCAGGTCGATGACTTGCTCATCCATTTCGGACCACCCGCCAGGCCCGACGTAGGTTCGATAGACGGGAAAGCACGCGACAATTTCGCGCAGGGCCTCCTGCAAGCTGTCCAACGTGAAATCACGGAACCGGCGGTGGCGCTCGGAAATCCGGTTCAATTCATGCGCCAGCATGTTCAGCTCGCTCGCCATAGAGGTTTCGATAATGAGTCTTTTGCTGGTATAGACGACGTCGTGGAACTTGTTGCCTTCACCAGTAAAGCGCTCGTGCAGTTTGCGGAAGGCATGCGAGTGGCGCGAGTCGACGTAGAGCCCGTTCATGTCGTTAAGAAATTCGTAGCCGGTCGTTCCGTGCATCTTCCAATGGGCCGGGAGTGTCTCTTCGGCGGACAGAATTTTTTCCACCACCAGGTAGGTGTGCTTGTTCAGTTCCCCGGCGGAGGCCACGGCCTCCAGATATCCGGCGGGATCGTACAGCCCGTCGATGTGATCCATCCGCAGGCCGTTCACCTCTCCGCGGCGGATCAAATCAAATACGAGCTCGTGGGTCCGGCGGAATGTCTCCGGCTCCTCCATGCGGATTCCCGCCAATTCATTGATATCGAAAAACCGGCGGTAATTGATCTCCCGCATGGCCGTGCGCCAGTACGACAAACGGTAGGGCTGCAATTCGAGTAGTTCGTGCAACAGGTCATAGGACGGGCCGTAGCCGGGTATTCCATTGAACTCGCGCACGTTGTTTTCAATATGCGTGCGAATCGTGGGAGATTCCTCGGTCAGGCTCGCGATCCGTTGCAGCGCCACGTCTTTTTCCCGCTGCCGGGACCCCACCATCGCGAGATCGGTTTCCGTATAGGCGGGGAGATGTTCCAGGTGAAACAGAATGCTCTGAAATTCGTTCAGCAGACGGTCCTGCCCGCCAAGCTCGGCAAGCAACACCTCAAGATTGTGGCTTAACACTCCACGCAGGTGCCGCGGATTGAGCGGCAGATTAATGTCGTAATACTGGAGGTGGAATTTCTCACCTTCAAAAACGATCCGCAGCTCTCCCGATTCCA
>Ga0316628_100001059_pt1 | contig 18884 bp, 11 predicted proteins | sample OWC_Aug_M2_C1_D5_FD_207648 | JGI IMG/M metagenome (GOLD analysis project Ga0316628, IMG submission 207648) | Wetland soil microbial communities from Old Woman Creek delta, Ohio, United States - OWC_Aug_M2_C1_D5_C | ecosystem: Environmental > Terrestrial > Soil > Wetlands | place: USA: Ohio... | reverse complement strand
TCATTGAAAAAGAACACCAGGTCGAACACGCTGGGGTTGAAACCTTCCACCTGGTCGTGGAACTCTACCTTCGCCCAGTCGAAACGTATATCTTCGCCTCGGGTATCTTCGTCACCGAAGGCCATCAGCACATTGAACAGGGGTGAACGACTCAAGTCCCTGGCCAATCCCAGGTTCTCCACCAGGATATCGAAGGGGTAATCCTGGTTCTCATAACATGCCAGGGTTTCCTGTTTTACGTTAAGCAGTAATTGCCGGAAGCTTTCCCCGGGTTCCACCTGTATGCGGTACACCAGGGTATTGACCAGGAACCCGATCATGTGATGCAATTCCGGCTGCTTCCGGCCAGCGATGGGCGACCCGATGAAGATATCTTTTTCCCCGCTGTATTTGTGCAGTAGGATACTCAGCAGCGTCATCAACTTCATAAAGGTGGTGGTGTGTTCTCCTTCTCCGTCAAGCAACTGCCGCAGCGCTGAAACTTCCTTTTCTTCAATTCGGTAAAATACACGGCCCCCATTAAAAGTTTGCACGGATCCACGGGCATGATCCAGCGGTAGTTCCAGGCCGGTGGGTTTTTCTTTGAACTTCTCCAACCAGTAGTCTTTGAATTTATCGAAATATCCACTTTTGATCAACCGGTTATGCCACAGGGTATAATCTTTATATTGAAATTTGAGCGGCGCCAGCGGGAATTCTTCGGCGATGGAGCGATTTTTATTATAATAATCGTACAGGGTATTGATTTCGTTTTTGATGACGCCAACGGACCAACCGTCATTGATGATGTGGTGAATATTGACCAGCAGGAAATATTTTTCATCCTCCAGGTGGAGGAGTTTAAACATGGCCAGGGGCCCTTTTTCCAGGTGGAAGGCTTTATTGGCAGTATTTTTAATAATTAAGGCAGCCGCGGCCTCTTGTTCGGCACCTTTCAAATGCCGCAGGTCTTCCTGCTGTAATTTCAACTCCACCTGCGGTAGTATTTTCTGCTTCGGTTCGCCATCGATAATGACAAATACAGTTCTCAAACTTTCGTGGCGTTGGGCCATGGCCTGGACGGCCTGTTCGAAGGCGGCTGGATTAAATTTACCGCTAATGCTCAAGCCCCCGACTTCATTATAAGCAATGGAATCTTCTTCAAACTGGCAAATGATCCATAACCGCCGTTGGGCATAGGAGAGATCGTAGTACTCCTGTGTGGGAGCGGGCTGGAAGGGAATATACTCTACCTTTTGCCCTTGTTCCATTTCCCGCAGGTACCTGGCCTGGGCACGAATGGTAGGCAGCCTGAACAATTGTGTCTGCGAGATAGTCAAATCCAATTCGCGGTTTATCCTGGAAGCCAACCGCATTACCTTTAACGAATGACCGCCCAAACGGAAAAAATCACTGTCGATGCCGATTTTATTATGATCGATTCCCAGTACCCCATTCCAGATGGCTGCCAGTTTCATTTCGATTTCACTGCCTGGCATGACCAGGTTTTCTTCCATCGCTATCTCCGGACCGGGCAAAGCCTTGAGGTTTACCTTGCCGTTGGGATTCAACGGTATCCGGTCCAACGTCACAAAATAAGCCGGCATCATGTAGTCGGGTAAGTGTCCCGACAGGTATTCCTTTAATGTATCGAATAGATGAGGGGAGCAGCCTGGCTGGGGAACGATATATGCACAAAGATATTTATCGCCATTTTCATATTCCCTGGCTGTGACCAGGGCACCCTTAACTTCCCGGTGTTCCAATAGGTGCTTCTCGATTTCTCCCGGTTCGATGCGGAACCCCCGGATCTTTACCTGGTTGTCTATTCTTCCTAAAAATTCGATATTCCCATCCTTAAGCCACCGCGCTAAATCTCCGGTGTGGTAGATAATATAGGACTTATGTGACCGATAGGGCCTATGATATCCATCATGGTAATCCCAATAATCCTTTAAATCATGGTCAAATTTGTCACTGGTTAATCCCGGGTTGTTAATATATCCCCTGGAGACACCACCGCCGGAAATGCAAATTTCACCGGGTATTCCCTGTGGGATTATATGACCTGCGGAGTCTAGCAAAATAACCTGGAGATTGGAAAGAGGGACACCGATGGGTACGATTTCGCCTAACGGTTCGTGAGACAAATAATTATATGAAGTGGCACAAATGGTGGTCTCTGTGGGGCCATAACCGTTGATGATTTTCATCCCGGGATTCAATTGCATATACCCTTCCAGGACTTCATCACGGATGGGTTCAACCCCCACCAGCATCTTATTCAAGCTAATCCATCTGCTCTGCTTCTTCAATTGCTCGCAGACATCTTCCAGGAGCGCGGGAGGAAGATATATAAGCGTGATTCGTTCCCGGCCAATGGCCCTAACCAGGGCAAACACATCGAATCTCTCTTGCTCCGGTAATATATACAGCCTGGCGCCAAAAGACAACGGCAGGAAGCACTCCCATACGCTTACGTCGAACATGATATTGGTGACACCCAGGCACCGATCGTGGACACCGACATCCCTGTCATACTGGTTATACATGTGAAATACAAAATTAACCACCTGGGAATGTTCTACGGCGACGCCTTTGGGCCAGCCAGTGGAACCGGAGGTATAAATGATGTAAGCTAAATTTGAAGAATTTTGAAGGTAAGAGGGCAAGAAGATAAAAGGATAAGTGGGACTTTCCAGGGGTTTGGCCAGAGTGCCGGTGGTAACCAACAATTTGGCCCCACTGTCCTTCAACATGAAATGTGTCCGCGCTTCCGGTTGTTCTGGGTTTAAAGGCAAATACGCTGCCCCGGATTTCAAAATGCCCAGGATCCCGATAATCATCTCTACCGAGCGTTCCATCATAATGCCCACAATATTGTCCGCCAGGACACCTTTTTCTATTAACCACCCTGCCAATCGACCGGACCTTAGGTTTAATTCTTTGTAGGTGATAGAGATATGTACAGACAAGGGGGCAAGCCCCCCTGTTCCCTCTGGTTTTGAATTTTGATCATTTGAATTTCGAATTTGTTTCGAATTTCGGATTTCGAATTTCGGATTTACTTTTCCTCCCAGGGCAATGTGATCGGGAATCCTGTCTGCCTGTTCTTCGAACAATCGATGGATGGTCTTATCTCCCGGGTATTCCGCCGCTGTATTATTAAATTCATACAAAATCCGGTTCTTCTCTTCGATGGATATTATCTCTAATTGAAATAACATCGATCCCGGGTTTTCAATAATATTTCGTACGATTCCTTTAAAATGCCCGGCCAGGTTTTCAATGGTTTCTTTATCAAATAATTCTTGCTTGAAGGAAAATTTAATTTCAATCTCATTAAACGGCATAATGCCCACTGCTAAATCATAATGGGTCATTTCGACTATCGAATAGGAATGAACGGATAACCAACTGTCTTCCGGGAGTAAACGGCTGTCCAGCGGATAATTTTCAACAGCGACAATGGTATCGAACAGCGATCCGCTGCCAGCCGCAGGACTGTAACTCCCAATATCCACCAGCGATGTGCTCTCAAATTTTTCACGTTCCCGCAATAGGTTTTCTATCCCGGTTAACACATCGATTATTTTAACACCGGGCGCTGAGTAAACCCTCATCGGAATGGTGTTGATAAACAACCCCACCATCTCCTCTATTCCTTTTACCTCGGCAGATCTGCCGGATACCGTTGTACCGAAAATCACATCGTCGCATCCGCAGTATTTTTGCAGCAATATTCCCCAGGCGGTGTAGAAAACCGGGGCTAATGTGACCCGGTTATTGTTTACAAAAACGTCTAGCTTATCTTTTATATCCTTCGCCAAAATAAGCGAAACACTTTCTAAACACTTCACCTCACCCCGTCTCTTTTTTATGGGTAATACCGTTGGAGTATCGATACCGTTTAAATATTCTCCCCAAAAGTGTTCTTGTATATTTTTATCCTGGCTTTGAATGTATTTGATAAATTCCTTAAAAGGAGTTTTAACGGGTGGTTTTATCGATCGTTCTCCATTACACAGCGCATGATAAGCCGTAAAAAATTCTTTCAAAATGATCCCATTGCTCCAGCCGTCATACAAAATGTGATGATTGCCAATAATTATCTCATACTTATCTTCTCCAAGCTTACACAAGGTTACCCGGAATGGAACCTCGTGTAAATCAAACTTATGTTCCCTGTCTTTAAGCTTTACTTCTTCCAGGCGCTTTTTTATTTCATCGAAATCATTACCTGAAAAATCAAAGTACTGGGGGTGAAGTGTATGCCCTGCTAATATGATTTGTATTGGGTGTTCTATCTTTTCCCAGCGAAACACCGTTCGCAGCATCTCATTGGTTTCGATAACAAAATTCCAGGCTTTTTCAAAGAATTCGGTGTTGATTTTCCCGGAAATTTCCAGGCTTAATTGCTCGAAATAATAGCTGCTTTCCGGTTCTTTCAAATAATGAAAGAGCATGCCTTCTTGCATGGGTGTTAATGCCAGGATGTCCTCGATGTTATCCTTATCGAGACTCTTCATTCTCAGTATCCTTATTTCATAATATTGCTTTCATTATGAATAAGATGCCGGCGCTGGCATCATTTCCGGACAGCCGGGAAAAATCGCCAAACCCTGGGCGGGGTTCTGCCCTAATATATCCTCAATCACTTAAACTCTTGATGTTGTCACCTGACACTTAAATATTCCCTCGCCAAAAAAATTACAGAAATCAATGAATTAAAAAATCGCATCTATTCGATGAAGGCATTTAATATCGCTATATATCGCAACTTAAATTAGCTGTCAATCCATAAAGATGTGACCTTTACACTTCTCGAAATCCAGTTTAATAAAAAAGATCCCCTGTATATGTATAGAAATGTTACCTGGGCGCTTGCTAAATCTCAAAATTCCCATGTTTTTGGGGTGCCAATTTTTATTTTGGGTGCCAGGCAATTTTTCCCAAAGTTCTTGATTATTGAATCCGGTTCAAATATAATATCCCTATGGCTAAAACTTATTTTTTTCTGCTAATCATTTTGTTGGCATTAGGTTTTTGTCAGATAGGAGCAGAGCAAAAGGATGTTCCCCAGAACCTTCCCTCCCCTCCCTTAATCACTTCCGTGCTTCCCACCTCTGTATACCTTAATTCCCCGCCCTTCTTACTGTACGTGTACGGTGAAAATTTTACAGGAGACTCTGTCATTTTAATCAATAAACTGGCTTGCCCCACCACTTTCATCAGTGAAAAAGAATTGCGATGCTCTGCTGAAATGGATTTTGATGCTATAACTGATGATACCCTACCCCGGTTGAGAGGTAATTTCTCACGTGGGGGACAAACAAAAAAAATGACCGTGGTAGTAAAGAATCCCGGTATCAAATCTTCCAATTCCATGACAATCCGACTTTTGGATAAGGGTTTTATAAATTTCACCAAACCCTATCCAATAATTACCCATCCATCCTCCTCTTATTTTTTTGAAGATATAGAAACCGATAACCAGGGGAATATCTATATTGTTTATGAGTATCCGTTCCCAGGGTCGGATGTGGATGAGCTTTATCTGGTTCATTCTTCAAATTATGGGAAAACCTGGGAATCTCCGATTAATATCTCCAATACTCCCTTACTCTATCCCAAATTTCTTGACCTGGTGGTGGACAAAGATGGGAATCTGCTGCTGGTGTGGAGTGAATCCCCCACACCCTGGACATCAGGACATTGTGTATATTTCAGCCGTTCCACCAACCAGGGATTAACCTGGGAAAATCCGAAACAATTATTAAAAGACCTTTTCTTTTGCGAAAACCTGGGTATTTTAGTAGAGGCTGGGGGGGAGATCGATGTGATCGCGTACGTTTATGAAAATAATATTAGCAGTATTTATTTTTTTCGTTCCCTGGATAAAGGCCAGACCTGGACACAAAATCAAATCGCGACAGTCAGATACATTATATCTAGCTTCCCCCTGGCACTGGACGAAAAAGGTAACCTTCACACTGCTTTTGATCGAGTGTTTACGGTGGATGGAGGACTGGTAGATTATTTATATTACAGTAAATCTTCTGATCATGGTCTTACCTGGCAGAATTCTTTCATTTCGAGTACAGGCATGGGTACAATAAAAATCGCGGTAAATAAACTGGAAGGCAGTGTTTACCTGGTCTGGAATTATTCTAACAACTATAGACCCAATATCCGGGAAACCTATTTCTGCCGCTCACTCACCAACGGCGACTCCTGGGATATACCTATCCAATTAAATAAAACAGTTTATCCCACCTACACTGCAAATTTTGATACTGTGGTAGATAGTAAGGGTAACTTCTATATTTTAGTGGGTGGCCTCAATATCTTTCTGCTTCGGCTCCCAGCCGGGAAAGACACCTGGAACCCTCCTATTTTTATAGGAAAACGCGACATTATTTATACCCCTTTAAAAATCACCTGCGATGACCAGGATACCCTTTATCTCATCTGGAACGATAACCGCAGCCTATATTTTTCCAAATCAGGTAGAATATTTTGTATTAATTAAGGAGTTCTTTATGGCGAATGTAAAAGGATTTTTTATTTTTGTGATTTTGATCGGGCTGTTTTTGGCCACGGGATTGAAAAGTGAGACCAATGGCCAGTCTAGCGAACACGGTAAAAAGTACAGCCAATTGGTGATTCGAAACGTCACGATCATTGACGGTAACGGCACCCCTGCCGAAGGCCCCATGGATGTTATTATCAAAGATAATACCATCCAATCGGTTCAATTTTCCCAAAGAGATTATCCGTTTAAAGAGGCCGAAAAGGTTATCGATGGGACCGGTATGTATCTTCTCCCAGGTTTGATTAACCTCCACGCCCATATTCATGACGAGCGGGGTGGAAAGCCCATCCCTTTCGAATACCTCTATAAACTCTGGCTGTCGTGCGGCATCACCACAGTGCGGGATATGGGCAGTAATACCGCCTTGACCCTCCTGGAGCGGGGAAAAAGCCTCAAGGACTCTATCGCTGCCCCGCGGATTTTCCTTTATATGATAGCCTGGGCCAGGAACCCCGAAGATGCCAGGAAAAGAGTACAGGAGATCAAACGATTAGGCGGTGACGGGGTGAAAATCTTCGGCAATGACCGGGATGTCCTGGAAGCACTCCTGGATGAAGCACATCGATTAAATCTCCCAGTGGCGCATCATATCGGTGTCGAAGAGACGGATGCCAGCGATGATATCCAATTGGGGGTGACTTCCATCGAACATTGGTACGGGATTCCGGATGCGGCGCTGCACGGGTCCCAGGATTTCCCTTACTACTACAATTACGGCAATGAAAGCGACCGGTTTCGTTATGCCGGGCGTTTGTGGCGGGAAACCGACCCGGGAAAATTAAAAAAAGTCTTGCAAGGAATGGTGGAAAAGAAAATCGCCTGGTGTCCTACCTTTGTGATTTACGAAGCCAATAGGGATTTGCTGCGTGCCGCGAATCAGCCCTGGTTCAAGGATTATCTGCACCCGGTGCTGGAAGAATATTTTGTGCCCAACCCCCTTTATCATGGATCGTATCATTGGAATTGGTCTACGACGGATGAAATCTATTGGAAAGAGAATTATCAAATATGGATGCGGGCGGTGCGGGAATTTTCCAGGATGGGAGGTTTAGTGGGGGTCGGCGAGGATGCCGGTTATATTTATATGCTGTATGGATTCAGTGTAATCCGTGAGTTGGAGCTGCATCAAGAGGTGGGGTTTCACCCTCTCGATGTGATCCGGCATGCCACGGGCGATAATGCCAAAATACTGGGCATGCAGGATAAATTGGGCCGGATCAAAGCAGGATATTTTGCCGACCTGCTTTTGATCGATGAGAATCCGCTGGAGAATTTTAAGTATCTTTATCCCACCGGGGTAATGGCATTAAAAGACGGGAAACTCATCCGCCGGGGGGGTGTCAAGTGGGTGATAAAGGACGGGATTGTTTATCATGCCCCCACGTTATTGGAGGATGTCAAGAAAATAGTAAACGAAGCAAAAAAAGGAGGTATATGATGAAAATCAAGTTTTACCAGTTAGGAATCATGGTGTGCTGTTTGCTTATCGCCTGGTATGTCCCAGGAGAACAGGATAATGCCAAATCCCCGGAAGTAAGAAAAACTCCATCGGTCGACGGCGTCGAACTCGTCTATTCGATCAGCGGCAGTAATGAACCGGCGCTGGTTTTTATCCATGGAGGTTTTGCCGACCGGAGTTTTTGGGTAAACCAGATGGAATATTTTGCCGGGAAGTATAAGGTTGTGGCGATCGACCTGGCCGGTCATGGGGACTCGGGGAAAAACCGGGTAAAATGGGATATGGAGTCGTTTGGCAATGACGTCTGTGCGGTGTTAGCCAGGGAAAAGATATCTAAGGTGGTGTTGATCGGCAATTCGTTGGGGGGCCCGGTGGCATTGGAAGCGGCGCGGCTTTTCCCCGGTAAAACCCTATGTGTTGTCGCGGTGGATACGTTCCATGCATTTAGTGAGCAAGATCAAGGAGAAAAAGAGTATTTCAAGTCACAGGCCGCGGCATATCGCGCGGATTTTAGCGGGACCATGAAGAAAATGGTAAAAGCGCTATTTCATGCCGACGCCAATCCCGGGTTATATGCCCAGGTGGAGCAGAAGATGCTCAAGGGAACAGCGGAAATTGCTGCCAAAATGATGGAATCGTTTGCTACCTATGATGAGACCGGGGTGTTTAAGAAGGATACTCATCCCATCCGGTGCATCAACGGCGATCTTTTCCCCACCGAAGTGGAAAAGAACCGCCAACTGCACCCGGACTTTGACGCGGTTATTTTGCCCCATACCGGTCATTACCCAATGCTGGAGAAGCCGGAATTGTTTAACCGTCACCTGGAGGAGATTGTAAAAACTTCGGGATAACCCTTATAACAATATTCTTCCTGGTTATATTCCCCTCCCGGTCTTCATTCAGGAATACCAGAGTATAGTCCCCGCTAAACCCGGGGCCCAATTGCCAATAAAAAATCCCCCGCCAGCGGTCCAATGTCGAACCGATGGGCAGTGGCTTTAATTCGCTGCCGTTTACAAGGTAACCATGGTAAAAACCAGAGGGTGGGTTTTCCAGTGTTAAGGGTTCGGTTCCCGGTGTTGAAAGGCTGTCTTTTTGAAGAGGATTAACTCCTTCATAAACATTGTTGGTTTCATAGTCCCCCAGGTAAATAACCAACCGGTCCGCTTCTTTGATTTCGACGGTAAACTGGCCATATTCATCCGGGTAAAGGGTTTCAGGCTCACTTTCGGGGTTGTAACCTTTCTGAAGCCGCAGCGGTTCAAAAGAATTAAGAAGGCCCGTGTTTGGGTTTCGAGTTAGTGGTGATATCGCCACCGGCGTTAAACCCATTCCCCCATTCTTCCATTCCCCCATCACCCCAATATCTTTCAATTCTCCCTGCTCATTGCTCCCAGCCAAATTCTGTATAGAAAAGTACCTGCTGCCTATTCCATCGACATTACCGGCATTGTCAATGGCTGCCCAGGAAATGGTATGAACCCCGTTGGCATAAGCGGTGGTGTTTAAAGAAAAATAGCCTATAGCTCCGTTACTATTGGCATAGTTAGGGAATAACTCCGCTATATCCGACCTGTACAAATTATAAGTAGGGTGGCCCAGGTTGATTCCATCGACATAGACGTATATGGTTGAGCCGTTAGTGGGGATATGATTGGGGGGCGGGGTCAATACCCAGCCCCAGTTGATAAAGCCGGAGCCGGAAGCGGTTCCGCCCTGGGCAGGTGTGTCTATGGCCCCGAAAGGTTTCACCGCATGGGCATTATCCACGATAATTGTCTTGCTGCCCAGGGTTTGTTGATGACCTTCCAGGTCCGCGGCCACGGCATGAATGATAAAGGTGCCATCCCCACCCGGGAGGAAATTGGTCAGCATCATGTACCCCCAGCCAGCCCGGTCATTCATGGGATAACCAGGGAAGGCCTGCTCGACATCCGGCCGCGCTCCTTCCACCAATACCGCATCCCCAATATATACCAGGCTTCTCTTCTCTTCCCTGTACAGCTTTACGCCCTGTATGCCCAGGTCATCCAATGCCCACCCGGTAAAGGGGACACCGCTGCTTACCGTAGAACCCTGGATCGGCGTATCGAATGATCCCCACGGTGCAGAGACCTGGTCAGGATCATATACATGCATCGTGACTTGCACATATTGGGGAGACTCGGCTGCAAGGGGATCGGAAACGGTGATAGTGCCGGTATAGGTTCCGGCGGGTAAACCAGAAGAAACAACCGTTACCGTTATAAGGGCATTGTTTATACCGGAAGTTGGAGAATAATCGATCCAGGCAGCATTATCCGTTATGGACCAGTTGAGAGCTCCAGTGCCGCTGTTGGTGATAGTGAAGCCCTGCTGCCCGGTGCTTACCCCATTTACCACTGCCCCGAAAGTCAATCGGGTCTTATTTACAGCGATCGAAGCCCGGGTGATGGAAAACGCCCCACTCTCCCCAAAAACTGCGGAATTCGAGGTATCGGTAATTTTTATTTTATAATCGGAAGCGGGAGTTGTATTTGCCGGGATATTCCAGGTGTAGGACCCGGTATTATTGGCAGACGACGTTATGGTGGTAGATAAAGAATTGTTTTTATACAGATGGATATTAACCTTCTGGATTGAGTCGGTGGTATCCCAGAGAATAACTTGTTGGCTCCCGGCCGGCCACTGGGAAAGGGGTAAAGGAGTAAGAACGGTTATAGAGGGGGTATTACCGGTGGGAGGCAGCTTCCAGCGGATGACCTGGGCCGAGGGGGGGCCGCTGGGGCCGGAGCGGCCATACGGCCAGTTGCCGGTAACCGTCACAATGGTACCGTTTTCCAGGACAACACTGGCCGGGTTTCCGCGGCCAAAACTCAAGTAATAGACTTCCGGGGCCCAGGTTTGGCCGCCGTCGCTGCTGATATGGGCCCGGACATCGCGTTCTTCATTGGGATAGCGAGTGTCATGCATCAGCACCACCCGGCCGTCCGGGACCCGGACCAACTGCCCATGGCATTGACCATACTTGATGAGCACCTGTCCCTGGCTGTCTCGCACCGGACGAAAATTCTTCCAGGTAGCGCCGCCGTCGTCCGAATCGGCCAGGAAAACGTTTTTAAAAGTGAAGGGCTTCTGGGGGGTGGGAGAAATGTTTCCGCCCCAGGCCAGGATTTCCTCATCGGTTTCCCCGGGATTGCGATTACGCTGGTAACGAATAGCCATCAATAATTTCCCGGGTTGAAGCTCGAGGATATGGGCCTCCGCCCAAAAATCAGAGGTGGGGTAAACGGTTGGAAAGGTATTCCCGCCGTCAGTAGAGACAAAAACACCGCCGTGGACCCCGGTTTCATAGATATCATCGTCGTAGCGGCAAATGGGGTAAAGGACGCGGCCGTTATTTAAAGGGGTGAGACTCAAAAACCCTTCGCCAATGTATTTATAGGGATTGGGTTCCAGGGTAGTAGCCAACCGCCAGGTGCTGCCCCTATTGGAGGAGAGGTACAAGCGGGATTCGGCCTGGTTCAGGTTAGTGGCCAGCAGCAGGTTATTGTTCTTCAAGGCGGTAAACGCTGCCAGTTCCTGGTTCTGTGTAGGGGAAAGCGGAATGGAGGTCCAGGTGACGCCGCCGTCCTGGGAACGGAAAAGCCGGTCCATTTGACCGGCAGCAGCACCGGTGACGGCCGCCCAGATATTTCCCAGGGAATCGCGGCCCATATTGACATCGCACCGGTCGGATAACCCGGGATAATCCAGGGAGATACGTTCACACTGCAAGTAGTTGACGATTTGGTCTCCCCGTTCCACGGTGATAAGCCCGGGATCAGGATAATAGTGCTCCTGGTGGCTGGCCTGGACCGGTAAAGCGAAAACCAGTACCGCCGCGATTACCCAATAAATACCGGCTGTCCAGGGGAGGTTTTTTTCTTTCCTGTGTCCCCGGATTTCCAACTCAGGGAAAAGTTCTTTTCTCATGCGATTATATTACATTAAATAGGTTAGAAAGTCAATAACTCACCAAAAATCCACCGTTTAATTTTAGCCACGAAGTTACACGAAAGGATACGAAGAAAAAAAATCTGTGTAATCTGCACTACATATCTTTCAATTTCTTGTTTTTTTTGCACGAATTTTTTGGCCTGAAACTGAAAACCTAATTATAACAATACTTTTGAGACATAAAATTTTGTCTTATTTTTTTACTTTTTCTCACCTTCCACCCTTCTACCCTTCTACCCTTCTTTGGTTGCGGCCGTAGGCCGCGATGGGTAATCTGTGGTTTCTTATTTTCACTGCCTCCGGGTGAGGCAGGCATCCCACAGGAGCTTAAACAGTCAAATGAGCAGCTTAAAAAGTATGGTGGGAAAGCGGAAAAGATGCTGCCGGTGAAAAAAGAGTTGGAGGAAGTAAAACTGGTCAAAAGTATCTATGAGATGATGGATGAATTTTTGAATCACCTGGCCTCGATCCGGTTGGAGCGTTGGGAAGATATTCAACGTGAAAATTACCGGCAAATAAAAGAAGCCATAGCAAAAGCTTTTTAAAAAATAACTGCCTTGCCCCTGAGCCTAAATCCACCATCAACTTTTGCCTCCGGCGGCCAAAACCCTTTTTATAAAAAGGGTTTTGGATTCCCAAAAATTTTTTATAAAGTATTCGCCCGAATTCCAAATTCAATCCTTTTTTCGTATTACAACACAGTCTCTTTACCCTACCCCAGGTGATTCATCTATTAAAGTCAAGTAGATGAAAATAGGCTTGCGAAAAGATCGATTATGATGTAATATTGTCTCCTCAAAAACAACAAATGAAAACATACAGCAAAATAATACCCCATGATGATTATTCGCAGGGCAAAAGTAAAGTGTTTTTTCTTTTCATTTTAGTCCTGCAACAAATTTTGGGCGGCCTGACCTTCCCGATTGCCAAATACGGCCTGGCAACCATCGAACCCTTTACGTTTGCGTTTTATCGCTTTGTCTTATCTGCGCTGGTTTTACTGGGGGTTACCCGTCTCAGGTCCAGGACACCACCCATTGAAAAAAAAGATTATGGGAAAATCATCGGACTTGGCTTGCTGGTCATACCCTTGAATCAAACCGCCTACCTCTGCGGGCAAAAACTCACCGGGGCCGGTCACGGCGCCCTATTATTTGCTACTGCTCCGATCTGGATTTTCATGGGCGGGGTGCTCTATTTGAAAGAGAAATTTATACCCGGCCGGGCAGTGGGGGTGGTTTTGGGGCTTATCGGGGTGGCTATAATAATAACCAGCGGGGCCATTGAATTGAGTCCCGAGTATTTACTGGGTGATGTGATTATCCTGGTGGCGGTATTGGCATGGTCCTCTTTTACTATTCTCGGTCGGCCGCTGGTGCTCAAATACGGCGCCCTTCGCGTCACCGCTTATGCCCTGGTCTCGGGTTTGGCCTTTTATTTCCCTTTTGGACTTTACCGGGCACTTCGCTTCGATTACAGTACCACCACTTTCGCGGCCTGGCTGACCGTTGTCTATGCAGCCTTAGGGGTTTCGGTAACCGCCTATGTGCTCTGGTGCTGGCTGCTGAAGTACATGGCCGCCACCAAAATCGCTGTTTTTCAAAACCTGCAGCCAGTGCTGGCTTCCGGGGCGGCGTTTATCTTTTTAAACGAACCCATCGAATGGTCATTTATCCTCGGGGGAATCATCGTCCTCTCCGGCGTAATAATTACCGAACCTTCGGCGGGGAGAGCTTAAAAAATCCAATGGAAAAAAACAAAATACGAATTGCGGATTTATTTAACTCTCTCTTGATTTCACGTTAAAAATATTATAATATTTATGCTTAAAGTTTAAAGAGGAAATGATGACACAAATTGAGAGTGCAAAACAGGGTATCATTACCGGGCAGATGAAAACGGTTGCTGCCCAGGAGGCCATTGCACCGGGAACATTGAGACAATTAGTGGCAGAGGGAAAAGTCGTTATCCCTTGCAATAAAAACCATAAAAACCTGGTCCCCATTGGAATCGGTAAGTTTCTGCGGACAAAAATAAATGCCAATATCGGGACCTCCGGGGATTATGATCGAATCGACAGCGAGTTAAAAAAAATCGATATGGTGAGCAAATATCAAGCGGACACCGTCATGGACCTCAGCACCGGCGGAGATGTAGACCGGATCAGGCGGGCATTGATCGAACGGTGCACCATTCCTTTTGGCAATGTCCCCATCTACCAGATGGCCAGGGATATCGCCAGCAAAGGAGGCACCTTTGTCGAAATGACCATCGATGATATGCTGGTATATATTAAAAACCAGGCAGAGGATGGAGTGGATTTCATGACGATACATGCCGGGTTAACCGGGCGGGCGGTGGAGAAGCTGAGAAAACAAGGGCGCAAAGCCGGGATCGTGTCCAGGGGAGGTTCTATCACTATTGGATGGATGCTTCACAATAATAAAGAGAATCCCTTTTATGAGCATTTCGACAGGATCCTGGAAATTGCCAGGCAATATGATATTACCATGTCATTGGGTGACGGACTGCGTCCGGGTTGTCTGGCGGATGGCAGCGACTGGGGGCAGGTAGAGGAGCTTCTTACCCTGGGAGAATTGGTCCACCGGTGCAAAGAAGCCGGTGTCCAGGCCATGGTGGAAGGCCCCGGACATTTACCCATCGATCAGATCGAGATGAATATCAAATTACAAAAATCTCTTTGTGATGATGCTCCGTTTTACGTGTTAGGACCCCTGGTTACCGATATCGCGGCGGGTTACGATCATATTACTGCTGCAATGGGAGGTGCCATTGCAGCATCGGCCGGGGCTGATTTCCTCTGTTATGTCACACCTACTGAACATTTAGGACTTCCTGATGAAGACGATGTGAGGGAAGGAATCATCGCATCAAAAATCGCCGCTCATGTCGGGGATATAGCGAAAAAGGTACCCGGGGCCATGGACCGGGACAACCGGATGGCAAAAGCCAGGAAAGAACTGGATTGGGAAACCCAGGAAAAATTATGCATCGACCCGGAGAAATTTCGTAAAGTCAGGAGCACGCGAAGTTCCAGGACCGATGCCTGCTCGATGTGCGGTGATTTGTGCGTTTACAAAATACTGGAAAATAAATTTTAAAGATTAATGCAAGAAACTAAACTGGTTTTTTATGGGGTACGGGGCAGTTACCCGGTGCCGGACAAAATGGTTAATAAATATGGAGGCAATACCTCCTGTATATTGATAGAAACAGACGATCGCCTATTAATACTGGATGCGGGGACCGGCATCATCAATACCGGGAAATACTTGCTCAAATCCAGACCCCAGCAGAAAAAAATCGATCTTTTCTTAACTCATCTTCATATCGATCATATCCTGGGGCTTCCCTTTTTCGACCCGGTATTTGATGAAGATTATGAAATAAACATTTACAGCGACCAGACCCCATACACACCACTGGAGGAAACCATTTATTCCTTGTTTAATCAACCGCTTTCACCCATTAGCAATGATGGGATCAAGGCAAAGTTGAATTTCACCATATTAAACACCAACCATAGGGAAACCATCCGGGTGGGGAAAGCCATCACGGTTGATTATATCAAAGAAAAGCGTCATCCTTTATCCGGTGTTTTGTTTTATCGTATCGCCATCGATGGCAAACGGATTGTTTATGCCACCGATGTCGAGTCTGCCGATGGATTTGCCCGGGAGCAATTGGATTTCATCCGGGGGGCTGATATTTTAATTCATGATTCCATGTATTTTGATTTCGACTATAACTCCCCTACATTTCCCAAAAAAGGATTTGGGCACAGTACGGTTTCCATGGCCGTGGAGGATGCCATACGCGGTGAGGTAAAAAAGTTATTCTTATTTCATTATGATCCCAATTATTCCGATGCGGATGTTGAAAGGATGCACAAAGAAGCTGTGAAAAGATTTAAACCAACGTTTTTAGCCAAAGAATTAGAAGAAATTATTTTAAGGAGATAAATCATGTCAGGACATTCAAAATGGCACTCGATTAAGCATAAGAAAGCAGCCGCGGATGCGAAGCGGGGTAAGATTTTTACCCGTCACATCCGGGAGCTTACTTATGCGGCTAGATTAGGCGGCGGCGATCCGGATGCCAATGCGGCCCTGCGTCATGCCATCGACGCTGCCAAAGCGGTAAATATGCCGGCTGATAATATCAAAAAAGCCATCATGCGCGGCACTGGAGAATTAGAAGGTGTTAGTTACGAAAGTATCACTTATGAAGGGTATGGCCCCGGGGGAGTCGCTGTACTGGTAGAGTGCCTGACCGATAATAAAAACCGGACTGTGGCTGAAATCAGGCATGTCTTCTCCAGGTACAACGGGAACCTGGGGGAAAAAGGCTGTGTAGGCTGGATGTTTAAAAAGACAGGTATGATTGTTATTCCCCAGGGAGCTATAGGTGAAGAGGAATTAATGGAACTCGTACTGGAAAACGGTGCCGAGGATATGAAGACCGAAGATGAACAATATGAAGTAAGAACAACAGTAGAAGACTTTACCAAAGTCCTGGAAGCGATTAAAGCTAAAAACCTCGAGCCCGAATCCGCTGAGATCGCCATGCTCCCTTCCACCTTTATCAAATTGACAGGCAAACCCGCGGAACAGATGCTGAAGCTGGCCGATAAATTGGAAGAACTGGACGATGTGCAGAACGTCTGGTCCAATTTTGACATTTCCGCCGAAGAAATCGAACAATACAGCGAAGATTAATGCTGGTTATCGGTTTTGACCCCGGCTCCATCAGCTTTGGCATCGGTATTTTAAAAAAAGAGAACCATAAAATCTCTTACCTCTATGCGGAAGAGATCAAATTAAAGGAGAAGAATTTTAACCAGAAGATGAAAACCTTATGGCAGCGGTTGAAATATCTTTATAGTCAATTTCCCATCGACTGCGCGGCCATCGAGGAAGGGTTTCTGGGTAAAAACGTAAAGTCCATGAATATTCTTGCCAAAGTTCGGGGAGTGGTGTTGGGTTCGCTGATTGCATCGGGCATTGAATTGAACTGTTACTCTCCCCGGGAGATCAAGCTGGCACTTACCGGCACGGGAGGCGCTTTAAAACCCCAGGTGGCAAAAATGGTCAAAACCCTGTTGAATATCAAAGAAAAAAAACTGGGCAGCGATGAAAGTGATGCCCTGGCCGCGGCTTATTGTCACTTATTACATGTAAAATAATGAAAGAAAATAATAATCAAAAGTTTTTGCAGGGGGGTCCAGGGGGGGCAGTTTTTTCAAAAAGCGCCCCCCCTGGCCGCCGGAGGCAAATATGATTTCTGCTGTCAGAGGTCGGGTGTTTTCTATTACGCCGGGTGAAGTGCATATAGAAACCGTCAGTGGTGCGATTTATCGTATATTGATCCCGGTTTCCAATTACTCGAAACTAAAAGATGAAAAAGAAGTTTTACTGCATACGGTTTTACGGGTGAAAGAGGACCAGATGGTTCTTTACGGTTTTTTAACCGTTAAAGAGAAAGTTTTTTTTCAAAAATTTATTTCCGTATCCGGGATCGGGGGTAAAATCGCCCTGTCACTGATATCAGCGTTTTCCACCAATGAACTGGTAGAAGCCATAAACAACGCTGATATTGGAAAAATCAGTTCCATACCCGGGATAGGTAAAAAGACCGCCCAGCGGGTGGTCCTGGAGTTGACGGGAAAACTGGAGATGGAAGAAGAGCAGGCAGGAGAATCGGTGCAGCTCCGGGAGAATTTGGTCTCCGGGTTAGTAAACCTGGGCTACCCGGCAAAAGCGGTTAAAGAAGTAGTCGATAGGACTTTCAAAGAGCATGCCGGGCTTGACACTTTCGAGGAACTGTTTAAGTTGGCATTAAAGAAAATCAGTAAAGTATGAACGGCGAAGAATCAAACCCCGGGGTTGTGCCCGAAGATAATTCGGAAGAAGTAAAGTTCGATCAAAATTTAAGGCCGTCATTTTTCGATGAATTTATCGGTCAGAAGCAGCGGGTAGAGAACCTGAAAACCTATGTAAAAGGTGCGAAGCAGCGAAATGAAGCCCTGGACCATGTGCTGCTCTATGGACCGCCGGGATTGGGCAAGACCACGTTAGCCAATATTATTGCCGCGGAAATCGGGGTGAATATCCGGCAGACCTCCGGTCCTATCTTAGAGAGAAAAGGCGATCTTTCCGCTATTCTTACCGATCTGGAAGAGCATGATGTGTTGTTTATCGATGAGATTCACCGGTTGAAAACCTCCCTCGAGGAAATCCTGTACAAAGCCATGGAGGATTTTCAATTGGATTTGATTATCGGACAGGGAGTGGGAGCGAAGAATATTTCCATCAACATCAATCATTTTACGTTGATAGGGGCGACGACGCGGGCCGGGTTGTTGTCATCGCCATTGAGAGACCGTTTTGGAATCATGATTCACCTGGATTTTTATAATATCGAAGAACTGATCCAGGTATTAATACGCAGTGCCGGGATCCTGGATATAAAGATCTATCCGAAAGCCGCTGAAGTCATTGCGTGTCGTTCCCGGGGGACGCCCCGGGTTGCCAATAAATTGCTCAAGCGGGTGCGGGATTTTGCCCAGGTAGAGGGAGAAGGGGTGATTGACCCTAAAATCACGGATCTGGCGTTTAGCGCGTTAGAAGTGGATGAAGAGGGGTTTGACCAGACAGACCGTAAGATATTATTGACCATTATCGATCATTTTGGAGGTGGGCCGGTGGGATTATCGACGTTATCCACTTCCATCCAGGAAGAGAAAGACACGTTATTGGATGTGTACGAGCCATATCTTATCCAGCAGGGGTTTATGAAGATCACGCCGCGGGGACGGGTAGCGACGGACAAGGCGTACAAGCATTTTAA
>Ga0316628_100001058_pt1 | contig 18885 bp, 16 predicted proteins | sample OWC_Aug_M2_C1_D5_FD_207648 | JGI IMG/M metagenome (GOLD analysis project Ga0316628, IMG submission 207648) | Wetland soil microbial communities from Old Woman Creek delta, Ohio, United States - OWC_Aug_M2_C1_D5_C | ecosystem: Environmental > Terrestrial > Soil > Wetlands | place: USA: Ohio... | reverse complement strand
GGTGTGGCCGGCCAGCAGCCCGGTTCCCCTTTTTTAAGTGGCGACAAATGCCGTTTCATCCATATCCTCTGTACTGCCAGAATCGGCGTTTCTTCCGTCGTCTTGCGGCCCACTCACGGACCCACGATGGACAGCGCCTGACGTATATTCCGTACTGCCCGCACCACCGCTGCAAAGTCCTGCGCGGCACTCTTAGAATCCTTGCTGTCGCTCTCATGCCGTGTTCGGCTATCAGTTCAAAGGCGAAACGTTTTTGCTGCTCCGTGTAGCGTCCTCCGTCCCCAAGCGAACAGAACAAGTCCCTCTTCTCTTCATAGATTTCCTCGTGCATGAGCCGCATCAATTCTTTCGTGCTCATTGCGCCCATTTACTTTCCCTCCCTGATATGCGTTTGGACAAGTGCCTTGATTGCCGCCTTGATATGCTCCGGCAGGTCCGGCCAAACGGCTACGATTTCGGCCAGATCACCAGGTAGGCTTTGAGTTTGATTTTCGTCCTGCTTTTGATATACTGGTGTCAACTGAGGTGTCAACGGCGGTTCTGAGGTTTCGCAACTGTTTGCATCTTCAACACTTGCGTTTTCTGTGCAGCGGTTTTGTAAACCAGTGGTTGTCGGTTCGAATCCGACCGTTGGCTTTGTTCGTACTGCGTTCCGCGGAGCGCAGTACGCAGCACGAAAAACGTCAGAACACTATCGCGGCGTAGCCGACGGCATCGGTGCTGGTGGTACCCATTTTTTCGAGCATAACTTTATCGCTGGTAGTCTGCCCGAGCAACAGGCCACTTTGGCAGCCGAGCCTCTTGGCGGCCGCGACGGTCGCCGCAGCGGCGCCGGGGCCGCAGGCATTGGAGTTCTTCGCTGCATTGGCCAGCAGCTCGGCGGCCTCAAGCTTCAGCGCCAAGTCGATGAACTGCCTGTCATTGACCTTCTCGGCCCATTCGAGTGCCTCTTTGCCGGTGCCCTTCGGCATAAAGCCGTAGCGCGGGCCATAATGGGTCAGGTCTGTTGACCCGATGCAGATGATCTTCTTCTGTTCCTGCCGGCTGATGACCTCGCCAAGGTGCGTGCCCAGCGCGACCGCCGCATCTACCGGCGGGACAATTATGGGCAGAATCCTGGCGCCGGCGAATAAATACTGTATGAACGGAACCTGCACTTCGATGCTATGCTCGCACAGGTGGGCCTCCGGATTGTTGACGGCTGCGCCGGTGCTGAGCACCATCTCAGCTAATCCCTCGTCAATGGCGGCTTCGCCGAGCGGCGTTTCCCATACGCCGCTGGCACAGATGGCGGGTGCCGCGCCGAAGTACCCGTGAGCGGCCCCCAATATGACGAATGTATGGACCTTCTCGTGCTGCTGCCTGATGGCCGCAAAGACCAGCGCGGCCAGGGCGCCGCTGAACGTCCAGCCTGCATGGGGCACGATTCCCGCGACGATGCTCTCGGGCAGCGAATCGCTCGGCGGTCCGGCATCGAGACATTCGTTGATCTCATGTATGCAGGAATGATGCTGGGCGGGATAGAACTGACCTGCAACGATAGGTTTTCGCGTTCGCATTCTCGGCACTCCAAATGAGGGACTCTCATCCCGGACCCATGCCCAATTATGAAACTTGATTCCATCATACCCGTCGCCATTGTTTGAGCTTGCATTTGGAGCGCCGGGCCATTAGTATCGTCGCGTAACAGATTGCTGAATATTGTAACCTGTCAAGAAGAGAACACAATATGGTCAAGGAAAAAATGGCTCCCGTAGCGGTGGTAATGGGCTCCGACAGCGATATGGAGGTGATGCAGAGCTGCATCGACCAGCTCGGCTCTTTCGGCATCAAGCCGGTTGTGCGGATACTCTCGGCCCATCGCACGCCTCGCATCGCCGCCGAGTTCGCGGAGAAAGCCGCGCAGGACGGAATCAAAGTCATCATCGCCGCGGCAGGCATGGCCGCTCACTTAGCCGGCGCGTTGGCGGCCAGGACGAGCCTGCCGGTTATCGGCGTGCCGCTGCTTGGGTCTTCCGGCCTGGGCGGCATGGATGCCCTGTTGAGCACGGTCCAGATGCCGCCGGGAGTTCCCGTGGCCACCATGGGCCTGGGCAAGGCCGGTGCCGCGAATGCTGCCATCCTCGCTGTGCAGGTTCTGGCTCTGTCTGATGAGAAACTTCGCCGGAAGTTAGCCGATTTCAAAAGCACGCAGGAAAAGAAAGTGATTGAAAAAGACGCTGCCTTGTGACGGAGCCCGGCGGTCTTGAGCTTGCCCCGGCGATGCCTGCGGGCAACGGGCACTGCGTGGCTCAATTCGAGATGAGGCAAACGGGAGACGAAGGGCAGTACATCGCCTCCGGAGATTGGGCCGGCCTGCAATTGGCGGCCACCGGGCAACAAAGTGACCGCCAGCCAGCCGAACCTCCGGGGCGTTCTTCATAGAAACATGGGAACGTTAGCCTATAGACAACCTCCTTTCGATTTACGATTTATGATTGTCGATTTTCGATTGTGTCTATCGCTCAAGCGAACAATCCATAAATCGTGACTCATAAATCATAAATTCATTCAATGCCCACCGGTGACGAACTGACTTTGGCTTAGCGAAACGGCCGCACCGTTGTTCACTTTGATGTCGGAGCGAGAGCCTCCCCAGACCGACGTGAACTGTGACGTGCGGAAAGACTGCTGCGATTCGCTAAAACCGTTGGGCGTCGTCTCTTTCTGGCTCTGGCTGCCGACGGCACACTGCTCACCTACGACGCGGCCGACGGCGCCCTTATGAGATACCAACGTTTCAAGATTGGCGCTGAGCGTCTGTTCCTGCGTCCTGATGCCGGAATGGCCGGCGCGAACATACTGACCCTGCGTGCCTTCGACAGAGCCCCTCTGTGAAACGACGTCTTTGCCGCCGGAGCCGTTGGCCTTTGCGTTCTGCATCAGCCTGGCGCTTTCTTCCTGACGGATGGTTGTCGCGTGAGAAACATCAGAAAGCTTCTGGGCATGGCCGACCGTAGCCATGTTCCGGCCTTCGGCCGACCCGACGCATCCGCTTCGGGTGATGTCGTTGAACGAACCAATGGAAAAGCCCTGGGTCTGGCCGACGGACGCAAGAACCCCCGAGCAAACCAACAACGTTGCCACTAAACAAAACAGAAATTTCCCAAACATGCCAAGACTCCTTTCTTCTTGTGTACTTCAGAACCCCGCCATACTCATAAGTTCGGGGCTGACCTCTACTCCCCAACAATCCTTCTTTTGTCCGGGCGTGATGATCGTCTCGGCCGGTGGAACGGACTGCCTGGGCTGTGCAGACAGCGCTGGTCTCGCGGGCTGGACGGCCTCCTGCCGCACCTGTGACGCCTGCTGGCAGCTCGCATGAATCCGGTTGTAGAACGACTGCGGGATCTGTCTTCGTCTGACGGCCTCCGGCCAGAATCTATAGGCGGCAGCGCTGACGAGGGCTTTTCCCTTGCCCTCCGTGATGCCGCTCGAGGCTGCTCCGAACAGAGAGACCGAATAGTTAGGCTGGCTATATGCGCCAGCGGCTCCCGGGAAGGAGAGGTTGGAGCCGACCGTGACGCCACGCATGCCGCCTGAGACCAGCAAAATGTCAACGTCCCACGGCAACGCCTCTGCAACCGCAGCATCATAGACCAGGTCCCAACTGCGCTCGATTCTACCTTCCAGGCTCACCTTTCCAACGTAGGCGTAACCAGCCTGCCGGAGGACATCCGTATCGACATTGGAGTCGATGAAAACCAGCAGAGGTTTGCCCTCGGGCCGGCGATTGCGAATCACAGAGTTCGCGATCTCGAAGCCGCGCCCGTGATGGAAATTGTCGGGTCCACCGAAGACAACACCCACACCGTTGAGCAGCCCGCCGACCGCTTCGAGTGGCCCATCGTGAGACAGCGACATCAGAACGCCCTTGAGCATTTGCATGTCGTCAGGGTCCTCAGGATCAAACGTCTGCTCGTACACCTGGTTGTCGAGATTCGGACCGTTCGGGAAGTAGGCCTTGATCGTGCCCCAGCCGCCGTGATTCCAGTACGGCAGGTAGGGAGGAAACACAGAAAGCGGGGGAGTCCGTGTCTCGAAGTTCGAAGTTGTACTGATACTGGCACCGGAAACAGCATCGGATTTGGAATTGCCGCCCTTGGCCGAAGCGCTGGCATCGCCCCCCTCCGACGTCGAGCTCGATGTACCGTTCTCGACGGAGACCGTCTGGTTCTGGTTCGAAGTGACGTCGTTGTCAACATTAACGACTGTGCTTTGAGTGGGCCCGGGAGGAGCCGGACCGCCGGTCGCATAAACACCCCCGGCAACGATGAGTACAGGGACTAACACTATGATTAGCCTTTTCATGATCATTCTCCTTAACAGAAATTCCTTTTCATCATTCAAGCGAATCCTTTCAAACACCCTCCTGGTGTTCCGGCATCAGTGTTGTCTTGCTGCTCTTATCGCCTCCTTTCTTCCTCCGCAGATAACAATAGGGTATGGCCGCTTTTGTGAAGATCGTTGTGATTGCACTGGCGCTGAAAGCGTGGGCAAGCCGTTGCTTGTAATACCAACAGACCCCCCACGACCCCTTGCGAACACCTGTGAGAATCCGTCCTCAGCCACACGGCACGCCTTGCCTCCGTACCCCACAAACCGTCGGGGTAACCAAACACCTTCCTCAAATCCTTTTTCTGGTACTGGAAGTTATAATCTTATAGGACGTTGGAGGCAAAGAAAAAAATTTATTTTTCCTCTCCGCGGCTAAATCCCCTCTGCTGGCCAACTTACAATTGAATACGCAGGCAGAACTGCCGGGGGAATCTATGGAGAAATTGCGGCAGTGATCGGGTCTGCGATCACTTCACTTCCAGAACCGAGTTGAATCCGCCAAATGGGTTCAGTTCCGTAAGCTCGTTGTACGGGTCCTGCTGCCATTGGCCGTCCACGACCAGCCGGTAGCGATACCGGCCCGTGGGCAGCTTTATCTGGGTCTGCCAGACGCCGCTGTCACCGACTTTTTGCAGCGGAGCGTCTTCCGGCTTCCAGTTGTTGAAGTCGCCGGCGATCTGAACGCTCTGGGCACGCGGGTACAAGGTGACAAAGACGACGGCATCATTGACCTGACTGACGCCGTAGTAGTCGGAGAGTTTGGCGGCGAGCTGACCTTCCGCCGTGTCTTTTGCCGGGGCCTCGGCGGGCTGAAGAGCCGCAGGGGCCTCCATTTTGATCTCTTCGGCCTTCTGTGCCTCAGCGGCAGGGGTCACCTCGCTAGCCTGTGGAACGGCTGCGGATGGCATCGGCACCGTTGGCATAAGTCCCTCAATCCCGCTGGCCGTCGAAGGCTTTGCCGCCTCCAGAAGCTCATCGGCCGTGGCACTGATGGATTCAAGCTGGTCCGCAAGAGAATTGACGAATTCGCGCCGCTGCTGTTTGCTCTGGACGCCCAAGACTTCCTGCGCCAGGGCGCTGAAATCCTTCCGGCCCTTGCTGGCGGGATCGTATTCACTGATGGGCTGGCCAAAGCTCGACGCTTCTTTGATCTTGGTATTGAAGCAGACCACCGTTTTGAACATTCTGTCGCCGAAATGGCTTCGCAGCTCCGCCAGGATCTCCCGGGCCATCTTCGTTCTGATATCGTACATGCTGGCCAGCACCCGGACGTCCACCTGCTGGTTGGACCGCCTGCACAGAATGCTCAGAGTCTCGAGCTGCTTGCTGAGCCCGTGGAGGGCGAAGTAGCCCGTCTCGACGGGGACAATCACGTCCGTGGCGGCCCTCAGTGCGTTGAACGTCAGCAAACCGGCCGCCGGAGGGCAGTCGATGACCACGCATTCATAACTATCCTTGATCTCGTTCAGGGCCTCTTTCAGGCAGAACTCACGGTCCGCAACGCCCGCCATCTGTTGCTCGAAGGCAGACAAGTCAAAACTCGCCGGCGCCAGCTCCAGCCTGTCGCTGATCTGCCAGAGTATCTCCGTAAGCTTGATCGGTTCGTTCCTGCTGCGGCTGATCAGCACATCATAAATGCTCTGCTCGATCTGCTCTTCGGGTACAGCAAGCCCGACTGCACAATGGGATTGCGGATCCATATCGACCAACAACACGCTCTGACCCGCGTCCGCAAGGGCACTGGCCAGGTTTATAGATACCGTTGTCTTGCCACAACCGCCTTTTTGATTGACAACTGCTATCGTCCTCATCGTTTCTCTCCAGCCCACAGAGTGGGCAGTCCGAAAAAAGACTCTCATGCTTGTCGAAAACGTATTCCCAGCACTGAGATAGCAATACGCTACCATTTGTTTTTCGGCAAAGGAACACAGAAAACTTTATCTTTTTATGGGACGGGCCAATAAAAACAACGCTGCTGGCGCAGGCAGGTGACGCACGGCAGCACTGTAGTCGCCAGGGCCGAAAAAATAGCGATAGGGCAGGTATTTTAGGACGCAGATTGCCGGATCCAGCCTCTGGGACCCGTTCCAGGCCGTCGTTTTTTTGTGCGGCCAAGTCGAGTTTTTCAACTTGGATTTCTCAGGAAAACTGTTATATTGCCGACAGCCCGGCCCGTCGTGAGCGGACCGGCTTTCCAAGCAGGCTGTGGAGCAACCTTCAGACGCCAAGACAATCAGGAGAAAGACCTATGAGAGAGAAAACCATGCAGCGCCGCGACCTATTGAAGTACGCCGCTGCGGCCGCCGCCGCAACCGTATTGCCGGGCGGAGCCGCCCCGACCCAGGCCAATCAAACCAATGTTAAACTGCGCAAAGCCCTTCAATTCGGAATGCTGCCCAAGAGCCTTTCCAACGAAGAGAAGCTCAAGCTGGCGAAGAAGTGCGGATTCGAGGGGGTCGAGCTGAACTCCCCGATCGCGGACCTCGATGCGGCGGCGCAGCTTGGCAAGATTGCCAAAGAGGTGGGCGTCCCCGTTCACTCGATTGTCTATGGCGGATGGGACGCACCACTCTCCGATCCGGACCCGAAGAAAATAGAGAAGGGTTTGGCCGGCATGGAGACGGCCTTGCGCAGCGCCAAGGCGGTCGGCGCCGACGCGGTGCTGCTGGTTCCGGCGGTCGTCAACGAAGATGTCGGGTACGGCCAAGCCTACAAACGCTCGCAGGAGCATATCCGCAAGCTGCTGCCGCTCGCCGAAGAGCTCAAGATAATCATTGCGGTCGAAAACGTCTGGAACAAATTCCTGCTGAGCCCGCTGGAGTTCGCCCGATACGTCGATGAGTTCGAGAACCCCTGGCTGAAGGCATACATCGACGTCGGCAATATGATCCTGTTCGGCTACGCGCAGGACTGGATCCGCACGGTCGGCAAGCGGATCGTCAAGATCCACCTGAAGGACTTCAAGCGTAAAGGCTCCGAGTGGACAAATCTGCGCGATGGCGATGTCAACTGGAAACAGGTCAGGCTCGCGCTGGGCGAAATCGGGTACAACGGATTCCTGACTCCCGAGCTGCGAGGCGGCGACGAGGCGTATCTGACGGACCTCTCCAAGCGTATCGATAAGATTCTGGCGATGTAGCACATCCGCGCTGAACGAGCCGCACAGTGGGGGTGTAGCGCAGCCAGACTGCGGCCGAGCCAGGTCTATGGTGGGCAATGAGCCGGCGATTGGGAATCGACAGTTTACGAACGCCCAAACAGGTAGGTCAACATTGTGCAAGGAGAGCAAGATGATCATATACATTGGGAATCTTCCCGTCGAGACAAACGAGCACGAGCTGTCCAGAGTGTTCGAGCAGTACGGCCAAGTCACCTCCGTGAACGTGATGCGAGACGCCGTCAGCGGCGGGGCCCTGGGATTCGCATTCGTTCAGATGCCCAGGGACAGCGAAGCATCCGAGGCGATCAAAAGTCTCAACAGGACAAGAATCGCAGACAGGGTCGTCATGGTCTGTGAAACAGCCGGGCGCACCGAACGCCGGCATTCGGCACAAAGACCCTCCGTGCACGCACGCGGAGAGTAACCAGAAGCAGACTGCGGCCGCGCGGTGCAAGCCGCCTTGGTATCCGGAGCACGCTATGTTCAAAGCAATAGATGTCGGGACAAAGATGGTCATCACCACCAAGCCCGAGACGCCGATATACGATGCCATCAGATTGATGGCCGGCAGAAAGATAACGGGCTTGCCCGTGGTGGACGCGGAGCTGAACGTGGTCGGTGTACTTTCCGAAAAGGACGTTCTGAAGCTTTTGTACGACACGCGGGACCGCGCGGGCCAGACCGTCGCCGATTACATGAGCCCCCACCCGGTCACCGTCGAGGCGAGTGCCAGCCTGATCGATCTGTGCGACTGCCTCATCAGCGGCAACTTCAGGCGGGTGCCGATCACGCAGGGCGGCAAGCTATGCGCGGTCGCCAGCATCAGCGACGTCCTCCAGGGAATCCTGAGAATAAAGCGACAGACGCCCTGAAGCGATTCGCTGCATCCCCAGTCGGGAGTCGTTTGCAGGCCTCAAAAAAGGAAGGTCCCCGCACGCACGCAACGCTGTTGCGGGAACCTTCGTATATTCCAGTCGCCACAAACCTGTCGGTGGCTTATCCTTTGACCTTGACCTTGATAGCCTTGGCCACGGCGGCCTTGGGCAGTGTGATCGACAGCACGCCGTCCTTGCATACCGCGTCGATCTTGCCGGCGTCAACCTCAGCGGGAAGAGTCAGCTCTCGCCTGAAGCTGCCGTAGCTGCTCTCCAGATGGTAATAGCCTTTCTCCTTCTTCTCTTCCTCGAATTTCTTCTCTCCGCTGATGGTCAAGGTATTACCATGAACCGAGATATCGATGTCGTCGGCCTTGCAGCCGGGGACTTCGGCCCTCACGAGGATAGCCTCGTCCTGCTCGGCCACGTCAATCGCCGGCCAGGCTCTGCTTCCGTCAAACGGCCTGTCCAGCCCTCTGAAGAAACTGTCGAACAAATCGTCCATCTCGGTCCGGAACCTTGCCAAACCATTTCTGTTTCCCTTGTCTAATCTCATCAGTGCCATAGTAACACCTCCAATCTTGATTCATCAATTTGACCTTAGATTCTTCTTCTCACTCATTTGTCTCACCAGGAATATTATGCAAACTCCGTGCCAACCTTGGCATTGCCGATTTTCGATTCCCAATCGGAATCGGCAATCGAAAATCGACAATGGAATCTGTCAATTTGGCACTTTTCCTGTCAATTGCGCCGATTTCCCATTGCCGACGGCAAGTGGCAGGTTAAAATCGCAAATCGAAAATCTCAAATCATAAATCGGATAAGGGGTAGAAGAGAGAATGGCCGCAAGTACAAGCAATACGTCCAAACGACGGCTGGAGAGTCTCAGGCTCGGCGCTCTTGACGTGCAGATTCGCGAGCCCGTGTACGCCCTCGCCGAGAAGCTGGCCGCCCGCCTCGGGGACAACCTGCAGAGCATCACGGTGGTCGGCAGTAGCCTGACGCGGGACTTCAGGGCCGGACACAGTGACATCAATACCGTGCTGGTTCTCGGCGAACAGACGGTGACTGGACTCAATGCGCTTGCCTCGCTGGCTAGGCCCATGCGCCGCAAAAAGATCTCGCCACCTTTGTTGATGACGTCGTCGTATATCGAGCGGTCGCGCGACGTTTTCGGCGTCGAGTTCCTGGACTTCCAACTGATTCACGAGACGATTCTCGGCACCGATCCTTTTGCAGGCCTGACGTTCGAGAAGAAGAACGTCCGTCTTCAGTGCGAGAGGGAGCTCAAGGCGACGCTCATCAGGTTGAGGCAAGGCTACATCGCCGCGGCGGCCAATAAGAGACTGGTGCGTGACATCCTCATCTCGACGGCTAAGGGTCTGGCGCCGTTTCTGCGGGCCATGCTGTGGCTGAGGGACATCGACCGTCCAGGCCTGACCGAGCCGACATTCATCCAAGCCGCTGTCGAGCTCTCAGTCAACCTCGACCCTCTGGTAACTACAGGCAAGTGGCGGCACGAACATACCCGCGCTGGCGCAGCCGAAATGGAATATGCCTTCGCATCGGTCTATGCAGCCGTTGAGCAACTGGCTGCCATCGTTGACAAGCTCGAGGTCTGACATGCGGCGGTCCTTACTTAAGCTTGCAGCAGCACTAATTGTCGCAACAAGTCTCGTGACGCTTGGCTACGGCCAGACCGACCTGCCGATGCCGAAGCATTACGTCGAGGACTACGCCGGCGTCATAGACGACTCCGATGAGCAAGCACTCAACGGTATCTTGAAGGAGCTGGAGCAGAAAACAGGCGCCCAGTATATTGTTCTGACCGTGCCGACGGCCGGCGGCCTGCCCATCGAACAATTTGCGATCGAATTAGCCGAAAAATGGAAGCTCGGCCAGAGAGGCAAAGACAATGGAATGCTCTTTGTCTTGGCCAAGAATGACCGCGCCTGGCGATTCGAGGTGGGCTACGGGTTAGAAGGCTACGTAACGGACCAATACTGCGGCCGGGTCGGCAGGAACGTACTGGTACCCTATCTGCGAAAAGGGCAGTACAGTCAGGGAATCTACCAGGCCAATCTGCAAATCATCCGGACAATCGCACAGCAAGCAGGCGTCACTTTAACCGGTATGCCCAAGATCAACCCTGTCCCGGTAGGAAACGAGGGCGGGGGCCTGCCGTGCTGCGGCGCGCTGCCTCTGCTGTTCCTGCTGTTGCTTATCTTCGGCGGCTTCGGCAGGGGGATGGGGTGGTGGTTCTTCCTGCCCTTCATATTGGGCGGATTCGGAGGCCACGGCGGCTACGGCCGGTCCGGCTCGTTCGGCGGAGGAAGCTTCGGCGGCAGCTTTGGCGGCTTTGGCGGAGGCCTGGGTGGACGGTTCGGCGGAGGTGGAGCCAGCGGACGCTGGTAGAAGAAGTTCTGATGTCAAAACTCAAGACCAACTAATGATAAGGGGACTTAGGAATGAGAACTTTCGCAAAAGCATGGGTTGCCCTGGTCGGGCTGTTGGTGGTCTTGCTGGCGGTTGTAGCATTGGTTGGGCTCGTAGGGTTCCAATGGTACGTCAGCGGATATAACAAGGCCGTCAACCTCCAACAAGCCACTGAAAAAGCCTGGGCCGATATCGACGCCGCGTTGCAGCGAAGGCTCGATCTTGTGCCAAATTTAGTCGCCACCGTCAAAGGCTATGCGCAGCACGAAAAAGAGTTGTTCGAGAGCATCGCCAAATCCAGGGAAAAGTATTTCCAGGCGGGCGACCGAGCAGGCAAGATTGAGGCATCGAACGAATTGACCGGTTTCTTAGGCAGGCTGTTGGTGCTCCAGGAGAAATATCCCGACCTCAAAGCGAATCAGAACTTCCTGGACCTCCAGGTAGCACTCGAAGGGACTGAAAACCGGATAAACGTCGCTCGCACCAGATACAACGACGCGGGCATGCAGCTTAACTCCTACGCGAAACAGTTCTTCGGCTCGTTCTTCTGCAAGAGAGCCAAAGTGGAGCCGGCCGCGTATTTCCAGGCCAGCGAGCAGGCAAAAACAGAAGTGCCGAAAGTGCAGTTCTGAAGGCGAATCGAGGAGAACATGACAGGCGAAATCGGCAAAAGTCCCAGAGAAAGCGCTGTCGAGACGCGATACCTCATCATGCCTCATCAGGCCAACCCGCACGGCACCGCTTTTGGCGGAGTGATTGTCGCGTGGATCGACATGGTCGCGGCGATGGCGGCGCAGCGGCACTGCGGCAAAGAAGTTGTCACCGCCGGCATCGACTCGCTGGTCTTCAAGGAACCCATTCGCATCGGCGACCACGTGGTCTTGAGGGCGTCATTGAATTACGTGAGCCGCTCATCGATGGAAGTGGGCGTGCAGGTTACCCGGGAAGACCCGTACACAGGCGAGCAAGCGGTCGCGACGACAGCGCATCTGACATTCGTCGCTCTCGACCAGAATAAGAGGCCGACGCCGGCTCCGCCCCTTGTGCCGCAAACGGACGAAGAAAAACAACGCTACCAGAGCGCTAAGCTGCGCGTACAAGCCAGAAAAGAGCTCCTGAAGAAGACGACCTAAGATGCGCCCGGGGGCCGGTCGGCCCCGGAAGCGCTCAGCTCTTCACTTCTTTGACAGGCTGATCGACGCGCTTCGCTTTGGAGACGGCGCGGATGCCGATCCCGCCGGTCTTGTCCTTAGCAGGTACCTTGTGGCCGTGTTTCTCCCTGAGCACGTCCCTTTTCTGATAGCACTGCTCTGCAAAGACAGCAATCTCCGAATCGAGGTTCGCGCTGGCCGAGTCGCCGAAAAAGGCGTGGATGATCGGGAAGACCAAGTCGGGTTTGCGCTTGCGCAGCTCCTTGGCCATCCCTTCGATCTTGGCGGTCGCGACGCCTTCCTGCATGCACGTGAAAGGACCCACGTGAAATATGCCGGAGATATACGCGTCCCCGCTGGACTTCATCAGGTCGTGCATGAAATGATAGGCAATCCCAGCACTCAGCGGAGACTCGCCCTCGATATTGCCGTGAAATTCGTGCGCTTTTTCCAGAGCACCGATGATATCGATTGGTTTGGGCAGAACATGCCGGCCATCGAGTACCTCGTGGAATGGTTCAGCGATCTTGTGCTCGACAGACGTCATATACTTGGATTTGAGCAGACTCCGAGCGTATCTGCCCGCTGCCTTTAACGTTCTGTCCACCTCGAAGCTCTTGATTCGCAACCCGAGGTCGCGCCGGGCGTTTCTGACGTTCATTTTATTCACGTAGTCCAGCCAGTCCGTCACCGGGTCTCTGACGACCTCCAGACCTCTATCTTCCAACTTGCGAATCACAAAGTTCGTATAGGGGTCGTGCTGCCTCATGTAGATTTCGCCGATGTACAGCACCAGAGGAAACCTCTGATGGTCTTGCAGTTTGCAGGCCTTGAACAGCGAGACGGTTTCTTCGCCCCATGCAACAAGCGCCGCGGTCTCGGCGCCGCTTTCCACAACCTTCTCCAGGTTGCTGAGCCGCTCCTGCCTTAAGCGGACCATAGCCTCCTTGTCCTGGGCGTACGGATGGAAACGAAGGAAGATGTCCTCCAGAAGGTCGGACCCTTTTATCCCCTTGTAAAGCATCCGCTGCATCTTCATTTTGTCCGATGCGCTGAGCTTCCTCGGGAAAGGAATGTCGAGGTAGTCCGTCTCCGACGAGGGGCCTGCAACCGGGATGTCCTGAAGACCCTCGCGATCCAGGAACTCCCTGACCAACTCCGTATACTTGCCAAACCGGCAAGGGCCGCTGGTGGTCGGCAGCATCACCAGATAATGCTCCTTGACGTAGGCGGCGCCTTTTTGTTCGATCTGCTCCTGCAGAAATCCTATCGCGTCGCCGACCACGCCTTTGAGCGGATGGCACACCTCTGTGTGGATGTGTTTTCGGGCGGCCTCATAGCCTCGCTGCGTGTTGGTCGGCAGGACGGCGCTATCCACGCCGAAATGCCGCAGGCCCGCCGCACCGACGTAACTCGCATCGCCCATATAGGGAATCAGCCAGGTCCTCTGCTGGGATTCGTCCCGCGGGCGTTTCTGCAGGGACGCGCGATCGAGCTTCTTCTGCCGGCTCTGATTGACGACTCTCTCGTGGGCTTCCGTCCGGGTCACAAACGGGGCGTTGTTGGTCTGGGCGTCGGTCAGCAGGACGAGCATGGGTTTATCCACCGCCTGCTGGATTTTTTCTTCCTGGTAGATTTTTAAGCTGTCCGGCCCGCAGGCAAAATTCATCATGCGGATGGCAAACAAGTTCGGGTGTTCCGCCACGAAGAAGCCCGCCTTGAGGATCTTGACACTCTCAACCCAGAACTCGTTTTCGACCATGCCTTCGAGCGGCACGTCCATGAACCTGTGCTCCAGGAAGATCTGCGGGATGTAGTTAAGACCCCTGACCTGAGAGAACATGCTGCCCGAGTTCGAGCTGGCCTCGGGATCGAGCAGCACGTAATCCCGGCCGATGCCGACGTAGGCCTTCTCATTGTCCTCTTCGATGCGTCTGAGGAACTTGTCACCCTCAGCGTAAAGCTCTTGCATGAACGCGCGCTCCGCCTGGTCGGCGTATCTCAGCGCGGCTTTTATCTTCCTACCCGTCACGCCGATCCCAAGCCTGTCGAATTCGCACTGCAACTGTCGCACAAGAAGCCCCACGTCCCCAAAGTGAAGGATCGGGTTGATCTGTTTGCGCTTATCCAGCGACAAAACGTCATTGAGTATGTAGCCTTCAGACTCTGTGTAAATGCAGTACTTCAAATCGGGCGGGTTGTTGGCCCGGTGCTCTATGAAGCTCGGATTGAACAAATATTCCACGTTGGGGTCGCGGGTCAAAATCTCAGCGTGGCCGGTCACCAGCTTTCGCGCGATGCAGAATTCAGTCCTGGATCTGTCCACACCGATTGCGGCGATCTCCTTGTTGCTTCTGGGCGAGACAACCGGGTAGAAGCCCAGCTTCCTGAGCAAGGCGGCGCTCCATATTCCTTTTTCTCCGAGCGTCGCGGTGCTGCGCTTTATCCCGACTGTGGGCCCGATTTGTGCCTTGCCCGCCACGGAGGCCAGCTCTTCCTGCAGGCAGCCCTGCTTCTTGAAATGCTTCTCGTATATCTTGTGGTACTTATCGACGTAGTTCGTTCTGGGCCGCCTCGCGGTCTCGGAGTTGCCCCTCGGACAGAAACCGCCTGTGATGATTTCATCGTCCTCGATGGAGAAAACTTCGAGCTGGCAGTCCCTCATGCCGCACGATTTCTCCTTGAACAGTTCCCTGCACGAGACCTTGCGCTTTGCAAACGGCATATCCACCAAGCCCCAGCCCCTGAAGGCCGTTTCACACTTGGCACCCTGGCGTTCGCAGCGTTTGATATTCTCGATGATATCGAGCGCCTGCCCCCACGCTCCGAACATCTCTCGGTGAGGATAGGCCTCGATCTGCTTGTCTGTAACCTGCGCCATCGCGGCCAGAAATGCCCTGCCTAAAGGAGGCCCGCCCTGCGCCGAGCACTTGGCGCCCGCGTTCGCTGCACCGCCGACGAATTTGTAGTAGTAGCTGGCCGCGGTTCCCCTGACTATCGCGGCGGCGATCTCTTCCTTGCTAAATCCTTCGGCGATGAGCCTGTTTTCGTCCATCTCCATGAAGACGCCGCATGTCGAGTCGATGATCGGGACACGCTGCGCGTTCAACGCCGCCTCCTGGAGAGAATTCTCGACGTTGAGATTAATCACGTCGGCCATGTTCTCAAGCGTCTGCCCCGAGCCAGCCTGGCAGCTATAGTTCATCTTGGCCTCTCGGACCGTCCCGTCGGCGGCAAAGCTGGTGAACTTCATGTCCTGGCCGCCCACTTCAAAAATCGTGTCAATCTGAGAGTCATAATGCCTGACGCCAAGTGCGTGACAGGTGATCTCATCTGTCACTCTGTCGGCGACTTCTATCGATTTGGCGGCCAACTCGTCGGCCCTCTTCTTGTTGACTAGAATCTTCTCGTAGAGCTTTCGCGCCGAGCCGGTAGCCCCGACGCCCCTGACGACCACTTTGTCTTTGTGCCTGGCCAGATACCGCAGGACGCGCTTGAGAGATTCCTCGGGATTGCCATGCGTTTTGATGTAGAGCTTGTCGAGCAGCCTGCCCGTGCTGATCTCCACCAGAGCGCCCTTTGTCGTCGTGCTGCCTCCGTCTATCCCGAGAACGACCTGCGTGCCCGGTTCGATTTTTTCGGCTAACTCCTGGTGCTGCTCATGAACTTTCTTTAGTGAGGTGGAAAGAGCGGGGGTATATTTTCTCTTCTCCCGGCCGTAAGCCGCGATTTTGTCGAGATGTTCGAGGCTGAGCACAAAACGGTTGTTCTGCTCGATGGCCTTGAGGGCAGCGCCGATAGCCGCGATATTGCCGTAGTGCTCGGCCCTTCGTACGGGGATGCCGAGGAACTCTTCGAGGTTCCTTCTTAGCAGGTCGTTGGCGAACACACCGCCCGTCGCGACCGCCTCATGGGGCTTTTCGGGGCGCTCTAACTCCCGTGAGCCTAAAACGTCTATCTTGTAGTTCCGAGCCACCGTGCGGAAAAGTCCGCTGAGATTGTCCTGTCGGGTAGCCCCTTCGTTTTGTTTGTGGATGAGGTCGGACTGAATGACGACGCCGCATCGCGCCAGAAACTCGCTCGGCTCGGTTGATTTGGCCGCCTCGTCTTCGGCCCTGTGGAACATCTCCTCGAGCCTGGCCTGGAGTTTGGCCCTGTTCTCGATTCTGATCCTCTCCCTTTCCCGCGGGTCTTCTACCCCGGCGGTGTTGCCCAGCTCTGGATGAGGCACTTGGCCCTCGAAAAGCCTCCTGCACTGTTTCTCGATAAGCGTTCCCGAGCCGCCGCCGCACTTGGTGCCCGTTCTCCATTCCTGGATGATCTTGCTGCCGCCGACCTTCTTCAACTCGAAGAAGTATGAGTCTTTGGCGCCTATGTGGAAAATGTAGCGGGCGTTGGGGCTGGCTGCCTCGGCGCCTTTTGGAATTGCGACGCTGTCAAAAACGTAGGTTACGCCCCTCATCACCCTGGGGAAGGATTCGGCACCGCTTCCGGTGAACGCCGTGCAGGTTACAACGCTTGCGCCCACCTTGCTGACGACGTCGTACCAGGCCTCCTTGATGGCGCCAATCGGATTCGCAAAGTGCATGATTGGGCCGGGCGAATACACGATCCCGCCGTCGCGGCTGACTGCGACATAGTGAACAAAGCTGCTTCCCACATCGAAGCCAACGACTATCTGTTTGCCGAAATTTTCCACGTTTTCCCTTCCCGGAATCCCTCTGTCCTGTCCCTATGACGCTGCGAACGTCGCAGCCCGCCACTCTCGAACAAGCAGCATACAGAGAATTTAACGCGCTCATTATACCGGCTTTGCCCCGAAACGCAAGCGCCGGGAGGCGTTCGTTGGTGTCCGCCGTCACTCCAAGAATTCACAATAGCCTGGGAGATTGCAGAACAACAGTGTTGACAATACTGTGAGTTTATCAGTTATCGGTCCATCGCATCACCAAGTCGGATAGATGCTCGGCGCTGCGTGTGTGTTCTGGGCCGGAATCCGCCGTACAACCTAACAGCCTTTCTACATGAAGGAGCTTCGACATGTTCACGTAACTCCTGCAAAGGCAGTCAATTAAGAGCAACCTATGGGCGATTACTAACAAACCAACAGGGCATATGACAAATACTGCTACTGTTATTCTAATAGTGATCAATAGTATGCCCACAAGATGAGCCAGGCAATACTCTTTGTCCTCTGGCTTAAGCGTAGTTACGACCAGAGTAAATAGAGCCTGCCTGATGCTGCGCTATCGTTTTACGGTTCGCTGCGTCTCACGGATCGGCCTTGCCATGTGTTTCGTGTTTTTGTATCCTCACGGTCAATGAATTCCCAACGTTCGAAATCAAGCGACGAACCCACACGGGCCGGCGCGGCCCAGCGCGTGCGCAGCTTTCTGGTTCAGCGCGCCCACACCTTGATTATGGCGGGTGCCTTATTCTGTACTCTTGCAGTCAAGTTCTTCCATGCCTGGCGATACAGTCTTACCCCGGAGTATGTCGGCTGGATACTTGCAGATATCTCGTTCTTCGTGGCGGTCGAGAGCGTCCTTTCTTTGCTTTGTTTTCGCTGGCCGCGCAAGTCCGTTGCCCGGACGGCTACGATCATCGCCGGCGTTATATGCACATGGTCTGTTATGAATGCCGGGTGGCTGATCAGGACCGGGACGCAGATTTTGCCGCGCGTGCTCTTGTCTCTGCTGCGCTCGCCGGTAAGCGCCCTGTGCATGGTAGGGGTCAACCTTGCCAAGATGCCCCTTGCGGCATTTGTTCTGCTGGCGCCAAGCGCCATCGCTCTGACATTGTTCTTCTTTGCCTTGGCCAAACCCGAGCCGCCCGCTTACCGACGCAAACGCTTTGCGGCGCGCATAGCAGTCTGCCTTCTGGCTGCACTGGCGGCTCTTGTTGTCCGGCCAGTGGTCGCCAATCACCATTCCGCCCACATCGCTTCCGCGGGATTGCGAGACAATTCGCAGCTACGCGCGATAGCGAGCCTTGTACTGCCTGAATACCGGGGCCAGCCTGAGCCCAAACGGGAAATACCATTTTGCGACCAGGTATCAGCGACATACAAAAGCACGGCTGTCAATCGCAACGTTATCATTGTCGTACTGGAGGGGATTCAATACCAATATACCTCGCTTGCGGACCGCCGGCGCAACCTGACGCCCCATCTGGCGGCCGTCGCGGCTGAGGGCGTGGAGTTCGCGAACGCGCGGTCGTGCCTTTCGCACACGACAAAGGCGCTGTTTGCCCTGCTGACGGGCCGGTTCCCTTCGGCGTCTCAGGATATTGTCGAGGCCGTGCCGGTTTCCAGGCCCTACGCAGGCATCGCCACGATGCTGCGTGACACGCTGGGTTACAGGACAGCATTTTTTCAGTCGGCGATGGGCAGCTTTGAAGCGCGGCCGGGCCTCGTGCACAACCTTGGCTTCGAGAAGTTCTGGGCCAGAGACGACTTGGCGGATCCCAACAGTTTTCTCGGCTACCTGGGTTGCGACGAGTTCTCCATGCTCGAACCCGTGTGCGAATGGCTCAAGGCGAGTGACAAGCCATTCTTTCTGACAATTTTGTGTTCGGTGACTCACGATCCATATGAGGTCCCGCGCTGGTTCGCCGAGCCGGCGCGCGAGCCGGTGGAGCGCTACCGTCAGGCGATCTTCTACACGGACAAGTTTCTGGAGGCGCTCGACGTCGAGCTGGCGAACATGAACCTCGTGGACAATACGATTCTTTGCATCGTGGGCGATCATGGTGAGGGATTCGGCGAGCATGGGCTGCGCGGGCACGAACGAATCGCGTTCGACGAGGCCCTCCGCATTCCATTTTGCGTGCGTGCGCCTTTGCTGCTGGAGCCCGGCGCGAAGGTCACGCAGGCGGTCAGCTC
>Ga0316628_100001057_pt1 | contig 18887 bp, 21 predicted proteins | sample OWC_Aug_M2_C1_D5_FD_207648 | JGI IMG/M metagenome (GOLD analysis project Ga0316628, IMG submission 207648) | Wetland soil microbial communities from Old Woman Creek delta, Ohio, United States - OWC_Aug_M2_C1_D5_C | ecosystem: Environmental > Terrestrial > Soil > Wetlands | place: USA: Ohio... | reverse complement strand
ATAAAAAGAAAAGGTGTTGTACGCGTTATTTGCGATAACCCGAAGCATAAACAGAGACAAGGATAAAACAGTGAAACGTGACAGTGAAGAGTGTAGCTGCAACGGATAAGCCGCACTGACACTAAACACTGACACTGAAAAGGAGAATATATGGCGAGAATCGCTGGAGTTGATCTACCCAAGAATGAACGCATCGAAATAGCGCTCACCCGCATCTTCGGAGTCGGGAGGCCTCTTTCCCAAAAGATCCTCGGAGAAGCCGCGGTTGATTCGAACATACGCGTGAAAGACCTCAAAGATGACGACGCGGTGAAGATAAGGGCTATTATAGAAAGAGACCTTAGGGTTGAGGGCGATCTCAGGCGCGACATATCCATGAATATCAAGAGGCTTACCGATATCGGCTGCTACAGGGGGACGAGACACAGGATGGCGTTGCCGGTACGGGGGCAGAGGACAAAGACGAACGCCAGGACGAGGAAAGGTCCCAGAAAAGCGGTCGTCGGCAAGAAGAAGGAGGCGTAGGGAATGGCCCAGAGAAAAAAGGGAGTAAAGAAAGACAAACGCAATATTGCGAGCGGTGCGGCCTATATTCAGGCGACCTTCAACAATACGATCGTGACCATAACAGACCCGGCCGGCGGGGTGGTCACATGGTCGAGCGCAGGGAATCTCGGATTCAAGGGTTCGCGCAAGGGAACGCCCTATGCGGCCCAGATTGCGGCCGAGTCGGCAGCCAAAAAGGCTATCGATGTCGGAATGAAACAGGTCGATGTTTATGTCAAGGGACCGGGCGCGGGAAGGGAATCCGCGATCAGGGCCCTTCAGGCAGCAGGCCTCGATATCAATCTTATCAAGGACGTGACGCCGGTGCCGCATAACGGCTGCAGACCGCCTAAGAGGAGGAGGGTGTAAATTGGCTAGATATACTGGGCCTCAGTGCAGGCTTTGCCGCAGGGAAACCGAGAAGCTTTTTCTCAAAGGCGACAGGTGTTTTACTGAAAAATGCGCGGTTGAGAGGAGGCAGTACCCCCCGGGACAGCACGGTCAGAGAAGGGGGAAATTGTCCGACTACGGAGTACAACTCAGAGAAAAGCAGAAGGTGAGGAATACCTACGGGGTCCTCGAAAAACAGTTTAGGAAGTACTTCCATAAGGCCGAGACGAAAAAAGGCGTTACGGGTGAGGTGCTTCTTCAGTCCCTCGAAACGCGTATGGATAACGTCGTATATCGCATGGGTTTCGCACCCAACAGAAACGGCGCCAGACAGCTCGTTAGACATGGTCACTTCCAGGTTAACGGTAAAGATGTCAATATACCGTCCTTCAATGTGCAGGTGGGCGATGTCGTTGAGGTGAAGACGCCGAGCCGGGAACTGGATGCGATAAAGGACAGCATCGCAAGGGTAGAACAGAGGGGAATTCCTTCCTGGGTTGAGATGGACTTTCAGAACTTTAAAGGAAAAGTTCTCCAGATACCGTCGAGAGAAGATATCCAGCTCACAGCCCAGGAACAGCTGATTGTCGAGCTTTACTCCAAGTAGGATAAGGTGTTAGCGAGTTGGGGATTTACTCTTTAAGATATAAATTAACGGTTAAAATATAAATTTGAAGCAGATGGGAGGCCTTATGAATCTGAAGAAAAAAGGCTTTCAACTACCTGACAAAATCAGGTTTGATGAAGAGACGCTGAGCAGTACTTATGGAAAGCTTATCGTGGAGCCGTTGGAGCGCGGCTTCGGTACCACAATGGGAAATTCACTCAGGAGAGTGCTGCTCTCATCGCTTGAAGGCGCCGCGGTCACCGCTGTAAAGATTGCCGGTGCGCTTCATGAGTTTTCGACGATCAACGGAGTAAAGGAAGACGTCATAAACATAATCCTGAATCTCAAGAAGCTGAGGTTCAAATTCCACGGAGAAGGCAACAAGATCGGTACGTTTAATGTAAAGGGGCCGGGACATGTGACCGGTGCCGACCTTCATGTTGATTCGACGATCGAGGTGCTTAATCCCGAGACTCCGATTGCGACACTCGATAAGGGCGGTAATTTCGACGCAGAGGTCTATATCAGGAAAGGCAAGGGGTATATATCCTCGGAATTGAACAAGGAAGACCTGCCCGTCGGGATGATCGCTGTCGACGCGGCATTCACCCCTCTCAGAAAAGTAAATTTCTGGGTCGAAAAGACGAGGGTCGGCAGGGAGACCGACTATGACAGGCTTATTATGGAGATATGGACGGACGGGAGCATCTCCCCCGAGAAGGCGGTATCCCAGGCCGCTTCGATAGTCATCGAGCATATGGACCTGTTTATATTCGAAGAGGAAGACGAGGAAATGCCTGTATCTGAAGAAGTCGGAGTCGGTCATTCGGACAGCGTCCAGTTCTCTTCGTCAAACGATAACCTCTTCAAGAACGTGGACGAACTCGAGCTTTCGGTCAGGTCTTTTAATTGTCTTAAGAACGCAAATATCAAGACGATTATTGAACTTGTCCAGAAGACCGAGCCCGAGATGCTCAAGACGAAGAATTTCGGAAGAAAGTCGCTGAACGAGATAAAAGAGATACTCGGCAGGATGGGGCTCCACCTCGGCATGAAAATAGACGTGGACAACCTTGCCAAGGAAGCCATGCAGAGTGGAGGTATCAAACAAAATGCGTCATAAAGTAGACGGAAGATTATTCGGCAGGCCGGCCAACCAGAGGAAGGCGCTTTTGCGCGGCCTTGTCACTGCCCTGTTCGAGCAGCAGAGGATAGAGACGACTGTGGCGAAGGCCAAAGAGGCCAAGAGGATCGCTGAGAGGATGATCACCTTCGGCATCAAGGGCGACCTCCATTCAAAACGGCAAGTTCTCGCCTACGTTACTTGCAGAGACATAGCATCAAAATTCTTCAGTGAGATCGCCCCTCGTTTCCAGGGTAGAAACGGCGGCTACCTTAGGATAGTTCATACCAGGCAGCGGCTTAAAGACTCCGCACCGATGGCTATACTTGAGTTTATCGATTATGAGAACATTAAACAGGCCAAAGGAAAGGCAAAGAAGGAAGAGAAGCCCGAAAAGGCGGAAAAGAAGACCGAAAAGAAGACCGGAAAAAAGACCGAAAAAAAGACTGAAAAAAAGGCTGCTAAGGCATGAGCGATCTCCTAACATTGCTTGCTGTTATCGCCGCCTGGATAATCCTTCAGACGGTGGTTCTTCCGAAGATCGGCGTGCCGACCTGAGCAGTGCCTAAGGTCCCGGGCAAGACCGACAAGAGATGCAAAACCCGTTAGAGATTCATCTTTAACCGGTATTAATAAAAAAAGGGCTCTGAAAAGAGCCCTTCTTCGTTTCAACACCCTTTTACGCTCATGCCTGTTTTGTTACATATCCTCCGGTAATGTAATTTTCGAGATCGCTGATCGTGATCTTCTGTTCGGTAATGAGCGCGTTGACCACGTCGCCGATACTGATCATGCCCATAAGACGGCCGTGCTCGAGGACAGGCAGGTGCCTCATCCTCTTAGCGGTCATAAGTGCCATGCATTCCTCGATGGTCTTATCCGGCTCTATATAGAACACGGGCGAGTTCATGAGCTCCCCGACGGATGTGACCTTTGAGGACCTTCCTTTCAAGATCACCTTCCTGGCGTAGTCCCTTTCCGAGAAGACACCGACGATCTCCTCGCCGTTAACCACCAGCAAGGCTCCAATGTCTCTGTCTGCCATCAGCTGAAGTGCATCGTATGCGGTCGCCTGGGGTGCGATCCTCCAAACATTACCGCCCTTAGTATCTAAAACCTTTCTTACCGTTATCATCGTCTTCTCCTCCTTTCTTCCTGGCAGGGCTTATCCCTGGGGAAAAAAAGGCCGGACTGCGGGGGTATTACCACAGTCCGGTCCACAGATCAGGCAGTTATCCGGTTCGTTCCGTTCCCTCCCCTCCTAAGGAGGTTTTTCACATCCGGTTCACTGCCCTGGGTGTGCATGTCGCTTCACCCTGTTGTATACTTAAGCCCCCGTATATCAGGGGCCTGCCTCATGCTCTTAATATAACGATACTCACCCGGCCGACGGATGTCAATTGGGTAATTTCAGTTACCAGGAAGGCTAAAGCGGACGATTTACGCAGAGGTTCGGATTTTGAGTCGTGTTGCGAATAGAGAAAGGAAAGTTAATGCACCTTTTTTTCGTGCTTCTCCATCCAATAGAACATCGTCCCCGCCATTAGGACCAGAAGGGCTATCACGACCCAGTGGTTTACTCCCAGGAACCCCGGCAAGGTCGCCGTTCCCATCCCTGATGACATATAAAAATTCTCCATGGCAGGATAGACAACCGCAAATAGCAGGGATCCCGCAATCATCCCAAAAATTGTGACAAGGGCGTCAATTCTGCCGCTTCCGAGGGCCGCGACAGCTGTACCCGGACAATATCCTGCCACGAGGTAGCCGAGGCCGAAGAGAAATCCGCCCGCAAGCTGCGGCCAGAAAAAGGTGGGTACGATCCAGATCTTGGTTATATCGAGAAGTCTCAGATCCCCGAGCAGATAGAGACCACTAGAGGCTACGAGAATGGCCGTGAACATCGCCTTCGGCACGGCAAAATCCCTGAGATAAAATACGCCAGTGAGCTTACGAGGGTTGCCGAGCCCTCCCCTTTCCAGGAACAGACCGAAGAAAAACCCCACAACCAGTGCCACGATTAGTCCGGCACCTTCGCTAAATAACCCATATTCATAAAGAGGAGCGTTCATGACCAAAGCCTCCTGAATATCGCGGCGAATAGAAAACCGCTTATAAACATTGATATCACAAATACCCATCCTGCTATTGCCAACTGTGCGCCCCCTGTAAGGGCAACTCCACTTGTACAACCCCGCGCAAGCCTGCCTGCAAAACCCAGCAGGATCCCGCCGCCAAAGGCCGTGAATAGCCTCGCAGTGCTGCTCATGCCGGCTCCCCTGTCGAACTTAAACTGAAAATTCCTGCTGAGAAGGGATCCTGCGAGTGCTCCCACCAAAAGGCCGAGTATCTCGAACACAATCCAGTCCTTAAGGGGAGAATTACCGCTGATATAGCGTGAAAAATACTTAAGGCTTCCAGCGTATTCCGGATTTATTCTTTCGGTGGCTACCGCGGAGACGATCGAAAATGCGCTTGATGCGCCGAGACCTTTTCCCATGATGTAAAATGCGGCGAGGAGGGTTAACCCAAGGCCGATGCCCGCCAGATAAGGCGACCAGAAACTGTTCTTTTCCATAGCTTAACTCCTTGCTTATAATCTAACTATAGCATACCATAGCGATATAAGTTTAGCAACTGTGCAACTAATACCTGAGCATCGCTCACTTCTGCGGGAATGATCAACATTTATTTCTGCAGAACCTTGAGAAAAGGTGTATATTTATTAAGCGGAGACGTCAAAGGAGGGTGCATGGCCCGGGAAATTGGCCCGGACAAAAAATTCTGTCACAAATGCGGCGACGTAATTTTCAGGGATGCTGTGATCTGTCCGAAGTGCGGTGTGCCACAGGGGAGCGCGTATCCATCCGGCAAGAACAAGGTGACAGCCGGACTTTTCGCCATCCTTCTCGGCGGATTAGGGGTGCACAAATTCTATCTCGGCAAGACCGGGATGGGGCTGCTCTATCTTCTCTTTTGCTGGACTTTCATTCCGGCGATAGCCGGACTCATCGAAGGGATACTCTATCTTACATCGTCGGACGCAGACTTCGAGAGGAAGTATGCGGCGAAGTAGAAGACTTTAAACTGTCGGCATCAGCTTTTCCATTTCTATTACCCCACGGTGTCCTCTGTTGTGCCAGAAATTTCATATCCCGCACTCCCCAGACTTTCAACCCGATCTCCTTTCCCTCCAAAAGTTCCCCAAAAAATCTCTAATCTTCAGGCAGTTATGACTATAGAAAAAGACAAAATTTTTTTGTCAAGAGGGGGCCTCTTTTGTCCGGTTTTTGACACTTGAAAACGCTTGTCAGCAATTTTGCGCTTAGGGTATACTAAAGCACTCTTAAAAACGGGCAACTCATCTCTTTATTAAATAATGCGCATCGAAAAAATCGAACTTATAGGGTTCAAGTCGTTCGCCGACAAGACCACTTTCGCCCTGCATCCGGGCATCACCGGAATAGTCGGCCCCAACGGCTGCGGCAAGTCCAACATAGTCGACGCCTTCAGATGGGTCTTGGGCGAGCAATCCGCCAAGAGCCTTAGGGGCGAGAAGATGGAAGAGGTGATCTTCAACGGATCCTCTCTCAAGAAGCCGAAGGGCATGGCAGAGGTCTCGATGGTCGTCTCCGGCCTCAATGGTGCGGGGGCAGCCGGTAATGGGGGGCAGGGTGAGCTGCTGACCATATCGAGGCGGCTCTACAGGTCCGGCGAAAGCGAATATATGATAAACAAGGCCCCCTGCAGACTGAAGGACATCAAGGACATATTCCTCGACACCGGCCTGGACTTCAGGAGCTATTCGATCCTAGAACAGGGCAGGATCGGCGAGATACTCAACTCGAAGCCGCTCGAAAGAAGATTTATCATCGAGGAAGTAGCGGGCGTAATGAAGTATAAGATCAGGAGGGCCGAGGCCCTCTCGAAACTCGAATCCTCCCGCGCGAACCTCCTCAGGATAACAGACATAGTCGCCGAAGTGAAAAAGCAGATCAATATCCTCGACAGGCTTGCGAAAAAGGCCGAACGGTACAAGAAACTGTCGGCCGAGATGCATGCCATCGAACTGAAGATAGCCAGAAACGAATTCCAGCAGATTAGAGATGCCCTCGCCGCCATACTTCAGGAATATAACGACCTTAGGGAAAAAGAGGCGGTCATGAACGCCGAGATCTCCGGGGCCGAGACAAAGACCGAATCCAGAAGGCTTACCCTTCTCGAAAAGGAGAAGGGACTGGAGCTTGTGCAGAATGAATTCCAGACGATGGAGCGGGAGATATCGGAGATCGAACGCGGGATCGCGGTCGCAAAAAACGACATAAGCAACCTCGGAGAATATCAGGCAAAGTTGGCAGGCCAGGAGGAAGAGATCGAGACGAGGAGCGCCGAGATGTCTGCGAAGTGTGAAGAGCTGAGGTCGAACGCCGAGAAACTCTCCAACGAGATCGAAGGTCATACCGCTATGCTCAGGGAAAAGTCGGAGGCGTTCCGGTCAATAGAAGAAGAGCTTGCGGACAAAGAAGAGCAGATCGAGGACGAGAGGAAGGAGATCTTCAGGGTCTCAGAACAACTGAGCGGACTGAGGAACGAGCTTGGCCGGCAGCAGACTTCATATGAGTCACTCGAACGGCGCGAGGCAGCAGCGATGAGAGAGGCCGAGGATTCGAGAAAAATACTCTCCGGGATCGAGTCGTCGATCAGCCAGGTGGAGTCCGGCATCCACGGCAGCAATAACGAGGCGCTTCTCCTGAGGGAGAAGAAAGAGGTGCTGATGCATGAACTCTCGGGCGCCAAAAGCAGGGTCGAAATCCTCCTGAAGTCCGTGGCAGAGGCGCGAGAGGAATTTGCGTCTTTTACCTCGAGGCTCGATTCGCTCAAGGAGATCGTTTTTGATACCCCAACAAGGGAGTTGCTTGCGTCGGCGGCCGAGGTGACGATCCTTGCCTCGATGTCTGACATACTGGAGGTCGACGCCCTCTATGAAAGGGCGATAGAAAGCGCCCTTGCAGAGAAATCCGATTCTCTTATAACCGGTTCTCCCGATGACATCCTCCGGGCGATATCCTCGCTCAAGGGAAAGGACGTGGGAAAGAGCGCCTTTATTACCGTTTCTCCACCACAGACACTAACCTATGGCGATTTGCCTGAGGGCATCATCGGCAGGGCATTGGATTTCGTAAAGGTGAAAGAAGGGTATGCAAAGGTCGCCGAAAACCTTCTCGGGGGAGTAGTGATTGCCAAAGACATCGATACCGCCTTAGGCCTGAGGGCGTCGGACATGACCCACACCTTTGCGACTGCAGAGGGCGAGGTCGTGGAGCCTTCCGGTGCGGTTGTCCTCGGAGGAGACAAAGGCATATTTCGGAGGAAGCGCGAGATTAGGGAACTCCAGGAGATGATAGAGGCGAAGAAGGTCCTCATCGAAAATATGGGTATCGAACTGCAGTCTGCCCAGGAGGGCATCCTTGAGAAGGAGGCTGCGGTAAAAGATGTCGAGACCTCCCTGCACAACCTGGAAAAGGAGATCTCCCTTTCAAGGCTTACTGTCGACAACTACACTGAGGAGAAGGAACGTACGAACAGAAAGCTTTCGTACCTTACGCTTGAGACCGAGGAAACAGTGCGTGAGAGAGAAACGCTGCTTGCGGCCATCGCAGCAGGCGAAGAACAGATCAGATCGGTCGAGGCGAAAAAGGCCGGGATTGAGCAGGAAAGCCTCCTGATCCAGGAGGGGATCTCATCCAGGAAGGCGGAAATCGAGGAGTACCGGTCTGAAGTCACTGACCTCAGACTCCTTATCGCATCCAACAAGGAGAGGCTCGAGGCGGTCAGGAGCGAGACCGAGTCTTCCCTCAAGACAATAGAAGACCTCAAACAGAAAAAGATTGAACTTCAGTCTGAAAAAGAGTCGGTCCGCGGGCGCATGGCCCAGAGGGAGTCGGAGATTCTGGAACAGGAGAGCAGACTTAGGAAAATTGTTGCCGATGCGGACACCCTCAGGAGGGACATCTCGAAACGGAAGGATGAGATCGAGCAGGAGAACCAGGAACTCCTGACGGTCGAGCAGGGGCTCAAGGCGATGAGACAGCAGTCATCCTCGGCAGCGCACAGGATATCCGAACTCGACGTGGCGAGGGCAGAGCACAAGCTCCGCCTCGAGAACCTTGCAGAGAATGTGAGAAACAACTACGGCTGTGAGATAGAGGAATTCGAAATCTCCGAGGTGAGCAGCGAAGAAGAGGAGAGGCTTGGCGAGCTGAGAAACAAGATACAGGAGATGGGGGCCGTGAATCTCGGCACGCTCGAGGAATATGAGGAGCTGAGCACGAGATATGAGTTCATGACGAGGCAGCATGAAGACCTTACGAGGTCCATAGCTGAGCTCGAGGAGGCGATTTCGAAGATCAACAGCACTACCAGGAAGAAGCTGAGGGAGGCCTACGAGGAGTTGAACGCTAAATTCGGAGAGGTCTTCCGGACTTTATTCGGCGGCGGAAGGGCCGAATTAGTGCTGACGGACGAGAACAATATTCTCGAATCAGGTATCGATATTGTTGTGCAGCCCCCGGGAAAGAAACTGCAGAATATCCATCTACTATCGGGAGGCGAAAAGGCCCTGACCGCGCTCTCTATTCAGTTTGCAAGCTTTTTGATCAAGCCGACGCCCCTCTGCATCCTAGATGAGGCCGACGCGCCCCTTGATGAATCCAATACGGAGAGGTATTCCAAGATGCTCAATGATCTTTCCTCTCATACGCAGTTCATAGTCGTGACACACAACAGGACAACGATGGGCGTTGCACAGCACCTCTATGGCATTACAATGGAAGAGGCAGGGGTTTCGAAAGTGATCTCTATGCAGATGGCCGAAGTCCCCACAGGATAATTTTTTACTCGTTGCAGAAATCTCCCTGAATGAAAAAGTTAGCCGAAATACTCCCGGGCAAGATATCAACCGAGCCTGAAGACCTGCTCTGCTACGGCTTCGACGCTTCCGGTCTCGATGCCGCTCCCTCGGCGGTCGTCTGGCCCCGGAGTGTGGACGATGTCGTCAAGATACTCGGCTTCGCATACGCAAATGATATCCCGGTAATCCCCAGGGGGGCAGGCAGCGGGATGACGGGCGGATCCGTTCCCTCTAAGGGAGCTGTTGTTTTAAGCCTCGAACGGATGAACAAGATACTCGATATCGACAAGGAGAATATGAGCGTCCTTGTCGAGCCCGGGGTCATTAACGGAAAACTCCAGCGTGAACTCGAACGGCAGAAACTCTTTTACCCCCCTGACCCTGCCAGCATGAATTTTTGTACGATAGGCGGAAATGTCGCAGAGAATTCCGGGGGTCCCAGGGCGATCAAATACGGCGTCACGAGGGACTATGTGATGGGAATCGAGGCGGTGCTGCCGGACGGGCGGATCATCAATACCGGCGTGAAAACGGCGAAGGGAGTCGTGGGGTATGACCTTACGCGGCTCATCGTCGGTTCCGAGGGGACCCTTGCCGTTGTCACGAAGGTCAGGCTCAGGGTCTTGCCCCTCCCGGAAGATGTGATAACGCTTCTTGCGCTCTTTAATGACACCGGCAAAGCCGGAGAAGCGGTCAGGCTGATACTTGCCCAGCGGATAATCCCAAGGACCCTCGAATTCCTCGACAGCGGGGCCATAAATGCAGTCGAAAATTATAAACCAACGGGCATTCCGAAGGATGCTGAGGCGCTGCTCCTGATAGAGCTCGACGGTCATCCCCAGACCATTACCAAAGAGGCGGAGAAGATATCAGAGCTCATCGGTAGACTCCAGGGAGAGGTGACGATGGCCGAAGACGAGACTGCGAGGGAGAAGATATGGGAGGCGAGGCGGGCTGTTTCGCCCGCGCTTTATCACCTGAAGCCCGGGAAGATAAACGAAGACATCGTTGTGCCGAGGAGCAGGATACCGGAGATGCTGAATATTCTCAAGAGACTATCTGAAGAGACCGGTATTACTATAGTTAATTTCGGTCATGCAGGAGACGGTAATATACACGTGAACATCATGATCGACAAAAAAAATAAGGAAGAATTTGAAAAGGCACAGGACCTCGTAAAGGAGATCTTCAGGGCTACGCTCGAACTGGGTGGCACAATCTCGGGAGAGCACGGAGTGGGACTTACGAAGTCCGCTTACATTTCGATGGAGATACCGCCGTCGGAACTCGATCTTATGAAAAAGATCAAGGCTGTTTTTGATCCGAAGAATATCCTGAATCCCGGGAAGATATTTCCTTGATGGGCCGCTCCGCCTGCTGTTGTGCATTCGGCATATTACCGGTAAAATAAAATAAATAACGAGAGCGGGGTATGTGATAATATGACCGGTTTGAGGAAACTTTTTTTATGTATCTCCTGTCTCATATTTCTGACAGCTATGGGTACGACTCTGCCCGCAGGCAGTGAAAAGAAACCTGTTTCGCCTTCTGAGATCGACAAGCTCGAAAAGAACAAGGCCCCGGACTTCTCATTAAAGGACCTCAATGGAAGGCAAGTGACACTCTCTTCGCTAAAGGGAAAGGTCGTCCTTCTGAATTTCTGGGCGACATGGTGTCCTCCCTGCATATCGGAGATGCCGGTATTCAACAGGCTTTATAAAGAGATGAGAGCGCGCGGATTCGAGGTTGTTGCGATTTCAGCCGACCGCTCCGAGGGCTACTTAAGGGACTATACAAGCAAGCACAGCCTTGACTTCAAGGTACTCTACGATGAAGACCGCTCCGTGACCAAACAATACAAGGTGTTTTCGATGCCCACGACTTTTCTGATAGACAAAACCGGCGTTATCGTAGAGAAGTTTTTCGGCGAGTATGACTGGACCGACCAGGAGATAAAGAAAAAGATCGAAAAGTTATTTTAACTCTCTTCAGCCGGGAGGTTTCCAAGGGCCCGCTAAAAGACGCTGAACTTGAAATATTTGCGCGGCTCTTCCCTCATGTCTTCCATTAATTTCTTGAGTTCAGCGACGGTCTCTTTCACTTCTTTGGCCAGTTCCTTGTCCCCGACAAGTGCCCCCGCAGCTCCTTCGCCCTTATCGATCTTCTCGAGAATCGAGGATATGTGCAGGGAAGTCTTGTTGAGGTTATCATACAGTGCGGGGTCTTCTATAAGTTTGCTTACTGTCCCTGAGGAACTGTTCAACTTGCCGCCGAATTCCTCGATCGAAGATGCGGCCCCCATAAGCCTGTGGTAGAGGAGATCATCTTCCACCAGTTTATTCAGCGTTCCCGACCCTTTCTCAAGTTTTCTGCTGAAGCCTTCAAGGGACTTCGAGGTAGTCGCAAGCCTTTCATAGAGCGAAGGGTCCTTCACCAGCATACCCATGGTCCCCTGCCCTTCGCTGATGTCCTTGACGATTAGGGCGAGATACTTCGATGATTCCTTGAGGTTGTCGTAAAGTGAAGGGTCTTCAAGAAATTTGGAGAGGGTCCCCTTGCTTTTTTCAAGTCTCTCCGCGAGTCTCCCCATTTTTTCGATGAAGTCGTTTATCTTCTGGACCGACTCGCCGCTGGCAGCCATCACGTCCTTGAGGTCTATCTGCGAAGCCCCGCGGATCATCTCCCCTGCCTCAAGGGGCGGAGACTTCGATGTGCCCGGATTCAACTCGATGTATTTGTCACCCAGGAGACCCATAGTTAAAACACTCGCCGCGGAGTCCTTCTTCAGAAAACCGAGTACTTTTTTATAGACCGAGATAGTAACGACCGTCCCGTATTTCGCATCGAGGCTGATGTTTTCCACTGACCCTTCCTCTATGCCGTAGACCCAGACCGGGGCGCCTTTTTTCAATCCTTTAACGTCGGAGAAGGCCGCCTTTATCGTGACCTTTGGGTAGAGAAGACGCTCGATGCTGCCGGCAAAAAAAACGCTGAGGAAAAGGATCCCCAAGGCAAGGGTTATTATTATTCCGGTTTTTATCTGTGCCCAAAGGACCTGCTTTTTCAAATCAAACATATCTTCCTCCTCTTGTCTGCGTCATTTGGCATCCGATGGATCGTGGTGAGACATCTCACTGATAAAAAACTTTATGTCGGGGATATCGGCCTTAAACAGCCCTTGCCTGCCGCCGTCAAAAAGCAGTTCGCCGTTTTTTAAAAACATGAATCTGTCGGCGACCTTCATCGCGTCGGACACCTTATGGGTCACCATAATGAACCCTTTCCCGTCTTTAGACAGGTCTGCGATCAACCTGCATATGTTGTCAGCATTTACCGGATCGAGCCCGGTCGTAGGTTCGTCGTAAAGAAACATCCTGGGTGTGGTCAGGGCGAGGGAGCGGGCGAGGGAGACCCTCCGGTGCATGCCGCCGCTCAGTTCCTCCGGCATGAGTTCCAGCGCGTGTTCGACGCCTACCGTACCGAGGATGAGCCTGACCTTCGCATCGATTTCTTCCTCCGACATCTTTGTATATTCCCGGAGGCAGTAGGCGACGTTTTCCTTTACATTCAGGGAATCGAAAAGGGCCCCTTCCTGGAACACGATATTAAACTTCATCCTTACCTCGCGGAGTTCGCTTTCCCCTTTAGCCGTGATGTCGTCGCCGTCGACGAATATCTTTCCCGCATCAGGCCTTATGAGCCCCAGGATGAGCCTGAGCATCGTCGTCTTCCCTTCCCCGCTGCCCCCGAGAACTGCCACGCGCTCGTGGAACCCGACTGAAAAACTGGCACCCCTGAGGATTTCCCGTGAGTTGTAGGAAAAATGGACCTTCTCGAATACGATCATACCGAGAACCCCAGAACATAGAGCAGCAGTCTCGTGAGAAGGAAATCCGAGACGATGATCATCACGATCGACATTACCACGGCCTTCGTCGTCGACTGTCTCAGTCCGACCGAGCCCCCTTTTGTGGAAAGCCCTGTGTAGCAGCAGATGCAGGAAATGAGGTACCCGAAAACAAACGGTTTTATCGCACCAGCGAGCACGTTTTCGATAGTCAGTATATTCCGTATGGAACTCCAGTAGAACGAGCCGCTCTGATGGCTCACATACACCGCAATGTAATAGCCGCCGAGCAGTGAAACGGCTACACCGATAATCGTCAGCGCCGGCAGCATGATCAGGGAACTCACGATCCTCGGAGTTACGAGTTTCTTCACCGGATCAAAGCCGAAGACTCGGATCATGTCGACCTGGTGCCCAAGGACCATTGACCCGAGTTCGGAGGCCATTCCTGCCCCTACGCGGCCGGTGAATACAAGGGCTGTGACTACCGGACCGAGCTCTCTCACTACGGAAATGCCGACGATCATGCCTATGTACATCTTCAGCCCTAAGCTTGAGAGCTCCGCGGACAGCTGGAGGGAAAGGGCCATGCCAACAAAGAGGTCGACGATGAAGACGATCACGAGAGAGCCGGCCCCCGCATAATCCATCTGCAGGACCGCGTCTTTCAGGTAAAAAGGCTGGCGGAATATACCTAAAAGGCCCGAGAGGGACAGGGAATAGAAATCCTGAAGGTCGCGTATCGTTTCTTTTATCTTCATTTTTCCATTTAATTGCAGCGGGACCGTTTTCTACTTAACGGTCTTACGCAGTTATTCATAATATTATCTTTGTCTTACGGCGTCAACAAGATATTATAATGCATTGTTGAGAAGCCCGCGTGTTGCTATTCGTATGGGTTCCAAAGATGACACGAGACGAGCCTCCCGCGGCTTTCTTTAAGTTCAGGCACCACTCTGTCGCAGGGCTCGAAGCGCTTCGGGCATCTCGGGTGGAACGGACATCCCGGCGGTATGTTTATCGGGCTTGGCACCTCACCTTTAAGCAGCACCCTCTCAGCCCTTCTTGACCCTTCCGTTCTTATTCGCGGCGCTGAGGCAAGGAGGACTTCGCTGTAAGGATGAAAAGGCTTCTCGAAGAACTCTTCTGTCTTCGCCTGTTCCACTATCTTCCCCAGGTACATAACGCCGACCTCATCGCTGAAATAGTTGACCACCCTGAGGTCGTGACTGATGAAAAGAAACGATATCTTCGTTTTTTTCTTAAGTTCTATAAGGAGGTTTATTATCTGGGCCTGTATGGAGACATCGAGGGCCGACAGCGGCTCGTCGGCAACGATTATCTCCGGAGACACGGCAAGCGCCCGGGCGATGCATATCCTCTGCCGTTGTCCGCCGCTGAACTCATGGGGGTAACGGTCAAGGGTCTCTGGACCAAGTCCGACCTGACCGATGATGTCCACGACGGCATCCTTCATCTTCGGCTTCGGGACCAGCCTATGTATCACGAGGGGCTCAGAGATAGTATCGTACACGGTCCTCCTTGGATTCAGAGACGCGAAGGGGTCCTGAAAAATGATCTGGACCGATTTGCGGAACATTTTTATCTCAGGCCCTTTCAGTGCGAAGATGTTTTGCCCCTTGAAAAAGACGGACCCTGCCGTAGGCTCTATCAGTCTCAGGACCAGTCTTGCGACAGTCGATTTTCCGCATCCGCTCTCTCCCACAAGGGCGAAAACACCGTCTTTCCGGATCGAAAAATTTACACCGTCGACGGCTTTCAGCATCCCGCGGTCCGATGCGAATGCCTTCCTGACCTCGAAAAACTTCTTTAGAGAATCAGCCCTGAGAAGTTCCATGCTTTTCCCGCAGTGCTATATTTACGCAAGTCCGCACCTCACGAAATGACCTTCTGAAATCTCGAGGAAGGGAGTGTCTGTTTCTCTGCACGCGCCGGCGGCCTTCGTACATCTTTCCGCGTATCTGCACCCTGCCGGAAAATCTTCGGGGCCCGGAACGTTCCCTGAGATGGGTTTTAACGGCGCCCCTTTGCCTTTCGGGATAGACTCAAGAAGCCCAATGGTATAAGGGTGCCTGGGGTTATTGAATATCTCGGCGGTGCCGGCTAGTTCGACGAGTTTGCCCGCGTACATAATAGCGACCCGTGATGCGTTTTCAGAGATAATCCCGAGGTCATGAGTGATGAATAGGATCGACATCTTTCGCTCTTCCCTGAGCCTTTGTATGAGTTCGAGTATCTGGGCCTGTATCGTCACATCGAGGGCGGTTGTGGGCTCGTCCGCGATGAGGAAAGACGGGTTGCATGCGATGGCCATGGCGATCATCACGCGCTGTCTCATGCCTCCGGACATCTGGTGAGGATACTCCTTTATTCTTACTTCTGCCGAAGGGATCTTCACCGCGGTGAGAAGTTCGACCGCCTTGTCCAGCGCATCTTTCTTTGACATGCCGCGATGGGTAACGAGTACTTCTGCGATCTGGTAGCCTATGGTGAGGACTGGGTTCAGTGATGTCATCGGTTCCTGAAATACCATCGACATTTCGTTCCCCCGTAGGCGTCTCTTGGATTCCTCGTCGAGCGTAAGCAGGTCTTTGCCCTTGAACAATATGCTGCCTTTCGCAAAGGCGTTACGCGGCAGGATCCCCATGATGGAAAGTGCCGTAATGCTTTTGCCGCAGCCGCTTTCGCCGGCTAGACCGAATATCTCAGATTCTTCTATCGAAAAATTAATACCCGATACGACCTCGACGGGGGTGGATGCAGATCTGAAATAGATATGGAGATCCCTTATGTCAAGAAGGGACACTGTTTGTTATTTTTCCTCTTTTTTCAGAAGCCTGAGGTAATTTTCGGCTTCTTTCAGGCCGGGGTTGTCCTGGAGGGCCTTTTCCCATTCTTCAAAAGCCAGTCCCGTAAGTCCTTGCATGTAATATGTCAGGCCGAGTTGGACCCACGCCAGGCCGTACTTCGGATTGATCGTCTTGGCATTGACGAAATGGACGACCGCCTCTTCCGTAAGACCTTTGTTCCTCAGCGCGATGCCGAGTTTGGTATGTACGTCGGCAAGTTTCGGGTGCAGCTTCACCGCCTTTTTGTATTCTTCGATCGCCTCGTCGTTCATGGTGAACTCGAGGTACATATTTCCCAGCTTGTAGTGCTCGTTGGCAAGCTTCCCGGCTATGAAAGGATCAAGGGCATTTGGGTCGGGACTGGCGATCTGGGCCGCCATCGTGAAGACCTCCTGAGCCTTCCTGAATTCGCCGAGGTCGTTGTATGTTACGGCCAGGTTAAGCGACGCCTCGGTGTACCTCGGATTGATCTCAAGCGCCTTCACGAAATAGTAAGATGCCTTTCTGAGTTCCCCCTTCATGTTGCATATTATCCCCATCTTGTTATGGACGTCCGCATATCCGGGATTAAGGGCGATGACTTCCCGCAAAAGCGGCTCAGCTTCATTAAGTTTGCCCTCGTTGAAAAGTTTTGTGCCGAGTTCATAAAGTTCCTGTAACGTTGACATACGTATTTACTATAGGTATTTAAAGGAAAATTTGTCAAGAAATCGTATTGCGGCGTATATGTGGACTTATGTCTTTACGGTGTTAAGCCTGAGGTCCCTGTCTGCGAAGCTGAACAGCCTGTCAGTTCTCTCTCTTTATCTTGAGGGCAAGGAGTGTTGACATCCCTGTTAAAAAAAATATACCGCCGATGAGGGCCCATAATGCGCCGGGGTCCCGGCTGACTTCTATGAGAGCCACAGGGAAAGGCTGAAACCTCACGGTTTTTATATAAATGCCGAATCCGGCCTGGAAAGAGGGGCTGTTAGGCTTTATGACATCACTCCTGACCCGGGCCCCTTCTCTCAGATAACTTATCTCGGCAGACCAATCGCTGATATATCCCGAGGGATCCGCTTCTGCATTGATTGCCTCAAAGCGTACGGACGTGCCGTCGGCAAGCGCGACGACAGACCCCTTCGCTACAAAGCCGGTGTCCCTTGAACTTCCATAGGAGCTAAGGAGGTGAGCAAGAAGTACGAAGAGGAACCCTATATGAATTACCTGCGGCGACATAACAAGGAGAAGATTTTTCGCGCTCCTCTTTTTTAAAACGGATTCAACGCTGCAAAAAAGAGTATTGGCGGTAAGGAGCGAGAGGGCCCCTATCGCAGCCCATAACCACCAGACAACGTCTAAAGGGTTCTCAGTCATCCACTGGAAAAGCGGTACTGTATGCAACGTCTGAAATTCTTCTTTCACCGGCATAAGGAGCGAGCCGTAAAAAAGGATGCACAACAGAGCAAGAAGCAGCCATATGGCGGTCCTTAGAGAGAGGAAGAAATCGAGGGCTTTTTTCATCATAGGCATCCCGGCCCCCTCTAAAATGTATGTGAGCTTTTCATAAACAGGCTCACGCCGAGGTAGGTGAACATTACTATAACAAACCCTGTTATGCCGAGCACCGCCGAAGGTTTTCCCGACCACCAATGTCTCAATCGGGCATGAAGGTAGAGGCTGTAGAACAACCATAGTATCACCGTCCATAATTCCTTCGGGGTCCAGAGCCAGTAAGTTCCCCAGGCCAGGTAAGCCCATATACCCCCGAAGACCATGGCCGCGGAGAAGAGGCAGTAGCCTACAAGGATTGCTTTGTACTGGAGCACTTCTACGTTGTCAATCGAGACATCGGCCTGAGCGTGGCTGCTATCTCTGCTGTTTCCTTTGAAAATAATAAAAGTCACTCCTAATGCAGCAGCTATGCCAAAAAGCGCGTAAGAGAAAAAAGAGAGTGTCACGTGCGATTCGAACCAGAAAGTCTTAAGAACGGGGGGCAGGGGAGAGTTGTGCGGAGGATAAAAAAAAGAGATCAGAGCGAAGAAGATTGCGAGGCCCGCAATAGGGGACAGATGCCTCCGCCTGTCTTCCAGCCCGAAGGTCATCGCCAGGCCAAAAAGAACAGTCGAGACAGAGAGGAAGTAAAGTGTATCGTGCGGCCCTATGATCGGCAGCCTCCCCAGCTGCATACCCCGGTAGAGCATATACCCAGCCTGCATTATAAAACCTGCATAGATAAATGCGGTCCTGTAAAATCCCAAAAGATAAAGGCCTGCAGGGATTGCCGGGATGAAATCCATCACTTTGCGTCTCCGGTAAGAGGCCCGTAAACTGCCTTTGCCTTCCGATAAACATAATCACGCAATAAGCCTGATGCCTTCAGGATCTCATCAGTCCCGGGCAGAAGAGAAACGAGCTTCTCCACGTAGCGGTTCTCCTCCAGCATTGCGAATGACGGCTGGAAGTTAAGGTCAAAGACCCACGAGAGCTGAAGGAGTTTAAGATCATTCATGTTCATGAGGAGCCCGAGCGATGCGGGTTTCTTTTGGTGGATACAGGAAAGAACCTTTTCGGAATAGCCTGGTGTGTCGGGCAGTCCAAGCCCAATCTCC
>Ga0316628_100001056_pt1 | contig 18894 bp, 18 predicted proteins | sample OWC_Aug_M2_C1_D5_FD_207648 | JGI IMG/M metagenome (GOLD analysis project Ga0316628, IMG submission 207648) | Wetland soil microbial communities from Old Woman Creek delta, Ohio, United States - OWC_Aug_M2_C1_D5_C | ecosystem: Environmental > Terrestrial > Soil > Wetlands | place: USA: Ohio... | reverse complement strand
CTGGCACATATGTGACGGATGCCGCTACCGGCGACGTGACGATGGTCGGGCCGTTCTTCCCGACGGTCGTCTACTACCCGGACCTGCACATACCGACCAACAGCGCGCCGCTGATCGAGTACTGGATCGAGTAGACAAAAACCTTTGAAGAGCCGCGCGTCGTGACGACGCGCGACTCAAAACCTAATTTTTCTATATTTTCAGAGCACAGCGAACGCTCAATCCCCTGCCGACGAAGGATCCGCCAGTCTCTCCCATCCAATCGATCCTTCGGCGGATTGCCTCCAAAATCCATATATATGGGGTGACTCTTGGCCACCACTGCACGGTGATCCGTTGGGAAAGATAAGGCCGACCTACATCAAGAGAATCGCAGAGGACCTGGTTAGGAAGTTCCCAGACAGGTTCACCACCGATTTTGAGACGAACAAGAAGGTAGTCTGCGAGCTTGCGGACATAACGACCGTCAAGATGCGTAACAGGATAGCGGGCTACGTGACCAGGACCGTCAAGAAGGCGGAAGCGTAACCTGGGCACCGACGCCCCTGTAATGCCGTTCATCCGCCCAAGGCGCAAGATAACATATTTCAACGAGCAACCCATGCTCTCGATTATGCGCCCGAGTGGGGTAGCTTGGATATCCTAGAGGCCTGCGAAGCCTCGGACCCGGGTTCGAATCCCGGCTCGGGCGCTCAAGCCTTCTTCTCCGCAACGATTTCTATGCCGCCAGGCGGGAGGATGGACTGCATCTCATCGATGCCCGCGGAGAACCTCTTCGCAAACTCCTTCGCGGCCGTCTCCTTGGGGGTCTTCCCGGGCGCGATCTCGATGTATCCCTTGCAGTTCTTGGCCACGGCAGCGACAGGCGCGCACATCGCCACCGGCCCTCTACCGAGGTCGCACACCCCTACCGCGAGCCTAAGCTCCAGCCTCTGGAAGTAGTTCCTCTTCCCCCTGATGACCCATGCGCCTTTCGCTAGGAACTCCCCGCTCTCAGGCGTCTTGCTGACCTGCTCCGGAGTCACCCAGTAGGCCGACCCGCTTCCTATCCCGGCATTCCACGCCTTGGACATCGCGAGGGAGAATATCGCCGCCTCTTTCAGGCTCGCATCCGTCATCCCCTCCCTCTTCTTCACGACCGCGCTCGGTGCGCCGTGTATGTCCGCATGCACGTACCGGTCGCCGGGCTGCAGGTGCTTCTTGACCAGCTGGTCGTTGCTCTTCGCATCCTTCCCTGCGATCACAAGCGCCCCCTCGGAGGAGACGAACCATCTGTAGCGCTCGTACCATTCTGAGCCTGCCCTCCTGCCCTTGCCCGCCGCCTTTTCCCTGTTTAAGAGCGATTCCTTTCTCAGCGCCTCAATCTTCACGAGCGTGTCGCGTATCGCGCCCTCGACCCCGTCGACCTTCCCTCTGAGCCTCTTCGCGCTGTCGTAGAATTCCTGCGCGTTCTCCGTGACATTCTTCTTCCAGCTGAGGACCAGGGCGGCGCCTCCGATCGAAAGCCTGAACCTCCCCTTTGCCTTGTCCACCACCTCGACATCCGCTGGCAGCCCCCCTTCGGCCAATCCCCGCCTCACGCCTTCAATGGCGCCTTCGACCTGCGCGTATTTCTCGAATATTAGGTCCGCCGTCCTCTGCGCGGCTTCGATATCGGGCCTGAGTCTGAGCAAGGCCTCCTTCTGTGAGGCCAGCGTCCTCTGCAGCCTCGCCATCTCGCCGCTCTCGGCCTTTTCATCCGGCTCCTCCTCAGGCAGACGGGGGATATATTCCTCGATAGCATCGGAGAAGCTCTCGAACGGCTTCGATTCCTCCGCAGCGTGCGATGACAGCTCTATCGGGCAGACGTCAATTGGCGCGCCATCCATGAAATAGATGCGCGGGTCGCCCTCCCCCTCAAGCCTCCGGACCAGATCCGCGACCTCCTTCCAGATCCTGCCGACGAGCGCATCGTCAGCCTCGGATGCGCGCATCTCCTTGCTGATCCCCGCCCTGCTGCAGATCTCCTCGGCGTAATCCCCGCCAAGGTTGGCCTTGGTCGCCAGCGTTCGGACCATGTCGGCACTGGAGGCCGCAATCACCCTCTGGAAACCTTCCTTGCCAGAGGACCTGGGGTCAAACGCCTCAGGCGGGTATTGATACGCCTCCTTGGGCTTCAGCTCCCTGTGCTTCATCTTCTTGCGGCGGAGCAGGGCTATGATCCCTTCGTCAGAATAGAGGATTACATTTCCGTCCCCGAAAAGCTCGAAGGCGAGCCTGACTTCGTTTTCCTTCTGCAGCGACAGCTCGATTATCCTGTCGCAGCCGTGCTGCGAGACGGCGGTGATCCTCGCGTTGGAGATGTTCTTCCTGAGCTGGCTGGCGAACGAGGAGGGCGATGCGGGCATCTCCCCCTTGGGCTTCCCCAGCCAGACCCATCCGGACAGCCTCACCCGGAGCCTCGACTTGCCCTCTCCCTTCGTCGATATCGAAATCTCGAGCTCGCCCTTCTTCGGCTGATAGACCTTGTCGATCCGGGAGCCGACGACGGCCTGCAGCTCCTTGGTCACGGCTATCAGATCGAGCCCGCTGAGGGACTTCTTCATGCGCACTAATCGCGAAGGCGAATTATAAAACATGGGTGGGCCCGGCATCCCGGCAGGAAAACCTTATAGTACCGGATTCATTGATGCCAACTGGCCGTGCCACTGTGGCTTAGCGGTAGGACGGGTTCATCAAGGGCCCGTCCCGCCATATAGCGACGCCTTGGTAAGGCGTAGGTCGAGGGTTCGATTCCCTCCAGTGGCTCTTAACTCTAATTCAAACCCCAACAGGCAAAATATAAATAATGGATAAGCAACTGAAAGTCCGTGAACAGGAAATACGAAATATACCGCATGGAATACAATCTTGAAAACGCCTTAGCCAGGGTTCAAAAGGCGAACATTTCAGCGGCAAACAAGAAGGCCATAATCAATTTCCATGATCGGTGTTTTGCCGATGGATTGAGCATCCCCAGAATTCTTTTCTATGTCAACAATCTGACCCAGCTCGCAAAATGGCTCAGAAAAGACTTCGATAAGGCAAGCAAACAGGACATCATATCGCTTGTCAAGAAGATGGAGCAGATGGACTACACAGCATGGACGAAAGTTAATTTCAAAACGACATTGAAGAAATTTTACAAGTGGTTACGCGACACTGAGGATTGGCCAGAAGAAGTCAAATGGATAGAGAGCAGCAGGAAAAATCTTGCCCGTAAGTTGCCTGAGGATCTCCTGACTGAAGATGAGATACGAAAGATGATAGACGGGGCAGAGCATCCGCGCGATAAGGCGCTCATTGGTGTTCTTTACGAGAGCGGTTGCCGAATTGGCGAAATTCTGACACTTCGATGCAAAGACATTAAATTTGATAAATATGGCACTGTGCTGATGGTCAATGGCAAGACGGGATCAAGAAGAGTTAGGATAATCTCCTCTACGCGGTATCTCGCAACTTGGATTGAGAATCACCCGCTCAGAAACAAGGAGACCGCACCTTTATGGATCGGGATTGGCACGGTTGGTCGAAATGAGATTATAAACTATGCCAGTGCTAATGCGTTGATAAGAAGAATCGCAGAAAGAGTCGGCATCACAAAGAAGGTTAATCCGCATACATTCCGTCACAGCAGAGCGACGCACCTTGCAACGCATCTCACCGAAGCTCAGATGAATGAATATTTTGGCTGGGTGCAAGGATCAAACATGGCATCTACATATGTCCATCTTTCTGGCCGAGATGTGGATGATGCTCTTCTCAGGATGCATGGCATGGCGCCAGTCGAGCAAGACAAGAAAGGCGCATTCAGTCCGATAAAATGCGCACGATGCAATCAGCTCAATCCACCGACCGGAAAATTCTGTACACAATGTGGCGGGATACTTGACATTGAGACCGCAATGGAAATTGAGGAAAGGATGAAAGAGGCGGACGGCAAACTTTCGACTCTGCTAGATGATGAGGACGTGCAGGAGTTGCTGATAAAGAAAATGAAGATGCTCAATCTCGCATAGCTTTTCTTGCCATTTTCTCTGTCTCGTAAGATATGTCGTGTGGAATCCCTCGGTGAAGAATGAAAAGAGAATTTCTGTTTCGACCTACCGGGTTTGATGATTAAATTTCAAAGGTCTCTTTTAAGATGCCGATGAGGCAAACTTTACAGTCTTGTCTACATTGAAAGATCTTTGGGTATTTCCGTGGCAGGCATTTTATCCTTTGCAGGTTTTGCGAATTGAATATATCTTTCGTCCATTCGGCAAGGTTCATAAATTGGTAGAATCCAATCCAAATACCTTGAGTCATGACGGGTCCTGGCATAACCCAGTAGCATTTTTCCTTCGATAACCGTATTATGTTTGTGAGAGAGGGTTGAATGCTGAAATGAAAGCCGCCATGAAATCGTTTAGATCTCTCTTCGTATACTTTCTGATATGCATAAACGGGATAAAATGTAATGAAATTGAAATAAGTCGGGTCAAAGAATTTGGAACACAGCCTCCGATCTTTCTTGATTTCGCTATACTTCGCGCGAATTTCTTTCGTAAGTTCTGTCGGTCGTTCAAAGGCATTCGAGAACTTATCATGACATTCATTCTCAATCGCAATAGTCAGTTTCTTGAAGTCTTCTCGTTTTGATGACGAATTGACAATCTCGGTAACAATTCTGAAGCGCTTCAAAATACTATATTGTGGGTCAGCTTCAAAATTGACGTCCTTATCATCCTTTCTTTGTGGTAAATAACAGGGATTGAGTATGAAGAACAGCAGAATAACAAAATTCTTCCAAGAGAGTTTTTCTCTCATCATCGCCAAATTGAAACTGGCTTCTTCTATGTCAGGATGGTCAAAATAAACCTGCTTTTGATATTCTTGGCGATCTATTCTCAGAGAATCAATATCAGCAATTCCTTCGAACAGATTCTTTATTTCATTTGGCATGGCGTTGTGTTTGATTTTGCTAAGCATCCTCATGCTCTCCGTGCTATACCACTTTTCATCCATGCTTCCTAGTATATTGAGAAATAGCGCATGTACTGGGATATGTAAACCCGCAACATATTCTTCATTGATCTTCAATCGTTGATTCAAAGTCTCTATTTCTTCTTTTACCCAGCGAGGTGCCGAAGAATCGACCGAATCGCAGAGGGGGAGAGATAAGTTGGCGCCTCTCTTTTTCGCTCGTTCAAGGAGCATCAGAATCGAATTGACCATGTTCACCCTATCGTAGCTGAGTCGGTATTTCAGCCAACTCATATCCAGTGTGGCTTGATGGGTTGCCTCTTCAAGCCAGATGATGGGAAGCATTCTTCTATAATGCCTCATTTTCCAAAAATCCAAGTAGATAAGGTTGTACGCCGGATAATAACTGCCATTTCCATCTAGAAAATGCAGTGCGATCTCATCGGGGAAGATGCCCAAGGAACTCCTCCTACTGATGCACCACGATGCTTTGAGAAGATAATATCATATAGTTGCTTTTTTCTTTCTTCGTCGTTTTTGTTTGGGTCTATATAACGTTCGGATAGTAAGCTCTTTATCATCAATACGAAAAGATGTTGGCCATTTATCTCGCAACTCTTGACGACCATAGAAAATGAAGCTTTTATTTGATCTATCCCACATTACGAGTAGCTCATCACCCTGCTTGATCTCCATCGTTTTTACAATTCCAATGGGAATTGTAACTTCATATGTGCTACCACTGCGCCTTACAACTACGACATATGTTGTCGGTGCTTTTCTCTGCATCAGGATTACCTCCTAGAGTTTGATATGCGACGAATATCGCCATTGATGGCGATCAATGGCATTCAATCTAGACAAGTGAATTTAAGCCATATACTTTTGCTCGCAGTGATGAAATCTGCGGACGACGCCCCCAATCAAAAGAGAGTCGATGAGGCGCTCTCAAGAGTGGCAGACTCTGACGGAGAGCTATCTGGGCATCTCCCTAGCTCATTTCTCAAGTTCCTTCAGATCCTAGCAAAAGCTCGCGAGGTGAAGAAGGAAAAGACGACATAGATAGGAAGGTGAGATACTGAACATAGAGATAGATCCGGAAGTAGGCATAGGTGTGCGAACAAAGCTCGACGAGAAGCCCACGAGCAAGGTCGCCGAGCTGAAGGACAGGGTGGCCGGCATCTTCGCCATGGACAAAGGCAACTTCGTTCTATCCTTCAAGGGGAAACCCTTAGAAGACGAGGGGCGAATGATCAAGGAGTTCGGCATCGGCGAGGGTGCTATCATCGGCATGGCTCCTAAGAACAGGACCGGCGGCTCTTCCTAGGCGGGAAGGGATGACCATGAACTTCAACCCCTTTTCCGCCTCATTTTTTGATGATGAGGTCAGGATCAGAAGGCTTCAGATGGAAGTCAGGCAGATAGAGGAAATGCAGCTGCCAATAAGGCAAGTCGCCTCTGATACATGGGAGGCACACATTCTTGTCTATGAGGGGCTTTGGGCCAATTTGATTCATAAGGCCTGCATGATTGTACCGAAAAGATATCCCTATCAGGCCCCAATCGTGCATTGGGCCACGCTGCTCTATCCTGAGCATCCGAACATCTACCCCACCGTAGCCTATCAAGGCCTGAGCAACGTCTGCCTAAGTGTTCTGACAAAAGAGGGATGGAGAATCGAGTACACGCTCGTAACCGTCTACGATTCGTTGAAATGGCTGCTGCAGAACCCGAACTATCATCATGGGCAGCCGCAAGGAATGCGAGCTGGAATCTAGTGAGGTGGACTAATGCTGGGAAACATTCAACGAAACAAGGTCGAAACCATAGACGATATGGCTTTCATGAGGGCTCAGAAGACGAGCGACATTCTTTGCAGGCCGCACGCTCTGTCTTGCGCTTTCACCCATGCGAGTATGAACCCGAAAGAGGAAGTTGCGGGCCTGCTCGTCGGCCCGCCACCATGTGGCACATATCAGGTCGTCAACAGGTATGTTCCTTGCCAGCACAGCGTTGCGACAGGCACCTCGGTGGAGATCGGTACTGAGGACCTTACAAACGTCAAAGCCAAGCTCAGGAGTAACGAGATCATCATAGGATGGGGGCATTCTCATCCAGGGTTCGGCGTATTCCTATCTTCTGATGATGTCGCGGTGCAGATAGACTTCCAGGCCTTCTATCCAGACGCAGTGGCCCTGGTGATAGACCCGCTCCGGAGCAACAGCATCGAGTACGGCTTCTTTCGGGTGATCGGCGAGCGGCCCTGCGCCTTGCCGTACAAGTTTCTGGTCGGGAGGCTGAACCCATGAGGCGGGAGAAGGTCTATCTTTTGCCAGGGGTGTCGGCAGATGCCATCCAGAACAGAACTGTCCTGCTCGGCGGAGTCGGCGCCATCGGTTCGACATTGGCGGAGCGTCTTGCCCGTTTCGGAGTGCGGCGCATTAAGGCAGTCGATAAGGACCTACTTGAGGAGCACAATGTCGAGAACCAGATTTACACACTAGCTGATGAGATAGGGAAGCCCAAAGTGGAGATTCTCGGCAAGAAGATTCGTGCTATCGACCCAGAGATAGAATTTACGCCAATCTGGAAGGACATCTGCGATATGACGGAAGCTGAAGCCAAGGCGGACATCTACTTCAGTTGTTTCGACAATTTTTCCGCACGGTTCTTCATGAACGATATGGCGCTGTTCTGCAAAGTCCCGCTAATAGACGCGGGTATAGAGGGTTTCACTGGAACCCTCAGGACAATCGTCCCAAGAAAGACTCCTTGCTTCCACTGCTGGCCGAGCCTTATTCCCAAGGGCGAATTGAAAGCGTCTTGCAGCAAGAATCCGATTCCATCAACTTATCTCACCGCATCCTTCGCCGCTGATCTGCAGGTAATGGCTTACATCGAACTCGTGCACAACCGGAATACTGACAGCTATCTCTTCTTTGATCTGGAGAAGAAGATTCTGGGCAGAATACAGTTGGAACGCAATGAAGATTGCATAATGTGCGGGGGTGGGTCTTCTTGATCAAGGATTCTCAGTACGAAACCGCACCTTTGGCACCTAGGACGGTGAAAGGACGAGAACAGTATGGAGAAATCAAGGAATCGGTTCGCTCCTTTGGCATCGCGGTCACGAGGGGATTGGCGCTGTTCGGGAGATTCATAGCCCAGCATCCAAATCCGATGGGTTACGCATTTCTGCTCCTCGTCTCCTTGATGTTGCCGTTCATCGGGATATTCGTGCTCGGCTCCATTCTCTGCTATCTTTACTGGCTTAGCGGGAGGCCATGAACTGGAAGTGGTAACCGATGAGGCCAGCAATCAGGTTCGGGATAATCGTCTGCAAGGCCGGCGTGAGGATCGTCGATACATGCATCCAGGATGGTATCAGGTGGTCGTACCGAGTCGCGACAGGCAAGAATCGAAGGCGGCGGCGCAGGAGATACAGGCATCCCTATCGGCGGCGGCGCTACCACTCGAAACGATACTACCATTATTCGAATCGTAGGAGGCGATAGATACGAATGACTTCGAAGAGCATCTCAAGCTCCTTCTATTCTTCTCCATTGCTCTTTTCATAACGTTTCTGGTTGCCTTTTCGCTGAATATCGAGAGGCTCTGGGTGGCGTTGATATTCGTGATGGTGATAGTGGTCGGCATCATCATCGTGCTCGCTCGATTCGGGAGGATGGAATGAGATCTAGCAAGAGGTGGAGGATAACCGGCCTCTCGGAGCCCAAAGCAGGAAGCAATTTTCTTGACGGCATATCGGAAAATTTCCAGATCACTCTCGACATCGACAGATTCGTCACTCAGTACATTGCGATTTCGGCGGAATCCATGTTCGCTCGCACCTGTGAGGTAAAATTGGCAGAGAAGACGCGCTTACTTGTTGATTCGCTCCAATCACAATACGATTGCACTATGGAAGAGGCCGGGGCGAATGCCTACGAGCCCAATTTCGCCTATGTATGCAAATATGATGACACGAGGTTGCGGTCGCTCGTTGATGCGCTTCTGAAAGGCACTCGGGCGCGCATCGTGATTTCCCTCGGGCGCATAAACAAGGGATGGCTAATCGGCTTCTGCATAGGCTCGGATGTCGAAATCGCGCACATACTGGCTGCAACAATCGGCGAGGCTTTGCCAATCAATCCCAGATACTTTGCAAGGGCGGAACAGGGGAAGATGCTGAACCCGCACCGCCTGAAAGCGTTCACGCTCCAGCCCATGCCAGGCATCGACAGGATATCTTTGCCCTCACTGGTCGTTCCTTCGAAATATACGGTGGAGCAAAGGGACTGCATAGAGATTGGGAGCATCGTTCATCCTGCTACCGGCCAGGCAGTGGTTCCAGCTCTCCTGTCTATCAGCCGTATCCTCGGCCATGTGGGAATATTCGCGACAACAGGCGCTGGAAAAACCAACCTCTCCTTCAGGATAATAGAGCAGCTCGTCACGACAGGAAAGACAGTTCTCGTTCTGGATACCAAACGCGACTATACGAGCCTTTCCAAGAAAGGCTTTGTGATATACGGCTTCGGGCACGGCAACCTATTCAGATACAATCCGCTCAAGCCGCCACCAGGCACGGATCCGGCGACATGGGCGAAAACGATAGCGCATGTCATGGCCGAGTCCATTTCTGGCAGTATCTTTGCCTCGGGCGCGTTCTCGATCTTCATGGAGCTTGTCAACCAACTGTATACCGAGCGGGGCATCTATGACGGCGGCACGGCATACCCGACAATATTCGACCTGCTTGAGCAGCTCGATGCCTATGCTCAAAGAACTACGCTATCCCAGCGCCAGCGCGACTGGTTGACCTCGGCCATGAAACTGTTCAAGTCCCTCTCGGTCGGGCCGACAAGCGAGGCCTTCTCGGTCAGGGAAGGCATATCAATCGCCAATATACTCGGTCAGAATGCTGTAATCGAGCTGGACGGGCTCGGCGATCAAAGCGCCAAGAACTTCTTCGTCTCCGCCATGCTCGAAGGCATCAAAGGCATCCGCATCGCGAGGAACGAGCGGGATATGCTTCAGCATATCATAGTCATCGAGGAGGCGCACAACTATCTCGCGAAGAGGGAAGAAGCCTCCTCCACGCTCACAGCGACATACAGGGAGATAAGGAGCCTGTGCGAAGGCATAATCGCGATAACGCAGATGCCCTCTGAGTTCTCGAAGGATGCTCTCGCAAATACAAATACGCTGTTCGTGCTCAAGCTCATACATCCCGAGGACAAGCGCATAATGTGCGATATTCTCGGCATCCCTTATGCCCAGGCCCCGCTCATCGAAGGCCTTGAGGTCGGCACCTGCCTGATGAAAGCGGATGAGATGTGCATGGTCAGGATCCCGCTCGTCCATAAAGAGGCTGTCACTGAGGAGGAGATCCGCATCGCTCCTCAACCAAGGAGGGAAGAGGTTGCTACCAACTTCGCGTCGCGCACGGATGCCGCTAACAGGGCAGTGCATCTCAGCGAGCGGGAATGGCTCGTTCTCAAGCTGATTGGCGAATCAACGGCATACAACAACAGCACCCTGATGGAGGCAACGCATTACTCCAATGCTGAGATAAGCAAGGTGATCCACAAGCTCATCAACGCGGGCTTCGTCCGCTATTGCCAGGTCAAGAAGCAGGGTGTCGGCAGAAGGCAAAACGTCTACTTCCTCTTCCCTTACGGGGAAGAGGCTTATCGCCTGAGGTACAACTGCTATCCCGATAGAAGCAGGACGATGAGGGCGGCGCAGCAATCCCACTCGGACATGAAGGAGAAGGTCATCGCCTATCTTGGCATTCAGCCCGAGCCGCACGGAAGATTCGACATATACTATTCCGCCGCCAACGGCATGGCGGCTATCGAGCTTGAAACGGGCTCGAACAATAGCGGGCAGATATACACGAATGTTCAGAAGAGCGTAGAGGAGATCGGAACAGCCCAGTTCGTGGTTGCGGATGATATTGTCTACTATGCCGTGCTCCAGCAGGCCGGAAGGTACCACTACGACGCGAAGCGCGACTTCACTTTGAAGATCGCCTTATTCGACATATTTCTCAGGACCGGATGTTGGGATACATTTTCATTTCAAGTAGCTCGTTGACGCAATGGCGGGGAACAGTTCAATGCAACCGAGAGCGCCAAATTGACTGTTCCCACTACTCTCGTTATAAGTAATTCTATCGTATTTTGTCTATTTTGGTCTTTTTTGCTCTTTTTCTATCGTTTTCGTGTCGGCGAGCCCCTTCACCGTTCTCACAGGGGGCGAGCCATCGTCCCGGGCACCTATATTCGTCCGCCGAAGGCGGTAATCTGGTGCCTTTGTATGTTCTATTCCTCCTCCTTTGTTTATTAAAAAAAGAAAAAGAAACGCTCTCACATTCGCATGTATCTGACCATGCGCTGAACCGCCGTGAGCTTCGGCATATGGCCGGGCATGTCCCCGCTGATTATTCTCCTGACCATCGCGTCCGCGCTCTGCCTGAGCAACAGCTTGGCGAGCGACGGCCTTGGTGGCCTTGACCACCTAGGCATCGTCCTCACCTCTCGGCTTTCTTGCAAGCAAGGCCCTGTTTGCAAGGTCGAAGTCAAGCTCGAAGTCGCTGAACCTGCTCCTGAAGTCCTCGGCAACATTCTCAATTTGCTTCAGCGTCGCATCGACCTGGAAGACACCGACCACGACTGCTGGCCCGTGCTCCGGTTCCGCCTTGGCCTTGAGCATGGTCCAGATCGCCTTGTCCAGGGCTATCCGTAGCCCCAGCAGCTCCTCTGGCGTAGGCTCGTCGGCCTGGCTGACGCGCTCCATGAAGCGCTTAACCTCGCCTAGTCGCTGCTCTTGCGTCTTCGGCATCCATTGGTTTTGATTTTCTTTCATTTCGCATCACCTCGAAGGGCTTTCAGCGAATGCGAGCCATCTTGCTTCGCGGTCGGCTGATATGCGCGGAGCGCTAACTCTTACTGACCGAAAGCGAGAATGAGCGAGCTGAGCGTGCCCGTAGACGGTGATGCAGGCAGAGGAAAATCAGACATGATGCCGAAGCAATATCTGCAACCAGATCATATCTATTTGACTGCGCTTGACTAATGAAATCTTATGAATATCAGGAATAACGTTCTCGTGTCGTTAAAATGACATTGATCATCACGGAATTTAGTCCTTATGGAATAGCGATGGTCGCTGAGAGTGCAATGACTTCATCCTTCAATTTGAGATCAGGGGTACAATCGCAGGTCCTTATTGGTTGCTTAAAATTACAGCAGATACCCTATCTAGAAGCTGGGTTATCGATGTGGGGATTGGGGAAGATGCCCATTACGGGAGATGAGATACCTACCGATGTCTGGGTTGCTGATTTCATTAAGAGCCATACTCATCTAGCTTCCCTTGATGAATTTGCTGAAAATCTTGTCGAGAATCTTCAATCGACCCTTGGTCATTGCGAGGATCCCATTGGCTTTCATTTGGCTGGATACTCTGAGATTAGTATGGAAAAGAAACCCCAATTATTCCATGTACGAAACAATGATGGACTCTATGGACAAGAAAGTATTCATGAGTTCATAAAGGGAGAACATCAGCTTCCTGCAGATCTGAATAGAATTCCATATCCTCAGATTCGAAATGGCGATTACGGCCTGTATGCGAACTTGTTTGAAAATGTAGAAAGAAACATGCCATCCGTTGTGAGAAGATTGAATCTGGGCATTGATATTCCTCATAAATCTTTAGACGGCAGATTATCTTATCTATCGAGCTGGATACGTTTTCTTTCGGATCTGTATGCTAGCAGCGGAGAGCTAAGGAGTATAGGTAGCAATGTGATAACTCTCGGAATAGCACCAGAGGGAAGAATAAGAGCGTACCAGATGTAGTTCTTCATGGACAATAAGATGGCACAGGCCCATGAAGCCGAATACTTCTATTGTCGCCTATCGTTCTCCTTCGAGCGGTTCATTGTTTGCTAATGTGCAAATCCAAGATCGATGGGAGCATGATTTTCAATATCCCAAATCATGGAATCAGCGAAATCATTTTCATCATACTCTTGAATCTGTTTGCTTAACCACTCAGCAGCCTGCTCTTTTTTATTGAAAAGACTCAAATCCTCAATCACTCCCTGAAAGATTAGGATCGCAACGAATCTGCACATTTTCATCATTCCCCATGCAAAATAGTAGATCGATTATTTCTCGATTCGTGCACATAATGTGTATAATGTATATGGGGCTCGAATTGAAATCAATCCATCTCTCCATTGGGTCATTTGGAGTTGTGAGGTTTGTGGCGAGTATCATGATCTGCGAGAAATATGCTCTTGAATGTATGATTCTGCACAATGCTTAAGTCCTGAGCAATATCTAGCCTGACTTGCTCGGTGGTAGAATGTTGGATCAAACCAAAATAAGAGATGATAGCGAAGTAACAGAAGTCCCACCTTCTGATAACATTTTCCAGGAGCTTGGAAACAATACCTATGATTTGAAAGATCTCATCTCAGAGTTAATAGACAATTCCATCGCTGCGAAAAGGGAAAACACACCTCTCAAAGTGGAGATTGACATATTCATTGATGAAAGCTTAAAACCGATTACTTTTGTTATTCGTGATAACGCATCTGGCATAGCTGAGGATAGATTGGGGAAAGCGCTTTCGCCAGCATTTTTCATTCATGAAGAAGAATTAAATGAACATGGCATGGGTATGAAGCAAGCTATTGCGGCACTTGGAACTCTGAATTATCTTGCTACCAAAACTGTTGGAGAGAAAGAGGCTAGAGTAATTAAGGAATTAAAATACGGTTCAATCAAAATCTATCGTGTGCCTTTTGATTTGGATGCCGGTACTGAAATCTGCATAAAGGAGACGAAGGCAATTTTAAAAGCGAGCCAACAATCAATTACAATGAGTCTCGTTCCGTATCTCGGTGCAAGATATCGCAGGTCTCTCAGACCTGACAACAAGATTTTAGATCTCGTGATTAGATTGAAGAAACAAATTGATAGTAGTGTGATTCAAAGTTGGGATGTCAAAGGATTGGAACCAATATATTTCAATAGACAAACTAGACACAATGAACCTACAATCCGTATGGATCTCTCAGGGAACGGATGGGCGGCAAGATTAGTCTTTGGCTATGCTCCGGATAGAGAAAAAGGAGAATATGAGGAGTTGGGCCTTTCTCCGCCAGAGCCATATCACCCATATTTCGTTTCGCTAGCAAAGCAGGGACTTGATCTAATAAGGAATAATCGTGTCGTTAAGTTCCATCAGTTGAGTGAGATCGGAATTGTTGAGAAGCGACATAACAGCTTTAACAGTGTTAGAGGAGAAATCGAATTAAAGTCCGGTTTCAAGACAGCTATCACGAAGAATCATATAATCGAAGATGAAAACTTCCAAGAATGCGTGAGCAAAATAAGAGCAATACTTAATGGTGAGGAGCCCGATAGTAGGGGTAAGAAGAGGAAATACCTCAGAGAGAAAGTCATTCCTGATGATCTTCCAGAAAATCTCTTAAGGGACAGACTCCGGAAGTGGCTTCTTGAGGAACATATCGCCAAGAGAGATAAAGCAGATACAGAATACGTCGTTGAAGGAATAGAGGGCTACATCGACATCCGTGCAGAGAAGGACTCAGCCATTGAAGCCTGGGAAATAAAAACGATACAAGCGAGCGCCATCGATGTCTATCAATTATTCATGTATATGGATGTGGGCGAAATCGATAAAGGTTTCTTGCTCGCACCAGATTTTTCCACAGGTGCCAAGGTGGCTGCTGAGCATATAAATGATAAGCATGGCAAGCAGATTATGCTTCAGAATCTGAGTTTGTATCCGATAACCGATGCACCTAGTAGCAAAGAGATGGACGAGTATTTCTAGACCAATTGCTCGGCTTTCGGAAGGCAGAATTCTCTCCCTGCGACTCTTAAGAAGATAGAGCGTTTGCGTTACCTTCTCATAAATGCATATTTCTGCGTGAGTTTAACGCGCGCTCAAACATTGACTATCCATTAAGATTTGCCAAGCTCATGGTCCATTGCTTCCTGAGAAAACGATAGGTCTTTTTAATTGCTGATATAATCGAGAGATTCGGATCCTTGTTCTCGGATAAAGCTATTTTTCAGATTTCGATTCAATATCTGCAAACAATTATGAATGTGCACTTGGTTGCCTTTTTGGAACTTAGGGTGTGTCGGGATCATGGCATCAAAGCCATTCGTTAAATGGGCTGGAGGGAAAATACGACTTCTTGATCAACTACATAAGAGACTTCCGCCCGATCTACAAGACAACGGAATAACAAACTATATTGAACCCTTTGTTGGAAGCGGTTCTTTCTTTTTCTCAATTGCAGATCAGTACAAGATTGATGAATACATAATAAATGACAAGAATGAGATTCTGATGGTTACATATCGTGTCATCAAGGAAAACCCAGAGGCATTGATACAGAAACTAGCTGAATTTGAAGATATCTATATGGCTCTGAACGAAAAAGAAAGAGTACAAACTTACTATGAGAAACGGAAGCGGTTCAATTATATCATCTCACGAGGCGTAAATAATAAGAATCTGATTGAAGCAAGTTCATTGTTTATATTTCTGAATAAGACCTGCTATAATGGAATATTCAGATTAAATGCGAATGGAGAATTCAATGTTCCAATGGGTTACTATCCTCGACCGAATATATGCAATAAAGAGAGAATAATTAATGCGAGCAACATTCTGCAATCGGTCAAGATTCGTAGCAAAGATTTTAGGAAATTCTTTAGTAGTCTTAAGCAGCTTGGACCTCAGAGTTTTATGTACGTCGATCCTCCCTATGCGATCAAGAACGGCAATAACGGTTTTCTTGGGTACAATGATAAGATCTTTTCATGGGAAGACCAAAAGATATTAGCAGAGTTTCTTGATAAATTCCGTTTGAATGGCGTTAATATCATGATGAGTAATGCACGACATCATGATATCTCAAAATTATATCAGAATTTCTTCCAAAGTGTCATTAAGAGAAAAACTGTAATCGGCGGAATACCATCGAGTCGCCGGACAATCAGAGAAGTGATCATAACTTCATATCCAGTGGTAAAAAATTCAGATTCTTCTGGCACTCAGAGGAGATCTTAGAATGAGTGGCGATAAAGAAACCCTAGTTGGTCTAATTTCGGGAGATGAACTTGATAAAGTCTATAAGAAACGCAATAAAAAATACATATATAAAACCGTGGTAGCAGAAAATGTTCAGCAGTCTCTCGATGAGGGCTGGGAAAAGACAGGTTACAGTCGCAAGAAGGGTTTTCAACTTCGAAAGCTAAAGGACTATTGGTCAGGTTTTCAGGACGAGGTTTGGTGCGTCTTCAAGAGAATGGGATTTACTGAGATGAACAAGGATGATAATTTCGTTATCAATAGGTCTGGTACGAATGTCAGTAAACAAATTGACGTATTTGCCAAAGATGAACAATGCATCTGTGTTGTAGAATGTAAAGCAGCAGAATCCCCTCACAGTAAACGATCATTAGACAAGGACATTGATCAAATCGGAGCAATACGACACGATTTAGAACTCACGATCTTCTCTCACTATAGGGATGAAAACACTCTTAAGAAGTTGAAGATTGCATGGATTCTTGCAACAAGAAATATAGATGTCAGTGAAAACGATCGCGAGCGCGCAAAGCAAGCCAAAATAAAAATTATCGATGATATTGAATATTACTACGAGTTGTCTAAACATCTTGGTAAAGCATCGAAATATCAATTCCTTGCTGATATGTTCCCCGGTATTGAAATACCAGATCTAATGGAACCCGTAAATGCATTGATGGGAAAGATGGGAGGTTTGACTTTTTATTCTTTTATTATGGAACCTGAGAAATTGCTGAAGATCGCTTACATTTCTCATAGAGCTAAAACGAATGAAGAGAGCATCAATACATATCAGAGAATGGCAAAGAAAAGCAGACTAAAAAGAATTGCTGATTATATTCATCTTCAAGAAGGGATATTTCCGACTAGTATCATAGTCAACGTCGAGACTGATAAACCCTTGAGATTCGACAAAGCTGCAGGGATGGCTGGAAAGAATATAGTTTTAGGGACTCTATACATACCGAATAGATACAGGACTGCTTGGATCATTGATGGCCAACATAGATTATTTGCCTACTCGGATCTGGAAGAAGCAAAGTCCGCAGCTCTCCCTGTCATTGCTTTTGAAAATCTAGATGCCGACAAACAGGCAAGATTATTCGTTGATATAAACGGAGAGCAAGTAAAAGTCCCGAAAAGTCTTCTCAGCGATCTTTGGGCAACAATCCATTGGAATTCAAAAAACCCGGATGAGCAACTCAAAGCATTGACTTCTAGACTGGCGAAGGAATTGAATGAAAACCCGAAATCGCCTCTGAGGGATAGGATAATCCGCATCGGTGGCAGAAAGACTGCGATTCGAAACATAACTCAGGCCGCTTTGGTTGATGAAATTCGGAAACGACAATTACTTGGCAGTCAGGGTTCTCGAAAGTCTACCGTAATTACTCCTGGGAATTTGTTTATTAACGATCTGGATACGACTCTATCATTTGCGGAAGAAGTAATAGCCGGCTATATGAGAAACTACATTGACAAGAATGAGAATCTAAAAAGACAATGGGAAATTGGGGGTGGTCAGGGCGGATATATCTGTACAAACAGCGGCCTGATCGCATTGCTTCGCGTTCTCAAATCCATCCTAGATCATATCGAGATAAAAGATGGCGTTGATGTTAAGAAGATCAAGCCCGCTAAGCTATTGGAATTGATTTGGAAATATCAGGAACCAGTATGCACATATCTAGGATCTGCTGATGCACGCACCATCCAAGACTTCCGGAACCAATACGGGGAAGCTGGGTTCAGAGCATGTACTTTCGCGCTTCTTTGGGAAATCAACAAAGTCTATTCTGCATTTGACCCGCCAGGACTTCGCGAATGGATTCAAAGCAAGAATACCAAGAATAATCCGCGTGCTTATGACATCATTTGTGAGATTGAGAAAGGCATGATGCAATATGTGATCAATCATCTGAAAGGGAAATTCGGACAGGATGTATCTCAATGGTGGCATAATGGTGTGCCCGAGAATGTTCGTTTGCCAGCAATGGAACGATCTCAAAACAATGGCGAGTATGTTCATTTTGAGAGATTCATAGATTTCATAGACTGGCACGAAATCGTTCAGAAGAATTATGATCTTGTAGGACAAGTCTTTATTATCGATGCAAAACCAAATGATTCTAGGAAGAAGCAGCTTAAATGGATTCAAGATCTGAACGAGATCAGGAAGATTGCAATGCATCCGCCAAGAGGGGCCGTTACTGACGAACAGCTTCAGTATCTAAACAGGATTCGCGATGAATTAATGCCAAAGCTGAGATGATATGGGTCTGATTGTTTTGATAGCAGGATATACAGATGGCGTTGAAGAGGAGGGACCGCTGGGAGCCGATTCTTGAAAGATAGCAGCTCACAAATACGGTTTACCGCAAGAGAGTGACGCTGTTGCTCAGCGGTGCTTAGATCAATCCGATTTCATCCCGAGGATGAGCCGTTCTTTTTCAGCTCGTCTGCTGGGACGAACGCAGCAATTTCATCTTCTTTAATTTCGGATCCACTTTCCTTAACAAAGAGTGTCTCATAGGACTGGTTCTCCTTTGTTCTCATCTCTTTTTCCCATTCAGTTCTCTTGGATTCCGGAATGCGCTCCATTGCTTTAGTGCGATGGGTCTCTATGATCCCAGTGTACCATTTGATAATGTCTTTCAGTCGTGCTAACCGAGAACGAAGCTCCGAAGGGTCGGTTGGCATAGGCTTTGTCGGGGCTAATATCTCAGATAGTCTCGTTTCCATTTTCACCCTTGCATA
>Ga0316628_100001055_pt1 | contig 18895 bp, 15 predicted proteins | sample OWC_Aug_M2_C1_D5_FD_207648 | JGI IMG/M metagenome (GOLD analysis project Ga0316628, IMG submission 207648) | Wetland soil microbial communities from Old Woman Creek delta, Ohio, United States - OWC_Aug_M2_C1_D5_C | ecosystem: Environmental > Terrestrial > Soil > Wetlands | place: USA: Ohio... | reverse complement strand
CGCCGACCTTGTGGGCCGAGACGGCGAGGAGGTCGCAGGGAACGGAGCGCAGGTCCACCGGAACCTTGCCCAGCGCCTGGACGGCGTCGCTGTGCAGCGGCACCTCGGCGGCGCGGCACCGCTCGGCGACGGCGGCGATCGGCTGGATGGTGCCCACCTCGTTGTTCACCCACATCAGCGACACCAGCGCGGGCCTCCCGCCCGACAGCCTCCCGGCGAGGGCGTCGTCGAGCGCCGCGAGATCCACAACGCCGTCGCGGTCCACGGGCAAGAGCGTGGCGGCGGCGCCGCGAAGCTGAGCCTCGTGGACGGCGCCCAGGACCGCCTTGTGCTCGGTCGCGGAGGCGGCGACGTGGATGCGCTCCCAGGATCCGCCGCCTCCCCGGGCGCCCGCGAGGCCGAGCACCGCCAGGTTGTCGGCCTCGGTGCCGCCCGATGTGAAGAGCACTTCCCGCGGCGCCGCGCCGAGAGCGGCCGCCACCCGCTCGCGCGCCGACTCCAGCGCCGCTCGGACCTTCCTGCCGGAGGCGTGCGCCGAAGAGGGGTTGCCGCACGCCTCGCCGCCCAGGAACGGCAGCATCGCCTCGCGCACTTCGGGACGGACCGGCGTCGTTGCGGCGTGGTCGAGGTAGATGGGGTCACCTGCCATGCTACATGGACTGCACGTCGAGCGCCACCACGTCGTCCACGCTCACCGTCTCGTGCGTGAAGAACGGCTCACCGTAGCGCGCCCGGATCAGAGACCCATAGTGCGCCGACTGCGTGGCGATGAGGCCGCGGAGGTCCTGGCCGGTGGGGAAGATCTCTCCCGCCTGACGCGCGCCCTCGAACTGCGACCGGTAGCACCCGATGGCCTTCATCTTGGCCGCGAACGTGGCCGAGATGTCCACCACGAACGTCGGCTTCACGGGATCCTCCCGATAGGCGAGGGCGTAGAGGATCTTGACCGGTCGGTGGGGCCGTCCGTTGGCGTCGTAGCGGGCCAGGCCCGCCAGGTAGCACGCGTCGCGCCCCAGCTCCGAGGCGACGCGGTGGTCCGGGTGCCGGCCCACCGGGAAGGGCAGGATCACCGTCCGGGGCCGGTAGTGGCGGATCCACTCCACCACGACGCGCCGCGCGCCGTCGCTGTTGTGCAGGTGGGCGTCCCGGAGGCCCGCGTTGCCGCGGCGGCGCACGCCCAAGGCGGCGGCGGCCCGCTCGGACTCCTCCATGCGCCGCTCCGCGGAGCCCCGCGAGCCGCTCTCACCGGCTACCAGGTCGAGGATCCCGACCACGTAGCCCTGGCGGGCCGCCTTCGCGAGGGTGCCGCCGCACGTGAGCTCGGCGTCGTCCGGGTGGGCGGCGATTGCGAGGAGATCGACGGAAGCGGCGCGGAGGCGCGGCACGGAAACGATCCTCTCTCTCGGACTTCCTGGCGCGGCGCGGAGACCGGCCGGCGTCCCGGTGGGCGCGCCAACGCGCGGACGGGTGAGCAGGAAGTATGCAGCGGGGGGCGAGACAATGGCAGCCGTCAGCCGTCAGAGCGCGCCCCGCTGACGGCTGACGGCCGACGGCTCCCTACTCGTAGCGGAGCGCCTCCACGGGATCGAGGCGGGAGGCCTTGTTGGCCGGAACGAGCCCGAAGACCACTCCGGTCAGCACCGAGGCGAGCAGCGCGACCGCGATCGACCACGGCGGCACGCGCGCCGGGATCGGCGTGAAGTGCTGGAGCAGCCAGGCTCCGGCGCCGCCCACCGCGAGACCCACGGCGCCGCCCACGGCAGTCAGCGTGGCGGCCTCCACCAGGAACTGCCACAGGATCTCGCGCCGCGTGGCGCCGAGCGCCTTGCGCACGCCGATCTCCCTGATGCGCTCCGTGACCGAGATCATCATGATGGCGATGACGCCTACGCCGCCCACCATGAGGCCGATGCTGGAGAGGCCGACCATCACCGCGAAGAAGACCGCGGTGAGCTGGCCCCACAGGTTCATGATGGCGTCCTGCGTGATCATCGCGAAGTTGTTGTCCTGCCCGGGGCGGAGGCCCCTGTGGCCGCGCATCGCGGCGGTCACGTCGTCGATGGCCTGCTGGACCGTGACGCCCTCGACGGGGCGCACCATGAAGTCCATCCAGCGGTAGAACGGGTTCCACCAGATGAAGTCCTTGCGCAGCGTCTCGTGAGGCAGGATGGCGAAGACCTGGTCGCCCCCGCCGAACAGGTTGGGGGGCGAGATGTACACTCCGATGACGGTGTACTGCTGCGCGCCGATGCGCACCCGCTTGCCGATGGGATCGCGCTCACCGAAGAGCTGGCCGGCGGCCTTCTCTCCCAGCACGACGACCCGCGCTCCGGATTCCTCCTCCGGATCCGTGAACGAGCGTCCCGGCGACACGTCGCCGCCGGCCACCCGGATGTAGGAAGCGCTGTAACCCCATAGCAGCACGCCGGAGATGTGCGTGGGGCCGAAGTCCATCGAGGCGTTGGACTGCTCCATGACGGTCACCGCCGCGATCGATGGCAGGGCCTCGATCACGAGGGCCTCGTCCTTGCTGAGCGGCGGGTTGCGGCGCCACGGCTCCGTCTCCTCGGTGCCGTCGCTGACCTGGAGGCCACCCTGGAAGTAGCGGGTCACGTAGAACGTGGTGGGTCCGGTCTGGCGCAGCTGCTCCTCGAAGCTGGAGTTGATCCCGTCCACCGTTGCGGCCATGGCCACCACGACGGCGACGCCGATGGCGACTCCCAGGATGGTGAGCGCCGCGCGGGTCTTGCTGGCGCGGAGCGCGTCGAGCGCGATCAGGACTCCCTCGCGCAGGGCCGAAAGCCCGCGGCCGACGCCGGAAACGGTCATTCGTACCTCAGAGCTGCGATGGGGTCGAGGCGGGCCGCCCGGCTGGCCGGGTAGACGCCGGAGATGACGCCCACGCCGACGCCGAGCAGCACGGCGAGGATGATGGAGCCGAGCGAGACGGTGGCCGGAAGCGGTGTGAGCGCGTCCACCAGGTTGGCGAGGAGGATGCCGGTGACGATCCCGGCGCCCGCGCCCACGGTCGAGAGCGTGGCCGTCTCGACCAGGAACTGTCTCCGTATGTCGCGGCGTCGGGCGCCGAGAGCCTTGCGGATGCCGATCTCCCGGGTCCGCTCGGCGACCGCCATCAGCATGATGTTCATGATGACGATGCCGCCCACGACGAGCGAGATGCCCACGATGGCCGGGAGAGCGGTGTACAGGATGCGCGAGATGTTCGACCAGAAGCTGAGCACGTCGTCGGCGGTCTCGAAGTGGAAGTTGTTGGCCTGGTTGGGCCGCAGGTGCCGGCGGCTGCGCATCAGCGCCTCCACCTGGGTCTGTCCCTCGCGCATGGACGGTATGTCCTGGGCCCGGACGATGATGCCGTCCACCACGAGGTGCGGGTTGACCGCCCGCTTGATCTGCGAGGTGTACGGGGCGATGACGAACCTGTCGAGCGAGATGCCGAACACCCTCCCCACCGACTCCGCCACTCCCACGATCCGGTACGGGAAGTCGGCCACGCGAATGCTGCGGCCGACCGGGTCCAGCCCCTCGAAGAAGCGCTCCGCCACTTCGCTGCCTATGACCACCACGTTGGCGCCGTGCTGGACCTCCTGCGGCGAGAACACGCGTCCCTGGGCGATGTCGATCCGGCGGATGCGGAAGTAGTCCTCCGACACGCCGCGCGCCTCGATGCTCCGCGAGCGCCTGGCCCCGACCACCGCCTCCACGGTGTTGGTGCTCTCGACGGTCACGAGGAAGCGTGAATCGAGCGCGTCCCGCACGGCGAGGAAGTCGGCCACGTACAACCGGGGTCTGCGCCGCCATTCGCGGCGCTGTTCCTGCGAGACGTCTCCCATCTGCACGAACGGCCGGTAGCGCACCGTGAACGTGTTGACGCCGAACAGCTTCCCCGCGAAGTCGTTCTTCATGTAGCTGTCCATGCCGTTCACGATGGTCACGACCCCGATCAGGAACGTGACCCCGATGAAGGCGCCGATCAGCGAGAAGAAGCTCTTCAGCTTCTGCGCCCGGATCATGCCGAGGGCGATGCGGACCGCTTCCAGGATGCTCATTGGCCTAGGCGGCCTGCGCCCGGTCCGAGGAGATCACGCCGTCGTGCAGCGTCACCACGCGCCTGGCGTGGGCGGCGATGTCGTGCTCGTGCGTCACCATCACGATGGTCTGGCTGCGCCGTTCGTTGAGGTCGGCGAACACCTTCATGATGTCCTCGCTGGTGGTCGAGTCGAGGTTGCCCGTCGGCTCGTCGGCGAGAAGGATGCTGGGGTCGGTCACCAGCGCGCGCGCGATCGCGACGCGCTGGCGCTGGCCGCCGGAGAGCTCGGCCGGCTTGTGGAGCACGCGGTCGGCGAGGCCGACGGCGTCCAGCGCCGCGCTGGCCCGGTCCCTGCGGTCCTTGGCCTTCAGCCCGCCGTAGATGAGCGGCAGCTCGACGTTGTGCAGGGCCGTGGCGCGAGGCAGCAGGTTGAAGGTCTGGAACACGAACCCGATCTCCTTGTTGCGGATCCGCGCCAGCTCGTCATCGCTCATCTGCGACACCTCGACGCCGTTCAGCCAGTACTGGCCCGCGCTGGGAGTGTCGAGGCAGCCGACCAGGTTCATCAGCGTGGACTTGCCCGAGCCCGAGGGGCCCATGATCGCGACGTACTCGCCCCGGCGAATCTCGAGGTCCACACCCCGCAGAGCGTGCACCGTCTCCGTGCCCATCTCGTAGTTGCGGGCCAGGGCGGTGGTGCGTATCAGGATGTGGTTCCCGCTCATGTCGCGGCCCGCCGCGCGGCCGTCGAATCGGGCCCCGTGCTCCGCGACCGCCGGACCTTGGCGCCGTTCCTGAGGTCGCGGATCGCTTGGTAGGTGCCGGAGACGATGGTTTCGTTCTCCCGCACGCCGTCCAGCACCTCGAAGTACTCGTCGCCCGCGATGCCGACCCTGACCGGCCGGAACCGCGCGATGTTCGTCACCGTGTCCACCACGAACACGCCCTCGATCTCCCTGCGGCGCCGCGCCGCGGTGTCGCGCGGGGCGGCCGCGGGCTGCTGCGCCCGCAGGGCCGCGCGGCTGGTGTCGCGGCGGGAGGCGGAATCCAAGGCCTCGGGCTCGCGCACCGTCAGGGCGATGATGGGTACCGTGAGCGCCCGGGCGCGCGTGTCGGTGACTACCCGCGCCGTGGCCGAGAGGTCGGGCCGCACGTCCGCCGGCGGGTGGTCGAGCGTGATGACCACCTCGAAGTCGATCGCCTGGGCCTGCCCCCCTTGGCCGGCCGCTGCCGCCGCGCCCCGCAACGCGGAGTTGGCGATCTCGGTCACCCTGCCGGCGAAGGTGGTGTCGGGGAACGCGTCGATCGAGACTTCGGCGGAATCGCCGAGGCCGATGCGGACGACGTCCGTCTCGTCCACCTGGACCTTGACCTCGATGACCGAGAGGTCGGAGATCGTCATCAGGAGCCCGACGTCCCGGGAGAAGGTGCCCGGCACGGCCACCTCGCCCTCCTCGACCGCCAGCCGCGTGACCTTGCCGGACATCGTGGCCGCGATGGTCGTCTTGCGGAGCTGCTCCTGGGCCTCGCGCAATCCCGCTGAGGCTTGGTCCACCTGGTGCTGCGCCGCCTGGAGGTTGGCCGCCGCGATCTCCTGCTGCGTCTGCGCCTGCTCCAAGGCCTCCTGCGAGACCAACTGCGCGTTCTGGGCACGGATGTCGCGGGCGCGGACGAAAGCCCGATCCGCCTGGTCCCTGCTGGCCCGCGCCTGGGCGGCGTTGGCCTGCGCCGAAGCGAGCATCGCCTCGCTCCGCTCGACGTTGGCCTGGTACTGCGCCGGGTCGATGCGCAACAGGACCTGGCCGCGCTGCACCATGTCGCCCTCGCGCACCGGCAGCGACACGATGCGGCCCGTGATGTCGGCCGAGACGTCCACCTTGCTCTTGGGCTGCACTTGCCCGCTGGCGGTCACGATGGAGACGAGGTCGCGACGCTGCACCTTCTCGAGGCGAACCTCGACGCTGGGCTGGCGGCGCTTCGCCACGCTGAGCGCGACGAAGCCGCCCACCACCACAAAGCCCGCACAGATGAGTAGAACCTTCCGCTTCTTGGTCATGACGGCGTGTCCTCGTTCCCTAGCGCAAAGGCCGGCCCACCGCGTTCTCGAGAGCGGCGAAGGCCCAGTGGTAGTTGTAGACGGCGGACACGTAGTCGGCGTCCGCCCGCTCCGCCGCGACGCGGGCGTCCAGCAGCTCGATGAAGGTCCCCGACCCGACACGGTAGCGCTCGGTGGCCAGGCTGAGCGCCTCGGCGGACGCGGTCTTGTTGTCCTGCTGCATGCCGATGGTCCGGTAGGCCGCCAGGAGAGCGAGGTGGGCGGCGGTGACCTCGGCGCGCACCGTCAGCTCCTGGTTGCGGATGGCGAGCCGCGCGTCCTCCCGGGAGGCGCGGGCGCGCGCGGTGGTGACCGTGCGCTGGAACTGGTCGTAGATCGGCAGCCGGACACCGATGCTCAGGGTCCACGGCTGGATGCTCGTGAGCGTCGTGTCCGCCCAGAGGACGTTGCCGGTCGCAGTATCGATCCCGGCCATGTTCGCCGTGTTGTAGCGGTAGCGACCGTAGTTGACGCTCGCCGACAGGCTCGGCGCGTACTGCGAGTAGGCGGAGCGCACGCCCCAGGCCGCCGCGCCCTCGCGAGCCCTGAGCGCCAGCAGCACCGGGTTCTCACGCAGCGCCAGGGTCACCAGCGAGTCCTGGTTGAAGGAGGGCTCCCTCACCGGGAAGGAATCCGTGAGCGCCACAGCCACGGGCTGAGGCGCGGGCACGCCGAGGCGCTCGAACAGCACGAGAACCTGGTTCTCGACCGTCTGATTGGCCCGCAGGAGCCCGACGTCCGCCTGCCCCCTCTCCACCTCGGCGCGGCGCACGTCGATCAGCGTGCCCTGTCCCACGGAGTTGCGCGCGCGAGCCAGGTTGAGCGTCTCGTTGGCCCGATCGAGAACACGCCGCGCGAGCGTGACCTGGGCCTGGGCTAGGAGCACGTTCACGTACTGCTGGCGAACCACGGTCTCGAGGACCGTCAGCGACCCCGCGATGTCCGCGTCCGTGGCGCGCAGCTCGGCGCGCGCCAGTCCGCGGTCCGCGATGCTCTGGCCCGAGATCTGGTAGTCGAAGGAGAGCCCCCAACCCAGCGCGCTGTTGCCGGGAGTGGAGACGTTCCGCTGCAGGAAGGTGTAGTACTGCTCGGACCCCTGCTGCCGTTGGTGCGAGCCGCTGACCGAGAACGTCGGAGTGACCAGACGAAGCGCACTGCTGGTCGCCTCGTTGCCCGCCGACCACCGGTTGTTCAGCGTGGAGCGGTAGCTGGGGTTGTTCTCCCGCGCGATCCTGAGAGCATCGCTGAGCGACAGCTGTCGCACCGCGGGTTCCTGCGCGTAGCTCACGGCCGCCACGAGTGTCAGCACCAGCAACCAGCCCAGTATCAGTCGTGCCTTCATCGGGACGCTCTTCCTCTCAGATGGTATTACGTGGCCATTACGTGTTGTCCGGCCGGTCGGTTTCAAACCCTTTACCAGGCACGACTTCTGAAGGGGTGCCGGCGAACCTGACCGCGGTCATCCTCATGGGATAACATACGTTATCGCTTCGGTTTTCGCTGCATGGGCGTGGCCGGGCCGCCACTGCATGAGATGCGGGCAGGGGCCCGGCGGTTTCAGCGGACCGGCAGCGAGGTTCGCGTTGCGGTGAGCTCGCGGGCGGGGACGGCTACCCTGAGCAGGTCGCCGGAGGACGTGAACCAGAACTCGCGCTCCTCGCCGCCCTCGACGCGGAGGGCGAACCGGTCCGCGGGGACGACGTGGCCGGACACCGTCACCGTGTCGGGGCCCACGCGGCGGACAACGGCGTCGACTATGGCAGGAGCGCAGGGGACGAGCAGCCGGAGCGTGCGCGGCTCCCCTGCGGCGGCGCGGGGGACGAAGTACATCTGGTGGAAGACGTCGTCGTCGAGCACGGCGATCCCGGGGTCCGCCGGGAACTCGCGCAGCTCTTCGCGCAGCTGGCTGGCCAGCCGCGCGGCGACGCGTCCCCTGGTGAACTGCGCGCTGCAGCGCTCGACGACGCGTCCGCCCACGCTCACGTCGGCCTGGTAGCTGAGTGGTCGGAGGTCGCCCGTGAGCTCGAGGGCTGGCCGGAGCTCGCGGTCGCGGTAGTGCACGGTCGAAACGGCCAGGATGCCGCTGGCGCCTCCGCGACCGGTGGTCCGGCGGATGGCGAACTCCTCGCGGCCGACCTCGTTGCCCGCGCGCACGATGAGGAAGGTGCCGCGATCGAGGAACTCCTGGGCGCGGGCGTGGTCGGGGGCGGCCGCCGCGAGCGCGAGGACGGCGGCGGCGAAGGCCGTCGCTCTCACCGGCTCAGCTCCGGTCCGGCGACGGTGTGGCGCCGAGGACTCGAGTGCGGATACGCTCCCTTATGAACTCGAAGATGCGCTGGCCTTTGTCGGCGGAGGCCCGCGAGGGCTCGCCCACGCACCCTGGCGATACCGCGGGCAGGCACATGGTGGACCCGCGCCGGTAGCGCCGGACGTCGGAATCAGGCAAGATGAAGTCGCGGGCCTCGTCCATGCGCACCAGGTGTGGGGCGAGGTACAGGAGGAGCGAGGTGTCCACCTCCCCGCCGTGGATCGGTCCCTCGGAGTGCTCGACGAGGGAGGTGAGGTCGATGGCGAACACGTCGATGACCCGTACGCGGGCGCGCTCCGTCACGACCGTGCCCAGAGCCTCCTGGTGCGGCGCATGGCCGTGCGCGGTCAGGATCAGGAACTCCTCCACGCCCTGGCGCTCCCACTCGAGGAGGAGGTCGTTGACCCAGCGGCGGAGTGTCTTGCGTCGCACGCTGGCGTTGCCGGCGAACGGCTGGGCCGTCGCCACGTTGACGCCGAACTCCACTGTCGGGGCGACCAGGATGCCGAACTCAGCCGAGAGGTCGTCCGCCAGCCGCTCCACGATCATGGTGTCGCAGCCGAGCGGCAGGTGCGGGCCGTGCTGCTCGCAGGTCCCGACCGGCACGATCAGCCGCGGGTTGGCGTCGAGGGCGCGGCGGATCGCGCCAGGGGTGAGGAGCTTGATGCGCAGAGGCCGGGCGGCAGCCGTCATGGGGAGTAGCCCCGCGTGAAGCGGTGGCCCCTGGTCTGGCTCGCCGCGCTTGGCGCGGCGGTGGTGCTCGCCGCCGAGTGGATGCGGGCGCCCGGCTGGGTGCTGGCGGGCGGAGTTCCGCTGCTCGCGGTGAGCGCCGCGCTCGCCGTGGCTCGCACCGCGTGCACGCGGGCGTTGCGGGGGGTGCTGTCGGCCGGAGCGGTCGCGGTGGCGCTGTTGGGCGTGGCGCTGGTGCGGACGACGTGGCACCTGAGCCGGATCGAGTCGGACTGGGGAGCGGTGCGGGCCGAGATGACGGCGCGCGCGGCGCGGCGACTCGAGGCGGAGATGGGCAGGGCGGTGGAGCTGGCCCGCTCGCTGGCGGATGGGGCCGCCGCCGCCCGGGGGCTCGCTCCCGAGGCGGCCTTCGACCAGCTGGCCAGGCTGGGCAGGGGCGGAGGGCCCGCGCACGGCGTGGTGCTGATCGATGCCTCGGGGCGGCCTGCGGCCTGGGCCGGCACGCAGCGCGTCGCCGTAGGCCCGGAGGGGCCGGCGCTCTCGGTGGTCACCACTCCATTCTACCTGTGGGTCGTGGCGCGCCGCCAGGTGAGCGGCGCCACGGGCGTGGGGACCGTGCTGGCGGCGCGGTCGCTCGGCGTCCCGCTCACGGGCGAGGCGCTCGCGGAGCGGATCGTCGCGAGGACCGGAGTGAGCCTTCGGTTCCTTGCGCCGGGGGCGTTGCCGCCGGACTCGGCCGTGGTCGACTTCGTGGGTCCGGACGGTGACACGCTGATCTCGGTGCAGCCGATGGCACCGGAAGCCGGGACGGTCCGGCTCGACGTGCTGGGTCATGGTCAGGGAGCGGCCGCCGCGATCGCGGCGTTGGTGCTGGTCGCTTCGGTGGTGGGATCGGTGCGTCTGGGGCTGGGTCTCCCGTTCGCGGCGCTGAATGCCGTCGTGGCGGCGGTCTTCGTCGCGCGCGCGCCCCTGGGGGCCGCCTTCGGAGCCGGGAGCGTCGTCGCGCCGGACTCCTACTCGCGGGAGCTGCTGGGGCCGTTCTCCGGGTCCGCCGGCGCGCTCGCCATCACCGGGCTGGTCATCGCGCACCTGGCGCTCGGGCTGTGGCGGCGCGGCCTGCGGCCGGGCTGGTGGTCGTACGTCGTCGCGGCCCTTCTCGTCGCCGTCGCGCCCTACCTGCTCCAGGATCTGGTGCGCGGGATCGACCCGCCGGCCGGCGGGGTCTCGACCGCGCTGTGGATGACGTGGCAGGTCGCTCTGGCGCTGATGGCCTCGGCGATAGTGCTGCTGGGTGCGGCCGTGGTGCGCGGGGCGCCGCTTCCGGAGCACGGCGGAGCGTGGCCGTGGGTCGCCGTGGCGATGGCGGCGGCTTTGGCGGCCGCGGGCCTGTGGCTGTGGCAGCCGGTGACTGCGTGGCCGCCGTGGTATCCCTACCTGTGGCTGCCGGCGCTGCTGATCGCGGTCAAGCCCATGCCGCTGCGCGCGACTCTCGCGACGGTCGCCGTGGTGTCCGGCACCGCCGCCGCGCTGTTGACGTGGGGCGAGGCGAACGACGCCCGCGTCGCGGCCGCCACGCGCGATGCGGAGGCGCTGGGGGAGTCGGTCGACGTGTCCGCGGTCGCGGCGGTGCAGCGGGCGGTTCGGGAGTTCGCCGCGGCCCAGCTGCCGGCCACGGCGGGCGACCTGTACGTGCTGTACCGGCGCAGCGCGCTGGACGGCCAGGGGTACCCCGTGGCCATGGCGCTGTGGACCGGCGAGGGTGAGCGTCTGGCCTCGCTCGATCTGGCGGAACTGGACCTGCCGGCGGGCATCGTGCAGGGTCTGGTGCGGCAGGCTGCCACGGAGAGACAGCCCGTGGGCGCGTCGTATGTCCGGGTGCCGGGCGTGCACCTGGCGGCGGCGGTGCCGCTGGCCGACGGACGCGTGCTGAGTCTGGCGATGGGGCCGCGCTCGCGCCTGGTGACGACCGCGCGGGTGGCCCGGTTCCTCGGGGCCGGCGCCGACATGGATCCGCCCTACAGGCTTGCGCTCTCGCCTCCGCTGTCCGGTCCCGGCGAGCCGACCGCGAGGGTCCGGTGGCGGCGGGACGGCTGGACGCTGCGGGGAGAGCGGCGGGTGGAGCTGCCCGGCGGCGCGCGCCGGCTCCACGCGGAGGTGGACCTGCGCGGCGCCTCGGCGCTGCTGCAGCGGGGACTCCTGGTCCTGGTGTTCGACGTCGCCGTGCTGGGATTGCTGTGGCTCGGCATCGAGATGGTAGGGGGCCGTCTCGCACCCGCCTGCCGGCGGCGCTGGCCGCAGCTGCGCCGGTCGATTCGGGCGCGGCTGACGGCCTTCCTGGCGCTGTTCTTCGTGGTGCCCACCGTGGGGATAGCGGCGTGGGGATACGAGCGGTTCGCCGACGAGTTCCAGCGCTCGCGCGAGCTGCTGCTGCGCCAGACTCTGCGCGACGCCAGCGGCGTGCTGCTCTCCGACCCGAGGGATCCGGCCTCCGCCGTGCTCGGAGTGGCGCTGCGCGTCGACGCCGATCTCGCGTTGAGCGAGGGCGGGCGCCTCGTGGCGGCGTCCGCTCCCGTGCTCACCGACCTCGGCTTGGTCGACGTTCTGATGCCTCCGGCCGCGTTCCGCAGCCTCGTCTTCGGCAACGCCCTGGACGTCACGCTGCGCCAGGAGGCATCTCCGGGCGACGTGCTGGCCGGCTACCGGCTGGTCCGACCGGGGTCGGCTTCGGAGGCGGCGGCACTGGGCACGGTGGAGCTGTTGAGCGACAACTCGCTGCGTCGTCGCGAGCAGGACCTCGGCATCGGGACCCTGGTGGCGGCGGTGCTCGGGATCATGGCGGCGGTGGTTCTCTCAGGGATCGCGGCTCGCGGGCTGGCCCGCCCCATCCAGCAGCTGCGGCGCGCGGCTCTGGCGGTGGGCACCGGCGAGATGGCCGCGGCGCCGGCCGACCGACTGCCGGGAGAGCTGGAGCCGGTGTACGCCGCGCTGAAGCAGGCCGCCGCGGACGTAGAGCGGAACCAGCGCGCCGAGCGGGTGCTCGCATGGGGGGAGATGGCGCGGCAGGTCGCGCACGAGATCAAGAACCCGCTCACGCCGATCCGACTGGGCATTCAGCACTTGCTGCGGGTGCATCGCGAGCGGCCGGCCGAGCTCGGCGCGACGCTGGCGACGTCGGGCCAGAGGCTGCTGGCGGAGATCGACCGGCTCGACGCGATCGCGCGGACGTTCAGCCGGTTCGCGTTGCCCGCGTCCGACGGCCCGCCCCTCGAGCCGGTGGATCTCGCGGCCACGGTCGAGGAGGTCGTGAAGCTGTACCGTCTGGGGGGCGGTCCTCTGGAGTGGAACCTCGACGTCCAGGGCGTCCCGCTCGCGCTGGCCCGGCGCGGCGAGGTGGTCGAGGTGCTCGTCAACCTCTTCGAGAACTCGAGGGACGCCGGGGCGCATCGCGTCAGCGTCACCCTCCGGCCGGCCGAGATCGTCGTCGAGGACGACGGGCGCGGCATCCCGGCCGACATCCTCCCCCGGGTGTTCGAGCCGCGGTTCAGCACCACCACGAGCGGCAGCGGTCTCGGTCTGGCCATCGTCAAGGGACTGGTCGAGGGCTGGAACGGTCGGATAGACATCGGCAGCACGGAGGGCCGCGGCACCGTCGTCACGATCCGGTTGCGGTCGCCGTCTGTCGAGGGCGACGGGCGTCGGAATCCGCCTGAGAGCGACGCCGGCGGAGCCGGAGGTGGCGGATGAGCGCCGCGCTGTTGGGCTGGCTCGCGTTCGGGGCGCTGGTCGTGGGGATGCTGGCCTTGGATCTGGGACTCGGGCAGCGGACTGATCGCGCCATGCCGGTGCGCGTCGCGCTTCGCTGGAGCCTGCTCTGGGTGCTGGTCGCCGTCCTCTTCGGAGTTGGGGTCAACGCGCGGCTGGGCGGGCAGAAGGCCCTGGAGTACTTCACCGGCTACGTGGTCGAGCTGTCGCTCAGCGCCGACAACGTCTTCGTGTTCCTGATGCTGTTCACGTACTTCCGCGTGTCGCCCCAGTACCGGCACAAGGTCCTCCTGTGGGGGATCCTCGGAGCGCTGGTCATGCGCGGCGTCTTCATCACCGTCGGCGTGACTCTGATCCAGCGGTTCCACATGGTCTTCTACCTCTTCGGCGCGCTCCTCATCGCGTCCGGGGTCAAGATGGCCATGGACCGGGACATCGAGGTCCATCCCGAGCGCAACCCGGTCCTGCGCGTTGCCCGTCGCCTCCTGCCGGTGACCAGGGACTTCGTCGCAGGCCGGTTCTTCACTCTGGAGGCGGGCCGGCGCTTCGCCACGCCGCTGTTCATCGTGCTGCTGGTGGTCGAGACGACGGATCTGGTCTTCGCGGTGGATTCGATCCCCGCGGTGCTGGCCATCACGCAGGACCCGTTCATCGTCTACACGTCGAACATCTTCGCGATCCTAGGCCTGCGCGCGATGTTCTTCGCTCTGTCCGGCGTGATGAGCCTGTTCCACTACCTCGGCGCCGGACTGGCGGCCATACTGATTCTGATCGGCGCCAAGATGCTGCTGATCGACGTCGTCGAGGTGCCGACGGCGCTGTCGCTGCTGGTGGTCGCCCTCATCCTGGCGGTATCGATCGCGGCGTCGATCATGTGGCCGCCCGCTGTGAAGAGCGGAGGCGCGGCGGAGTCCGGGGGCGAGGAACAGCGGGGCTAGGGAGCGGCGCCGATCGACTTGGCCAGCGCCGCCTCCCAGCCGGGGCCGTGGTTGAGCCGCGCGCGCGTCGCCGCGCGCAGCCGCTGCAGCGCCGGGAGCTTGCGGAGGGCGAGGCGATACGGGTTCGACGGCGTCAGCTCCGCTTCCTTCTCGGACAGCGAGAGCGGCCGACGGCGGAAGTGGACTGCCTGCAGGTCGCGGTTGACCTCCTCGATGTCTCCCTCGAAGACGTACGTGGCCGCGCTCGGTCCGGCGAGCACCTCCAGGATCACGAGCCTGCGAGCCGGGACCAGCAGGAACGAAGCCACGTGATCCGGCAGCTCCCTGGCCGCGGGGGCGAGTTGCTCGTCCAGGTCCAGCAGCTCGACGAAGCCGAAGCGCACCGCCTCGAGTGGATCGGCTGTGCCGAGCAGGGCCGGCAGGCCCGCTTCCCGCTCCGGAGCCGCGAAGGCGCGGGCCAACTCGTCGATACGGCGGAGCGCCGACCTGGCGACGCCCAGGCCGTCGGCGAAGACGGCTTCGCCCGACAGGTCGGCCAGCCGTCGCGCCTGGGCGTCGCGGGCGGTGCGGATCGCGGAGTGGAACGCGTCGGTGTCTCGGGCCAGCCGGCCCAGGACCACTTCTCCGTCCGCCGTCTGCAGCGCGACCGCATGGCGGTCCGCATCCAGGCGCAGCCCGGCGACCGCGCCGTAGGGGACCTGGAAGGGATCGCCTTCCCTCGGGACAGCGGTGAGGTGCGTGGCGTACGCCAGCAGCCGCGCCTCGCGGACGGGCGGGGGGTCGAGGACGGCGCCGCCGAAGGGGAGCGGGTCGTCAACGCCGTGAGCGAGGAATCCGCTGACGCGGGCGCGGTCGCGGGCCTCGCGCACTGCGGCCGCGAACGTATCGAAACGCCGCCCCAGCTTGGAGACAACGAGGCGGCCCGAGGGCCAGCGGTCGAGCGTGAGCGCGTGTTCGGCTGCGAGAAGCCCGTCGGCGTCGAGCCAGTCGAGGGCGACCGGACCGACGGTCAGCGCCTCGTCGCCGGCTTCCGCATCCCCTTCGCCCGACGCCTCGATCCGGCCGGCCGCGTCGTACAGCGCGAACGACGCCCTCGCCCTGCGAGTCTCGTCCGTCGCCATCAGGCGCCGTACGGCTTGCCGCACTCCGGGCAGAACTTCGGAGCGCCGTCCGCTTCGGCGCCGCAGCTCTGGCACTTCTTCTTCGTCGCGATCGCGGCGCCGCACTCGGGGCAGAACTTGCCGCCCTGCGTCTTGGCGCCGCACTTCGGGCAGAGCGCGCCGGTCACGGTCGCCACGTCCCGCTCGGCGAGCCAGTCGACGCCCCTGGCCTTCTCGGCGACCTGCTCCTTGGCGGCCTGCGCTTGCGCGGCGGCCATCTCCTCGTCCAAGTCAGGCGCGCAGTCCTCGCACAGCTGCGCCTTCTTGTTCCAGCACACGGGTTCGCACACCCAGTTGCCGCAGCGCGTGCACTGCTTGAAGAGCGGGCGGATCTCCTCCACGGCGCTCTTGAGGGCGGCGTCGTGGATCGGCCCTCCCACGGCCGACTCGAGCTGCTGCGCCGAGGTCGCCGCGCGGCCGAAGATGCCGCCGAGCAGCCCGGCGGCGGCGGACGCCGCAGAGGCCGCCATGCCGAGCTTGTTGGCCTTGAACGTCGACATGTACCCGTTGCCGCACTTCTCGCAGAAGAACTTGAACTGGAAGCCGCGGCTCGAGGACAGGTCCTGGTAGTTGCTGGTGAACGGGATGTTGGACATGGCCGTAAGGGGTGAGAGGTTTCGGGCGACGGGTGATGGGGACGGGAACGAGGCGTAAGATTACCTTCGGGGCGGGGGAGTCAAGCGCGAACTGCCTGGCCCGTCGCAGCGGGCCCGGGCCTCTCGCGAAGCCCGCGCGGCGCCGGTGCGGGGCCGGTGTCCGCGGCGGCGCGCGCAGTGGAGGAGTGAGCCTGTGAACACCGCGATTCTGGCGCTGCTGGTGGCGGCCGTGGCGCTGCTGCTGATCCTGCTGCTGCGCAGGCCGCCCGCCGGGCCCGAGAGCCAGCTGCTCCAGCAGCAGCTCGTGGAGGTGCGCGGCCGGCTCGATACCCTCGCCGCCGCCCAACAGGATGTGCCCCGCGCGCTCGCGGACGGGAGTGCGGCGCGGGCCCGGACCGACGCGGAGCAGCTCCGGACGCTGGCCGACCTGCGGGACCGACTGGCGCAGCTCATCGAGGCGACGCGCCGCGTGGAGTCGGTGGGCACCACGGTGACCGAGGTGCAGGCCCTGCTCAAGGTCCCGAAGCTGCGGGGCACGCTCGGGGAGATCTGGCTCGAAGAGCTGCTGCGGCAGGTGCTGCCGGGTTCGCTGTTCGAGATGCAGCACGCGTACCGCTCGGGAGAGCGGGTCGACGCCGTGGTCCGCGTGGGCGAGCGGCTGGTTCCGGTGGATGCGAAGTTCCCGCTCGAGGCGTGCCAGCGCATGCTGGCGGCCGAGGGGGATGCGGCGGACCGGGAACGGCGCGAGTTCCGCCGGTCTCTCAAGGCGCGCATCGACGAGATCGCGAGCCGGTACATCCGGCCCGAGGAGGGAACGTACGAGTTCGCATTGATGTACGTGCCGGCGGAGAGCGTGTACTACGAGGCGGTGGTCCGCGGCGAGGAGATCGAGAGCGGCGAGAGCGTGGTGGGCTACGCTCTGAGCCGGAAGGTGATTCCCGTGTCGCCCAACACGTTCTACGCCTACCTCGCGGTGGTCCTGCAGGGTCTGCGCGGGCTCGAGGTCGAGGCGCGGGCCAGGGAGATCCTGGACGCGCTGGGCGGGTTGTCGCAGGAGTTCGCGAGGTTCCAACGGGCCTTCGAGCTGGTGGGGAAGCACCTCCGGAACGCGGACGGGCAGTACGAAGAAGCCGAGCGGCTGAGCGGGAGGATCGCGGACCGGTTCGAGCGGATCGCGGAGACGGAAGGGGAGGGCGCGCCGGCCCTGGAGTCGTGAGCGCCGGGCGGCCGGCGGCTACCTGCGCGACCTCAGCCTCTTGAGCAGCTGCACCTGGCCGGCGTGGTAGAGGTCGTGCGCCGCGACGCCGTGGATCATCTCACGGTAGGTCCAGACGGAGCCGCGGGGCCGGCGGTCGAGGCGCACGGCGGACATCGCGGCCACCGCCTCTCGCAGCAGGGTATGCTGCTCGACGAGCAACGCGACGTCGGCGTCCCAGGCGGCCTCGCTCGGCGCGCGCGGCGGCTTGGGCCAGTTGCTGCCGGTCCGGGGGAAGCTACCCCGTGCCTCGCCCGTCAGGCGGCGCCGCGTCGCGTACTTCCAGTAGGCGGTGTGCAGAGCCACCTCCCAGATGCAGTGGCGGCGCGGCGCCGGCCTCCACAGGACCTCGTCGGCGAGCAGGCCGCGCAGGGAGCCTCGCAGCGTGGTGCCGTGCCACGCCTTCTGGTCGAAAGCCTGGTCGAGGATCTCGATGAGGAGCGTGATCCGTGCGTCGGAGCGTGCCATGGGGACCGACCTCCTCCCCCAACTTGCGGCGCCGGCGGTCCGGCGGCAACTCTAGCGGGAGGCGATGATGCCACGCGCCAGCCACCGACTCTCCAAGTCCCGCGTGACCTACGGGCTGCAGTGCCACCGGCAGTTGTGGTGGCGAGTGCACGAGCCGGACGCTCCGGAGCTGGTGCCGGGGCCGGCCCTGCGCGCGCGCTTCGAGGTAGGCACCGCGGTGGGGGCGATCGCGCGGGGGTACGTGCCGGGCGGCGTGCTGATCGAGGGGCCGCCGTGGCGCGCGGAGCAGCGGGTGGAGGCGACCAGGCGGGCGCTGGACGGGGGAGCGCCGGCGGTATACGAGGCCACCTTCATCGCGGACGACGTGTACGCCGCGATCGACATCCTGGAGCGTACGGACGCGGGCTTCACGCTGGTCGAGGTGAAGTCCGCCACCTCCGTTAAGGACAACTACGTCGCCGACGCGGCGATCCAGGCTCACGTCGCGCGGCGGGCGGGGGTTCCGGTCGCGCGCATCGAAGTCATGCACCTCAATAGGGAGTGCACGTATCCGGACCTGTCGAACCTGTTCGTGCGCGCGGACGTCACCGGGCGGGCCGAGAAGCTCCTGGCGGGCATTCCCGCGGAGATCGAGAGCCAACTGGCGGCGATCGCCGGTCCGCTGCCGGAAGTGGACGTGGGCCCTCACTGCGGCAAGCCGTACGACTGCCCGTTCATCCCCCGGTGCCGGCCGCCTGAGGAGGCAATCCCGCGGGGCGTGGAACCCGAGGTGCGGGCGGGACTCGCGGCGGCGCTCGAGCCGTTCGCGCCTCCGCTCGCGTTCCTGGATTTCGAGACCGTGCAGCCGGCCGTCCCGGTGTGGCCCGGGTGCCATCCGTTCGAGCTGGTCCCGGCGCAGTTCAGCTGCCATGTCCAGACTCCCGGCGGGGCGCTCGCGCAGCACGAGTGGCTGGCCGACGGCCCCGGCGACCCGCGCCGCGATCTGGCTGCGGCGCTGGTGCGCTCCTGCGAAGGCGCGCGCGCCGTCGTCGCGTACTGGGCGACGTTCGAGCGCGGGTGCCTGCGCCACTTGGCGGCCGCGGTGCCGGATCTCGCTTCCCGGTTGCGGGCGATCGAGGCGAGGCTCGTGGACCTGCATCCGGTGGTGAAGCGGCACGTGCTCCATTCCGGCTTCCGGGGCAGCTACAGTCTCAAGAGCGTCCTGCCGGTTCTCGTCGAGGACCTGAGCTACGAGCGGCTCGAGATCCGCGAGGGCGAGATGGCGTCCAACGAGATCGGCAGGCTGCTGTTCAGCGGCGCGGCCATGGAAGCGGAGGAGCGGAGCCGGCTCAGGGGCTCGCTGCTCGCGTACTGCGGAGTGGACACGCTGGCGATGGTGCGGCTGCTGGAGCGCTTGCGCGCGCTCGCAGCCGGCGCGGGCGCTTGACCGGCGAGCGCCGGGCCGGCACGGCGGAGAGAGGCATGGCGAGGATCGAGCTGGTGCTCGGCGACATCAGCCGGGAGGAGACGGACGCCATTGTGAACGCGGCGAACGGCACGCTCCTCGGTGGAGGAGGCGTGGACGGTGCCATCCAC
>Ga0316628_100001054_pt1 | contig 18898 bp, 17 predicted proteins | sample OWC_Aug_M2_C1_D5_FD_207648 | JGI IMG/M metagenome (GOLD analysis project Ga0316628, IMG submission 207648) | Wetland soil microbial communities from Old Woman Creek delta, Ohio, United States - OWC_Aug_M2_C1_D5_C | ecosystem: Environmental > Terrestrial > Soil > Wetlands | place: USA: Ohio... | reverse complement strand
CAACACCAGTGCCAAGACTAAGAAGGTATTCACTGACCTTTTCATAGCATGTCCTTCCACAGCACCTGCTTTATCGATGAGGGATTCACAGCACGGGCTCGACGGTGCCGTCGTCATTCACCTTGCACACAATGACGCGGTGTGAATCCGTGTTGCGGACCTTCACATATTGCCCGGCCCGCCCCTCCTGCATCGCCAGGCCAACGGCGGTCACCAGGAACCCGGGCCGCTGAAGGCGAATCACGACGGTCTCATTGCGCCGGATGACCAGCGACGGCTGCGGGGCGTCGACCATGCCGTCGCGAATTTCCATCCGCGCCGGCAGATCGCGCAGGGCGACCAGCCCGTACGGAGATTTCCAGCCCGTCTCGGGCCGGTCGGCAACCGTCTCTTCGATCTTCACGTTCTCCTGGGTGAGCGTCGCACCTTCGGGAATCTCCTGGAGAGTGACCGCCTTATGGCCTCGGTAGCGCAGGCGAAGCGGCACGGCCCGCGACCCGACCTCTTTCCCACCCACAACCACGGAGACCTGGACCGTCACGAAGCCGTTGGCGCCATTCTCGGCAAATCGGGGCACGAGCTGCATGTTGTTGGGCTCATCCGGCAGGACCAGGTCCTTCGGCCTGGCCGCCGCTGTGCCGTCACAGGGTGATGAGCCGGGCGGGTTCTGCTGCAGGAACAGTCTCGCGAAGGAGACGAACTCGTCTCCGCTGATGACCTGCTGGCGACGGCGCACGGTGACGGCGTCCGCGCCGGTCAGCACGACGTTCTCTGCGGCGACGCCCTGAGAGGCGAGACGGCTCAGAATCGTGGCGCGGTCGAGTGTAATCTTCTGCCCCGGTACGGAGAATCGGCCGAGACGCACACTGCCCGCCGTGGCTGCCAGGCGCTCGGCCCCCGTGATCACGGTGACCTGCCCGAGACTCAACAGCGGGTTCTGCACCGTCACCTCGCGCGGCAGATGGATACGCACCATATTGTCCCTCGGACTGCCCTCGCCGCCCGAGGCTGCATTGCACGGCACGGCGAGAGACAAGATGCAAACAGTCGGGATGATCCATAGCCAACGGTGATTCATGTGCCGCTCCTAACGCGTGATGCTGTTGGTCTCGCGAAGCATATCGTCGCCAGCCTTGATGGCCCGCGAGTTGATCTCGTACGCTCGCTGTGCCGTGATCAAGTTCACCAGCTCGTTAACCATCTGGACGTTCGATTTTTCCAGGAAGCCAGACTGGATGGTCCCAAGCCCATCCTGTCCGGGGTTGCCGGGCACCGGGTCGCCGCTGGCTTCTGTCGAGGCCAGCAGGTTGTCGCCCTGATTGGTCAGGCCGGAGGGGTTCGTGAACCGTACCAGTTGAATCGTCCCGACGGTGGAACGCGAGCCCGAAGCGTCGGTGACATTCACGCCCCCGTCGGGCCCGATGTCCACCGACGCAGCATCCGTCGGAACGGTGATGCCAGGGTCCAGCGTGTATCCGGTCGTCGTGACGAGTTGTCCGTTCGCATTGGTTGTCAGGGCGCCGTCGCGCGTGTAGCGAATGTCGCCATTCGGCAGGAGGACCTGGAGGAATCCGTTTCCGCGGATGGCGATGTCGAGCTTGCGGCCGGTGTTCTCCAGCTCACCGACGCTGAAGACCTTGAGCGTGGAGCCGACGCGCACGCCGCTGCCAACCTCCAGTCCGGTCGGGGCATTGATGCCGGGGGCGACCTCCGTGCCCGACTCCTTGATCTTATCATAGAGCAGGTCCTGGAAATCGATCTGGCTGCGCTTGAAGCCGGTCGTGTTCACGTTGGCCAGATTGTTGGCGATGACGTCGACCAGCGTCTGCTGGGCCATCATGCCGGTTGCCGCCGTGGAGAATGCTCTGAGCATACGCGATCCCTTTCGAATGTACGATTTATGATTTAGGCTTGCGCCGATCCCGGGGACTTGAGCCATCCATGGCAAATCGCAAATCGTAAATCATAAATCGTAAATCTCCTTAGCCCATCGCTACGTTAATCATGCTGCTGGAGGTGTCCTTCTGTACACTCGCCAGCCTCATATTGGCCTCGTAGAGGCGCGACACCGTGATCATGTTGACCAGCTCATCGACGATCCTGACATTGGACGCCTCCTGGTAACCCTGCTTGACCACCGGGGTCAGCACCTCGACAGGCTGCACTTCCGGCGGGACACGGAAGCAGGTATTGCCAGCGGGGGTAAGCTGACTTTCGGAGCCGGGAAACTCGACCACGCGGAACTGGCCGATGGCTGTGCCGCGAGCGCTGATGCGGCCATCGCCGGCGACGTTGATGTCGGACGGATCGACGTCCGCCGGCACGGAGATCGGCCCGGCGACGCCGGCGACCACGCGACCGGACAGGTCCACGATCTGCCCGTTCGGGCTCGTCTGAAAGACACCATGGCGGGTATAGAGCGGCCCCTCCGGCGTCTCGATGACGAAGAACCCCTTGCCGTAAAGGGCAAAATCAAGCGTGCGGTCCGTCTGGATGAGGCCGCCCTGCGAAAAATCGAACGCCGTCGCCGACTCCTCCTGACTGCTCCCATCGCCCCCCATACCTGTCTGCTCATCGAGGGCCTTAGTGAACGCGTTGCAGCGGCGCTTGTAGCCCGCCGTGCCGGCATTGGCTAGGTTGTGCGCAACGATGTCGAACTCCGTGGTCAAGGCCTCGAGGCTTGTGCTCACCTGGGTTGCGATGTCCGTCATTCTACACTCCCTGCACGGCCGGCGCACCCGATGCGGCCGCTTGTGCCAGACGAATCAGCTCATCACGCTCCCGGCCCGTCAGGTCCGTCACGTCCACCGTGATCACTGTCTCCTCACTGACTACTTGCTTGTGCATCACTCTCCCGACGTGCCCGATGATATGCCCGCGATGTCCGGCATCGTCCGCTGCTTCGCCTGCCTCTGCCGGTCCGAGCGCGAACAGGACCAGGACCCTCTCATCGACCTGGACCGGCAAGGGGCTGCGGACCTGCAGGCCCGCGTCCGACACCTCCGTCACGACCCCGTGAACCGGCTCGAACCAGTCCATCGTCGTCATGTCCTCCGTCTCCAGGACCGCCGGTTGCACGAAGGGGAAACGAGCGACTGTTGCCGGCGCATGAACGACAAACCGGTCCGGGCGGGTCTGCTCACCCGCGCCCTTTACGCGGTACGCGAGCCTTTCGCGAAGGGCCGCTATTTCCGCGCGAAGCCTCTCGCTGTCCTGGGCTGTCCGGCTGCGGGCACACTCCTCCAGCAGCTTAGCCGCTCCCTGGTCGAAGGCATCGGGCGTGATGAAGATGTTGTGACTTCGCTGAAGGCCGCTCCTGGCGACAATCGCTGACAGCATCTGCCGGTCCCTGGCTCCCAGCCCTCTTCTCGCGGCGCCGTCCGAGAATAGATCTCTCGCCGGCGCTGGAGGCACATAGGGACGCCTGTGACTGACCCACCACAGCAGCACGACCAGGGCCAGCAACAGCAGCACAATGGCCAGGATGGCGGAGTAGTCCTGGTTGGAACGGGGGCGGACCTTCCCTGTGGCGGCCCATCGCTCGAGGGCCGTCAAGGCCAGCAAGGCCGCATCGGTACTGTCCCACATGGTGCTGCCGATGGTCATCGAATCCCCGTTAGCAATACTGCCATCGCGGAATACCCCGGCTACCGGATCAGGCTGGTCAGCTCACGAAGAATATCCGTAGCCACCCGGATGGTTCTGGCGTTCGCCTGAAAGCCGTTCTGCGCCTGGATCATGTTGACGAATTCGGTCGCCACGTCGGCATTGGATTTCTCCAGGGCCCCGCCGTGGATCGAGCCGGCGCCGCTGCGCATGGCCTGGGTGGCCACGGCGCTGCCGGAGTTCGCCGAAGGAGCATAGTACCCGCCACCCACCCCCTGCAGACCGGCGGGGTTATTGAACAGGCCCACCTGCAAGGCCGCGATGTCTTTCTTGATGCCGTTGGAGAAGGCGCCAATCAGCACGCCATCGCCATTGACGGACACGGCCGAGAGGTTACCGGCCTCATATCCGTCCTGCTCACGCGCCACCGCGGTGGAGTTGCCGGCAAACTGCGTCAGCCCGTCGAAGGAGCCCGTGGTTCCAAGGCTCAGTCCGATGGTCTGCGCATGCGATGTATCGTTGCCGAATGTAATGGTGAACTCGGCGGTCTCTGTGGCCGGAATGCCCGCGAAGGCGCCTGTTTGCGCGTTGAACGCCAGCCCGCTGATGCGACGGTTCTCGGGGCTGATATTGCCGATATTGCCGGTGACAGAGGTCAGAACCATATCCCACGTGTTGACCGCGTCGGTCCGCACGAGAGCCGCCGAGAGCACGTGCTTGCCGCCCTGAGAATCGTAGATCGCGATGTTGACATTCTTGACTTCGTCTCCGCCAACTGTGGTGACCTCGAAGTATGGCGGCGTGCTCAACGTGCCGGTGCCGGTGTAGGAGAGGGAAATATCGGACTTGCTGTACCCGGTCTGGTCATCCGTAATCCGGACCCGCCCGTTGATCAGGGAAGCTGTCGCCCCGTCGAGCACATTGGTATTCAGATGATCGATCAAGTCTCCCAGCGTTGTGGTCGAGTCCACGGTGAAGGACAGGCCGCTGCTGAATGCGGATCCATCCGCGTGATATCCTGCGATCGCGATCGTTCCCGTTTCCCCCGCCGCCAGTTGGCCATCCGCTTCGGACCCGCCGCTGAACTGGTTGAGCTGGTCGAGTTCGGTGGCCTCTGTGGCCTCCCGGCCCCCATCGTAGGTGTATCGCAGGCTGGAGGTCAACACCTGAGCAAGTGAAGCACCCGTCGCGTCGGCGCTAAGATTGCCACTGATAGAGATTTCGGAGGTGGCCTTGGCGGGGAGGGCGACGTCGTAGGGCACGCGAATGCTGCTGTCGCCGGCCACTTGGAAGCCATCCAGCTCTCCGGTCAGGCCGATGCGTTGGACACGAGAGCCGGTGGACGGATCGACGAGGTACCCTTCGGCATCGACTCCGAACGCGCCCGCGCGCGTATAGAGGTACTTCTCCCCGTCGCTGACCACGAAGTAGCCTGCGCCTTCGAGGGCCATATCCAGGGGGCTGCCTGTGTTTACAATACTGCCCTGCTCGGTGTTGGGGGTGATGCCGGCGACGCCGACGCCGCTGCCTATCTGCTTGGGGTTCGTTCCGCCGACGCTGTCCGTCGGCTGCGAGCCCTGCTCCAGGGTCTGGCTCAGCAGCTCCTCGAAGGTGATCCGGCTGGCCTTGAACGCTGTGGTGTTGATGTTCGCCAGGTTGTTGCCCGCGATATCCAACATCTGCTGATTCGCCTGCAACCCCGTGATTCCCGATGACAATGCGTAGGTCATGTTTGCTGTCTCCCACTACTGAAATCGCCGACTTGCCCGTTACTGCCGAATCGATAACACGTCCGCCAGATCCACTGTCCGATCGTCCACGACCAGGGTGATCTGACCGTCCTTTCCCATGAGCACTTCCTTCACCTTGCCCGTGCGCGTCTCCGCGGTGCCGTCGCCCGCCGTGGCTTTGAAGGACACCTCTTTGCCGATCAGGGAGCTGGCGTAGCTGCGCTGCACGGAGTCCAGCACGCTGCCGAACGAGGTATTCATATTCTCCAACTGCTGGAGCTGCGAGAACTGCGCCAACTGCGCCGTCATATCCTTATTGTCCAGCGGCTCCAGCGGATTCTGGTTCTGCAGTTGCGCCACCAGCAGCTTCATGTAATCCATCTGGATGTCACTCGCGGACTGCGCTGTGCCTGTCACATTCATACGCTGCGCCTCATACTTTCGTGCCCGAATTAAAACCGTCCTTCACTCATCCACTTTTCAGCCGACACCGTTTGCACCCTCCGTGCCGATTAAGCAAGCGGCGTGCCAGAAGCCGAGGCCGAGCACGAATTCAGATGGGCCGCGCCTGAAATCGTGGTTTGCGACTCTGATCGCACGCGTCCCGGCGCCGGCCCGCGCCATGGGCGATCCGCGCGGGCCGGAAAAATCTTCCGAGCGCGCGCGGAAAAATTTGCCGCGGCCCCCACAGGGGCTTGATCTTGTCCTGCGAGCCGCACGGCGAGTAGGAGTCCCATAAGAAACGGAGTCGAATTCCTACCCGCGTGCGAGCCATGCGCCACGCTCCGAGCCAGTCCCGCGCGCCCTTCCATTGTGTGTCAAAACAGCCGCGATTGGGGACGGACCGCCCGTCCAATAAAGATTAAAGTCGCTCGAAACGTCCGGCCGATGTGCGGGTATCCATACCGAAGCGACGGGTTGGACGGTGATGGCACATGGATGACAGGGTCGGGAGAATATGAGCATAGTGCGAAGGATCGTGATCATCGGCAACAAGTCCCCAGTGCGCGACATCACACAAGAGATCGCACACGAAGTGTTCGCGGCCGACGATCTCGCAGAGGCGGCAGAAATTGTCAACACCGTGACACCAGATATGATGATCTTCGATGACACCTTTGCGCCGGATCGCATCCGGGAGTTCCTCCGGACGACCGATAACGATCCGAGCCGCCGTCCAGTCAGCGTGGCCGCCGTTGGCGAGGACGCTCCGTTCTCCGACCCCGAGTATGAAAACGCGGGCGTATCGTATTGCCTGCGAGGCCCGGCGGAGCACGGGCGCCTTCACGAGATCGCCCTGCAGGTCGCGGCGCCCGCACAGGATGCCCGTCAGGATTCCGGAGACAGCGCCTGTTTTATGAACGACGTCGCCGCCGCCAGCGGAATCGTCGGCCGAAGCGAGGCGGTCCGCGGGACACTCGAACTGATCGAGCTCGTCGCACAAAGCCAGTGCAATCCCGTCCTCGTCACAGGCGAGACCGGCACAGGTAAGGAACTGGTCGCCAAGGCGGTTCATATGATCCGGCACGCAGACAGGCCGTTCGTCGCGGTTAATTGTGCTGCGCTGACGGCCACCCTGCTCGAAAGCGAGCTCTTCGGGCACATCAAGGGATCCTTCACCGGCGCCGACCGCGACAAGGTCGGGCTGCTCGAATACGCCGGGGAAGGCACGCTCTTCCTCGACGAGATCAGCGAGATGCCGCTCGACCTGCAGGCCAAGCTTCTGCGCGTGCTGCAGGAACGAACGTTCCGCAAGGTTGGCGGCGTCAAAGACCTTCCCTGCCAGGCCACGATCATCGCGTCGAGCAATCGGAACCTGCGAAAAGAAGTGGAGGAGAAGCGATTCCGGCAGGACCTTTATTACCGGCTGAACATCTGTCCCATCGAGATAGCGCCGCTGAGGTCTCCCGAACGAAGAGAGGACATCCGGCTTCTGGCGGACTACTTCCTGCGGACCTCGACGATCTGCAGCCACAGGCCGACGAGAGTCAGCGCGATCACGCCGCTGGCGCTCGAAGCCCTTCAGAGGCACGACTGGCCCGGCAACGTGCGCGAGCTGCGCAACGTGATCGAGCGGGCCATCCTGCTCGAGAGCACGGACAGAATCGGCCTTCGCAGTATTGTCATCGAGTCTTCGCAGGCCGGCGCGCCGGCCGGCAGCCGGACACGGGACTTCTCCCTGGAGAAAGCGGAACGTGAGCTCATCGCACGCGCCCTGCACGAGACCGGGTGGCAGAAGACCCAGGCCGCCTCGCTGCTCGGCATCACCCGCGCCACGCTCTACGCGAAAGTCAAGCAGTACAACATCCAAAGGCAAAAGGCTCAGCAGGACGACGCTGAACCGGCCCCCTGCCGGTCCCTGGAACCGGAACCCGTGGCCATCGGCTAATCACCCGCAGCCGGCAAGCATCCGCCCGTAGAGATCTCCGCCGCCCATCCCTTCCAGGCACCTTCCTGCTCTTGTCGATGGCTCCCGCATATCGCCTGCGCCTTTCAGGACACACCACATGCATGGCCGACCCTGTCAGAAAATCGGCCGCTCCGTATAGAATCCTGACGTGATCCACAACCCCGCCTTGCAGGTGTGATCGGCAAAATGAGAATCACGAGTGAGTTCGCGCACAGAGAAAGCGGATGGCGACGCGAGTCATGCCATCTCAGCCGGCGCCTCCGTGAACTTGGCACAGGTATTGCTGCTGTCAAGCAAGGTCTGCGGCCGCACTGTGGGAATACCGTGCCCCGGTGGCGGATCGCAGGACACGAATACCCATGAGGCAATGACGATCAGAAAAGAGAGGCCCAACCGGCAAAAGAAGACACAGGCGTCCCCGCCGCCCGCGGAGGGACTGCCTGCCGTGCCGCCCGGCGCCGATCAGCCTGACGATATTTTCGATCCCCTGCTCGATTTTGTGTCCAACCCCGAAGAGGCGAACACCGGGCAAGTTTCTTCCATCGTCCCGACCTCCGGGGGATCAGCGTTCTCGCGCAAGCCTCTGCTGAGCCTGCAAGGCATCCTGCTAATGGGGATCATCTGTCTTGCGGGCATCCTCATCCACACGCTGCTGGAGAAGATCAAGACACCTCCCGTGATGGCGCCGGCGACCGTGCCCGCCGGCAGTTCCACACCGCAGCCACGTCCCGCCGATGTCGCCGCACAGAACTCGCCGGCGGAGAAGGATGATCTGTCCGCCTATGGGAGAGCCGAGCCGATGGCGCCCCAATCCGAGCCGCTGTCGCTCCAGGCGGCCCAGAAGTGTTATCTCGGGGCAGACTATGACAGTGCGTTTACAGCATACGACAAACTCTATCGGCTTTTGCCCGCGACGGAACAGAACCAGCCGGTGAGGGATTTTCTGCTGCTGCGGATGGCGTTGTGCAGCAGGAACGTCGGGAACGTGCAGCAGGCCGACACGATGCTCCGAGCGGTGGCCTTGAGCCGCCTGCCCATTCTCCGGGCCATTGCACGGTACTATCAGAGCATCACCCTGCTGGATCGCCAGCGATACCTGGAGGCCGCGGCACGAGCCTATCAGACGATCGCGCTGATCGAAGTCGTGGATCGTGATCCGAAGTGGTCCGCCGCCGTCCAGAGACAATGCTGCTTTCTCGCCGCCGAAGCCCTGACCCGCAACCTGCTGTCCCTGCAGGGTGCTGGCGCCGACCCGGCGACCGATCTATGGGGCGGGTATCCGCAGATCGATCCGTTCGTCGATCTCGACGAGGCGCAATTGAAGGCCTTCCTCCATTCCGGGCGCGAGACGCTGGACCAGGCATTGCTCGGCCCGCAGATTCGCACAGCATCCGGCGAGGGCGCCACGCCGCGATGGTCGGTGACCTGCGACGGCGCCTCCCTCGAGGAATTGCTCGCGCGCTTTGCCGGCAGCGTCCGGGTCAACGTCCACTGGCTGGACGGCCGGCAGGCCCCCAACGAGGAGGCTGCACGGAGACGGCCTGTCTATCTTCACCTGACTCGGGCGACGGCCCAGCAGATGGTCACAACCGCTGCCGGAAGCGTCGGCCTGCTGGCCCGCATGGATGAGGCGGGCAACGTCACCATCCTCGACCCCTCCTCCTATTCTTCACTGGCGGAGTACACGACGCTGCTCGCCGAGGAGTCCGCATCGCTCTGGCAACGGTTCCTGCTCGGGTCCGAGGAGGATCAACGGGTGCCGAACGGTCACTTCGCGCTGGCCCTGGTCCATGCGGCCAGGGACAAAGCCGACGAGGCCCTGGCCGAGTACAGGCTGGTGGCCAGCCGCTACTCCCGACACGCGCTGGCCCCGCAGGCGCTGCTGCGTTCGGGCCGGCTCAAGGTCCGCCTGCGCGACTATACGGGCGCGCACCAGGATTTCAAGCAGCTTGTCGAGCTCTACCCCGACGCCGCATCCTCGGAGCAGGCCTGTCTGGATCTGGCCGATGTGACCATGAAGGCAGGACTGTATCAGGAGGCGGCCGGCTTATACCGCAAGGTCTTTAACCTGGGCCTGTCCATCGACTCGCAGGTCCAGGCGGCGCTGGGGGCCGGGCGGTGCGCCTATGAGGCAAAGGATCTGGAGACCGCCGTGGAGTGGCTCAACCGGTTCGTCTCCCTCGCCCGCGACCAGAAGCGAGCGGAATTCCACAGCGCCTGCCTGCTGCTGGGCAAGGCGTATCTGGACCGGAATAATCCGCAACAGGCTCAGGCGGCCCTGCACCTGGCGATGCAGGGCGAGCTCTCCCCCCAGCAGCTCGCGGAAACGTGCTCTACGCTGGCAAGGTGCTACACTCAGCAGGGACTCGTCATTGAAGCGCTCAACCTGCTCGAGGGCGCGCAGGCGTGGCAACTGTCACAGCAGGAAACGGTCGAGCTGCTGGTGCTTCGGGCGCAGGCGCTGCGTTCCATCGGCCTGGTGGAGAAGGCGATCTCCGCACTGACGGGGAGGAGTTCAATCCTGCCGAGCCCGGAGCTGAAAGGGGCGGTGGCGCTGGAGCTGGCGGAATGTCACGCCGCCAAAGGCGATCTCACTCAGGCTGTCAAGGTGCTGGGCGAGGCGTTCGCCCTCGTCGAGCCGGGGGACCTGGCTCAGCGGATCGGCGGCCGATTAGCCGAGCTTTGCCTTCGGGCGAATCAGCCGGAACAGGCGATTGCGGTGTGCTCTCAGCTCCTGAGTTCCGCCTCGGGGGACCGAGCCGGACGCCTGCTGAGGCTGCAGGCTGAGGCGTATCGGCTGCAGGGAGAGTACGACCGGGCGGTGGCCCTCCTGCTGAGCCGGCCCAACGACGCAGCGACGCCGAAACCAGGGCAGGCCGGCGTCACGACAGGGACACAGGGGCAGGAGTGAGAAGATGGTAATGGCAGGCAAATGGATTCAGGCACGGATATGGCTCTTGCTCGCGCTGTGGATGGCCGCCGAAGCAGCGGGCGGTGAGACGATGGGGCCTCGTACAGAGGGCAACGTTCCGCTCGATCCGGCGGCCATCTTCAGCCGGATCATGAGGACCAATGCGGAGAAGACCGCGGAGGCGGAGCTTCCTCTATCCAGCGATACTCCACGAAAGCTCTGGCGCAGCCGGGTGTCGGCGCCCCAGCAAGTTGATGATGCTCAGGCCCAGATCACCCTCGATGAGCTGGTTCGCAGGATCAGATCCGTGAAGTTCCAGGCGAAAGAGCAGGAGCCGCCCGCCGCGGCCGTGTTCGTGATGCCCGAACCCGTTACAAACCGTGTCGAAGCCGCGCCCCCTCAGGAGCGTGCGGCGGGACAAACAGCGCCGCCTGTCCTCGCGACGCCGGCCACACCCGAGGAGTCGCTGCCCACGGAGGCGGCAGAGGCCCTCAAGCGCGTGCTGGCGGATCCCAACCAGGCGAGCAATCCACAGGAGCTGGCGGAGCTGCTATACCTGACCGGCAAATTCGCCGAAGCAACTATTCTGTACCAGAAGGCTCTTGATCTGACGACCGGCAAAGAGCCTGCGGCGCGCGAGGACCGGGCCTGGATCCTCCTGCAGCTCGGCAACTGTTTGCGGGACACGGACCCGGCGCGGGCCAAAGACGCCTATACAAAGCTGATCGCAGACTATGCAGACTGCCCGTGGGTGGAGATCGCCAAGGCTCACAGCCAGCTCGTCACGTGGTACGAGCAGGTGCAGCCTCGCCAGTGGCTCACCGGCCAGCAGGCACAGCCGGCCAGGCAGATGGCCGCATCGCAGAAATCGCAGCCCTGATTCAGGCAGTGGGAGAAACCGATTGTGAGCAGGACCGTCACAGAGAACCAAAGCAGAATGCCGCAGCCATCGAACAGCGCCACGGTGCTGATCGTCGAAGATGAGCCCGAGACGATCCGTCTCATGCTCGAGATCCTGGCGCGCAAGGGCATCGGGGCGCAACTGGCCGGCGACCGCCGGACCGCCATGGAAGCGCTCGACAGAAATAGTTGCGATCTCGCCTTCGTCAGCACGCAGTTCGGCCGCGGTTCAGGACAGCCGAGCACCCTCGAATTCATTCGCGAAATGCGATCTCGCTCGCCCGAAATTCCGATCATCGTCATGGCCCGTCCCGGCCGGGAAAGCAGCGAGGCGGACCTGCTCCATTGCGGCACGCAGGCGGCCGTTCAAGCGATCCGTGCCGGATGCCGTGACTTTCTCCTCGAGCCGCTGGAGCGAGGGGCCGTCGAACGCTTGCTCGAAGCCTTGCTGCCGAATCGCCCCGTGGCGACTGCCGATTCCGCCCAGGAGGCCGATCGCTGCCTTTACCAGATTGTCGGCCGCAGTCCCGAGCTGATGCGGACCATCGCACTGGCCGAGCGGATCGCTCCCACGTCGGTGCCCGTCCTCGTCAGCGGCGAAAGCGGCACGGGCAAGGAACTCCTCGCGCTGCTGCTGCATCACAAGAGCCGGCGGGCCCTCGGCCCGTTCGTCCGGGTCAACTGCGCCGCCCTGAGCGAGACGCTGCTGGAAAGCGAGCTGTTCGGGCATGAAAAAGGCGCGTTCACCGGCGCCTACACCCAGCACAAAGGCCGCTTCGAGATGGCTCACGGCGGAACGCTCCTGCTCGATGAGATCAGCGAGACGCCGCTGCACTTCCAGGCCAAACTGCTGCGCATCCTGGAGCAGCAGGAATTCGAGCGGGTTGGCGGCAATGAAAACATCAAGGTGAATGTCCGAGTCATCAGCACGACGAACCGCGACCTCGTCCAGGAGGTCCAGGCCGGCCGCTTCCGCGCGGATCTGTACTACCGCCTCAGCACTGCCCGGATCGTCCTGGCGCCCCTGCGAGAGCGCCGCGAGGACCTGCCCGAGCTCGTATGGCACTTCGTCAATTTGTACGCCCGCGAGGCCTCGCGATGCGTCGCCGGGCTCGATCCTGCGATGATGGACATCTTTGCGAAGTACTCCTGGCCCGGCAACATCCGCCAACTGCGGAACGTGGTGCTGACCTCGCTGATCCTGGGCGTCGGCCCGACGTTGTCCCTGGCGGACGTCTCGTGGCTCTTCGACGAGCTGCAGCCCCTGACGCAGCAGCATACTGATTGCAGAGTGCGGAGTGCGGAGTGCGGAATGAGACAAGGCGTCGAATCTGATCCGCCATCCGCAATCCGAAATCCGGAATTCGACGCGGGCGTCGGAGGCCGATCCCTGGCGGACCTGGAGCGGCAGGCGATTCTCGAAACCCTTCGCCAGACCTCGGGCAATCAGACGAAAGCCGCCAAGGTTCTTGGCATCAGCGATCGCACGCTGCGGGAGAAGATGCGGCGATACCGCGGGCAGCAGTGCCTGCAGCCGGTGCCCTGACGATGAAACCTCAGAATCACGGAGACCAGCCATGGCTGATAAATCGAATGACGTGAACGAGCAGAGCGGCCCGCCGCAAGTTCCGCTGCCGGAGACGCTGCCGGCCCGGGGCACGCAGGGCAAGATCACACCGTGGCTGATCACCACCCTGACGGTCCTCGTCTGTGCCGGGGCCGGCTTCGCCGTCGGCCGGATGTTCGGCACACGGGGCAACGCCCAGACCGCTTCGGCGGCCAGCCCGACCCCCACGGCGGAGAAGTTGCACGGAAAATCCAAGCCGGGATCGGAGAAAGGCGAGCCCTGGTTCTATGATATCGAGCCTATCGTCGCCAACCTGAACGAGCCGGGGGTCACCCGGTACGTTCGTGTCGCCCTGACCCTGGAGATGGGCAGCGGCATGGAGCCGGTCGCAGGCAAGGAGTTTCTGGACCAGAAAAAGCCCCTTCTAAAGCATTGGTTGACCCTGTACCTGTCGAATCAGACCCTGGAGGGCATCCGGGGGGAGAAGAACCTGCGCCAGGTACAGACGCAGATGACGGACGCACTGAACCAGGGGTTGTTCCCCAATGACAAGCCACAGATCATGGACGTGCTGTTCAAGGAGCTGTCGATCCAATGAGCCGCTCGTCCGCTGTGCATCTGAACCACTTGAATTTCCGCCGGCTCCTGGCCGCCGTGGGGTCGGACCACGCCGCAGACGCCCCGGCGATGGAGGCCGTGAAGTTCAACTGGCGCAGCCCTCGCTACTTCAATGAGGATCAGTACAATCGGCTCGCCGCGGTGATGAGCCAGGTGGCCGCGGCCGTTGGAGCGGGACTCAGCCGCTTTTTCAACAGGGAGTTGTCCGTCGCCCCGGCCTCGATCGGCCAGCATTTTGCCGGCCCTCTGCGTGATCTCGGGGTCGCCGGGAGCCGGTACTATCTGATGCTTGCCGCAGACAAAGACAAGACCTGCGGCTTCCTGAGCGTCACGACCGGGACAGCCCTGCGATGGGTCAAGCGTCTGCTTGGCGATGCAGGGTCAGACGCCGATCCGAACCGCGCCCTCTCCTCTCTGGAGGAATCGCTCTTGCTCGATCTGGTCACGGCGGTCGCGGAGGCCTTCCTGTCCCCATTGCGGGCTCACCAGGACCTGCGTCCGGGGGACCGCCTCATCAAAGGCGAGCCGGCCATGCGCTTCGAGCCGGCGCAGGAGGTTTGCACGATTGTCTTTGCTGTCACGGGCGGCGAGTCGAGTGAGAAAGACGAGCTGCTCTTCCTGCTGCCCTGCAGTGTGTTGGCTCCGTTGGTGGGCAAGGCCCGCCAGGCGGTGCAGCAAGTCTCGCCGGAGGAGATGTCGCGTACGTTGATGGAGCACGTCCAGCAGATGCCGATCACCATCATGGCCAGGCTCGCCTCCACGGCAGTCAGCTTCGAGGAGCTTCTCGATCTCGGCTCGAACGACATCCTGCTGCTGGACAAGTCGCTCGGCGAACCCGTCGAGCTGCTCGTGGAGAACCGGGTCGTCTTTCGTGGTCGCCCCGCCCGGTCCGACGGTCGGCGTGCTGTGGTGATCACCCAGTCCATGAGTGCTCCCGTGCAAAAGGCAGGCAGGACCGCCGCGAATTGAGCCGGAGAAAGGATATGCGATTATGCCGGAAGTGATACAGGCCCCGATGGATAATGAGACACAGCAGACCTGGAACGCCGCATCGCAAGGTGGCGAACCTACGACACAGGCTCACCCGGCGGAGTTTCCGGAAGCGCCGCAGGATGCTCCGGCCGGCTCCGGCGGGCAGATCGACATCCTGCTCGACATGGATGTTCCCGTGACCGTCATCCTCGGCGCCACACGAGTTCCCGTCCGGCGGCTGCTCCAGCTCGGGCCCGGTTCCGTCCTCAAGCTCGACAAATCGATCGAGGCGCCGGCGGAGCTGTTTCTCAAGGACTCCAAGTTCGCCGAGGCGGAGGTGGTCGTCGTGGACAACCGCTTCGCCGTGCGCGTCACGCAGATCGTCAAGGCCGGCGCCACAGGCAGCCAGGCATAAGGTCAACGGGTCCTATGAGTCCCATCCGTCTTATTCTTAGCGCAGGGGATTATGGCTTCTAATCAGGCGATGACATCCAGCTTGCCGGCCGGCGACGATGGGCTGGTCACGACCCCGCTGGGCTCGTACAGCAACATTGTGCTGGTCATCGGACTGGTTTCCATTCTGGCCACCTTGATCATCCCCCTGCCGACGCCCCTGCTCGACATGCTGCTGGCCTGCAGCATCTCCATGGCCATCGCGGTGCTCATCATCACCCTGTCCTCGCGCGAGTCGCTGGAGCTGTCCACCTTCCCCTCCATGCTTCTGTTTGCGACGCTCTTTCGCCTTTCGCTGAACGTGGCCTCGACGCGACTGATCCTGCTGCAGGCAGACGCCGGCAAGATCATTCAGACCTTCGGCCAGTTCGTCGCCGGCGGCAGCCTTGTCGTCGGCATGGTCATCTTCCTGATCCTCGTGATCATCCAGTTCATCGTGATCACCAAAGGCGCCGAGCGAATCAGCGAAGTGGCGGCCCGCTTCACCCTCGACGCCATGCCGGGCAAGCAGATGGCCATCGACGCCGACCTCAACGCCGGGATGATCACCGAGACCCAGGCCAACGAGCGGCGAGGCAAGATCGTCAAGGAAAGCGAGTTCTACGGCGCGATGGACGGGGCCAGCAAGTTCATCCGCGGCGACGCCAAGGCCGGACTGGTCATCACCGCCGTCAACCTCGTCGGCGGCATTGCCATGGGCTACGCGAGGGGCATGACCATCACCAACGCCATCCAGACCTATTCCATCCTGTCCATCGGTGACGGCCTGGTCAGCCAGATCCCCTCCGTGATCATCTCCATCAGCTCCGGCTTTCTCGTGACGAAGATCTCCTCCAGTCACAGCGTCGGCCAGGACCTTGCCAAGCAGTTCCTGAGGACCTCCCAGCCGCTGATGATGGCCGCGTGCATCATCGCCGCCATGGCCTTCGTGCCGGGACTGCCCAAGGTCCAGTTCCTCATGCTCGCCGCAGGCACGGCGCTGTTCGCCAAGGCGACGGCGAAAACGGAGAAGGCACAATCGAAAGCCGCACCGGCCGCCAAGAAGAAGACTGAGAAGGAGCCGGTGGAAGACCTGCTCGATATCGACCGCATCTCCGTTCACGTGGGCGTTCGCCTGATCGGCATGGTCGATCCGCGAAAGACCAATACGATCTTCGACCGCATCGGGGCCCTGAGGCGACAATTCGCGCAGCAGTTCGGCATTGTCGTTCCGCTGGTCCGGCTGCGCGACGATCTGAACATCGAGCCGAACGCCTATGAGATCCGGCTCAGCGAGATGCCCGTGGCGAAAGGCTCGCTGGAGCCGGACATGTTCCTCGCCATGGACTCGGGAGTCGTGCAGGAGAAGATCAGCGGGATCAAGACGACGGAGCCCGTCTACGGCTTACCGGCGCTGTGGATTACCGCCGACAAGAAGGAAGCAGCGGAGCTCAATGGATACACGGTGATCGACCCGGAATCCGTCTTCATCACGCACCTGTCGGAGACGCTGAAGAGACACGCTGAGGAGCTGCTCACCCGCGAGGACGTTCAGCTTCTCATCGACCGGCTCCGCAAGAGCCAGCCGTCACTCGTCGGAGAGCTGGTCGGGGCGGAGAGTCCCGTTTCAGTCGGCCTGCTCCAGCGCGTCCTGAAGAACCTGCTCAAGAGCGGCATCGCGGTTCGGGAGCTGACCGCCATTCTCGAAGCTCTGGCGGAGCACGCGCCGAAGACCAAGAACCCCGTCATGCTGACGGAGCTGGTCCGCAAGTCGCTCGGCCGAACCATCACGGAGCAGTACAAGGACGAGGCAGGTGGGATCTCCGCCATCACGTTCGATCCGGCGTTCGAGCATCGGATGGTCGCGGCCCTTCGCCAGGACAACGGGGAGCTCATCCTGGGCTTGCCTGCCGAGACCGCCATGGAGTTGAACCGCAGGGTGGCCGCCGCGTGGAGAGCCGCCATGGATCAGAGCAGGGACAAGACCGTGCTGTTGTGTGACGCCCGGCTGCGGGCCCCGCTGGCGCAGATGCTGGCCCGCTCGCTCCAGATGCTGCCCGTCGTGGCGTATGACGAGATCGTCGTCGGGACGCCGCTCGAGCCGGTCGAGACCATCGCCATCCAGCAGGACGAGCTGGAAACAGCAAACGGGCGGGAACAGTTAGCCATGGCGTCCGCAGGAGCATGACATAGTATGAATATCGTGTCACAGATAAAACGATGGGTCAAGGATGGGTGGCACGGGCAATCTCGTTTGCCCGTGGGGACTCGGGTGGTCTGGCGCGACCGAACCAGCACCGTCAAACGAGTTTGGCGGTGCCACCCGGAGGGAGAGAGATTCCAGACCAAACGTACACAGGCGTGGATGTGCCGGCTGCCCGGGTGCCATGCTTACGCTCGCGCAAGCATGGTCTCATCGGCACGGTCCACATGTCCGCGCAAGCGTGGATACGGCACCCGAAATCGCTGGGTGTCGGGATGGGGAGGTGAATGATTATGCTGCACGTGCGATCCATGGCGGTAAGCAGTGCGATCGTCTGCATGTTCGCCGTGGCAATCGTCGGCTCGATCAGTGGTCTTTCGCCGTGGGCGTGCTGCGAGAGGGCGCTCTTGGCGGCGGTGGTCATCTATTTTGCCGCCGGTGCCGCCGTGAGGGCGATCAACGCGATCCTGATCCAGGCCATCGTCGACAGTGAGATCAACAAGGAACGGACCCGTGAAGGCCAACGCTGACAACATGTCCGAGCCGACAGGTGAGGCCACGCTGGAGCACGAGACCGGCCACAGCGTGCATTTGAAGGCCGTGGCCGCCCGCACGTACCGCGGGCACAGGAGCCGGCGCATCAGCGACGAGGAAATCCTGACGCTGTTGCCGATGGTCCGCAAGATCGCGCGTCGCGCGGTCAGCTACATCCGGCCGCCGCTGTCTCTGGACGACCTGGTCTCAGCCGGGACCATCGGGCTGCTCAAGGCCGCACGGGACTTCGATGCGTCCCGCGAGGCGGAGTTCAAAACCTATGCCTACATCCGGATCAAAGGGGCCGTGCTCGACGAGCTGCGAAGGGCCTCACTACTGCCGTCGGGCGTCAGCAAGCAGGTGCGCCAGGTGCAGGAGCTCAGCCGCAAGATCGCCGAGGAAACCGGCAGCCTGCCCACCGACGAGGAGTTGGCCCGCAGGTTGAATGTCCCCATCGAGGCCCTGTGCGGTCTGTTTGAGAGCGCCAGGGCCCAGCACTTCGTCTCCATCGACGGGCTTGCCGGCGAACAGCCGGTGCTGGGGGAGGTCCTGGCCGCGGCGGATACGGCCGCGCCGGAAGGCAGGCTCGAACGGGCCGAGCTGCTCGATCAACTGACCGAGGCCATGCAGGAGCTTGATCAGCGAAGGCTGCAGGTCATCGTGTTGTATTATCATCAGCAGTTGACCATGAAGCAGATTGCCACCGTGCTCGACATCACTGAATCCCGCGTCAGTCAATTGCATGCGAGTGCACTATTCAGTCTTTCTGTGAAACTGGAGCAATGGAAAGATGGCGGATTCTGATTTCAATTTCATACCTCCGGTGGAACACCTTCACAATGTCCCGGGGCTGACGCCGGCCAAAGATCGTGAGGAGCGCAAGCGGCGCCCGCGTACGCCTCCTGGCAAGCGCGAGCCGGCCAAGCAGGACGAGGAGAACGGCCGGAAGTCGGGTGACGGCGGGTCTCATTCGATTGACTATTGCGCGTGAGACCGTAAGATACGACGTGAAGGT
>Ga0316628_100001053_pt1 | contig 18901 bp, 15 predicted proteins | sample OWC_Aug_M2_C1_D5_FD_207648 | JGI IMG/M metagenome (GOLD analysis project Ga0316628, IMG submission 207648) | Wetland soil microbial communities from Old Woman Creek delta, Ohio, United States - OWC_Aug_M2_C1_D5_C | ecosystem: Environmental > Terrestrial > Soil > Wetlands | place: USA: Ohio... | reverse complement strand
GAAAGTCGTCGTCGAGCGTGAGCACCGTCGCCTTCGGGCGCGCCTCGGCCATTCGCACCAGGCAGGCGTCGGCGAGCGACATCGGCACCGAGGCATATCTCGAGACCAGCGTCCGCAGCGCCAGCAGCTCGCCATCGACACGAAACGGCACCTCGACCACGCCGCGGGCAACGAGATCGAGCACCGCCTCCGGGCCGCCGCGAAGCTTGCGGACGAGATAGCTCGTTTCGGCAAGCACGGGCTCGCAGGTGAGCATCGGCGGCTCGATCGTCTCCATCGTCGTCCGCGCCCAGGCGTGGAACTCGTCGCGCGCGTTGAGCAGCGCGACGATCGGCCCCGTGTCGACGATGACCTCTCTCACTCACCGAACCCGCGCATGTGCTTTGCGGCGGTGGACAGGTCGCGCGGACCCTCCAGCGAGCCGACGAGCTCGCCGGCCGTGCTGGTGACCGAACCGGCGGCCGACGACGAGGCGTACGCCTGGAGGGCCTCGCGAACCACGGCGGAGCGCGAGATGCCACGCGCTCGCGCCAGCTCGTCGAGCAGCGCCTCGAGGTTCTTCGGGAGTTTGATGGAGATGGGACGCATGCCGGGACTCGTCGTCGCGTCTGGGTATTACCAGTACGTTCCTAGCGTAATACCCACCCATGCCCCCGCACAAGGCCGACCCGACACGGTCCCGCCTGACCTCGACCAACTCGGCGCCGCGTCGTACCTTAGCAATGAGTTGAAACGTCCCACGGCTCGATTCGTAGGTTTACCAGCATCCAGGCAAGGACTCGCGATGGTGACCAAGGAAGACATCGAAGGCTGGCTCAATCGGCTGAGTGCCGAGGGCGTGAGCTACTCCGAAGTCGAGCCCGGACTGTGGGTCATTCGCCCGAGCGGAGAGCTCGATTTCAGCGTGGTGGTCCACTACTCGCCGCCGGTCGTGCTGCTGCGCGTCAAGGTCATGACCCTGCCGACGCACGCGGGAACCCTCGCGACGCTCAGCCGCCGGCTGCTCGAGCTGAACGCGACGGATCTGGTGCACGGCTCGTACGGGATCGAAGACGAATCGATCGTGATGACCGAGGCGCTCGAGCTGTCTCACCTCGACTACGAGGAGTTCCTCGCCGCCTACGAGAGCATAACCGTCGCGCTCGCGTCGCACCTGCGCGAGCTCGGCTCGTACCGCGAGGCACATTGATCCATGGGCATATTCGATAGGCTCTCGACCGTGCTGCGGTCGAACATCAACGACCTGATCTCTCGGGCCGAAGATCCCGAGAAGATGTTGAACCAGATCCTGGTCGACATGCGGTCGCAGCTGGCCAAAGCCAAGCAGCAGGTCGCCACGGCGATCGCCGACGAGAAGCGGCTTCGCGACCAGGCGGACGCCGAGTTCCGCCAGTCGCAGGATTGGGAGCAGAAGGCGATGCTCGCCATCAAGGAAGGCCGCGACGATCTCGCCAAGCAGGCCCTCATGCGGCAGGGCGAGCACGTCTCGCACGGGCAGCAGCTCGAGCAGACGTGGGAAACGCACCGCATGGAGACGGAGAAGCTCAAGAACTCGCTCCGCGATCTCAACGACAAGATCGAGGAGGCGAAGCGCAAGAAGAATCTGCTCGTCGCCCGCCAGCGCCGCGCGCAGGCGCAGAAGCGCATCGCCGAAACGATGTCGTCGATGTCCGAGAAGTCGGCGTTCGAGGCGTTCGCGAGGATGGAGGAGCGCATCGAGACGAGCGAGCGCCAGCTCAAGGCGTCGATCGAGATCGAGGAGGAGTTCACCGGCGACCGCCTGGCGCAGGACTTCAAGGTGCTCGAGAAGGGGGCCGTCGCCGGCAGCGTGGACGTCCAGCTCCTCGCCCTCAAGCAGAAGATGGGCATGCTCCCGCCCGGCGCGCCCGACAAGAAGGCGCTCGGCGCGGGCCGCCCGGATGAAGAGGAAGTCCACGCCGAGATCGAGGACGCCGGGAGCGAGAAGAAGAACCGTTGAACAGTGAATGAAAGCTGACGCGCAAAAGGGAGCGGGCTTTCGCTTCGCTCCCATCCTGACCGCGACGGTCCTGACAGTCCTCGGCATCTGGCTGTTCAAGACCGTCGCGCAGGTTTTTGTGCTGTTGATGCTCGGCATTCTCATCTCGCTGTACCTCGGCGCGCTGGCGGGATGGATCGAGCGGCACACGCACGCGCCACCGGCCCTCACGCTCACCGCGGCGATCGTCGGAACTCTCGGCGCCCTCGGGCTGCTCGCCTGGATTCTCGCGCCGCCGGTCATCGAGCAGACGCGAAAGCTCATCGAGACGATGCCGTCGTTCCTCGCGTCGTGGGAGCGCGGCATCGACGAGTTGGCCGCCAAGTTCCCCGCGCTCGGCGACATGATCGGCACGCCGGGGGAGCACAAGACGCTTCAGGCCGCGTACTCGCAATTGAGCGGCATGATGGGCTCGCTGCCGAACAAGCTGTTCGAGATCGTTCACGCCGCCATCAACGTGTTCGCGGTGGGCGTGATGGGGATCTACCTCTCGCTGCACCCGGCGCTGTATCGGGAGTGGCTCATCGCCCTCTTTCCGCCGCTCCACCGCGACCTCGTGCGCGACGTGCTTGCCGACCTCGCGGATTCGTTGCGCGCGTACATCGTGGGACAGTTGCTCACGATGACGTTCCTGGGCGCCATCACGGCGGCCGGGCTGTGGCTGCTCGACGTACCGTTTCCGCTGCCGTTCGGAATCTTCACCGGGCTGGTGGCGATCGTGCCGTTCTTCGGCACGTTGTTGTCCACCACGCTCCCGGCGCTGTTCGTCCTCACGGGCGCCGGCTACCACGCGTTCAGCCCGCCTGGCCATGCCCTGCTCGTCGTGGGGCTGGGCGTGGTGGTGCACCTCATCGAGGGCAACGTCGTCTCGCCGCTCGTGATGTCGCGCAAGGTCGATCTGCCGCCGGTGCTGACGATCATGTCGGTGCTGGTGATCGGGCAACTGCTCGGCGGCCTGGGGCTGATCGTCGCCCTGCCCACGCTCGCCGCCATCATGGTGATCGTGCGACGGATCCTGATCACGCGGATCTACGAGGGGCAGGGCTTCCGGCGCACCACGCGCGAGCGGCCGCTGGTGCTTCGTGTGCCGGCGCCGGGCGGCGGGGTGATCGCGCCGCCGGGTGCGCCGGTGGATCTGGTGAGCATCGCGGAAGGAGGAGGGAAGCGGCGCAGCGCCTGACGGAGCGGCCGAACGATTTCGATGCCGCGCGCGGCGCCAGGATCACGCATCCGGGCGCCGCGCGTCATATCGATCCGCATGACGCTCGCGCTGGAGATGCGCACGGTGGGCAAACGGTACGTCGTCGGCGCCGGCGGCTGCCTGGGGACGGTGTGGGCGTTGCGGTCCGTCGATCTCGCGCTCGAGCCGGGCGACGCCGTCGCGGTCGTGGGTGGGCCGGGCACCGGAAAATCCACGCTGCTGCTGGCGGCGGCGGGCCTGCTCGCGGCGGACGCGGGAACCGTCCGCTGGTTCGGCGAGGCGAGTCGTGCCGCCGCCGTGCGCCACGCGGCCTACCACTTCGCCGCGGCGCGGCAGCCGCCGGCGCGCGCGCCTCGCTCCGCGCGCATCCATCTCATCGACGAGTGCGACGCGCTGGGTCCGGCGGCCGCTGCACGCCTCGGCGAGTGGATCGAGCGCCGTTCGGGGGCCGGGGAGAGCGTCGTCGTCACCGCGCGCAACGAGTGCGCGGCGCGCGAGGTCGTTGCCAGGATTCTGATGCTGCGGGGTGGGCGTCTGCACGCGCTCGAGACGCCGCCGAGCGTGGCGCGTGTCGCCGAGCCGCGTCGGTCGGCCGCCGCGGGTGATTGAGTGGGGAGTCGGATGACGATAGCATTCACGGACCTTCTCGCCCGCCTCGATCCCGACGCGCCCGATGCCCGAATTCCGCCTGTACAACACGATGACCCGTTCGGTGGAGCCTTTCGCTCCCGCGGATGGGGACACCGTGCGCATCTATAGCTGCGGGCCCACGGTCTACAATCCGGCGCACCTCGGGAACTTCCGCACGTTCCTGTTCGTGGACCTGCTGCGGCGCGCGCTTCGCCTCCGCGGCTGGACGGTGCGTCAGGTCATGAATCTGACGGACGTCGACGACAAGATCATTCGGCGCGCCCACGAGCAGGGAAAGACCATTCGCGAGATCACCGAACCGATCACCGCGATCTTTCACGCCGACCGCGAGTATCTGCGCATCGAGCGCGCGGAGGTGTACCCGAAGGCCACGGACTTCATTCCACAGATGGTCGCGCTGGTGTCGCGGCTCGTGGAGCGCGGCGTGGCGTACCAGGCGAACGACAAGTCGGTGTACTTCGCGATCCACCGATTTCCCGGCTACGGCAAGTTGTCGCGCCTGGACACCCGCGAGGTCAAGGCGGGCGCGCGCGTTGCCCAGGACGACTACTCCAAGGAGAACGCGCAGGACTTCGCGCTGTGGAAGGCGGCCACGCCCAACGACGAGGTATCGGGCGCGGCGTGGGACTCTCCCTGGGGCCGGGGACGTCCGGGGTGGCATCTCGAGTGCTCGGCCATGGCGCTGGAACTCCTGGGCGAGACGCTGGACATCCACTGCGGCGGCATCGATCTGATCTTTCCGCACCACGAGGACGAGATCGCGCAGTCGGAGGCGGCCACCGGCCACACCTTCTCGCGGTTCTGGTGCCACGGGGCATTTCTGCTCATCGAGGGCACCAAGATGGCCAAGCGGCTGGGGAACGTGACCACCGTGCAGGGGATGCGGGAGGCGGGGATCTCGGCGGCGGCGGTTCGCCATTTCGTCTTCAACACGCACTACCGCAAGGAGCTCAACCTTTCAGAGGAGGCGTTGGACGCGTCGATCAACGCGGTCCGGCGCGTCGGCGATTTCGCGGACCGGCTGGCGGATGCGAAGGGCGGTACGGCCGAGCTCGCATCGGCGGCGGACCAGGCGGTGGCCCACGTGGAGGGGGCGCTGTACGACGATCTGAACGCGCCGAACGCGCTGGCTGGACTGTTCACGTTCATCACGCGGGCGAACGCCGAGCTCGACCGTAGAGGGACGGACTCGGAGGCGCTCGCGCGGGCCCGAGCCGCGCTCGAGCGGATCAATAGTGTGCTCGACATCGTGCCGGACCGGCGCGTGGACGACGTGGCGCTGGTAACCTGGGTGGAGGAGCGGCTGGTGGCACGCCGGGCGGCGCGGGAGCGGCGCGATTTCGCCGAGGCGGATCGGATTCGCGCCGAGCTGGTTGGGCGCGGAATCGCGATCGAGGACACGGCCGGCGGAACCAAATGGAAGCGGGCGAGGTAAAGGCGCCGCGGATTGGATGTCGGCAGGCTGAGGCTGGCGAAACCGATCGTCGGGGGACGAGGGCCGACGAGTGCCGGCGAGGGGCTGACGGGCTGGGGATGGAGGGTCAAATGCGGTCGAAGCTGTAAGCCATAGCGGGACTGCGGCTTGACACTCTTTCCGGCGCGGCTTATCCTACAAGTCTCGTGCAAAATTGGCCGTCTGCTGACGTAGCTCAATTGGCAGAGCACCTGATTTGTAATCAGGCGGTTGCGAGTTCGATTCTCGCCGTCAGCTCTGCCGGGTGGGCGCACGCGACGTGTCGCCGCGACTGAAGTGGCGCAGTGGCTGTCGGAGAATTAGGTGCGGGAATTTTCCGGTGGGGTGGCCGAGTGGCTAATGGCAGCAGACTGTAAATCTGCCGGGCTAACGCCCTACGAAGGTTCGAATCCTTCCCCCACCACTCGGTGCTCAGGCAGGATCGAGTACGACGCACGAGTGGAGTAGGGAGAGGCAACGCGGGAGTAGCTCAGCTGGTAGAGCGCAAGCCTTCCAAGCTTGATGTCGCGGGTTCGAGCCCCGTCTCCCGCTCTCGGCAGCACGTGTGGTTGGGAGATCGTAGTAGATCGTAGATAGTAGATCACAGATGGCACACGGCAGACCGATCGCCGACAACAGATGGCCGCAACGCTGACGTAGCTCAGTTGGTAGAGCACACCCTTGGTAAGGGTGAGGTCACCGGTTCAATCCCGGTCGTCAGCTCTGAACGAACGAGGGAAGCGGGAAGAGGGGAGGGGGAAGCGGCAGCTGGCCGCTTCGCTCGCTTCCCACTTCTCACTTCCCGTTTCCCGGTAGTGAAATGCCCAGAGACAAGATCATTCTCGCCTGCAACGAGTGTAAGAACCGGAACTACTTCACCACGAAGAACAAGCGGCTCCATCCGGAGCGCGTCGAGTGGAAGAAGTACTGCCCGCGCTGCAACAAGCATCAAGTCCACAAGGAAACCAAGTAATGGCGGGCGCGGTAACGACCCCCGGCGGCACGGAGTCGGGTCCGGGGTGGATCTCGCGCCTCGTGGCGTTCTACCACGGGGTCATGGCGGAGATGCGCAAGGTGACGTGGCCCGATCTGCCGCAGGTTCGCTCGGCGACGATCGCGATCATCATCTTCGTGTTGCTGCTCGGGCTGTTCATCACGATCCTCGACTTCGCGCTGCAGGGCATCCTGATCAAAGGCATTCCGTCGCTGTTCGCCGGGGGCCGGTAAGACGACATGGAACACCGTTGGTACGCGATTCAGACGACGGCGGGTCACGAAAACAAGGTGCGCTCGCTGCTGCAGCGGAAGATCGACGCGGATGCGCGAGCGCCGGAGACGCGGGCGATTCGCCAGGCGCTCGTGCCGACGCAGCAAGTGGTGGAGATCAAGAACGGCAAGAAGGTGACGGTGGAGCGGAAGCTCTATCCCGGCTACGTGTTGGTCGAGATGGACATGAATCAGGAGACCGCGCACGTCGTCAACGGCATTCAGGGCGTCATCAAGTTCGTCGGACACGACGCGCGGTTTCCGCAGCCGCTGCGTGCCGACGAGGTGAACCGCCTCCTCGGCATCGCCGACGAGACGGAGGAAGAGGAGCCGCGCGAGGAGATTCCGTTCCTCGTCGGCCAGGCGGTGGCCATCACCGAGGGACCGTTCACCGATTTCAACGGCACGGTCGAAGAGGTGATGGCGGACAAGGGGAAGGTGCGGGTGTCGGTATCGCTGTTCGGACGGCCGACGTCGGTGGAGTTGGACTACCTGCAGTTGAAGGCGTATTAGTCACCCTTCGCGCGCGGCAGCGCGCGGCGGGTCTACTGTGAATCGCCCGTGGCCAGCCACGAGGTGGGGACGATAGATCCTCCGCCGCCTGTCGGCGGCGAAGGATGACAGGTCGGCGACCACTCCGACGCTAATCCCAGTGGGAGAACGTCCGGCCCTCACGGCCGGAGCTCTATAAGGAGTTCTATGGCGAAGAAAGTCACGGGGTTCGTGAAGCTGCAGATCCCCGCGGGCAAGGCCAATCCTGCCCCTCCGGTGGGTACGGCGCTTGGTCCGCAGGGCATCAACATCATGGCGTTCTGCAAAGAGTTCAACGCTCGCACGCAGGGCCAAGATACGATTCTGCCGGTCGAGATCACGATCTTTTCCGACAAGTCGTTCACCTTCATCACGAAGACACCGCCGGCGGCGGTGTTGCTGAAGAAGGAGGCCGGCATCGAGAAGGGGTCCGGTCAGCCGAATCGCAACAAGGTCGGCAAGGTCACTCGGGCGCAGGTCCGCAAGATCGCGGAGATCAAGATGCCCGACCTCAACTGCGACACGATCGAGTCGGCGATGATGATGGTCGCCGGCGCCGCGCGATCGATGGGGCTGGAGGTCGTCGACTGATGCGCGATCACGGGAAGAAGTTCACCAACGCGGCGAAGAACCGCGACATCGCGGCGAGCTACCAGCCGCGGCAGGCGCTGGAGATCGTGAAGAAGTCGGCGTTCGCGAAGTTCGACGAGACGGTGGAGGTGGCGGTGCGCCTCGGCGTCGATCCGCGCCACGCCGACCAGGTCGTCCGCGGGACGGTCGTGTTGCCGGCCGGCACTGGCAAGGCGGTGCGCGTGCTGGTCATCGCGGCCGGCGACAAGGCGCGCGAGGCGCAGGAGGCCGGCGCCGACTTCGTCGGCGTCGAGCACATCCAGAAGATCAAGGATGGCTGGCTCGACTTCGACGTGCTCATCGCGACGCCCGATCAGATGGGCCAGCTCGGCCAGCTCGGCCGAGTGCTCGGACCGCGCGGTCTCATGCCCAACCCCAAGGCGGGCACGGTGACCTTCAACGTCTCCAACGCGGTCAAGGAGACCAAGGCCGGTAAGATCGAGTTCCGCGTCGACAAGGCGGGCAACGTGCACGCCCCCATCGGCAAGGTCTCCTTCGGCCTCGAGGCATTGGAAACGAACTACACGGCGTTCATGGACCAGATCGTCCGGTCCAAGCCCGCCGCGGCCAAGGGCGTGTACGTCAAGAACGTCTCGGTGTCCAGCACGATGGGCCCTGGCGTCACGATCGACAGCACTCTGTACCGGGGCTAAGCCATGAAGAGAGCCGAGAAGGAGCAGCTCGTCGCCGAGCTCAAAGAGAAACTCGAGAGCGCCACGGCGCTCTACTACACCGACTTCACGGGACTGAACGTGAAGCGGATGACGGATCTCCGCCGCCGCCTGCGCAAGGCGAACGTGGAGTACGTGGTGATCAAGAACACGCTCGCCCTCCGCGCGGTGAACGAGAGCGGTCTGGTCGGCGAGCGCCTCAAGGGACCGACGGGGCTCGTCGTCGCCAAGGACCCGGTGGCCGCCGCCAAGGTGATCACGGATTTCGCCAGGGAGAACGACAAGAAGCCCGCCGTGAAGGGCGGCCTCTTCGAGGGCAAGGCGATCGACACGGCGCAGGTCGCGAAGCTGGCGTCCATGCCGTCGCGCGAGCAGATGCTCGCCGATCTGGGTGCCGGACTGCAGTCGCCGATGGCCGCCTTCGTCGGCGCGCTCAACGGGGTGTTGTCCATGTTCGCCGGAGCGCTCGAGGGCCTGCGCGCGCAGCGCGAGGGAGCGGGTAGCGCCTGAAAGTCGGTCAGTCGACCGACGCAATGACTGACCGATAGACCGATTGACCGACTTTTATACCATCAGGAGAGACCAGGAAAATGCCTACGACCATGAGCAAGGACGAGATCCTCGACGCGATCGGCAACATGTCCGTCTTCGAGCTCGCCGAGCTGATCGAAGCCTTCAAGACGAAGTTCAACGTCACGATCGCGGCGGCGCCGGTGGGTGGCGCGGCGGCGGGCGGCGGCGCGGCGGCGGCGGCGCCGGCCGTCGAGGAGAAGACCGAGTTCGACGCCGTCCTCAAGGATGCGGGTGCCAAGAAGATCCAGGTCATCAAGGTCGTCCGCGAGATCACGGGCCTCGGCCTCAAGGAAGCCAAGGACCTGGTGGACGGCGCCCCGCAGACCGTGAAGGCCGGCGTCTCCAAGGACGAGGCCGCGCAGATCAAGGCCAAGCTGGAAGAGCAGGGCGCGACGGTGGAAGTGAAGTAGCGGGAAGCGGCAAGTGGGACGAGGGAAGGGGGGAACCAGGTGAAGGTCGCGCGATGATCGCGTTCCGGTGTTCCCCGCTTTCCGCTTCCCACTTCCCGCTTCCCTCTACCCTTCAGCCGACGCGCTATTAGTGAATACGAATACTCCGCGCACCAACAATTCTGAGCAGTCTCGGGGCCCCCGGACGGGCGCGCTCGCGCGCGCCCGTTCGGGGGACCCGTCTGTCGCCTGTTCCCGGGTGAACAATGCCTGACATCAAACAGATCTCGTTCGGAAAGCTCGACCAGGGGATGGAGATGCCCCACCTCCTGGACATCCAGACGCGCGCCTTCGAGGCGCTGCTCCAACTGGATGCGGCGTCGCACGACCGCGAGGACATCGGTCTCGAGCGGGTCTTCAAGGACCTGTTCCCGATCACCGACGTCCACGAGAACTTCTCCCTCGAGTTCGTGCGCTATTCCCTCGGCGAGCCCAAGTACACCGTCGAGGAGTGCATCGAGCGCGACATGACGTACTCGGCGCCGCTCAAGGCGACGCTGCAGCTCGTCATCAACGAGGTGGTCAACGAGCAGAAGCGGCCGCGCAACATCATCGAGAAGGAGGTCTATCTCGGTGAGCTGCCCCTGCTCACGCCCCTCGGCACCTTCGTCATCAACGGCGCCGAGCGCGTGATCGTCAGCCAGCTCCATCGCTCCCCGGGCGTGGTGTTCGAGGAAGCCACCCACCCGAACGGCCAGCGCCTCATTTCCGCGCGCATCATTCCGTTCCGCGGCTCGTGGGTCGAGTTCACCGTCGACATCCACGACGTCGTCTACGTCCACATCGACAAGAAGAAGAAGTTCCCGGCCACCGCGCTGCTGCGCGCGTTCGGGTACGGGAGCAACTCGGACATTCTCCGGCTGTTCTTCGCCGTCCGCGACCTCGATCTCACCAAGAAGCGCGAGAGCCGCACCGACGTGCGCGAGGTCATCGGCGCGATCATCGCCGAGGACATCGCCCTGCCGGGCGAGGCCACGGCCGAGGACGCGCCCAAGGCGCGCACCAAGAAGGCCAAGGCCGAACGGGAACGCGCGGAGAACGTGCTCCTCGTCAAGGAAGGCGACGAGCTGACGGACGAGGTGTACAACCGCCTCCGCCGCCAGAACATCGACACGATCAAGGTGTTCGCGTCGCACATGAAGATCGACCTGCGCGACGAGCAGGACGCGATCGAGCGCGGCGAGCGCGAGGTGCGCCGCAAGCTGGCGCTCGACGTCGTGGACGCCGACGGCGAGGTGATCGCCGAAGCCGGCCAGCCCCTCACCGACACCGTCATCAAGAAGATCCGCAAGGCCGACCTCACCAAGGTGAGCGTGTTCGTCGCGTCGGGCCGCGCGGAATCGACGCTCATCAAGAACACGCTGGCCAAGGATCCCACGCACAGCGAGAAGGAATCGCTGTCGCAGATCTACGCGCTGCTGCGTCCGGGCGACGCCCCCGACGCGCAGACGGCCAAGCAGGCGCTCGAACGGCTGTTCTTCAGCCCCAAGCGCTACGACCTCGGCCGCGTGGGCCGGTACAAGATCAACCAGCGGCTCGGCATGAGCATGCCGGCCGACTACACGGTGCTGTCGAAGGAGGACTTCGTCGAGATCATCCGGTACCTGGTGGAGCTCCATGAGGGCCGCGGCCACGTGGACGACATCGACCACCTGGGCAACCGGCGCATCAGATCGGTCGGCGAATTGATCGCCAACCAGTTCTCCGTCGGCCTGTCGCGCATGGCGCGCCTGGTCAAGGAGCGGATGTCGATCAACACCGACCCGGAAAAGATCTCGCTCGACGATCTGGTCAACGCGCGCACGGTGAGCGCGGTGATCCAGGCGTTCTTCGGGTCGTCGCAGCTCTCGCAGTTCATGGATCAGACCAACCCGCTGGCCGAGCTGACGCACAAGCGCCGCCTGTCGGCGCTCGGACCGGGCGGCCTGACGCGCGAGCGTGCCGGCTTCGAGGTGCGCGACGTGCACTACTCGCAGTACGGGCGCATGTGCCCCATCGAGACGCCGGAAGGTCCGAACATCGGCTTGATCACGTCCCTCGCGTGTTACGCGCGGGTCAACGATCTCGGGTTCGTCGAGACGCCGTACCTGGTCGTGAAGAACGGCAAGGTGCTCGACGAGATCGCGTGGCTCGACGCCAACCGCGAGGAGGACGCGATCATCGCGCAGGCCAACGCCCGCACGGACGCGAACGGCAACTTCCTGGAGGACCTGGTGCTCTGCCGGCAACAGGGCGATGTGCCGCTCGTGCCGAAGGACCGCATCGACTACATGGACGTGGCGCCCGAGCAGCTCGTTTCGATCGCCGCGGCGCTCATTCCGTTCCTCGAGCACGACGACGCCAACCGCGCGCTGATGGGCTCGAACATGCAGCGCCAGGCGGTGCCGCTCCTCAATCCCCGCACGCCGCTCGTCGGCACGGGTCTGGAGGAGAAGGTGGCGAAGGATTCCGGCGCGGTGGTGATCGCCCGTCGTGCCGGCGTGGTGTCGCGGGTGACGGCGGACGAGATCATCGTCGACGCCGGTCCGGCGGCCGGCAAGCGCAGCGAGGACGCGGGCGATCGCCCCCTCGCGCGGCTCACGCAACACGACCGCTACCGCCTCAAGAAGTACTGGCGAACCAACCAGGACACGGCCATCAACCAGCGGCCGCTGGTCCACCAGGGGCAGAAGGTCAAGCAGGGCGACGTCCTCGCCGACGGGGCCGCGACCGAGCAGGGCCAGCTCGCGCTGGGGTCGAACGTCACCGTCGCGTTCATGCCGTGGTATGGCCACAACTTCGAGGACGCCATCGTCCTGTCGGAGCGCCTGGTCAAGGACGACGTCTATTCGTCGATCCACATTCAGGAATTGGAACTGCACGTCCGCGACACCAAGCGCGGCCAGGAGGAGATCACGCGCGAGATCCCGAACGTCTCCGAGGAGGCGTTGCTCGATCTCGACGAGCGCGGCATCGTGCGCATCGGCGCGCACGTGAAGCCGGGCGACATCCTCGTGGGCAAGATCACGCCGAAGGGCGAGACGGAGCTCTCCCCCGAAGAGAAGCTGCTCACCGCGATCTTCGGCGAGAAGGCGAAGGACGTGAAGGACTCGTCGCTGAAGGTCCCGCCGGGCATGGAAGGCGTCGTCATCGACGTGAAGATCTTCTCGCGGATCGAAGACCAGGTCGTCGAGAAGGATCGCGGCGAGCGGATCGGCGAGGTGCGCCGGCTCGAGGGCGACGAGAAGATCCGGGTCAACGAGGTCCGCGACGGCGAGCTGGTGGAGCTGCTCGACGGACAGGTCATCGCGCTCGCGCTCAAGGCGGGGACGGTGGAGGAGGCGATTCCGGCCGGCACCAAGGTCACCGGCGCGGGGCTCCGCGAGATGAAGCTCTCGTCCATCGACCTCAAGACGCTGCGCGTGGAGAACAAGCGGATCAACGAGCGCGTGCGCCAGATCATCGACGCGGCCAACGACGAGAAGGCCAAGATCGAGGAGAAGGCGGAGGAGCGCATCGATCGCATTCTGCAGCCGGACGAGCTCCCGCCGGGCGTCATCCAGCTGGTCAAGGTCTACCTCGCCGAGAAGCGCAAAGTCTCGGTGGGCGACAAGATGGCGGGACGCCACGGCAACAAGGGCATCGTCGCCCGCGTCGTCCCCGAGGAGGACATGCCATTCCTTCCCGATGGCCGGCCGGTGGACATCGTGCTCAACCCGCTCGGCGTGCCGAGCCGCATGAACGTGGGCCAGATCCTCGAGACGCACCTCGGGTGGATCGCGAAGATCCTCGGGTTCTACGCCAAGACGCCGGTGTTCCAGGGCGCCAACGAGCGCGAGATCGGCCTGCTGCTCAAGATGGCCGGCGTCGTCTGGGCCGCGCAGGCGTTGGAGCTGCACACCCCGGCGCCGTCGGTGACCGACGCGGACGTCCGCGCGCTGCTCAACGACATCAGGCCGAACACGGAGGAGGAGCAGGAGCGGTTCGAGCGGCTCGAGGAGTCGACGATCAACGACCTCGGCGGCCGCTCGATGTCGGCCGAGACGCGCGAGGTGCACCGCGCGATTCGCGACTTTTTGTCCAGCGCCGCGAAGGAGCTGGCGGAGCGCGAGCAGACCGCGATCGCGAACCAGGTCACGTTCCACACCGCGTGGATCGACGACGAGTCGCAGCCCGCGACGCGGCGCGCGGAGTACAAGGCCGCGCTCAAGCAGCTCGAGAAGCGCAAGGACATGGAGCCGGCCGACCTGCTGAACGACCAGGAGCTGCCGGCGCTCGCCGGCATGCTCGGCAAGAAGTCCGAGTCGGACGTGGACGCCGCGGCGATGGAGCTGATGCGCCTCGCCGGGCTCACCCCGTTCGGCAAGGTGCGGCTGCGCGACGGCCGGAGCGGCGAGACGTTCGTGTCGCCGGTGACGGTCGGCGAGATCTACATGCTGAAACTCTCACACCTCGTGGACGACAAGATCCACGCGCGGAGCATCGGGCCGTACTCGCTCGTCACGCAGCAACCGCTCGCCGGCAAGGCGCAGTTCGGCGGGCAGCGGTTCGGAGAGATGGAGGTGTGGGCGCTCGAGGCGTACGGCGCCGCGCACGTGTTGCAGGAGATCCTGACGGTCAAGTCCGACGACGTGAACGGCCGGAGCCGTGTGTACGAGGCGATCGTGAAGGGTCAGAACCTTCCGGAGCCCGGCATCCCCGAGTCGTTCAACGTGTTGGTGAAGGAACTGCAGGCCCTCGGGATCAAGGTCACGATGGGGCAGAGCGTCGGCGGCTTCTGGGGCACGGGTGTCGACACCGGCACGTCGTCCAACGTAAGTGGGAGCGAGGAGTAATCGATGATTGACTTCCGTAGCGTGCGCGAGCAGCGCGCGAGCTCGTTCGACTTCATTCAGGTCCGCATTGCCAGCCCTGAAGAGATCCGCGGACCCAAAGACCCCAAGGAGCGCGAGCGCCTGGAGCTCCAGGGCCTCCGCAACTGGTGGTCGTGGGGCGAGGTGACCAAGCCCGAGACCATCAACTACCGCTCGTTCAAGCCGGAAAAGGACGGCCTGTTCTGCGAGCGCATCTTCGGCCCGGTCAAGGACTGGGAGTGTCACTGCGGCAAGTACAAGCGCATCCGCTATCGCGGCGTCATCTGCGACCGCTGCGGCGTGGAAGTCACGCTCAGCAAGGTGCGGCGCGAGCGGATGGGCCACATCGAGCTCGCCGTGCCGGTGGCGCACATCTGGTTCTTCAAGACCCTGCCGAGCCCCATGGGCAACCTGCTCGACATCACCCTGCGTGATCTCGAGAAGGTGATCTACTACTCGAATTACGTCGTCATCGAGCCGGGCGAGCAGGACGTGCAGGTCAACCAGCTCCTCGACGAAGAGGAGTACCTCACGCTGCGCGCCAAGGCGAAGGAAGAGAGCGACGCGGCGTTCATGGCCGACATCGGCGCGCCGGCGGTGCGCGAGCTGCTCCGCCGCCTCGACGTCGACAAGCTCGCCGAGGAGCTGCGCGCGCAGGTCGTGGTCGAGACGTCGCAGCACCGCAAGAAGATGCTGCTCAAGCGCCTCAAGATCGTGGACGCGTTCCGCAACTCGGGCGAGTCGGGTGATACGCGCAACCGCCCGGAGTGGATGATTCTCGACGTGGTGCCGGTGATCCCGCCCGACCTGCGGCCGCTCGTGCCGCTCGACGGCGGACGCTTCGCCACGTCCGATCTCAACGATCTCTACCGCCGCGTCATCAACCGCAACAACCGTCTCCAGAAGCTCATCCTGCACCGCGCGCCGGAGGTCATTCTCCGCAACGAGAAGCGCATGCTGCAGGAAGCGGTGGACGCGTTGTTCGACAACGGGCGCCGCTCCAAGGCCATTCGCGGCCGCGGCAAGCGTCCGCTCAAGTCGCTCAGCGACATGCTCAAGGGCAAGCAGGGCCGGTTCCGCCAGAATCTGCTCGGCAAGCGCGTGGACTACTCCGGCCGGTCGGTCATCGTCGTCGGCCCCGAGCTCCAGTTGCATCAGTGCGGCCTGCCCAAGCTGATGGCGCTCGAGCTGTTCAAGCCGTTCATCATCCACAAGCTCGTGGAGAAGGGCATAGCGGAGACGGTCAAGCGGGCAAAAAAGATCGTGGAGCGCGAGTCGCCGGAGGTCTACGAGATCCTGGAAGAGATCATCCGCGACCACCCGGTGCTCCTCAACCGCGCGCCGACGCTGCACCGTCTGGGGATCCAGGCGTTCGAGCCGGTGCTCGTGGAAGGCAAGGCCATTCGTATTCACCCGCTCGTCTGCGCCGCGTTCAACGCGGACTTCGACGGCGACCAGATGGCCGTCCACGTCCCGCTGTCCTTCGAGGCACAGTTGGAAGCCCGGCTTCTGATGCTGTCGAGCAACAACATCCTCAAGCCGTCGGACGGCCGTCCGGTCGCGGAGCCCAGCCAGGACATCGTGCTCGGTTGCTACTTCGCGACCAAGGCGCCGACGGGCTTTGCCAACATCGACGTCAAGACGCTGCGCCGGTTCACCGACGTGGCCGAGATCGAGATGGAGCTCGCGCTGCAGCGCCTCACGCGCCACAGCGCGGTGCTCTACTTCGTGCGCGACCCCGAGAGCACGGGCGGGCGGTGGGAGAAGACCACGGCCGGCCGCGTTCTGTTCAACGCGATCGTGCCGAAGGAGCTCGGCTTCAAGAACGCCGACATGAAGAAGAAGGCGCTCTCCGAGCTGGTGTTCGAGTCGTATCGCAAGGCGGGACTGGCCGCGACGGTGCAGTTCCTCGACCGCCTCAAGGAGTTCGGCTTCGCCAACGCCACGCGGGGCGGCGTGTCGATCGGCATCGAGGACCTCGAGATCCCGACCGCCAAGGCGGGTCTGCTCGAGGAAGCCGAGGAGCGCGTCGAGCGCTTCCAGAAGGCGTACCAGACCGGCAACATCACGAACGGCGAACGCTACAACAAGGTCATCGACACCTGGACGCACGCCAACTCCGACATCGCCGACGAGATGGTCAAGACGATGCGCGAGTCGAAGGGCGGGTTCAATCCGGTGTTCATGATGTTCGACTCCGGCTCGCGTGGTAGCCGCGACCAGATCCGCCAGTTGGCGGGGATGCGCGGTCTCATGGCCAAGCCGCAGAAGAAGCTCACCGGCGGCATCGGCGAGATCATCGAGAGCCCGATCAAGTCGAACTTCCGAGAGGGGCTCTCGCCGCTCGAGTACTTCACGTCGACGCACGGCGCGCGCAAGGGGCTGGCCGACACCGCGCTCAAGACGGCGGACGCCGGCTACCTCACGCGCCGCCTCGTGGACGTCGCGCAGGACGTGACGATCAGCGAGGAGGACTGCGGCACCATCCAGGGCCTCGAGGTCTCGTCGCTGAAGGAAGGCGAGGACGTGATCGAGCCGCTGTCGGAGCGCATCGTCGGCAACTTCGCCGCCGAGGACGTGGAGGATCCGCACGAGCTCGACGAGTCGGGACGCCGCACGCTGCTCGTGGAAGCGGGCGAGCTGATCGACGAGGAGAAGGCGATCCAGATCGAAGAGTCGGGCATCGAGATGGTGAAGATCCGCTCGGTGCTCACCTGCGAGGCGAAGCGCGGTCTGTGCCGCATGTGCTACGGCCGCAACCTGGCCACCATGAACGTGGTGGACCTGGGCGAGGCCGTCGGCATCATCGCCGCGCAGTCCATCGGCGAGCCGGGGACGCAGCTCACGCTGCGCACCTTCCACATCGGCGGCACGGCGGCCCGTATCGCCGAGCAGACGGCGCGCAAGTCGAAGGTGGCCGGCGTCATCGAGTACGGCGACCGGCTGGTGGTCGTCACCAACCCGGAGAAGCAGAAGGTCGTCACGTCGTACGAGGGCGAGCTTTCCATCAAGTCCTCGGGCGAGAAGAACGCGGCGATCGCCGCGCGCCTCCAGGTGCCGCTCGGCTCCATCCTCATGGTGGAGGACGGGGCGGACGTGAAGCGCGACCAGGTGATCTTCACCTGGGATCCGTACACGAACCCGATTCTCGCCGACGTCGAGGGCACCGTTCGGTTCGTCGACATCGTCGAGGACGAGTCCGTGTCCGAGGAGCTCGACGAGCTCACCGGCCTGCGGCAGCGCGTCATCATCGAGGATCGCGAGAAGAAGCTCCACCCGCACATCGAGATCATCCAGGAGAAGGCCGGGAAGGAGAAGCGCGTGCGCGACTTCATCATCCCGGCGGGCGCGCAGCTCACCGTGGAGGATGGACAGCGCATCTTCCCTGGTACCACGCTCGCCAAGGTCGGCCGCGAGGCGTACAAGACGCGCGACATCACGGGCGGTCTGCCGCGAGTCGCCGAACTGTTCGAGGCGCGGCGGCCGAAGGATCCGGCCACCATCTCCGAGATCGACGGCGTGGTGCGGTTCGGCGAGATCAAACGCGGCAAGCGCGAGATCTACGTCGCGCCGATCAACCCCGACAGCTCGATCGACGAGTCGCGCGAAGCGCAGTTGTACGAGGTGCCCGCCGGCAAGCACTTGCGCGTGCACGAGGGCGACCGCGTCAGAGCCGGCGACCGCATCTCCGAGGGTCCGGTCAATCCGCACGACATCCTGCGGATCAAGGGCCCGCGCGCGGTGCAGGAGTATCTGCTCAACGAGGTGCAGGAGGTCTACCGCCTGCAGGGCGTGAAGATCAACGACAAGCACATCGGCGTGATCGTCAAGCAGATGCTGCAGAAGGTGCGTGTCATGGAGCCGGGCGACACGGAGTTCCTCGAAGGCGAGCACGTGGATCGCCAGGTGTTCCGCGACGAGAACGACCGGGCCAAGAAGAAGAAGGAGACGCCGGCCATGGCGGAGCCGCTGCTGCTCGGCATCACCAAGGCGAGCTTGACGACGCAGTCGTTCATCTCGGCGGCGTCGTTCCAGGAGACCACGCGGGTGCTGACCGACGCGTCGATTCGTGGCGCGAAGGACGACCTGCTGGGGCTCAAGGAGAACATCATCATCGGCCACCTGATTCCGGCGGGCACGGGCATGTACCGGTATCAGGAGGTGGACATCGAGCTCGCGCAGCCGGAAGGCTTCGAGCCGCTGCCGCCGATGGCCGCCGAGCTGCCGAACGTGTTCTCGATGGCGGACGACGAAGACTTTCCGGCGCTTCCGCGGCCGGGGGTGAAGGGCGGGGCGGAGTAGACCGCTCGGGCGTTTTCGAGATCCAAGAGAAAGGGCGAGCCGAAACGGCTCGCCCTTTGTCTGCTACGCGCCGCTCTCCACGGTCGTCACGCTCGAGGGAGCTGACACGTTGCGCGCGTCATGCGCCCTCGTGCCGGCGAACGCCTCGCTGGAGCAGGTCGTCGTCCACGGAATGCCCGTGGCGCCGCGGCTGATGGAGTTCGAGCTGCGACGAGCGCTCGGTCTCGGCCAGTTCATGACGGAAGCCGACATCAGTAAGCTCAACTTCGCCGGGACGTCGGACCTGCTGCGGACCTTCCGCTCGGTCGTCGTCGGGAGAACGGCG
>Ga0316628_100001052_pt1 | contig 18907 bp, 18 predicted proteins | sample OWC_Aug_M2_C1_D5_FD_207648 | JGI IMG/M metagenome (GOLD analysis project Ga0316628, IMG submission 207648) | Wetland soil microbial communities from Old Woman Creek delta, Ohio, United States - OWC_Aug_M2_C1_D5_C | ecosystem: Environmental > Terrestrial > Soil > Wetlands | place: USA: Ohio... | reverse complement strand
GCCGCAACCCAGGATCACGACCACATCTTCCGGATCAATCCCCGTCCGATCGAGCATGCCATGCGCGGCTACCGCCGATGGCTCGGTAAAGGCCGCCTCGACAAAGCTCAGATTCTCGGGAATCAGGTGCAGCAGCCAGGCGGGGACCTTAATGTATTCTGCAAAGGCTCCGTCTGAGAAATAGCCGGGAGCACGCTTGGAACTGCACGCAAACGCGTTGCCCGTCAGGCACTGGCGGCACCGGCCGCAAGCCTTGAAATGCTGCTCTGAAACCACACGGTCGCCAACCTTCCAGGCTGATACTCCCGCGCCTACTTCAACGATCTCGCCCGAGAACTCATGCCCGATCACCACGGGCGGCGTGTACGGATGCTCATCATCCTGGAGCTTGAGGTCGCTTCCGCAGATTCCGCAGGCACGCACCTGCACCAACACCTCGCCCGCCTCCGCATGCGGGAGCGGTACCTCCCGCAGCTCCAAATGTCCCTGTCCCTGTGCTGTCTTAACCAGAGCGCGCATCTGCCCTCCCAGTGATGCATCATGATCCGAATGGGGTCATCGATCCATTGTGTAAATATCTTCCATACCAGCAGAATCCGGTCGTCAATTCCTATTCATCCTGTTGCATAGAAGCTAGTGCACCCATTAGACGCCGAAATCCTGCTGATTCCAAAAACGGCTGCCGTCTTTTTCCTTGCCGTACCCAAGCCAATCGTCAATGTCTTTCAGCAGCGGGTCGAGGATGGGGAAATTGGAGACAAAGGTGCACGCCAGCTCGTGCACAAGGCCGGGATGTTTCGTGAAGGGGCACGAGCGCACGCAGCTGGTGCAATTGGCCGCCACGCCGAGATCCCAATATTTCCGGCAGGCCTCGTTGTTGAGATGCCAGGTGAAGTGACCCTGGCTGCAAGAGAGGCTGTCCCGCGACCAGGTTCGCTCCCCGTGTGGGATTGCCTGGGCAGGGCATTCATCGGCGCACTTCATGCAGACCTCGCAGAATTCGGTCACGCCGAAGCGGATCGGGTGGTCGCGGCTGAGCGGCAGGTCGGTGATCACCTTGCACAGCCGCAGGCTCGGCCCATACTCGGGCGTGATCAGTTTGCCGTTCCGCCCCTGCTCGCCAAAGCCTGCGTCGATGGCCATTGGGATGTTCAAGCCAAGATCGTTGATGGAGGGAATGGCGTTGTAACCGATGCCACGCACGAACTCTGCGACGCCAGAAACGATCAGGCCCATCTTGCTGTATGTGATGCGTGTCTCCGCACAGCCCAGAGGCGATGGGGTGTAATCCATCATGTCGATGTCCATCGGGATGCCCATCACGATCACCCAGCGCATCTTCTCCGGTACGATCAGCTGCGTTTCAGTCTCTTCCGGCTTTTCGGCCTCTGCAAAGATAATCTCCTTATGGGTGCCGTCGCTCCAATAGGCATGAGAGTAGATGTAGTTCCGGTCCAGGGGAATTGCCCCAACCAGCCTCGCACCGAAATAGCGCGCCACGCGCTTCACCATTTCGACGGCCTCTTCCGGCGAACCCTGCCACGCCTCCACGCCGGGCGGCAGTTTATTGCCCAGGGTTGACCATGAAGTTACGCCGCGGTTGGAGTGATTGATGGCGTTTCCCAGGCGGAAAACGCTCACCCCACCCGCGTCGAAAAGACTGTAATCCTTCAGCTGGTATCCGGCTCTGTCGGCCTTGATTGTCTTGACCCGTACCTCCACCGATTTCCGCAGCAGCGGCTTGAATTCCTCGTCCCAACCCGGCCGTCCCACCGTCAGATTATTGCGCTGGTCAAACCGCCGATAGGTCCCATCGATCTGATACGGCGGCTTGTCTGGCGACTCCTTGATATACAATCGCGACAGAAGGGATTTCCGCACATTGCCTCACTTCCGGCGGGCGGCTTTCACCGCTTCCACGATGTTCTGGTACGAGCCGCAGCGGCATAAATTCCCGGAGAGATACTCGCGGATCTCGTCATCCTCCGGCGAGGGGTTTTCCGCCAGCAGTGCGACCGTCATCAACACGAACCCGGGCGTGCAATACGCGCACTGGAACGCCCCGTGCTCCAAAAATGCCTGTTGGACCGGATGCAGATTTCCGTTCCTCTGCAGCCCTTCTATAGTTACGATCTCCTTGCCGGCGGCCTGCGCTGCCAGCAGGTGACAACTGCTGAACGGCCTGCCGTCCACCAGTACCGTGCATGCCCCGCACATGCCGACTCCGCAGCCCTCTTTTGTGCCCATCAGCCCTAGGTCATCGCGCAGAACTTCGAGCAGCGTGCGCGCCCCCCCTTGGACCTGGTAACTACCGCCGTTGACGATCAGAATCATGGCTTGAGCCTCTCCTGCAATGCGTGCAGAACCTTCTCGGCTGTGATGGGCAGATCCTTGATCCGCACGCCGACCGCATCCTCAACGGCATTTGCGATGGCCGGCGCTACCGGCGGAAGTGTCATCTCGCCGATCCCGTGCAACTCGCCCTCTTCGGATTCGATGCACACGCTGATCAATTCCAGTGGAACATCGCGAATGGACGGGATAGGGTAGTCCGCCAGGTTCGGGTTGGTTACCTGCCCGCCGTCTAGCGCCATTTCTTCCATCAGAGCCGGTCCAAGGCCAAAGATCACATTCCCGTCGTTCTGCAGTTGCGCCAACCGGGGATTGACCACGCGTCCCGCGAACGAGGCCGCTGCGTAGCGTAGAATCGTGATTTTGCCCGTCTCGGTGTCTACCTCGACTTCAGCGGCGCCAGCGCCCTGATGCCAGTGCGGCGTGGATATGCCCTGCCCCGTTTCAGGATCCATCGTGAGGGCGGTCGAGTATTCGCCTAATTCCTCCAGGGAAGGCAGACCGTTTCGCTTGAGAATATCTGCGTAGGAAATGGATGCATCCTTCGTTAGCACCCGTCCACCTTCTGCGCGCAATTCCTCACCCGGGATCTCCAAGAGGGGCCCGGCCAGATCGATGAGTCTTCGCTTCATCGCCGCACCTGCCGCCAGGACTGCATTGCCCATCATATTGGTCGAACGGCTGGCAGAGGTGGTGCTGTCAAACGGCGTGACCGACGTATCCGGCCCAACCACGCGCACCTGTTCGAACGGAATATCCAGGGCCCCGGCTGTGATCTGCGCCATCGCCGTATGTGCCCCCTGGCCCATTTCAACGGTTGACGTGAATAGCGTAGCCACCCCCGAATCATCAAGCTTAACCCGCGCCTGGGACTTGGAGGTGGAGACCGTGCTTTTCATCATGACACCGTAACCCCGCCCCACCTTCTTCTCCTTGTTCACCTCAGGCGAGGGTCCAGCAGGCATCGCCCCGGCTGCCGCCTGCAGACATTCTATAAAGTGGACATCGTGAAGTGTCTCGCCCGTGGCGAACCGGTCGCCAGAGACATAGAGATTCTTCAGACGAAACTCGAGCGGGTCCCAGCCCATTCTGCGGGCAATGATGTCCATCTGCGATTCATAGGCCCAGGTAGCCTGCGAACTCATCGCCCCACGATAGGCTCCCGCGGGCGGCAAGTTGGTGTAGATCCCATACGAATCCACACGAACAGCAGGGATACGGTACGGTCCGACGGATCGCACCATACCCTGCGGCACCAGCAGCGGGCTGGCATCCGCGTACGCGCCGCCGTTCCAGTAGATTGTTACCTGCCGTGCGGTGAATGTCCCATCACGCTTCACACCTGTCTTGAGTGTGATCGAAGCAGCATGTTTCGTGACGGTGACAAATTCCTCGGCACGTGACAGAACAAATTTCACCGGGCGGCCACCCGTCTTGCGTGCCATCACCGCAACCAGCGGCTCGATGCGGATATGCCCCTTGCCTCCATATGCGCCGCCGAGCGGAGGGACAATGATTCGGACACTTTCCTGCGGGATTCCCAAGATCTCGGATAGCACCCGCCGTACCATAAAGGGCGCCTGTGAGCCCGTCCAGACCGTCAGATGGTCCCCCTCCCATCGCGCAGCAGTGACGTGCGGCTCAAGTGAGGACTGTTGTGCTAGCGGACTGGTGAACACATCCTCAAAGATTTCGTCCGCTTCGGCAAAAGCAGTTTCCATGTCACTGTGTCGCAGTTTGGAATGGATAAAGATGTTGTCCGTATATTTCTCATGCAAGATTGGCGCACCGGTTTGGACCGCCTCCAACGCGTCGAATACCGCGGGCAGTTCCTCATATTCAATATCCAGCAGCATGGCGGCTTCTTCAGCGGCGTCCATGCTTTCTGCGGCAATCGCTGCAATGGGCTCACCCACGTAACGGACGCGGTCCAGCGCCACCACTGCCTGGTCTTTGATGGACGCCCCATATAAGGCGTTCGCTCCCAGGTCCGGCCCGGTCAGGATGGCAACCACACCGGGCACATGCAGAGCCTGGCTCACATCGACTTTCAAGAGCTTTGCATGGGGCGACTGACTCCGCACGACTTTTCCCACCAGCATATCCGGCAGGCGCAGGTTGATCATGTAGTCCACGGTGCCCGTTACGCGCGCCGGCGCGTCGAGCATTGGCACCGATCTACCGATTGCCATCCCGCACCTCCTTCAGCACGCGTCCCACGAAGACGCGGATCATCTCCCTGCGATACCAGGCCGACCCGCGCACGTCCGTTAATGGATCAAGGGCTTGGGCATATTCCTCTGCGATCGCGGCGATCAGCTCATCGGTCAGGGATTCGCCGCGGGCCATCGCTTCGGCCGTGTCCACGCGCTGGGGCGTTTCCACGGCCGCGCCGATGGCGATCTGGAGATCCCTGCACCTCCCATCCGCATCAAAATCCGCCACTGCGCCGACCGCGAGGCATGGCCGCCCCTCGGCGGAGATTGATGAAAACTTGTGATAGGAAGCGCGCGCCGATGTGGGCAGAGGAGGCACGATGATCCCGGTGAGGATTTCAGTGGGCCGCAGCGCTGTGGTATAGAAACCGAGAAAGAACTCGCCGAGCGGGACTTCCCGTTTTCCGTCCGGACCAAAGACCTGGGCGCTCGCTCCTAGGGCGATGAGCATCGCCGGAGGGTCTGCAGCATAGTCTGCAGCGGAAAGATTGCCGCCGATGGTTGCCTGGTTGCGGACGCGCACATTGCCGACGACGCGGAATGCATGTGCAAGGGCAGGGCACCACTCCTGTACGACAGACGACTGTTCCAGGTTGCGTAACTTCGCCAGGGCGCCGATGTGCAGGCCATCCGAGCTCTGACGGATGGAATCCCCTCCCGCAATCCGCCCGAGGCTGACCAGCACTGGCGGGGCGATCAGCTTCTGCTGAAGCATCAGCGTGACTGATACGCCGCCCGCGATGATCTTGGCCTCGTCGCCATGCTCGGCGAGTGACGCAGCAGCTTCAGGAAAATCGGAGGGTTCAAGAAACTTGATGCTCAAGTTGTGCTCGCAAATTTCTCGCAAAGTCGGCAGTCAGTTTTTTCGCCGTGGCCGCGATAACCGGCCCCCCGAATTGCGCAAGTCGCCCGCGCAAGTTGAGGTCCACGACGAACGCGGCTTCAGTCCCGGCCCCCACGGTCGCCAGGGTGCCGCTAAAGCTGGCTTTGACGGATGAGGCGCTGGCCTTATCATCGCCTTCCACCGACCCTGAGATCCTTTCTGGCGGTATCACTTCTGCCAGAGTGACAATCCCGCTGAATTCCGACTTGATCGGCCCAACCTTGACGATGAGCTTGCCGCGATACCTCTTATCATCCAGCACTTCCACAGACTCGACACCCGGAACGCATTTGCTCAGGCGCGGGATGTCGAACAGTAATTCCCAGACTTTTTCTTGCGAGGCGTTGATTACAAAGGAGTCTTTGATTTGCATACTCGTCCTTTTTCCGACACACTTGCCTTCGAGTCTTCTGTCACTCTCCGCCAAGCCGGCAGCGACCGCGATCTAATGGGTATTCCCTGCTTCTCAGGGAATGACATCTCATTTGGCAGGCGCGCGGCGGAACAATACCTCGAGTCCGTCCGGTCCCGCCCGCAGGGAGCAGGCGTCATCCGCTTCGATCCACAGGACCGATTCCGGTTCAAGCGTGAATGCCTGATCACGGACATTTGTCGTGCCGGCGCCGCGCAGGACATAGAGAAACCGCTCCGCCGCGGCAGGTTCAAACGGGGATGTACTTGCATTCCCGTCCAACGTAATGCGTTCCACCTGCAGCACGCCTGCGCCGAGCATGGCCGCGTTTGCCAGCACAGCGCGGCCCATTCCGTCCTGACGGGTCAGAGGCAAATCCTTGGGTTCAAAGATTGTGGGCATGGCGGCTCCAGTTACGGTTCCAGAACAACCCTTCCGATGATTTCCTGCCTGCGAAGTCGCTCGTGCAGGTTCTCCGCTTCCTCCAGGGGATACACTCCCGTCACGACCGGTTTGATGCGCCCGGAGGCAACCAGGCTGACGACCTCGACCAGCTCGCGTTTGGTGACATTGCGCGAGCCAAGGATTTCCCATTCGTTTGCGATCATTGCCTGCGGACTGACGGCCAGTGACGTCCCCGTGTGTGAGCCCACAATGACCATCCGGCCACCGCGCGCCAGGGACTTTACGGAGGAGTCGAATGTCTTTGTACCGACCAGCTCGAGGACCACATCAGCGCCTTCGCCTCCCGTCCATTCGCGAACAGCCGGGGAGAAATCTCCGGACGAAGCGTCGAAGACCCGATCAGCCCCGAAGTCGCGCACGAGCGCAAGTTTCTCCTCACCGATATCCACCCCCATGACAAAGGCACCCATCATGCGCGCCAGCTGCACCGCATGGACTCCTACGCCCCCGCCCGCGCCAGTGATAACAACCCGCTCGCCAGCCTGCAGCCGCGCCCGCTTGGTGAGGGCGTGGTATGGCGTTCCGATGGCGTTTGCGATCAGGCTCCCATCTGCGAAGGAGATCGGCTCTGGCAGCTTGACAAGATTGGCTTCTGGAACGGTCGTGAACTCCGCATACGCGCCGGGGGTGTGAATGCCGAGGTATCCTTTGAAATCCGCGCAGATGGTCTCCCGGCCCGTAAGGCAGTAGCGGCATTTCCCGCAGGTCAGGTAGAGGGTACAGATCACCCTGTCCCCTACGGCCACGGACCTTACCTCCGCGCCGGTCGCCTCAACAACTCCCGCGATTTCGTGCCCAAGGATGATAGGCACCTTGTTCGCCATCGGGAACTTCCCATCGCGTATGGTCAGGTCAAATTGATCCACTGCACAAGCCCTGACGCGCAGCAGCACTTCTTGTGGCCCCGGCTCTGGCACGGGCACCTCCTCCAGGATCAACGGACCGCCAAACTCCCTGACAACCAGCGCTCTCATCCCATCATCCCTTCGCCACGATAAACTGCATCGGGTATTCCTGGAGGCTGACCGCCGCGTCCAGCGTTACCCGCGTCAGCCCGCCCACCTGCAGGCCCATGCGCTCGTCGGGAGTGATCGGATTGGGCTGAACCACCACAGCCGTATCTGCCGCAATCGATCGGCCGGAGGGGGCCGGCCTTTTTTCCTCCCAAAACCTGCAGCAGCTCTGGTCGATCAACGGCGGCTGGATGTCCACACCGAAACCGTGGATGAGATCATCGTAAATGCGATATCCGGCCTCGCCGATGACCGAGGCAGCCTGGATGACGTCGCCCTCCGTAGCGCCTGCCTTGAGAACACCACAGATCATGGCGTACGCCTGCTCGCCGGTTTCGAACAGCCTCCTCCATTCCAGGGTTGGATCCTGCCCTACCGCAATGGGACGCTGGATCTGCCCCGAGTAACCCCAGTAGCTGGCGCTGATCTCCATGATGATGACATCGCCCCTGCAGATGACGCGGTCAGTGACATTCTGCGATGGGACACAGGCCGTGGGCGCGTCCATCGGCATGGAGCGCAGGTACGCCAGATGCGGCTGCCCGCCTTTGCTGCGATAGGCGCCCTCGATGATACCGACCAGCTCAAATTCGGTCATACCTGGCTTCACTTCTTTTTCCAGTGCGAACACGGTCGCGTCGGTGAACTCAGCAGCCTTCTTAAGCCACTCGAATTCCTCTTCACTCTTGATCACGCGCAGGCCGGCGAACGAGCGGGTCACGTCGACCCACTCGATTTCAGGAAGACATTGCGCGAGCGTGGCAAAATGCTGGTAGGGCATGCCCATATTGAACGTTGCATTGACGCCGCCCAGCCCGATACGCCCTCTGCCGATGCCGTTCTTTTTCAAATGTGCGGCGATTTCTTTGGCAGGCTCGTAGGTCCCCCAGCGGGTGTCTTCGATCACTGAGATCGAACGTGCGTTTGGGAGGTGATTGACCAATCCGACGAACAGCGCCGGGTCGCCCTCCAGGGGAAAGACCAGAAAGCTGTGATGCAGGTCGAGGTAATTGGCCAGCCAGTAGACATTCGCCTCGTTGTGGCGGTACATACCCGAATTGCCAAAGATCACCAGCGCCTGCAGGTCTTCCCTCCTCATCAGGTCGCGGGCGAGGTTTCTGCGGCGCTCGAACTCAGCCGGAGAGAAACGCGGATACGTCATCCGAGTTTTTCCTTGAGCCAGTCCGCCGTCAGCGGGCGGTAGATATAGGGGATATTATTGCAGACGTGGTTGCCGTTCTCGAACATCGCCAGCTCTGCATTCTTCCCGACCGCGTTGACAATCTTGTGAGCTTGCTCCCAGGGAATGATGCGATCCAGCTTGCCGTGGATGATCAGCAAGGGTTGTTTGATCTTCTGCGCTACGCCGTCAAGCGAAAGCCGGTGAGCACGGGCCTTCGCATCTTCGTCGCTGGTTGCACCGGAATGATAGCGGAACGCGGCGCGCGTCAGTCCCGGCAGGCTTTCCCAGCACTCTGCGAAATTCCACGGGCCGCAATTCCCCACCGCGGCTTTGACGCGCGCATCAAAAGCCGCGGCGCGCGGCGCGTAATATCCACCCAGGCTGACGCCAGCCAGCCCGATGCGGTTTGGATCGAGGTCGTTCCTCTGGGTCAGGGCGTCCAGCGCCGTCGAAACAGCGGCCTCATAATCCGGGCGGATGTGTGTGTGGTATCCGCATTCCCCCTGGCCCGGGCCGTCCAGGGAGAAGGTTGCCAGGCCGCGCTGGAGGAACACATTTTCCCAGTAGAAAAACTCCTCCTTCGTCGAGTCGAGCCCTGGCAGCAGCAGGATCAGCGCGGGACTGCGGAGCCCCGGCGGACGGCGCAGCGTCCCGACCATCGTTGCCCCGTCGAATGGGATTTCCACGCGCTCCCCTGTTGGATCCAGTAGCCTGAGTCCTTTGGCGAAAGCCTCCACCGCTTTTTGAGAAGCCGACATGTACTCATCGTGGGAATCCTGAAAGACGAACTTACCGAAGTGGTAACACAAAGCGGCGCCGATGTAGCCCTCCCCCGCGCTCAAGCCGTTTCCTTTGAGCCCGGCTTTTGCAGCCAGGTCATAGTGGACGTCGCCCGTGACCACCCATTCCCGGCACCATTCCTCCCACCTCTCTACGCGGGCGGTAGTACGGAAAAAATCGTTGTAGTCCACGCCCTGCGACGTGAAGCGTGGCGCCCAATTCCTGATGGCGGCTTCCACTCTCTCATCAGCCATGTTTCGGCTCCTTTTCAGATCGGAGTACAACGCATTCGGTCCTCGGAGAACCTGGTTCCGAGGGCCGGCAACACACCGGATGAATTTTGGGACGCCTGCAACTCAGGCATGTTGCTCCCACGTTCATATATCGTCCGTGATCCATATTGTCTCCTTGGGTGGCAGACCCCAAAATTCGACGAACGAAAAATTTTCCGCGGTGTCGTTCTCGAACCAGTGGACTTCGCTGGGCGCGACTACAGCAACCATTCCAGCCGTCAAGCGTTCGCCTCGATCGTCCACATGCAGGATGCCACTTCCCGAGAGCACGTAGAAAAGGTGGTGGCAATCCGTATGGTAGTGTTTTGCAGCGGTATCGCCCGGGTGATAAATGATGCGGTCGGCTCGGACGAATTGAGCGTTGACGGGAACCCTGTCCGTGATCAAATCCAATCGGTCACGCGTGTCACGGGTCGAGTGAAGGTGTGGCAGTCGACTTACGGTAAACAACCTTGCCATATCACACTTCCAGACCCAACAGCCGGATTGCGTTACCACCCAGGATCTTCCCCTCGCTCTCAGGGTCAAGTCCCGCGAGGCGCACCAGTTCGACGGGATTCTCATTGCCCATGTCGAACGGATAGTCTGAGCCGAGCAAAATGTGATCGGCGCCAACCAGATCCACAAGCCCGCGCAGTGCAGCTGCGTCGTGCGTGATGGTATCGAAATAGAACTGCTTGAGATACTCCGTCGGCGCCTTCGGGATCACCTTGCTTATCTCCTGCCTTTGTCGATAGCCCCTGTCCAGCCGCCCGTGGATATATGGCAGCGTCCCGCCGCCGTGGGCCAGCAATATCTTGAGGCGCGGAAATGCCTCCATGGTGCCGGAAAGGATCAGATGCCCCGCGGCGATCGTGGTATCAATCGGGTTTCCGATCACGTTCCACATGTAGTAATCCCGCAGCTCGGCCCGTCCGCCGCCTTCCACGGGATGGATGAAAACGAAAGCGCCCAGCGATTCGCACGCCTCCCAGAACGGGCGGAAGCGCACGTCTCCGGGATAGACTCCGTTGACGTGTGCTCCGATCTCGACGCCTTGCAGGCCGGCACGCATCAGGCGCTCAAGTTCCCTGATCGCAAGCGCGACATCCTGCAATGGGACCATGCCCAGCGCAGCGACCCGCCCCGGATATTTCTTCGCCAATGCGCTCAGCGCGTCGTTCTGGATCTGACAGGCGGCCAGAGATTCGGGAGGCGGGGCCTCATAGCGGACGAGCGACACCCATGGGCAGAGCAAGACGGCGTCGGCGCCCGATCGCTCCATTTCGGCCAGGATCGTCTCGACCTGGACGAACTCGCGCGTGGCCGAGCCGATCCGCTTGGCGTTGTACTCGACGAATTGCTTCCCATTCTCCCAGATCACCCGCGGCCGCCAGTCTTCCTCTGGGGCGGCCTCGCGCAGGATCTCAGGGACGATGATGTGTGCATGGGTATCTGTCACCATGAGTGCGCCTCATTATAAGAAGGTCAGCAGTAGAGCGCCGGTCACGATCAGGCCCGTGCCGACCAACAGGATGGTGGTCACCCGCTCGAGGTGTCTGCCGGAGATCAGCGGCGAAAGGAGCAGCACCGTCGGAGCGGAGATCATGGTCAGCGACGCGACAACCCCCACGGGCGCTAGATCCAGCGCAACCCAGCGCATCCAGGTGGACAAACCCACGAGCAGGCCGGCGGTCAGTTTGTATACCCAGGCCTCGCCGGTGACCGGCGCCCCCATCCAGTCCCGCCGCTGTGCGAAGAGGATGACCCCATACGCCAGTGCGCTGGCCGTCACGCCGATGGTTACACCCAACAGCGGCGATGGGAAATCCCGCAATCCAAGCCGGATGAAGATCGGGCTGACCGCCCAGCAGAAAGCCGCGCTCAAACCAAGCCAGGAGGTTTGTAGGATGGCAATCGCAGACCTTGGGGTGTTGGCGCCGTTGCCCTCCTCAGGATCCTCTCTCGATATCATATAGGCGCCCACGACGATGATCCCGATCCCGGCCAGTTCCAGGGGTGCAGGAAACTCCCCCAGAGTCAGGGCGGCCAGGATGGTGGCGAACACAGGGTTCGTGCCGATCAGGGGGCTGGTGCGCGCTGCGCCGATCTTTTTCTGGCTCGCGTTCAGAAACGTCCAGCCGATCAGGAAATGGAAGAAGCCGGCCGCGACAAAATAAAAGTAGGCGCTGAGGGGAGCGCTGCGCAGAAGCCCCAGGTCTTCGGTCAGAACGGAAATCACCGCCAGGATGACCGCCGAGACGACAAGCTGGACGAATGTCGCCAGAAACAGGTTCATGCCGCGCATGGCCTGCCGGTTTACCGATTGGAACAGGCCAAAGCCCACCCCGGCCGCCAGGGCCCATAGGGCTCCATTCATAGCACGGGCGGCGGCGCGCCAAGCTGACGGTTCTTGCGACGGTACGATCCCTCGTCAGTGGAGCCGCCGAGGTACAGCTTCGCCATCTCAGGGCTGTCGAGCAGCTCCTTGGCTGTGCCCTCGAACTTCTCCTTCCCCAGCTCCAACACGTAGCCTCGGTGGGAGGAGGCCAGCCCCTGGCGGGCATTCTGTTCGACCATCAGGATTGTCAGGCCGGTCTTGTTAAGGCTGCGGATGGTCTCGAACAGGGTATCCATCGTCTGGGGCGCCAGGCCAAGCGATGGCTCATCCAGGATCATCAATGGCGGCTCCAGCATCAGTGCACGGCCGATCTCAAGCACCTTTTGCTGTCCCCCCGAGAGATTGCCGGCTTTGTGGCCCGCGCGTCCCTTAAGGAATGGAAAGAGCTCATAGATCCGCTCGAGCCGCTCTGCCAGTACAGCTTTGTCCTTGATCGTGAACCCGCCCATCAGCAGGTTTTCATGGATCGTCATCTTGGGGAAGACGCTGTGCCCCTGGGGTACGTGCGTGATGCCCAGCCTCAGGATTTGCTCGGGCGGCATGCCGTTAATGGATTTTCCCTGGAAGGTAATTGAGCCTTTGGAAGGACGCAGGAACCCTGAGATCGTTCGCAGGACCGTGGACTTGCCGGCCCCATTCGGCCCCACCAGGCAGACGATCTGCCCCTCCTCGACGTGCAGATTCACCCCGCGCAGAATTTCCACACCGGGGATGTAACTGGCTACGACATTCTCAAGTACGAGCATTGACATTTTGCGTGCTCCCAAGATAGGCTTCGAGAACCAGTGGGTTGTTCTGGATGTCTGCCGGTAAGCCCTCGGCGATCTTTTGTCCATGGTCGAGGACGATGATATGCTGGCATAGTTCCATGACCAGGCGCATATTGTGTTCCACCAGCAGGAAGGTTTTCCCCTGCTGGTTCAGGCTCTCGACCATTTCCATCATCTTCTCGATCATCACCGGGTTGACGCCGCCCGCGGGTTCATCCAGCAGGATCAGGTCCGGGTTCGACATGAGGACCGCAATGAACTCAACCAGTTTTTGCTGCCCGAAGGAAAGTTTCCGGGCCTCCTCGTCGCGATACTGGGACAATCCCACCCAATCCAGAAATTCCATTGCCCGTTCTTCTTCGTGCTTCTTCACGCCCTGGCTCAAGAGGGTCCGCCAGCCGAGCTGCTTCACGGGAACGATCAGGTTTTCCAAGACGGTCATCTTCCAGAACAGGCGCGTGATCTGGAAGGTGCGGCCAATTCCCTTATGGCAGATCTGACTGGGTTTGAGCCCGTGGATCGGGCTCTCGTTGAAGGAGATATCTCCCAGGTCCGGCTTGTAGAACCCGGTAATCACGTTGAAAAGGGTGGTTTTTCCGGACCCGTTCGGCCCGATCAAGCCGGTGATCGAACCTCTTTTGACCTGGATAGAGCAGCTATCCACTGCCTTGATTCCTCCGAAGGTCTTCGTGACATTCTGTGCAGAAAGCATGGTATCCCTCCTCCCTGCCCTAGCCCGCCGTGGCGGCACGCCGCGCCATGACGCGTTTTTTGACGTATTCTGAGACCGTCGGCAGGATACCTTGCGGCATGAACAACATTACAAACAGCAGGATCCCCCCGAACACTGAAAGGTGGATTTGGGTGCCGCCGAACTCTGCCACCACCCAATTGGAGAGAGGCTGCATGATGAAAGCGCCCAGCACGGGACCCCAGAGTGTGCCGCGCCCGCCCAGGATCGCCATCAGCACCATGGTCACGCTGACGAAAATGTCGAATACAAACCCGGGGTCAATGTATGTGAAGAAGTAGGAATAGATACCGCCAGCCACTGCAATGAAGTAGGCGCTGATCCCAAACGCCAGCACCTTGTACATCATTGTGTCAATCCCCACCGATTCCGCCTTGCCTTCATCCTCCCGGATGGCAACCAGGCCCATGCCAAACTTGGACTGCCGGATCCGCCAGGAAACGAATATGGTCAGGACCAGCAGGAAGAGCATGATGTAGTAGAAAGGAATCTTGATCATCACCGGCGACCAGGGAACGCCCCCCCAGCCGGGGCGCGGTTGGGTCATGCCTTTGGCCCCGTTCGTGATGCTGCCCAGGTTGAGCGTCAGCAGGCGGAAGATGAATACCACCGCAATGGTCACCACCACGAAGGCCGAACCCTGCGTGCGGAGGGAGATCCATCCCATCACCAGCGCCACGGCTGTAACGACTAACCCCAGGAACCAGGTGCTGATGAAAGGATGCCAGCCATAGTGGTTGTGCGTCCAGGCCACCAGGTACGCTCCCAATCCAAAAAAGGCGGCGTGACCCAGCGACGTGTAGCCGGTATAACCGCCCAGAATGTTCCAACTGGAGGCCATGACCGCCGACATCAGCGTCATGACCATGATGTGCTGGTAGTATTGCGAATGCTGCAGTGCCGGAAAGACGAGCAGGATCAGGAAGATCCCGACCAGCAGAACAGGCGCGAAGGTGCGAAGTCTCGTCATGATCAGCCCTTCTCCCGGATGATTTCTCCCAGCAAGCCTTGCGGACGAACGATGAGGGTGAAGAAGAGGAAGAAGTAGAAAACGATGGGCGACCAGTACAACGTGATGACGATGGCCGTCAATTGCTCCATGACGCCCAGGATCAAGGCGGCGACCAGGGCGCCGGGCAGGCTGCCCATGCCCCCCAGGACGATGATCGAAAGAGTCCTTGCAATCCAATCGGCCTGGCTGGAGGGGTTAAAGCTGTAGATCATGCTCAGCAGCGAACCGCCCGCCGCCGCGGTGGATACGCCAAGCGCAAAGGTGAATGCCGATACAATGGTCACGTTGATCCCCACCAATTGCGCCGCGCGCGGGTCCTGAATGGTGGCTCGGATCGCCCGGCCAACCTGGCTGTATTGCAGGATCAGGTAGAGCAGCAGCATGATCAACAATGCCACGCCAAACCCCATTAACCGTGTGACCGGGAAACGGTAGGTCAGGAAGACGAGCGCCTCCGTGGCATACGACGGTTTGACCGAACGGACGGTAGTCTGGAAGAAGGCACCCAGCAATCCTTCCATGACCAGCGCCAACGCGAATGTGACCAGCACCGAGGTCTGCTCCGGACTTTCGATGCGCGAAAGCATATACCGTTGGAGCACCCAGCCCAACCCGAAGAACAGTGGCATCGTGATCAGGATCGAAACGAGTGGATCGATCTTGAGATTCTGGAAGAGCACGTAGGTGAGGTAAGCCCCGAGCACCAGGAAGGCGCCATGCGCAACGTTGATCACGCGCATGACACCGAAGATCAATGTCAAGCCGGACGACATCAGGGCATACACCCCACCGACCAAAACCCCGAGGATCAATGTCTGGACGAACAGATGAAGCGACGGTATCGTCATGGAATCTCCTTGAGGTATAGGCCAGGGGTAAGGTACCCCTGGCCTATCTGAGCCGCTACCCGGCCCTGTGGCTGAGAGAGATTACCATTGTGGCTTGGGCCAAATGGGATCCGCCTGCTTGGCGAAGTCCGGGCCAACAATGACGATTTTGCCGCTCTGCCATTGCAGCACCATGTATGAACCCTTCGGTTGGCCAAGTTCGTCGAAGGACAGCGGGCCAACGACGGTCTTGAAGGTGGCCTTGTGCATTTCCTCGATCAGCTTGGCATTGTCCACGCTCTGGGTGCTTTCCACGGCCTGCTGCAACACCTGACCGACCGTGTAAGCGTTGGCGGAATCTTCTGCGATCGGTTCCTCGCCATACTTGGCGTGATAAGCTGCCACAAACTCCGGATTCGTCTCGGCGGTGGAGGCCTCGAACCAGGAAATGGGAGCGAAAACGCCTTCGGTCGCCGCGCCCAGTGCTTCGTTGAATTCTTTCGGGAGGCCGGGTCCTGTGGTGAACATAATGCCGCGCGGTTGGTAGCCGGCCTGCTGATAGGCCTTGGCCTGGCCGACGGCATCCTCAAATTGAGTGCCACCCACGAGCAGGTCAGGATTCTTGTCAGCCACCTTGGCTGCCAGGGATGAGAAATCCTTGGTGTCGGGCGGATAGGTCTCTTTCAGGACCATTTCCAGGCCGCCATCGGTGAGAAGTTTCTCTGCAGCTTCCACCACGCTGACGCTGAAGGGATCGTCATTTGTGATGACCGCGAATGTTTTGGGGCGCTGGTCAGCCGGCAGGCCGAGGATGAAGCTGGCAAAGGGGATGGCTTGGTCAGCCGAAGGGGCTGGCTGGCAGAAGAAAATATTGGTCAACCCGCGGTCGAAGACGTGGGGTGCGCCGCCGGCCGGTTCAGGGAAGGCATAGCCATATTTCGCCGCAACCTCGGATGTTGGGATGACGAGGCGGCTGGAGAAGGGGCCGACCAGCAGATCAACTTTGTCCTGGGTGACGAGGCGCTCGTAGTCGGCCACAGCCGTATCAGGATTCGAAGCGTTGTCATAGACCGTGAATTCAACCTGGCGCCCGAGCAAGCCCCCGGCCTTGTTGATCACATCCACCCACAGCTCATAGCCTTTCTTGGCTGCGGTGCCCGGCTCAGAGAAATCGCCGGTCAGCGGGAGCGATGCTCCGACTTTGATGGGAGGCGCCGTAGTGGCGGGCGGCTCGGTCGGAGCAGTCGTCGGGGCCTCCGTCGCAGGGGGCTGTGTTGCTGCGGGCGCTGTGGTCGCCGGAGCGCCACAGGCGGTGACCAGTAGGCTGATAACCATGATGCTGGTCAGTAAGTACCAAATCCTCGACTTCATGTTTCTCTCCTTTTGGCGATTAGACAGTTCTCGAGCTACACACAATTGTGCTATTTGAGGGTAATGCGGCCGGACATGCCTCCTTTCCACGGTTGAGTATTACGGCCGGTAATAGTGCATCAGTAAGTCCATCCCGCCCATCTCTTCGATGGCGCACCGTAATCCCTCTGGTCCCAACCCGGAGTTCTCCACCTGTTGTCACGCCAACAGCCTCCACGGGTTCTCGATAAGATTGGCCAGGTCATCCAGGAACCTTGCCCCGCGCGCGCCGTCGACGACGCGGTGGTCGCAGGAGAGGGTCATCAGCATCATCGGACGGATCACGACCTGCCCATCCACAGGCACCACCCGGTCGGCAATACGCCCCACCGCAAGGATGGCGGCCTGTGGCGTGTTGATGATGGCATTGAAGGCGTCGACGTTGTACATGCCCAGGTTCGAGATGGTGAATGTACCGTCTGAAATGTCGGTCGGGCGTAATTTTCGGTTCTGAGCCCGCTCCACCAGGTCCTGGCGCCGGGCGGCGATCTCGCCGATAGAAGCCGAGTCAGCGCCCCGGATCACCGGAACGATCAGCCCCTCATCGATCGCAACCGCGATCCCCACGTTGATATCCTGATTGAACCGGATCCCGCCCTCCGCCCAGGCAGCATTGACCTGCGGGTGATCCCGCAAGGCAAAGGCGGCAGTTTTTACGAGCAGGTCGGTCACCGTGGGCTTGATGCCGGTGCGCTTCTCGACCGCAGGCATGATGTACTTGCGCCATTCCAGAAGACTGGTTGCATCCACCTCGCGCATCAGATAGAAGTGCGGGACCGTTGTCCAGCTCTTGGACATGTGCTCCGCCATGACGCGCCAGACTGTACCCATACTCTCAACCCTGGCCGCGGCTTGCGCGTGCATGGCATGTTCAGGGACATCGACGGCCAGCACCGCCCCCTCCGGGCCTGACCCCTGGATGGACCCAAGCTCGATATTGCGCTCCTCCGCTAACCTGCGTGCTTTTGGAGAGGCTGGGATCAAGTGGCCCGCGCCGCTCTTCTGCACATCCGCAGCCATGGATCCTCCGCGTTCGCGGACGAAGGCCTGGACGTCTGCTTTCTCGATCCGCTTGCCATTGGACTTCAACAATGCCAGATCGACCCCGTGCTCTTCTGCCACTTTGCGCGCCAGGGGGGAGGCGTCCACGATGGTGGCCCGGACGGGCTCTGGTTGAGGCTTAAGCGCGCGGGCGCTTACCGCTGGCGCGCTCATTGCCCGTCCTGAGACGGCCGGGGCCGTGTAGGCCGGAGGGTTTTCTCCGGGGGCCAGCAGCCAGCCTATCGTCTGGCCGACCGGGACCTCATCCCCCTCTTTGATCAGCAGCCCACCCAGCAGGCCCTCACCCGGCGACGGGATCTCAACCGTCACCTTGTCGGTCTCGACCTCCATAATGGGCTCGCCCTTCGTGACGGACTCTCCCTCGTGCTTGAGCCAGCGCAGCAGCCTGCCTGTTTCCTGGGCCATTTCGAGGGCCGGCATAATGAGACTGGTCGCCATCTAGCCTCGGACCGAGCTGACCATTTCCACGACGCGCTCGTTCAACTCTGGCTCGTGGGTACGCGTCGTCGGCAAAGGGCCTGTGGCCGTGTAGTAATGATGTCCTGCCACCATCAGGTCGTTGGCCGGAAAGCGTGTGATGATCTCGTGCCCGGTCTCGGTCACGACGATTTCCTCTTCGATGCGGGCCGCGCTCCAGCCATCCGAGGACGGCCAGTAGGTCTCCAGTGCAAATACCATGCCCGGCTTGATCTCGGCCGGGTGGTCGAGCGATACCAGGCGGCTGATCACCGGCTTTTCCCAGATCGCCAGCCCGACCCCATGGCCGTACTGCAGCGCAAAAGCGGCCTCCTCATTCGGGAAACCGAATTCGGTGGCTTTGGGCCATACTGAGGCGATCTCGCCCGTGGTCCGTCCCGGTCGCACGAGATCGATCGCTGCATCCAGGTAATCACGGCAGCGCTTGTAGGCATCCACCATCGCATGGGAGGCGTAGCCGATGGTGAAGGTCCGGTAGTAGCAGGTCCGGTAGCCCATGTAGGAATGGAGGATGTCGTAGTAGACGGGGTCGCCGGGGCGGAGGACACGGTCGGAGAAGACGTGCGGGTGCGGATTGCAGCGCTCGCCCGAGATGGCGTTGACGGCTTCGACGTATTCGGA
>Ga0316628_100001051_pt1 | contig 18913 bp, 13 predicted proteins | sample OWC_Aug_M2_C1_D5_FD_207648 | JGI IMG/M metagenome (GOLD analysis project Ga0316628, IMG submission 207648) | Wetland soil microbial communities from Old Woman Creek delta, Ohio, United States - OWC_Aug_M2_C1_D5_C | ecosystem: Environmental > Terrestrial > Soil > Wetlands | place: USA: Ohio... | reverse complement strand
CCCGGCCTGGCCCAGGCCTATCTCGACCCCGGCACCGGCAGCTATGTCCTGCAGATCCTCATCGGGGCATTGCTCGGCGGCCTCTTCGCGATCGGGATCTTCTGGAGGCGCGTCGTGGCATTCGTGCGGAGGATCTTCACGCGGAGCGGGGACAAGGATGCCGGAGCGGGACGGTAGCGAGGTCGTCGCCGGCTCGTTCCGGGACCCCAGCGGCTTCATCTTTGTCCGCGACGGTGTCGTCCACCGCCAGGTCAACCTTGCCTACCGGCAGCAGTACGACCGCCTGACCGGCGCGGCCGGCCAGGGCCCGAGCCTCTATCGGAGGCTGGTCGACGCCGGGTTCCTCGTGCCGCACGAGGAGGTCGACGTTCCGCCGCCGGTTCCCGAGACCGCCTACCGGGTGATCCGGCCGGAGCAGATCCCGTTCGTGACGTACCCGTACGAGTGGTGCTTCAGCCAGCTCAAGGACGCCGCGCTGCTGACGCTCGCCGTCCAGCGGCAGGCGATGGAGTGCGGCATGTCGCTCAAGGATGCGAGCGCCTACAACGTCCAGCTCGCCGCGGGGCGGCCCGTGCTCATCGACACGCTGTCGTTCGAGGGGTACCAAGAAGGCGAGCCCTGGGTCGCCTACCGGCAGTTCTGCCAGCACTTCCTGGCTCCGCTGGCGCTGATGAGCCACCGGGACGTGCGGCTCGGGCAGCTCCTGCGGGTGTACATCGACGGCGTCCCGCTCGACCTCGCCAGCTCGCTGCTTCCCACGAAGACCAGGATGTCGCTGGCGCTCGGGACCCACATCCACCTCCACGCCCGGAGTCAGCGGCGTCACGCCGACCGGGCGACACGCCCCAGGCGTGGCGCCGTCAGCCGGACCGCGCTGCTCGGCATCATCGCGAGCCTCGAGTCGGGCGTCCGGGGGCTCACCTGGAAGCCCGAGGGAACCGAGTGGGCCGACTACTACGCTGAGACGAACTATGACGAGGCGGCCTTCGAGCACAAGCAGCGGACTGTCGGGGCGTATCTCGAGCGCGTGCGGCCCGGATTGGTGTGGGACCTCGGGGCCAACACCGGTGTCTTCAGCCGGATCGCGGCCGAGCGGGGCGCGCTCGTGGTCTCCGCCGACATCGACCCGGCGGCGGTCGAGCGGAGCTACCTGGACTGCCGGGCCCGGGCCGAGAAGCTGATGCTGCCGGTTGTCCTTGACCTGACCAATCCAAGCCCGGCGGTCGGGTGGGCGAACAGCGAGAGGACGTCGTTCCTCGACCGGGGTCCGGCCGACGCGGTCCTGGCCCTGGCGCTGGTCCACCACCTGGCAATCGGCAACAACGTTCCGCTGCCCAGGATCGCCGGGTTCTTCGCGCGGATCGGCCGGCACCTGATCGTCGAGTTCGTGCCGAAGAGCGATTCCCAGGTCCAGCGCATGCTGGCGACCCGCGAGGACATCTTCCCGCTGTACGGGCGCGAGGGCTTCGAACGGGCGTTCGCAGTCGACTTCGAGACAGTCGATTCGACACAGCTGCCGGGTTCGGAGCGCCGGGTCTACCTGATGGCCCGGCGGAAGGACCGACCCTGAGCCAGCGGCGCGTCCTGGTCCTGCATCCATTCCTGTTCGCGCTGTTCCCGGTGCTGTTCCTCTATTCGCACAATCAGAGCCAGGCCAGTCTCGCGGACATCTGGCTGCCGCTGGGCTTCACGCTCGTGCTTGCCACTGCTCTGATGTGCCTGGCACGGCTCATCTTCCATGACTCCCGCCGTGCCGGGATGATGGTGACGTTCTTCCTGTTCCTGTTCTACTCCTACGGGCGCGTCTGCCAGGCGCTCCGGGATCGCTGGCCGGCCCGGTACATACTCGCGAGCCTCGTCGTGCTCGCGCTCTATACCGTCCTGATCGTGGTTGTCTGCATCCTGCTCCGGAGGCACAAGGGCACCTACCACAGCATGACGCGTCTGCTGAATGCCGCTGTTGTGGCGTTGCTGGTCGTGCCGGCAGTGCGTATTGCGGCACACGCCTGGGCTTCCGACCGCGCCCCGGTTCCCTTGCCATCGATCTCTCTCTCGAGTCCTCCTCCGCCCGGTGGGCGTGCCCCCCAGGACCTCCCGGACATCTACTACATCATCATGGACCGCTACGCCTCTGCGGGGACGCTCCGGGACGTCTACGGATACGACAACGGGGAGTTCACTGGCTACCTCAGGGGCAGGGGATTCTACGTGGCGGACTCCAGCACCTGCAACTACGCCCGGACCGACTTCTCGCTGGCCTCATCTCTGAACCTCGTCTACCTGACTGACCTCCTGGAGGAGACCCGCACCCCCGGGCGCTTCATGCGGGCGGTCTACTCGTGGCTCCAAGACCATGCCGTCCTCCGTTTCCTGAGGCAGCAGGGCTATCGATTCGTCCACTTCGGCAGCTGGTGGACGCCGACCAGCAGAAACGACCGTGCGGACCTCAACGTGAATAGACACATCCTGAGCGAGTTCTCGATGGTGCTGTACAAGACTACCATGCTCTATGCCGTTGGTGCGGCACTCGGTCTCGATTCTCACGGCGAGCAGTGGCGCCGCGTTCCGTACGAGTTCCAGCGCCTGAAGGGCATGCCCGCGGTCGCCGGCCCCAAGTTCGTCTTTGTCCACTTCCTGGTGCCTCACGAGGGGTTCGTCTTCGACCGGGATGGCCGATTCGTCTCGCGGACCGAGCAGGCTCGAAGGGCCCTCGAGGAGAACTACGTGAACCAACTCGTCTACACCAACCGGGAGCTGACCGAGGCGATGGAGAGCATCATCACGCGTTCCGAGAAGCAGCCGATTGTCATCCTTCAGGCGGACGAGGGACCGCGTCCGGTTGCGAACTTCACGCCGAGGAACTCGGTCGGCGACCTCCGCGCGCGCTTCGGTATACTCAACGCCTACTATCTGCCGGGTGTCGACACATCGGTGCTCTACCCGACCATCACCCCGGTCAACTCATTCCGGATTGTGCTCAACCTGTACTTCGATACGAACCTGGAGTTGCTCCCCGACCGCAACTTCGTGCTGGATTCCTATGACGTGCGGGAGGTGACCGACGTCGTCGCCAGGTCCACGAGGGGTGAGGCGGCCCCGACCGGCCCGGCGGTCCACTAGTCGAGCCCGTCGACAGCACCGGCGGTGTCGCGTGCCGTCTGGCAGCAGCCTCGACCGGCCTAGTGCCGGCATTCCGGGGCGCCGCGCGATGGCTGCAGTTGACACCTCCGGGGCTGCGCCTAGACTTCCCCGATGAGTCGACTCCTTCGCTATCTCACGGTCCTTTCCCGGTGGCGCAAGCTCATCCTGCTCAATACCATCTCACTCACGGTGATTGCCGCGGTCGTCAGCCTGCTGCTTCCCTGTCGGTATCGGGCGACTGCCCAGTTGCTGCCGCCACCCGAGGACGATGTCTTCGGCATATCCTCGATCCTGGGCTCGGGACTGGGTAGCAGCCTGAACCGCCTGCGCGGAGGGCTGATCGGGGCGTCGACGCCCTCAGACCTGATGGTGCGAATCCTCGAGAGCCGGACCGTCATAGATGCCGTCATCGACAGCTGCGGTTTCATGGGCCAATACGGCTTCAAGCAGAGGGAACGCGATGCCGCGCGGAAGGCGCTGGGCAAGATGACGACGTTGCTCGCTGCGGATGAAGGCGTTGTCAGCATCTCGGTGGAGGCGAAGACCCCCGGATTGGCCGCCGACATCGCCAACTGCTACGTTGCCCGGCTCGATGAGTTCCTCCGCCAGTCGAACATCAGCCGTGGACGCAACATGCGCATCTTCATCGAGCGGCGGCTCGGCGAGGTCGACAGCAGCCTGAGGGTAGCCCAGGAATCACTTCGCGTCTTCCAGGAGCGGCACAGGGTCGTCCGTGTCGACGAGGAAGTGGAAGCTGCCGTCGACGCCTATGCGACGCTGAAGTCGGACTTGATGCTCAGAGAAGCGCAGCTCCTGATGGTGGAGCAGGTCTCCAGTCCGGACAATCCCATGTTGATAGACCTGAGACGTGAGGTCGAGTCCTTCCGGTCCGGAGTGCACGGGCTGGAGTCGGGCACACCGGTGGATGGTTTCGGGGTGGGTTTTGGCCTCTCGTTTGCACGGCTGCCCGCGGTCGCGGCGGAGTACGTGAGACGGTATCTTGCACAGAAGATCCAAGAGGAGGCGTACTCGATGCTGTACCAGCAGTACGAGTACGCGAGGATAATCGAGGCCCGCGACACCCCAGCCCTGACCATCCTCGACGAGGCCGTTCCGCCGGAGCGCCGCAGCTTTCCCCGCCGGATGGTTCTCATCGCAGCCGTGCTCCTGTTCAGTCTGGTGGCTGGCGGCACCCTGGCCTTCGGGGCGGAGTACTTCGATCGGCTCCGCGTCCGCCGACCTGCCGAGTACGAAGGATGGCGTGAACTGACGGTGCAGGTCCGCGGCGACATCCGCCGACTCGTCCATCTCCCTTCCCCCAAGAAGAAGTAGCGCCATGGCGTCCCGGGTTGGTGCCGAGGGGCCCGGGACGGATGCTCGGCTCGTGGCCAAGAACACCCTCTTCCTCTCGCTGGCTGACGTCGGGGGCAAGCTGTCCACGTTCGTGTTCCTCCTCGTGGCCGCGCGGAGACTGGGAGCGGAGGACTTCGGGGTGTTCTCATTCGCCCTCGCCTTCGTCGGCATGTTCGCGGTGTTGACAGACCTTGGGCTCGGCCAGCTGGCGGTGCGCGAGATCGCCCGCAACCGCGGCGTCGCGCGGCGTCTTGTCGGCAACGCACTTGCCATCAAACTCGTCGTCGGGGTAGCGGTCATTGCCCTGATGGCGCTGGCCGTCAACGTTCTGGGCTATCCGGCGCGAACGGTCCACGTAGTCTACATCTGCGGCCTGACAATTGCGGACAGCGCGTTCACACTCTACTTCCGGCTGGTGTACCAGGGCTTCGAGCGGACGTCGTTTGCCGCCTTCGGGCGGGCGCTTCAGATGGTGCTGATGGTCGGTGGCGTCGTCCTGCTCGCCAGAGGCCAGCTCGGCGTCGAGTCCTACGCTTGGGTCTTCGCGGCCGTCTCCCTCTCGGTCGCTGTGTTCTCGTGGTCGATGTGTTCCCTGTTCCTCGTTCGTCCTGCTCTCAGCCTCCGGCTGGTTGAGTGGAGGAGGATGCTCCGCGCGGCGCTGCCCTTCGGGCTGGCGGGCCTTCTCGTGATGCTCTACTACTGGAACGGCTCGGCGGTGCTGTCGAAGCTGAGCGGCGATGAAGCCGTCGGCATCTACGGCGCGGCGTTCAGACTCGTCCTGGGCATGTCGCTCGTTGCCTCCGCCTTCGCCGGCGCGATGTACCCGGTCATGTCGAGGCTGTACGTGCAGGACCCGGTGAGACTGAGGCAGGTCTTCACCCGTTCCATGCGCTATATGCTGCTGATCGCTGTGCCGCTCGGGGTGCTCGGCACGGTGCTCGCGCGCCCAGTCATCCTGATGCTATACGGTCGCGGCTACGAGGCTTCAATCCCCGTGCTGATCATACTGGGTTGGTGGCTGGCACTTGTCCATCTGAACTGCCTCACCGGACACTACTTCCTGTCGATCAACCGCCCGAGGACGCTGACGCTGCAGGCCGGCATCAGTCTCGGGGTCAACGTGGGTCTGAACGTGCTGCTGATCCCGCGGCTTGGCCCTGCCGGAGCCGCGTGGGCAGTCCTTGCGGCAGAGGCAATCGGCTTCGCCTTCCTCGCATGGCAGCAGGCAGCCACGCCGGGCCGGCTGCAGGGCGGCGTCGTGGCGCGGACCTCCCTCAAGTCGGCAATCGCGGCGTCAGCAGCTATTCCGCCCGCCTGGCTGGTGGGGCGATGGAACGCCGTCGGCGGCGTGGCCGTGGCGCTCGGGACCTACAGCGGGCTTCTGGTGTTGCTCGGCGGTCTGAGCGGGGAGGACCTGGCGACTCTGAGGCAGATGCTTCGGCGTGGCTATGGCTGAGGCCAGAGTCGTCCCATCCCGCCTCGTCGTGGCGTTCGCGGTCAGCGAGATTGTCTGTGTCGTCGGGTTCTTCGTTCTCCTCTGGCGCGGACACGACACCATCGCGGTGGCGTGCCTGCTCGGCCCTCTGCAACTGCTTGCGTTTGCCTTCCTCATGAAGCAGGAGCTGTGGTTGCTGACGTTCCTTGCGGCGCTCATCCCGTTCACGGCTCTCGAGATCCTGCCGCACGCGTACGTGCACCTTGTGCTGCTTCCGCTGACGTTCGGGCTGCTGTTGGTTGTCCGGCTGACCCAGACGTGGCTCACCGACCACTGCCTCGCTCCACGGAAGCTCGCGTTCCGCGAACGCGCTCCGCTGGTCCTGCTGGGTACGTTGGCGGTGGTGTCTCACGTTGCGGCAGTCCTGCGGGGGCGTCCCGTGTCGGGATGGTTCCAGTTCGTCCTGACTTTCTACTTCCTGCTGGCGGTCTGGTTCTTCGCGACTACCCCGAGGTCGCTGCGGCAGGTGCGGCTGCTGGTGTACGCAATGATCCCAGGGTACATTGCCGTCTGCCTGCTCCTTCCCGTCTTCGCCTCGCGCGTCGAAGGCGGGCTCCTCGGCAAGACGCTCATCACCTCCTTCTCGGTCGTGAACCTGAACAGCCTGGCGGCCCACGTCGGCGTCCTTGCTGCCGTTGTCCTAGGCACTGCTCTGGATGCGGGGCGGACCGGTCGGAGGCTGGCGTTCGTCGTCGCCACCTTCCTGCTGCTGGCCGCGTTGCTGTTCACCAAGTCGCGCGGGGCCTGGCTCGGGTTCGGGGTAGCCTTCCTGTACGTGCTCATGCGGACGCGGTCACTGCCGCTTCTGTTGCTTGCGGCGGTCGGGGCCATCGGGATGTACTCGATGGACTTCCTCCGGATGAGCTTCGTGGTGCGCCTCCAGGCAACCGGCGCAGCCGACCCATCCCTGTGGGGCAGATTCCTGCTGTGGAAGTACGCTTGGGTGGTGTTCAAGGACAACTGGCTGGTCGGTGTCGGCATGCAGAACTACCGCTTGGTCAAGTTCCTCTATGGATTCCCCTGGCCACGCTCTTTCGGTCTGCCCTACAACTCCCACAACCTGTTCCTGGAGTTCCTGACCGACCTGGGCATACCGGGATTCGTCAGCCTGGTCTGGCTCAAGGCGGTGACCTTCCTGCAGCTGGACCGAACTGCGCGTCGCCCCGTCGAGGGGAGAGGGCTGGCAATCGGGCTGAACGCAGGTCTGATTGTCTACGCGGTCCACGGGCTTCTGGACTGCGTCATCTGGCAGCACGGTGCTTTTGTGCTCCTCGGCATGCTCCTCGGCCTGGCGATCGCCGTCCACCGCGTAGTTCCCTCGACGGGACGCGCGGGCTCAGCGCGGATTCCCGGGGCGGTGTCAGCGACCGACTGACCGCGCCGCGATTGCCAGTATCCGGAAGGCCGAGTCCCGCCAGGAGAACAGCTTCGTCCGCTCCGCACCGAGCCGCCGCAGAGATGACGCCGTGTCCGCATCATCCAGGACCCGCCGGATCTTGGTGGCGATGTCGGTCGGCGAGTAGGGATCGAAGTACAGCGCTGCGGGCCCCGCAACCTCGGGAAGACTGGATGCGTGACTGCAGACGACGGGCGCGCCATGACACATCGCTTCTAGGACCGGCAGTCCGAACCCTTCGTACAGTGATGGGAACACGAAGGCCTGGCAATTGGCGTAGAGATCGTTGAGGCAATCGTCCGTCACTGCCGACAGCAGGACGACGTCGTCGACGAGTCCCAGCCGTGCGATTGCGAGCTGCGTCAGTTCGGCAGGGCCGCCACCGACCATCACCAGCCGCAGACGGAGGTCAACCTTCAAGGTCCTGAACGCCTTCAGGAGCCTGAGCAGGTTCTTGTGTCGCCAGTGTCCTCCCACGTATAGCAGGTAGGGCTGCAGCTCACGGCCGCACCCACCGGGGCGGCCGGTCGGCGTCAGACCGGGTCCCTCGGTCACGACGTGTGTCCTTGACGGGGGGACGATGCCCAGCTTCGACAGGTCTCGCATCGTGTGGTGGGACACGGTGATGACAGCCGCAGCGGAGCGCAGCGTCTGCAGCCCCAGCCAGAAGAGCGTCTTGTAGTGCGGCGAGTGCACGCGGCTGATGACCAGTGGCGTCAGGTCATGCACGACTGAGATCACAGGGATGCGAACTCCAGGCGGCGATACCGGAGTGGGGCAGAACAAAACGTCAAACTGGCGTGTGCAGTAATGCCGCAGCATCGTCATCTGCCACACGAACCGCCTTCCCGGCGACCTTGTCCATTCGGGAACCGCGATTGTCGAGCATCCCGTGTTGCGGAACACAGAGGGGGTGGTCGTCAGAATCGTCACTGTCGACTGCTCGGCCAGAGCGGCGGCGATCCGGTTCGTGTAGCGGCTGAGCCCGACCATCTGTTCGGAGGCGAATGCCGCGTCGACAAGGATTCTCAACGTGTTCAATATAGCCCCCCGGCCGCATCGTTCAAGGCTGCGATTGACTGGCGGGGGGCCGGGACTATAGTGGACATGCCTCCGTTGACATGCGCATAGGCGTCGACGTCAGCATCTTCAGGATGAGCCGGGCGGGGATCGCCCGCTACCTCGACAACATGCTGCGGCTCATGATACCGGCCTCGGATCACGAGTTCTTCCTCTACTCGCCGAGGCCGGTCCCGCTGGACTTCCCCGGGGACAACTGGCATCCGAGGTCCGGCAGTGGTCCGCGGGCGCGGGTAGGCAGCCACTGGTTTCAGAGCGAGTGTCCCCGGCTCCTGGCCAGCGACGGCATTGATGTGTTCTGGGGTCAGAACCACATGCTGCCGCTGAGGACGGTGCATCCGATCCGGCGTGTCCTCACCATCCACGATCTCGCCGTGCTCATCTCCCCCCGGACCATGCCGTTGCACTCCAGGTTGCTCGGTCGGCTCTATCTACCTCGCGCTGCGAGGGCCGCCGACTGCGTGATTGCCGTCTCCGCGGCGACGGCCCGGCTCGTGACGTCCCTGCTTGGTGTTCCCGCCGACCGCATCCGAGTGGTATCAGAGGGTGTCGACGGAAGATTGCGGCCGGTGGACCGCGAACCAGCGGCGCGCATTCTCGGTGAGCGCTTCGGACTGGCGCCCGGCTACCTCCTGACGGTCGGGACAATCGAGCCCCGGAAGGGACACCTCGTGCTGCTGAAGGCGATTGAGCAGGCCGTCGGGCTGCCCATGCTGGCGGTGGTCGGCAGACCCGGATGGAAGTGCCGGGGAATCATGCGGGCCATTCGCGGGGCGGAGCGAGGCGGAGCGGTCCGGTTCCTCGGGGGGGTCGACGACGAACTCCTGCCGGCGCTCTACGGGGCTGCCAAGCTCATGGTCTGCGCATCGCACTACGAGGGCTTCGGGTTGCCGGTTCTGGAGGCGATGGCATGCGGTTGCCCTGTCCTATGCAGCTGGTCCTCCAGTCTACCCGAGGTCGGAGGGGCCGCCGCCCAGTATTTCAGAGCTGGCGACGCCTCGGACCTCGCATCGAGGATTGCCGCGTTGACGAAGGACGAGGCGGCCCTTCGGCGCATGGCGGCAGCCGGCAGGCGCCGAGCGTCCAGATTCGGCTTCGAGCCTGCGGCCCGTGAGGTGCTGCGGCTGCTTGTCGGCAGCTGAGCGGATTGACTAGTGCGGCTTCCGCTGCTAACATGCGCCCGTGGCCGGACAGGAGACTGCGGTGTTGGCGCCATCGGCGAGCACGTCGACCAGGAACGGACGCCGGGCGGCACCCGCCAATCGGACGTGGCAACACGGCACATGACGCGGGTGCTGCTCGCAGCGACCGTGTTCCTCGCGGCGAGCCCCGGTCGGGCGGAGCTCACCATCGTCGAGGAGCGCTTGGCCGTCGACGGTCTCTTCTGGGCAGGCGCGGAGTGGCGCAGCGAGCAGACGTCCGGGTACAGCAGCACAGATCACGAGTTCACGGGTCGCAAGGCTCTGCTGGGTATCACCGGCCAGCTGACCCCGGTCGCCGCGCTGCGGTTCTACTACGACTTTGCCAACCTGGCGCCATACGACCTCTACGCAGACTTCTCGTGGCCCAGCGGTTTCGGCCTGAGGGCGGGGCAGTTCATTCCGCCGTCTGCGACCGAGGCGCTCACTGAGCTGTCCCGACTGAAGTTCATCAACTACTCCCTGGTGAGCACCTTCTGGAAGCCCGTCCCGCCCCGTGATGTGGGAGTGCAGATCGGCTACCGATCGCGGCTCCTCGCCCTGACAGCTGCCGTCTTGAACGGCAACGGTACGGATCCGCTCGTGCCCGATCCGAACAACTGGAAGGACGTCGCGGGGAGGTTGGTCCTCAAGCCTACGTCGGATGAATCGGTCTTTGTGGCCCTCTGCGGGTACTACGGCAAGACCGGCGAGGAGATGAGGGTCTTCTGGAACGGCGGAATCGAGACGTTCTATGAGAAGGCGGGGCTCCACGTTTCCGGTGCGGTCCACCACGTATGGTGGGCGAGGCCCCGCAACTCGTTCTATGTCCAGGCAGCGTACCAACTGGGTCTGATCGAGCCGGCCGGGCGTTTGAGCATGGCGTTTCACACGAACGACCGGTTCGAGATCGAGGTCACCGGAGGGCTAAACTTCAGAGTCGCCGACGATCGGGTCAAGGTGCTAACCAGCTATGACTACTGGCGCAAGGCGGCCGACGACTACGAGCTCCGGAGGACTGTGGTCAGGTGCCAAGCCAGACTCCAGTTCAGCTTCTGACGCAAGTCCCCTTCCGTTCCTCGCCGGATACGGCGCAGCGGCAATCCGCGTGTGAACTCGACCGGAGCGGCCCGCAGGCTGGCAACCAGGTCCGTGACTGACGTACTCATCGTGTTTCTCTTTTGGCTCCCGGTCGGTATCGTGTTCTACCACTGGGTGGGATTCCCAGTCGTGCTCTGGTTGCTGACGAAGCTGGCACGGGAGCGGACGGCCGACCAGTCGGTCGCGACGCCCTTCGTGTCGATCGTGGTCGCGGCGCGCAACGAGGAGTTGACGATCGAACGCAAGATCCGCAACTGCCTTGACCTCGACTACCCGCCGGATCGAATGGAGGTCGTTGTCGGGTCTGACGCTTCCGACGACGACACGGACCGAATCCTGGGTACTTTCAGGGACCCCCGGCTGAGATGCTTCCGCCTTCCCGAACGTCGCGGGAAGTCGGCGGTCCTCAACTCCCTCACCGGCAGGGTGACCGGGGACCTCGTGCTTATCACCGATGCCGATGTGTCGCTCGCGAGGGACGTTCTGAGGCTCATGACTACCCGGTTTGTCGATCCCGACGTCGGTCTTGTCCAGCTCCGCTACAGGCGGGTCAACGAGGATGGCAATGTTGCCGAGGGTATGTTTGACCGCTGGGAGACTGCCGTCAAGAACCTCGAAGGCCGCCTGGGTGCGATGACGACGGCGAGTGGTGCAGGGATGATGATGCGGCGCGCGCTGTTCGCGCCGATCCCGGAAGACACGATACACGATGACCTCGTGCTTGGGCTGCGGGTGTTTCGTCTGGGACTCAGGGCGGTCTTCGAGGGCCGCGCCGTCGCGACCTGTCGGACCGAGGAGGAGCGGACCGAATTCCGGCGGAGGGTCAAGATGGGTCGAGGTGCAGCGCAGGCGCTGTCCAGGCATCTGGATCTCCTCTCGCCGCGCCACGGCGTCAGGGCGCTCGCGTTCCTGTCGCACAAGGTTCTACGATTGCTGATTCCGGTCGCGATTCCCGGCATGCTGGTCGGTCTGGCCCTCGGTATCTCGATGCCGGGATACGCCGCGATACTCGCCCTGATGGCGCTGACCCTCCTGACGATGCCGCTGCTGCTGCTGGTTGAAGGGCGGTGGCGTCGACTGCTCCTGCCTCAGTACTACCTCCTCATGAACGTCGCGATACTTGCGGGCGGCATCCAGTACGTCTTCGGACCTCGCCGCGGGTACTGGGAGAGGACGCGGCGTGGCTAGGCTTCGATCGAGCGGATGATGCGAGTTCTGGTAGTCGCACCGATCATACCGTGGCCGGCCACCGACGGAGGCAGGATCGTCGTGCTGAACACGACGCGGGCGCTGGTCGAAATCGGGCATGAAGTCGGTTTTGTGGGCATCGCGCAGCCACGTATCGCAGTGCCCGATGAGTTCGGGAGGCTGGCGAAGGTGTGGTCGTGCCCGGCTCGGACCAAGATCAACGTGTGGGGAATGGCACGGAGTCTGCTCTCATCGGAGCCCTATGTGATGTCGAAGTTCCACCCTCGTGCCTTCGGCGAGCTGGTGCATGCGGCGGCTGAGGAGTTCGATCCCGAGGTCGTCCACGTGGAGTTCCTCTGCATGGGGGTCTACGGACTCTCCGTTGCCGAGGCCCGCGGAATACCGGTCGTGCTGCGGTCCCACAACGTCGATTCCACGCTGATGGCACGGTTCCGTGACAATCAGCGCAATCCTGTTGCCCGGTGGTTCGCCAATCTGGAATGCCGGCGGCTCTGCGACTACGAGCGGACGCACCTGGGCAAGTTCGACCGCTGTGTCGCGATCACACCGGTGGATGCTTCCGCGCTCACCCGGATTTCGGGGGTCGAAGTCGAGTCGATACCGTCCGGTGTCGACTCCGAGTACTACCATCCTTCGGCGCAGCCGGCGGATGGCGGCACGGTGGTGTACGTGGCTTCGATGGATTGGCTGCCGAACGTCGACAGCGCCAGATGGTTCTTGGACGATGTCTGGCCTTTGGTGCGTCGCGAGGCATGCGCAGCCCGGTTCTTCCTGGTCGGGCGCAATCCTCCGTCCGACCTGCTGGGGCGGGCGGACGGTGATTCGGTTGTCGTCACGGGGTCCGTCGACGACGTCAGGCCCTGGCTGTCTCGGGCGGCAGTCGTCGCAGTCCCGACCAGAATCGGAAGCGGTATGCGCATAAAGGTCCTCGAGGCCCTGGCGATGGGCAAGCCGGTCGTCTCCACGCGCGTGGGATGTGAGGGAATCGCGGGACTGCAGGATGGCATCAACATCGTGCTGGCGGATGGGGCCGACGACTTCGCCCGTCGTGTCGTTGAGTTGCTGGGCGATGCCCGGCGGCGTGGCGAACTCGGCAGGGCGGCGCGAGCACTGGTCGTCGACCGCTACAGCTGGCGGCATGTGGCGCTGGCATTCGAACGCATCTACCGTGAACTACTCGTCGGGCCCGCGTGAGGTCGTGAGGCGTTGAGCCGAGAAGCCCACCTCGCGAAGCTTGCCCGGCGGCGCTGTCGGCGGGCGGTGACACTCGGGCGAACAGGCGTAGCTTCGCGGCCCGGCCCGCGCGGCTGTTCCACGCTTCGACTTGCCTTCGGGGCCATCGTTGCCTTCGGGCTCGGCGGATGCCGGTTCGTGGGTTCCGCCGAGGCGCGGGCGCTCCATCTTGCGTACGACGTCCTGCCGACACGCGCGGCCTGGTCGGAACGGGACGGGGGTCGGGGGGTCACCCAGACCATCGAATGCGACTTCGACAGCCTGGTCGCCTGTGAGCTCTTTGCGGGTGCCGTCGCCGGCCGCGCTCCCCTCGGGCTCGAGGTCACCGATGCCGTGAGCGGCCTAGTCGTGGCGCGGAGTGCCGCTGTCGAACCGCCGGTATCTCCAGGTTGGGTGCGCTTCGACGAATGGAGCCAATCGGGCGGCTTCGTGCGAGGACAGCCATACCGGTTTGCCTTTCGACGTTCCGGAGGAGATGAGATAGAGTACTACTGGGACGCCACCAATCCCTACGCGCCAGGGGGGCTGGTCGGCGCGGGAAGCCTGGAAACCCCGGCCCGCGACCTGGCGTGCCGGATCTTCGCCGAGAACCGTACCATCGACCGGAAAGCGTGGGGGACACACGCGCGCAGCTTCCTGTACTTCGACACGACCTGGCACGGGGGCACTGACAGTGGCCGCGCCACCCGCCTGTTGCGGGCTGCGGCCGATGCAGGACTCTCGTGGGACCGCAACTACGTCGGTATGCAGTCGCTGTTCCCTCGCCCCGGCGAGCTCAGGATCGGGCACGGAGACGCTCCCATGGACCGGGCGGTACTGGAGAGTGCGCGCCGTGGGATCCGCGTGTTGCCCTGCATTCATGGCAGCGCTTTCTGGGCCACTTCCGCCAACACCTCAGAGTCGGTTCCATCGAACCGGTTCTGGACGTGGCCCGGCTTCACTCGCTGGCACAGCCGCCTTCCGAGGGGACTGGAGCACGCCGTCGATGGGGCGGGGGAAGAAGCCAACCCATTCGCCGAGTTCGCGGCAGCGTACTTCCGTCGCTACGGGCCCGGGGACAGGGAAGGCTTCTACGCTCGGAACGGACTGGATGCCGGTGGCGTCGGATGCCGGTACGTCGAGATATGGAATGAGCCCAACGTCTACGTCATCCGGGACCCGAGCAAGGCCTGCGGCTACCTGCTTTTCCCGGACCCGGGAGTGGACCGGCATCTGGACAGCATCTTCCCGGCAGACGGCCGTCATGCAGCCGGGCGCTGGGGCCGTGAGGAACAGTGGCGCAGGTGTTCGCTCTACGTACGACTGTGCCAGGTGGCCGATTCGGCGAGGCGGATCGCCGATCCACAGGTACGACTGCTCGCTGGCGGTGTAGCCGGTGTGAGGGCCTATTCCGTGCCGACCCCCCACGGGTACGGGGACGACGTTCTCGTCCGGGGCGACACCTGGCTCCAGTGGTTCTTTCAGCTGGGCGGACACCGCTTCGTGGACGGCATCGCCGTGCACCCATTCCAGCTCGGCTGGGGCAGAGAGGGGTACAGAGAAACAGCGATGCAGGCAGATATGGAGTTCTTGGACAGCCTTCTTGGAGCCTACGATGCCCGTGACCTGGAGCTCTGGGTGACTGAGATTCCGTTCTTCTCGGCCCGAGAGCCTGGTGCCTCGGGAATGCGTCAAGCAGCCAGCCTGTTGGCGTTCGCAGTCGCCGGTGTGACGGGACTCGGATCTTCGACCAAACCCTACGACCGCATCATCCAGTACGCGCTGGTCGACGACAGCTCGGCGAGCGGGTGGGAACCTGCCGGGCTGCTGACCCCGGGGCTGGCCCCCAAGCCGGCATACTGGCTGCTGCACCACGCAACTAGGGCACTCGGCGGACGTGCCTTCGTACGAAGGCTCCCTCAAGAAGCGCTCGATGACAGCCTCTTTGGGATCTACGAGTTCGCGGACTCCCGCAGTCGTTTTTGGCTCTGTTGGCGAAACGGCCGCTGGGGCTCGACCGAGCGGCTGCGGATTCCCGCGCGGACCGACAACCTGATCGTGATTCGGCTCGCAACCGAGACCGGGGACACGGCTGTGGTCCCGGTTGGCCCCGACGGTTGGTACAGAAGTGAGTCGTGGGACTCGGTGCCGCTGTTCGTCGCCGAGTCAGGCCACGTCCGTCGGCCGGATCTGAACGTGGAGCGGGTCTGGTTTGAGCCCGAGGAGCAGGTTGTTGGTATGCCGACCAGCGTCCACGCCCGCGTCCGCAACATCGGGAACCGGGCGACGCCCCGAGGCTACGAGACGACGGTGGAGTTCCGCGTTGAGGGAGAGCTGCTCGGGAGCGTGGGTCGCGCAGTGTCGATTGCGGCGGGCGAGGCGGTTGACTTCGAGCTCACCCTTGACCCTGCCTCACGCAGCAGGAGTGGTCCCGGGTTCTGGGTGGTGACCGTCAATCCGGGTCAGCGGTACGTCGAGCTGAGTGCGGACAACAACTCGGGCTACGTCGCTGCGTCCTCGCGCGGCACGACAAGGTAATCCTGCGCATCGGCCGCGGGGTGGCTTCCAGTGTCTCTCTTGGCTATGACGAGTGTCGCGTCGTAGAGGTCTGCGCTGGCAGCCGCCAGCACGAGCCGGTAGAGCCAGTATTTCAAATCACAGGCCAGTCGCCGCAGGCCTGTCCATGGGTAGTAGGGATCCAGGTCGTGTCGCACAACCGACAGGCCACTCCGGCGCAGCAGCTCGCCGAGTGTCCCGGGCGTGAAGTGGGCCAGGTGAATCTCCTTCGCCGGTCCGTCCAGCTGTATCCGCGTGAGCCCCGAGTAGCGGGGGCTGTCCGGCGGGCGGAGCCTCAGGGCGCGAGCCAGACGCCAGATGCGGGCAGTCAACCGGCCGATCTCGTTGGGCACGGCGATGACGAGCACGCCATCCTCGTTCAGCAGCTCGAGGCATCGCGCGATCAGCGCGGACGGGCTGGGCATGTGCTCCAGCACGTGGAAGAGCGTTATCACGTCGAAGCGCCGATCGAACTCGACATCCTCCAGCACACCCCGGCGGAGGTTGACGCCGTACCTCTCCGCCGCGATTCGAACTGCCGCGTCCGACACCTCCGTGCCCGAGGCGTCGAAGCAGCAGCGCGCGAGAGCGACGAAGTGCCCGATGCCGGCGCCGACGTCCAGCAGGCCTCCGTGCTGTTTGTAGCGGCGGACCATCGCCAGCCTCCTGAGCCACATCTTGGCTCTCCCTTCCTCTTGGCTGAGCCACCGGCCGTACGACTCGCCTCGGGAATAGAACCGCTCGATGTCGTTTGCGTCCGGCCTGGGGTTGTCGAACACGAAACCGCATGCCGGGCAGCGGCAGATGTTGTTCTCCGCGTCGACAGTCGCGATCCGGTTACTCCCGCAGATGTCGCAGCGGGTCAGCTGCTCAAGCGACACGGATCGTCTCCTGCCGCGCCCCCGGCGAGCCGTGTCCGGAGACCGTCAGAGACGCCACCGCGCGTCGAGACGCCCGGGACGCTGGTCGGGAGCATGCGACGTCCCGCCCCGCCCGGGCAGTCGCTCTCGACGTCGGGCATACCTGCCGACGAGCTGCAGCTCTGCGGTCGAGCCTCGAGCGGCGCGGGGCATTCTCGGTGATGCTCAGTCCCGCTCCCCCGAGCCGGGTCTGCCGCTCCAGCGCTCGAGCTCCTTCCTTGAGCGCTCGAGCGCCGAAGCCTGTTCCCGGACGAGTTCCTCCAGGTAGCTGCGGCGGCGGGCCAGCTCCTGCCGGGCGTGGACCTGCCGCGTGACGTCGTGGGCCACGTCGAGGATGCCGGTGATCTCGCCCGACAGGCTGCGCAGCGGGCACTTGACCATCCGGTACCATCCCGCGCCGGCACTGACGAGGTCGGGCAGGGCCAGCTCGACCTCGACCGGCTTCCCTTCCTCGAGCACCCGCCGGTCGTGCGAGCCGATGAGCCCGGCGACGGTCGGCTTCAGGAATTCGGCGTCGGTCTTGCCGATGATGGCCGACGCGTCGCCGACGCCGAGCATCCGCAGCGCGGCCGCGTTGGCGGCCGTGCAGCGCAGCGTCCGGTCCTTGACGAGCACGGCGACGCCCGGCACGTCGAGCAGCGCCTTCAGCCGCGTGTCGGCATCGCGCCAGGCCTGCTCGATCTTCCGCTGGGCGGTCGTGTTGCGGACGAGCAGCAGCAGGCCCGGGCCGTGGGGGAAGACAGTCACCCGGTACGAGTCTGCCGTCGGCCCGAGCTGGACGTTCGCCTCGTGGAGGACTTCGCGGGATTCGGCCGCGCGGCGCAGCGCGGTGATGAACTGGGGGACGCCGAGCGCGGGGCAGGCCCGGGCGAGCGGCTGTCCCACCGTCTGCTGGGCTGCGACGCGGGTCTCCCGTTCGGCCCCGCCGCTCCAGGTCCGGACGACCAGGTCCGGGCCGACGGTGACGACGCCTTCGGTCGGGCTGGCGGCGATGGCGGCGACGTCGGTCCGCCCGGCGGCCAGCGCCTGCTCGGCTTCGACCTGCCGGGTGACGTCGAACAGGACCCGGTCATGGGTGCGCCGGCCCATCGCACTGCAGACCGAGCCGCTCGCCTGGACCCAGTGGAGCTTGCCGGTCTTCGCGTTGCACACGCGGAACCGGTAGGCGGCCGGCGGCGCACCGCTCTCCAGGAAGCGGGCCTCGACGGCGCGGACGCTCTCGAGGTCGTCCCGGTGGACCTGGCCGAAGAACACCGCCGGGTCGGTCTGGATCGCCTCGGCCGACAGGCCCCAGATCGCCTCGACCGACGGGCTGATGGCGAGGACCCGCCCGTCGTCCGCGGTCCGGATGACGGCGAAGTCCCGGGCGTCCCGCACCAGGGCGAGGTAGCGTTCCTCAGTCTCGCGCAGCGTCTGCTCGACCTTGCGCCGCCGGAACTCGACCTCGCGGATGTCGTCGGAGAGCGGCCGGGCTTCGGTGCGCGGACCGGTCGCTTCCTCGCGCGCCGTCTTGAGGTCCTGCTCGAGCTTCTGGCGCTCGGTCAGGTCCTCGTGCATGACGGCGATGCGCATGACATTGCCACCCTCGTCGAGGAGCGGGAAGACGGTCGCGCGGAAGCAGACCTTCCTGCCCGGCACGCCGGGAATGCCGATCTCGGTCGGGTCGTACCAGGTCGCCGGCGTCTCCACCCTGGTCCCGGCCAGCACGCGCTTGAGCTGCGGCTCGAGCAGTCCGGCGCGCTTGAGTCCCCGTTCCTCGAAGAGCGACAGCCCCGGCGGCGGCACCTTCCCGAGCAGCCGCTCGGCAGCCTTGTTGCTCCGGAGCAGCGCCCCGGTCCGGTCATACACCTCGACGGCGACCGGGCTCGCGTCGACGAAGCTGTCGAACAGGGCGTGCAGGCCCTTGAGCGTCTCGCGCCGGTGACCGGTCTGCCGCCCGGGCTTGTCGTCCCCTTCCTCGGCCTGCTGCAGGACGCCGAGGACGAGCGGCGCCGCCCAGAGCAGCTCGGCGAGCGCGGTCCCGGGCCGGAGCCAGGCCACGGCCGCGGCCAGGCCGGTCAGGCACAACAGCGCGTATAAGAGGGTAGGACCGCCGGCAGAATGGTGTCTCATCCGGTCCGCTGAGGATAGTGGGACTGCCCCGGGCGTCAAGCGATACGAAGGGAAGCCGGCGGTCGGAATCGAACCGACGACCTGCGGTTTACGAAACCGCTGCTCTGCCAACTGAGCCACGCCGGCGGAGCCCGGATTCTACCCTCGTGTGCCCGGGTGT
>Ga0316628_100001050_pt1 | contig 18921 bp, 8 predicted proteins | sample OWC_Aug_M2_C1_D5_FD_207648 | JGI IMG/M metagenome (GOLD analysis project Ga0316628, IMG submission 207648) | Wetland soil microbial communities from Old Woman Creek delta, Ohio, United States - OWC_Aug_M2_C1_D5_C | ecosystem: Environmental > Terrestrial > Soil > Wetlands | place: USA: Ohio... | reverse complement strand
GTCGAGGCGCAGCGGGAGGTCCGTGCACTCCTCGAACGTGTTCTGGCGCACGTGGATGTCGCCGTAGCACCAGAACACGGCGCCGTCGCAACCGCGCGCCGTGTTGTTGACGATGTCGATGCGCGCGTCCCAGCTCAGGTAGCGCGGCTCGTAGGCGGTGCGGGGATAGTCCACGAGGGGCCCCGTGCAGCCCTCGAAGAGGTTGTCCCGGAACACCGCCGAGAGCGCGGTGTGGTTGGCGTCCGTGTTCCACAGCAGCACCAGATTGCCGTGGTTGTCCCTCACGCGGTTGCCGCGGAACTCGAGCCGGCTGTAGTGGGCGAACAGCGGGTCCTCCGACGCGTTGAGGAGCATCATCCACGAGCTGGTCACGTCGTTGTCCTCGAGCACCAGGTCGCCGCCCCATGATATGTTGAGGAAGCTGGGCGGGCGCAACCGCGCCTCGATGGGGCGGTTCCCGTCGAAGGTGCAGCCGCGGACGGTCAGCGCAGACGGCTCCGCGCCCGTGCCCGGCGCGTCGATGCGGATGCCCTCCTCGACGCTGTTGTTCCTGAAGGTGCAGCGCTCGAGCGTGACCTCCTCCCATCCCTGGAGCGCGAACCAGGCGGGCATCGCCGGGACCCTGCTGTCGTAGACCGTCTCCCTGTTGTCCGCGAACAGGCAATCCGTGAGCACGAAGCGCTCGCGGCCCCCCGTGTGCGAATCCAGCGCCTGCACCGCCAGCAGGGACCCGAAGTTGTGGAGGACCGTGCAGTTGCGAAGCTCGAGGGTGCGCTCGAACAGGTCGTTCTTGTCCCCGACCACGCGCGCGCGGATGAGGGTAGTCCTTACGATCATGGAATCTCTGATCGTGCACCGGTCGAGGAGGACGGTATCGTTGAGGATGAAGGACCGGAGGTTGTCGGGGGCGGGGCCCGGCAGGTACTCGACGCGGATGAGGGACTCGATCATCGTCGAGAACGTGCAGTTGGTCATCACCAGGGTGGCGTCGAGCGTCTTGCGGCCGGTGGACACGGGCTCGAACTCGACCGACACGGACCCGTTGGACCGGCCGAGGACGACCCGGTCGACGGCGATGGCGATGCCGAAGATGGGCCATCCGTTGCCCGGGAGGTCGGGGTTCAGGGTGCCGTTGAGGAGCCGTGCCTTCGAGAGGGTCATGTCGTGCAGCGTCACGGAGTGGGCGTGCGGGCCGTCCCCCGCGAGGGCGGCGGACACGTGGTATCCGAGGACGAGCGGGTCCAGTTGGTCGGTCTTCTGGGAGAACGACCGGAAGTTGCCGGACCTCGCGACGGTCAGCACGGGCGGGCATGCGACGCGCTCGAACGAGCCTCCGGCGACGTCGATGGAGGGACAGTCCGTCGCGCGCAGGACGGTCACCCCGGACGTGACGTCCAGGGTCGCCCCGACGCCCTGGCCCACCCCACTTATGGCGGTGATACGGCAATCGAACCGGCAGAGCGCGTCATGAAGCTCGACGCCCGAGACGTCGAGGGCCGACGCGCCGGTGACCGCGATGACGGGACACTCCAGCTCGACGAGGAACGTGCCCGGGTCGTGGCCGTAGCGGAGGGTCACGGTGGCGTCGACCCTCCTCAGGAAGCTCACGTTCAGGCCCTCGAGGGACGGGTGGCCCCCCTGCACGCGGATGACGCCGGGCGCGACCACCGGTACGCGCTCCGGCACGCCGGCCCTCCTGGTGGCCGCCGAGACCGTCACCTGGTGGAGCCAGTCCATGGCGAGTATCCCGAGACCGTCTACGCGGGTGCCGTCCGCGTGCTCGAGGACGAGCGCGACATTGAAGGGGTACATGATGGAGCAGTCGCGGATGAGGACGGCGTCGGTCGTCGCGATGCGCACGCCATTGTAGCAGTCCTCGAACACGGTCGTCGAGGCGTTCATGCGGCCGAGCACGGCGAACGTGTAGCCGAACGCGGTCGAGCTCGCGAACCGGGTGCCCGTCGAGTTCAGCTGGCCGCCGAGCGGCACCGCGAGCCCGATGGATGCGTTGTACGTGGGGGCAAGGTACACAGTCGAGCCCTCGACGTCGAGGCTCGACTGGACGACGACGCTCCCGCGCACCGCGACCGTCTCGTCGACGACCGTCGTCGGCTGGTCGATGACCCAGTCCCCCGAGGAGGGAGGGGCGTCGCCCGTGATGGTCGCGCCGGCGTGGTCGGATGCCATCAGCGATGCGACGATGAGGGCAAGCGCGGCGACGCAGAGCAATGCGGCCGCGGCGCGGCAGGACGACCCATCCACAACACGTTCCGTCAATCGCGCACCCCTGGATGGTCTCGTAGGTAACCTCTGGCCGGGCACAAATACCTTTGGATTCCAAAATGGCGCGTCGAGCCCCGTCCGTCCGACCCCTCGCAGGGACTCCCCGCGGACGCAGGGCCGTGCGCCGCGACGCCCCGCGGTCCCTTCCCCCCCCGGGGGCGGGGACGGGTCGCAATCCCCGATAACCCGACCGAAGATTTTTTATCCATGCGTTCCAATGGATGCATCCAGCCCCGCGCAGACCGCGCGGGGGAAGCATCGCGCCGAGACGTCTGGGCAGGGCAGGACGACACAGTGGGTGACCGCGCATAATGGGCAAACGAACAGTGGTTGCCTCCGCTTCTTTTGTAGTGGCTCCCAAGGTACTCTTTCGCCCCTCGACGTCGGGCAGGGTGAGCTTGTAGATGTCTGATTCAGGGCAGGAAGTGGAACCCCCCAGTAGACAGAGGAAGGCGGACGAGAAGGACACGACGCAGAGCATGCTGATGGACGGGGCGGCCCCCGTCAACGGCGTGCACGTCAACGGCCTCCTCGACGGCGCGACCGCCTTCGAGCCCGCAATCGCACCCGAGCTCGAGCTGCAGCGGCACGTCGCCGCGGACGCGTCCCGATCAATCGAGGAGCGGCTCGAGGCCTTCGAGGACATCTTCGACTCCGAGATCGGCGACACGGGATTGACCCGCGCGCGCAACATCGAGCGCGAGGTCGCTCTGCGGCAGATATTCCTCAAGTTCGACGGCGGCAACCCCACCGGCACGCAGAAGGACCGCATCGCCTTCGCCCAGGCCCAGGACGCGATGCGCCGCGGCTTCGAGGGCATGACGATAGCGACGTGCGGCAACTACGGCGCCGCGGTCGCGCTCGCGGCCTCGCTCGCGGGGCTCAAGTGCGTCGTTTTCATCCCCCAGGACTACCACACCAAGCGCATCCAGGAAATGACGCGCAACGGCGCGCAGCTCGTCCGCGTGCCGGGCACCTACGAGGACGCCGTGCTGGTCTCCAAGCAGCACGCGGAGGCCGAGGAGCTCTACGACGCGAACCCCGGCGGGGCGAACACCGCGCTCCAGCTCCAGGCCTACGGGGAGATAGCCAAGGAGATCTACGACGACCTGCGCGACGCGCCCGCCGTCGTCGCCGTGCCGGTCTCCAACGGCACCACGCTCGCGGGCATCTACAGGGGGTTCGTGAGCCTCTACCGCCGCGGCAAGACGTCGCGCGTGCCCCGCATGGTCGCGGGCTCGTCCTTCGGCAAGAACCCGATCATCCAGGCCTACATCAAGGGCGCGCAGCGGTGCGAGGACCTCAGCCCCGACGTCATCCACGAGACCGCTGTCAACGAGCCCCTCGTGAACTGGCACTCGGCGGACGGGAACCTCGCCCTCGACGCCGTGCACGCGTCCGACGGCTGGGCGGCCTACGCCACCGACAGGGGCATGCTCACCTACGCGCGCCTCATCCGCGAGCGCGAGGGCCTCTCGGTGCTGCCCGCGTCGACGGCGGGCCTGATAGCGCTTCTCGAGCACCACAGGCGCGAGCCCCTCCCGAGCGACCGGTACGTGGTCATCCTGACGGGGCGGCGCACGTGACGCGCGCCTTCCCCGAGGGGAACGCCATCGTCTACTGCCAGGGCTTCTTCGGCACGACGAACGGCAAGACCGCGCACGGCCTCGTGAGGAGGTGCGAGCGCTACCGCGTCCTGTCGGTCGTGGACGCCAGGCTCGCGGGGCGCGACGCGGGCGAGGTGCTCGACCGCAAGCCCAAGGGCATCCCGCTCTGCGCCTCCCTGCGGGAGGCCTACGACGCGGCCAGGCGCGCGGGCACGCCCGCGACGCACATGGTCATCGGCCTCGCTCCCGACGGCGGGCGCCTGAGCCCGCAGGCCAGGGAGGACGTCAAGGCGGCCATCCGGCTGGGGCTCAACGTGGACTGCGGCCTCCACGACTACCTCTCCGAGGACAGGGAGGTCGCCGCCCTCGCGGCGCGCAAGGGCGTGACCATCCGCGACGTGCGCAAGCCCCCGCCCATCAAGGAGCTGCACTTCTTCACGGGCAAGATAGAGCAGGTCCGGTGCCTCAAAGTCGCGATGCTCGGTGCCGACAGCGCCATCGGAAAGCGGACGACGGCGTGGGTGCTGCTCGACGCGCTGCGCGCGGCGGGCTACGGCTGCGAGATGGTGGGCACCGGCCAGACCGCGTGGATGCAGGGTGCCAAGTACGGGATCCTCCTCGACTCGCTCGTCAACGACTTTGTCGCGGGCGAGATAGAGCACGCGGTGTGGTCCGCCTGGGAGGGCGAGCGGCCCGACGTCATCCTCCTCGAGGGCCAGGGGAGCCTCCTCAACCCGGCCTACCCGGGCGGCTTCGAGCTGCTCGCCGCGGGCCGGCCCGACGTCATCGTGTTCCAGTGGGCCGAGGCCCGCAAGGAGTACGACGGCTTCCCGGGCTTCCGGATGCACCCCCTCGAGCACCAGATACGCGTGCTCGAGCTCATCTCCGGGAAGCCCGTGGTGGCCATCACGCTCAACCACGAGGGCATCGTCCCCGCCGACGTGCCGCGCGCGTGCGCCCGCATCGAGCGTCGGGTGGGCCTGCCGACGGTCGACGTGCTCGTCCAGGGCGCCGACCGGCTCGTGGAGGTCCTGAGGCCACATGTGGCCAAGGCCCGCCGCCGCCGCGCGCGCGGCGCACGGAAGACTTGATAGGGGCGAGGGCCATTCCAAGCACGGGAAGCAGATGACTCCTCCACCCGAAGGGGCCCCCAAGCGCGCCCGCGCGGGGCGCATCCGCGACCGGGCCAAGGCCGACCCGCTCGCGGCGCTGCTCGCCATAGACGCCCTCGAGGTCGGCCCGGTCAGGGTCGAGCCGCGCAGGATGATAGCGCCCTACCGCGTCACCGTGGGGGACCGCACCGACGGCATCGACCTCATCTACAGGTTCGAGGAGGACGTGTTCGACCCGGCCGACCCCGCGTCGGTGAACCTGGCATCCATGATGGGCGCGCAGGTCGCCATCAACTACGGCCTGTTCTGCCGCCGCATCGTGCTGCACGGCCCCTTCACGGGCCGCGACCGCGGCTTCATCCGCGCCGCCATCGACAACACCGCCCGCGAGATATTCGTCATCAAGTTCCTCATGCCCAACCCGTTCCTGCACGGCGCGGCCGCGCACCTGCCCCCCGTCAGGCGCGAGAGCTACGTCCAGGCCGAGGTGGTGTTCCCGGACCCGGTGCCGGTGGGGCTCCTCAAGCAGGCCGCGCGCGGCAAGTCCCCCTGGGGCAAGGACCCGGCCAAGGTGGCGGTGCTCTCGTCGGGCGGCAAGGACAGCCTGCTCACGTTCGCGCTCATGGACGAGATGGGCCGCGACGTGCACCCCATCTTCGTGAACGAGTCGGGCCGGCACTGGTACACGGCCCTCAACGCCTACCGCTACCTCAAGGACACCGTGCCCAACACCGCCCGCGTGTGGACCAACTCCGACCGCGTGTTCCCGTTCTTCGTGCGGCACTTCCCGTTCGTGCGCCAGGACTTCGCCAACGTCAGGTCGGACGAGTACCCCATCCGGCTGTGGACGGTGGCCGTGTTCATCTTCGGCGCGCTGCCCCTGCTGCGCAAGCGCGGCATCACGCGCCTCGCCATCGGCGACGAGCACGACACGACCTGGCGCCTGAGGCACGAGGGCATCACCCACTACAGGGGCGTCTACGACCAGAGCAGGTACTTCGACGAGACCCTCACGCGCTACTACATGGGCAAGGGCTGGGGCGTGGCCCAGTTCTCGGTCATCCGGCCCCTCTCCGAGATGCTCATCGAGAAGGTGCTCGTCGAGCGCTACGCGGATTTGCAGAGGCTGCAGGTCTCATGCCACGCGACCCACATCGAGGGCGACCGCGTCTACCCCTGCGGCGCGTGCGAGAAGTGCCGGCGCATCGTGGCGATGCTCACCGCGCTGCGGGCCGACCCGCAGCGGTGCGGCTACAACCACGAGCAGATAATCAGGTGCCTCAAGGACCTGGACACCCACGACCTGCACCACGAGCGCGTCCAGGCCGAGCACCTGGCCTACATGCTCACCGTCGCGGGCGCGCTGCCTGGCGGCCGCATCGGCTCGGCGCACGCGCACAACCGGCCCATCGTCCTCAAGCTGCGGTTCGACCCCGAGAAGTCGCCCATGAACGCGATACCCGCCGACCTGCGCGAGCCCATGCTCGGCATCGTCCTCGAGCACGCGACCGGCTCGGTCCGCCGGGTTGGCCGGCAGTGGGTCGACTTCGACGTGATGAAGGATGCGGACCTCAAGAGGCCCTACCCGTTCGAGGCCCCGTTCAAGGACAAGAGGGCCAAGAGGAAACCTCGCCGCGCGTCGCCGTCCTACCTGCTGGCGGAGCTCACGTGGCCCGAGGCGCAGGAGAGGCTGCGCGAGGTCGACCTCGCCATCCTGCCGGTGGGCTCCATCGAGCAGCACGGGCCGCACCTCCCGCTCGACACCGACGCGTTCGACGCCGACCACCTCGCGAGGCGGGTCGCGGCCGAGTGCTCGGACCCCAAGCCCCTGGTGCTGCCGCCCATCTACTACGGCGTGTCCTACCACCACGAGGACTTCGCGGGCACCATCTGCATCACGCCCGACACGCTGTCGCGTGTGGTCCACGAGGTGGGCCTGAGCGTCGCCAAGCAGGGCATCTCCAAGCTCGTCATCCTCAACGGCCACGGGGGCAACGTCCCCGCGCTCAAGTTCGCGGCGCAGATGATCAACCGCGACGCCAACATCTTCACGACCGTCGAGACGGGCGAGACCTCGGACGCGGACATCGCGGGCGTCGTGGACACGCCCGGGGACGCGCACTCGGGCGAGATAGAGACGTCGACCACGCTCGCGACGCGCCCGCACCTGGTGCGCATGGAGGAGGCGGTCAGGTTCGTGCCCGACTTCTCGAGCAGGTACCTGGACTTCTCGAGCAGGAGGAGCGTCGAGTGGAACACGCGCACCGCCAGGATATCGCCTTCGGGCGTGCTCGGCGACCCCATGCGCGCCTCGGCAGAGAAGGGCAGGCGCATCTGGGACATCATGGTGCGCAACCTCGTCGAGCTCATCGAGCACCTCAAGAAGATGCCCCTCGACGAGATATACCAAAGGAGGTACTGAGCCTCGGCCCCGCGTGCGGGGCACGGACGGCCGCGGGCGATGGACGGGGGGGTGAAGCCGCATGACGAGGATAAAGAGCGTGGAGGCGTGGCCGGTCGCGATGCGGCTCAAGGAGCCCTACGAGATAGCCTACGAGCGCGTGACCAAGGTCACGAACATCATCGTGAGGATCGAGTGCACCGACGGCGTGGTGGGCCTGGGGTGCTCCGCGCCGGACATCCACGTGACGGGCGAGACGCCGCAGGGCGTGCTCGACGCCATCCGCCGGCGCGTCGCGCGCACGCTGCGTGGCTCGGACCCTCTGCGCACCACAATGCTGCTGGAGCGGCTCGAGGACGTGCTCGAGGACAGGCCGTCCACGCTCGCGGGCGTGGACCTCGCGCTCCACGACATCCTGGGCAAGGAGACGGGGCAGCCGCTGTGGAAGCTGCTCGGGGGGTTCCGCGACCGCATGCGCACGTCCGTCACCATCGGCATCATGCCCCTGCAGCAGACCGTGAACAGGGCGCGCAGGTACAAGCGCGCGGGCTTCCAGTGCCTCAAGCTCAAGGCGGGGCTCGACGTGGGCGAGGACATCGAGCGCGTGCTCGCGGTCCGCGAGGCGGTGGGGAGCGGCATGGAGCTGCGCGTGGACGCGAACCAGGGCTACACGCTCTACGAGACGCTCCGGTTCGTGGAGGAGACGCGCTCCGCGAACCTCGAGCTCATCGAGCAGCCCACGCCCAAGGGCCTGCCCGACCTGCTGGGCCACGTGACCTCGGACGTGCACATCCCGGTGATGGCGGACGAGAGCCTGATGACCCTGCGCGACGCGTTCCGCCTGGCCCAGGGCGACCTCGCGGACATGGTCAACGTCAAGATCATGAAGGTCGGGGGGCTGTCGGAGGCGATGCAGATCAACTCGGTCGCGCGCGCGGCCGGGCTCGAGACGATGGTCGGCTGCATGGACGAGATGGCGCTCGGCATCGCGGCGGGGCTGCACTTCGCGCTCGCGCGGCCGGGCGTGGTCTACGCGGACCTCGACGGCCACCTCGACCTCGTCAACGACCCGACCGCGGGCGCGGTCATCCTCAAGAGGGGCACGCTCTTCCCCACGCAGGCCCCGGGGCTGGGCTTCGAGGGCGACCTCGGGCCGCCGTGAGCTCCTGAAGACCATCTAATATCATGACCTGGGTTATGTCCGGGTCCCCTTCATTCGATATAGATGCACAGATGCGATCAGGACCACCGCAGCGACGAGGAGCAGCACCAGCAGACCCAGCGGCAAGTAACTCTTCACCGAGATGTCCAGGGCTCGGACCATCGGGGGCACGGTATCGAGCGGCTCGCCATCCTCGTCGAGCCGTATTGTGAAGTCGAGAGGTTCCCAGCCCTCCTTCCGCGCCGATACCTTCGCGGGCGAGATGAGGTCGAACCTCGACACGATGAGCTCCAGCCAGCCGTCCTCATCGGTAGTCCCCTGACGATAGGTTCCATTGAGCTCTACAGTGAGAAGTACGTCTTCCACCACCGGTCCACCGGTCTCTGAGAACGGTCCCAATCTCCATCTTACCATAAGGGGTAACACTCGCACCATCAGATCATCGTGGGCTACGTTGCCGGCGATGTCACGTACTTCCAGCTCTATGGTATAGTCCCCGGCCGCTTTGAATTCGAATGTGGGCGTCGAGCCCTCAAGAACCCTTATGGCATCCTCGTAGACGAACCGCCATTCCCAGGATGTGACGCCGACGTTATCCTCGCACATCGAGCCGTCGAGCGTCACCCGGGCGCCCTCGACCACCACAATGTCCTTTCCTGCGCGCGCGACCGGCGGCACGGTGTCCATCACGAAAACCGTCAGGACGTCCTTGCCCGTGTTGCCCGCCGCGTCGTGGGCAGCCAGGACGACCTGGTATGTGCCGGGTCCCTCGAACGTGTACAGCACGCGCACACCGTCCCAGCTCAGCTCCTCACCCACTACTATGACGGTCCACAGATAGCTCACGATGAGGACATTGTCCCAGGAGGCACTCCCGTCGAGCGCAACCTGGGCTCCCATGTCGATAACGAGGTCCGGCCCCGCGTTGACGACCGGAGCAGTCGTGTCCTGGACGACGATGCGCGCCCCATCCTCCCCCGTGTTCCCCTCCGCGTCCCAGACGCGCAGGGTGACGATGCAGCTCCCGACATCGGCCATGTCGAGCGTCACGGTCACCCCCTCGAGCGACCAGGATAACGCTCCCTGGACCGCAGTCCATTCGTACCTCACGATGCCGACGTTGTCCCGTGAACGAAGACCGCTGACCGAGAGCGGTCCCTGCCCTACCACGAGGTCAGGGCCAGCATCAGCTACGGGAGGCTCCGTGTCATGTACAGTGACGGTGAGGTCGTCCGAACCGATGTTCCCGTCGAGATCCGAGGCCCGTAGCGTGACCTCATAGATACCGGGCACCTCGAAGAGGAACGCGACCACGGCACCGTCCAGCGCTATTACCTCCCCTCTGTAGACGAACGACCACCATAGTCGGTCGATTCCAACATTGTCCGTGGATGCCGAGCCGTCGAGGGCGACCGTGACGCCCTGGCCCACATCGACGTCAGGTCCGGCGTCGGCGACCGGCAGGAGCGTGTCGAGGACGCGAACGAGCACTTCGTCAGTGCCCAGATTGCCGGCCGCGTCGACGACCGTCAGCACGACGACGTAGATGCCAGGCTCGTCCAGGGTGAGCTCGACGATGGCCCCCTCCAGCGAGATGTCCAAGCCTGCCGGGTCGACCGTCCATTTGAAACGGACGATCCCTACATTGTCACGTGACGCCGATGCGTCGAGGGCGAACCTCTCTCCCATCCGCACTGTGAGGTCGGGACCTGCATTCGTGGAGGGCGGTTCGGTGTCCAGCACGGTCACGGTAATCGTGTCCGAGCCGTTGTTCCCCCATGCGTCCCAGACGGTGAGGAGGACCGTGTACACGCCTGGCACATGGAACGTAAAGCTGGAGAGGAGGCCAGAGAGGGCCACGGCCTCGCCTCCGCACATGAAGGACCACGCGCTCCTCGTGATCCCGTTGTCGTCAGCGGAGGCTGAGCCATCCAGGGTGACGTTCGTCCCCTGCGGCACGGTCATGTTGGCCCCCGCGTCGGCGTGCGGTGGCAGCCAGTCGACGAGGAGGGTGAGGGGGTAGCGGTCCACGATCCCGGCGCCTCCGGCAAGCACGTATGGCACGTCCCACACCCGTCCGAAGGCCCGCGCGTAGGGGTACCGCGTCGTGAAGTCGCTCCAGTAGTTCCCCTCGGAGCCGTCATGGTAGTTCCCATAAGTGGAGTCCCAGACCTGCGGGCCCCTGTAGGTCGACGTGGCTGGGTCGAGGTTGTTCCGGATGAAGTTGTTGTGATGGACGTACAGGTCGCAGTCCTCCGTGGCACTGATGCCCCATCCGGACGCGCCCCGGATGGTGTTGTAGCTGATGTTCACGCCGGTCGATTGCGTGGCCCAGATGCCGCATGTTAGCCCCTCTATCACGCTACGCGAGATATTGCAATCGGTTACTTTGTTCAGTCGGATGCCAATTGGCGTGTCTGTGATAATGCAGTCTGCGACCGATATTGCGGACGTCCACACAAGCTCAATCCCCACGTCGGAGCACGACGTGAACCGGTTTCCCCTCAGCGCATAATAGGCCGGTAGGCCTGGCACATCGAATGGATTCATCAACGTGCCGGCCACGCACTCTCTGACGATATTGTCCTCGATCAGTGTTCGATACGCCGGTGGATTCTTTAAATCATGGGGACTGCCGAGGATGATGCCGGTCGTGCAATTGGCTATCAGGTTTTTTCTCACAGACCCAGCAAACGGTTCCATACCACCGTACCAGATGCCGCATCTAGAATCCGATATCGTGTTATCCTCCACCACTCCCTCGCGGAGTGACACCTGGATTCCAATGCCACAACAGCGCATGCTATTGTGCGCAAGTATCATTTTAGAGGAGTCGCCGGTCAGACCATAGCCTACGTCTGTGATGATGTTATGCAGAATCTCGCACTCAACGGATTGTAGAGACGACCAAATCGCATTATTCTCAATCCTCTCAATCCAGCAATGAGAAATCTTCTGAGTCCCACAATAGAAACCGGTATAGATGCCATCCTCACAATCCGATATGTGGGTATTTTTTATTACTATATCGCCCCGCTCCAGATCGATTCCATGGATTTGTATTGCACGGCCTGTCAAGTTATCAATCATGACATCCTGTATCTCGACTCGGTCAATTCCCCTGATATTAATTCCATCGTCGACGTTCCATGGGGCATTCTGGCCCCTGGTAACATGACACCATTGTATTGTGATATCGCGTACCTTGAAACCGAGGATACCCATGTCCACGCCTATCACGTCGACGCGTTCCATCCGTACATGTCGGACATCGGTGAAATCGAATCCGAGCGAACCTTGGACATAGGATCCGAGCACGCTCATATTGCTCAACACGAACCATGCGGACGTGTTCGTTACCTTCACTCCAGTGCCGGTGGCAATTGCTATGACAACTCCATCGATGATGTACGGATTCTCCGCAGAACCATTCCCAGTGGCCACTCCATTCTCGGTCGTGAAGTCATCGTCTCCATCGATGACGATGGGTGCGTGTGGGACTTGCTCGGCCGACGAGATGCGAGCAAGTAGCACAATGGCGACCGTCATGACCAGGATAGACGCGATGAGCGATGTGAGTGGCACGTGCCATGGTCCCCTCGACGGCAGCGACGCGTCGGCGTCTACTGCACACGTCTGTGCTCCATCGAACGAGGATACCATGACGAGCGCGACCCCATGGAGCGTGGCACTCCTTGTGAACATTGGACCGACCCATTAATATAGGTGTTGGTATCAGACATGATTTTCGAGTCGCTAATGTGGTGGCCGGTCGAGATGGGCTTCGAGGGCGACCTCGGGCCGCCGTGAGCGGGCGCGCGCTATGGCCCCGGCCGCCCGCGTGAACGTCTCGTCCTGCGCAGCGCGATGGGGACGACCAGGCAGACCACGACCGCGACCAGCAGCAGCCACCACAGCAGCCCCGGCGCCACCGAGACCTCGGGCAGCCGCCTCATGCGGGGCACGGGGTCGATGGGGTGGCCGGAGGCGTCGAGCCTGGCCGTGAACCGCAGGTCCTCGTAGCCCGGCTTGGTCGCGACGACGTAGGCGCCCACGGCGGCGTCGAACCTGACGACGACGACCGCGAGCCATCCCGTGTCGTCGGTGGAGCCCTTGTAGTCGGTGCCGTTCATCATGACGCACACCCACACGCCCTCGATGAACCGGTCGTCCTCGTCCATGAACGGCCCCAGGCGCCACGTTATATTGAGCGGCAGCACGGTGACGGTGAGCGTGTCGGTCGCGGCGTTCATGGCCGCGTCCTCGACGCGCAGCTCGACCCTGAGCACGCCCGGGGCCCCGGTCGGCACGCGCAGCACGGGGCCCACGTGGATGGTCCTGGCCTCACCGGCGCGCACCGTCCACACGAAGCTCACGACGCCCACGTTGTCGCGCGAGGCGCTCCCGTCGAGCAGCAGCTCGTCCCCCTCGACGACGGTGCGGTCGCCGCTGCCCAGCACGGCCACGGGCGGCTCGATGTCGAGCACGCGCACCACGAGGCGGTCGCCCGCGACGTTCCCGGCAGCGTCGGCCACGGTCAGCGTGACCTCGTACGCGCCCGCGACGTCGAACGCGTGCGTCGCGATGGGCCCGACGAGCACCACGTCGGCCCCCGCCGCCCGCAGGGTCCACACGAACGAGACTATGCCCACGTCGTCCTCCGAGCCAGAGGCGTCGAGGATGGCCGTGGCGTGCTGGTCGACCTCGATGTCGGGGCCGGCCACCGCCGACGGCGGCCTCACGTCCCTCACCGTGACGACCACCATGTCGGTCCCCCAGTTGCCGGCCGCGTCGGTCACGTTGAGCGTCACGACATAGACCCCGACGTCGAGCTGCTTGATGTACGCGACGGGGCCCTCGTGCGTCTCGAGGACCCCATCGATGGGGAGCGTCCACCTGAAGCCCACGACGCCTACGTTGTCACGGGAGCCCACGCCGATGAGCTCGACCGTCGTGCCCTGCGGGACCGAGAGGTCCGCGCCTGCTTCCGCGACGGGGGGCTCGGTGTCGCGCACGCGCACGAACATCACGTCCTTGGCCGAGTTGAACGCGGAGTCCATGACCGTGAGCACGACCTGGTAGGTGCCCGCGAGGTCGAAGGTGAACTCGGCGGCCGTGTCGCCGAGCACCACGTCCTCGCCACCGTAGCGGAACGACCACGACCAGAGCACGACGCCGACGTTGTCGGTCGAGCCGCTCCCGTCGAGCGTGACGGTCGCGTGCTGGTCGACCACGACATCTGGCCCGGCGTCGGCGACGGGCGGGCTGAGGTCGCGCACGCGCACCACGAGCGAGTCCGTGGCCCAGTTCCCCTGCGCGTCGGTGACGTTGAGGACCGCGACGTAGTCGCCGGCGGTGCCAATCGAGAGGCTCGCGACGACGGTGTAGAGCGTGAGGTTGAGGCCGCCCGGGTCCACGACCCACCTGTGGGCGGCGACGCCGTGGTCGTCGGACGAGCCCCTGCCGTCCAGGTGGAAAGGCTTGTCGACGTTGACCGTGATGTCGTCCCCCGCGACGGCGACGGGCGGGACCATGTCGATGACAAAGACGAGCATCGTGTCGGAGCCGACGTTGCCCCATGCGTCCCGCACCGTCAGGGCGACGACGTACGTCCCGAGGGGGCCGAAGGTGTGGTTCGCGACCGGCCCATCGAGAGAGAGGGGCACGCCGAGGTACGTGAGGTCCCAGGTGTAGCTCATTATCCCAAGGTCGTCCGTCGACGCGCGACCGTCGAGCGTGACGGTCGTGTTCTCGCCCACGGTCCGGTCGGGGCCCGCGACGGCCACGGGCGGGCGGATGTCGACCATGAGCGTGAGCGGGTACTGGTCCGCGGTCTCGTTGAGGCCCCAGATGTCGTAGGGCGTGTCCCACACCTTGCCCCGCGGCTTGGCGTCCGGGTACCACTGCACGAAGTCGGCCCAGTAGTTGCCCTCGGTGCCGTTGTCCCACTGGTTCATGTCCGTGTCGTCGTGGGCCTGGTGGCCCCAGTAGCGCGAGGCGCCGTCGTCGTAGCAGCTGCCGATGAGGTTGTTGTGATGGACGAGGGCCCCGCTGCACCTCGCCAGGGCGATGGCCGCCCCGGTGCAATCCCGGATGTCGCACTCCGTGACGAGGACATCGCTGGAGGTCGAGATGTCGACACCTCGGGCGCAATCGCCCACCGCGCACCTGCGCAGCTCGGTGAACGAAGACGAGAGCAATCCGATGCCCTCGGCGAACCCGTCGACCTCGCACCCGAAGACCATGCAGCCGCGCGAGCTGAAGATGTCGATGCCTGCCGTGCCGTCGGAGCTTCCGGCGGAGAGAGCGCAGGCGCGCACGAGCGAGTTCGGCGAGGACCTGATGACGACAGCGGTGGCCGCGTCCGAGATGGCGTTTTCGATGAGCGAGCCCGTGGTCCACTCGAGCATAATCCCCACATCGGACCTTCCCGAGAACCGGCTCGACCGGACCCACACATCCTGACAGTCGATGAACTCCGCCCCGCGCTCCCCGCAGTGCAGAAAATCGCAGTTCTCGACCCAGATCACTGTGCATTCTCTTGCCGAGATGCCCATCTTGGAGGTCCCGCCTGACGAACCGAGCGTCGTGTTCCTGATCTCTGCGGACATGTGCATCAGAAGTATGCCTGTCGAGGCCGAGGTCACCTGGCAACCGTCCAGGATCAACGCCCCCTCGTACCAGAGGTCCCAGTCGACCCAGTTGCCGATGGCATAGATCCCCATGTCCGTGCAATTCCAGATTGTGGTGTTGGTGATGCTTGCAGAGTTCACAACGATACCGGTGTTGGTGCAGTTCCCTACGGATGTGTCGGAGATGGAGGCATAGCCCGCTTTTATGCCGTTCTCCCCGCCCGAGATGTCCGAACTTGTGATGTTGACCTCGTCTACGAGGATGCCAAATAAGCTGTTCGCCCACCCCTCGATGCGCACGCCGGTGACGTTGATGAGGCCGCACTCGGTCGCCCGGACCCCATAGTACGCTCCCTTGATTGTGCAGTTCGTGATGTCGCACCGCTTCGAGGAGACCATGTGGATGGGCTGGCGCACCCCGTCGAACGTCAGGTTGGCGATGGTGATGTTGGTGCACCGGTAGAGTATCACCTGCCCCGTGTCGCGGTCGAGCGTGACGTTGCCGATGTGGATGAGGTACCTGAGGGCCTTCCCGTCCACGGTGTTCGTGTCCGGCGCGTCTATCACCTGGAGGTTGTCATCGACGTACAACCCCCCCTTCCCCATGCGGTTGCGATGCAGGTCGATGAGCCTGGAGCTGAACAGCTCGATGTCCCAGATGGAGTTGTCAACAGCGATGCCGTCCAGGATCTCGGAATCCTCGGTGTCGACCAGGGATATCCCACGGGCGTTCCCGCTGGCGTTGCACCCATAAAGGAGAATATCAGCCATCCTGCTCGTGGACAGCCCTTCCAGCCTGATACCGAACCTCGAGCAGTGGATGCCTTTGCATCCATCGAGGTAGCAGCTCTCGCACTGGCGGATTGTGATTCCATCCCTGAATCCGCTCGCGCTGACGCTCGTCAGGAGAAACTCGTAGCATTTGAAGAGGTCGACGCCAATCGTGCCGTTGGAGACCGTGACGTTGTCCAGGATGGTTCGCCTCGAACTCGTGAGTTGGACGCCGTAGGCCATGTCCACGACGGTGATGTTGTCGATGAGGGCGTTCCTCACCGAGCTCATCCAGATGCCGTACCCCCCGGGGGTCCCGGGACCATGGACGATGATGCGGCGCAGGACGAAGTGGGCGTTCGTGTTCTGGATGCGGACGCCGTCCGCCGACGAGCCCGAGATGCTCCATTCCTCTATGATGTAGGGGTCCGCGTCCGTGCCGCTGCCGGACACGACGCCGTTCGCGGAGGTGAACCCGGCGTCGCCGTCTATCGCGATGGGCGTGTGCGGGGACTGGTCGGCCGCCGAGATGCCGGCCAGCAGCAGAAGCGCGCATGTAAAGAGCAGGACAAGCGCGGTCACCGATGGGAGTAGCCCAAGGCGCGACCGCTCAACTGTTCGTGGCCTGGTCGGGGTGGGAGTGGCCGGCTCTGCCGCATCGGAGGAGGATACCATGTCGAGCGCGACCCCATGGAGCATGGCACTCCACTTGCATCATGGTGGGGCATCCCTTAAATAGGTGTTGGTATGCGCCCTGCCAGCCCGGACAGCCATCTGGGCGCGTGTCCTGCTCGCAAAGGACTAATATCGGCCAGATAATAGCCACCCCGCATGCCCGCCTGCGACCGCTGCCCCGAGGAGGCCGTCATCCTCGTCCGCCACGCGGGGCGCCACCTGTGCGCCGAGCACTTCGTCGAGCTCGTCGAGCGTCGCGCGCGCCACGCCATCCGCGCCCAGGCCGACATGACGGACGGGGGGACCATCGCGGTCGCGGTCTCGGGCGGCAAGGATTCGATGACCTGCCTGGACCTCGTGCGGCGAACGTTCGCCCCCCGCAAGGACATGCGCGTGGTCGCCATCACCGTCGACGAGGGCATCGAGGGCTACCGCGACCGGTCCATCCCGGTCGTGGCATCGTACTGCCGCGAGCACGGCGTCGAGCACGTCGTGACGTCCATCAGGGACGAGCAGGGCACGACAATCGACCAGGTGGCCGCGATGGGGCTGCCCGAAACCCCGTGCGCCTACTGCGGCGTGTGGCGCCGGTGGTCGATGAACCGCGCGGCGCGCCGCGCGGGCGCGCGCTACCTGGCCACCGGCCTCAACCTCGACGACACCGCGCAGAGCGTGCTCATGAACGTGTGCCGCGCCGACGTCGAGCGCCTGGCCAGGCTGGGTCCCCACGAGAGGGTCCAGCCCGGCCTGGTGCCGCGCATCCAGCCCCTGCGCCACATCCCCGAGGTCGAGGACTACCTCTACGCGCTCCTGCGGGGCATCCCCATCCACGACGCCGAGTGCCCCCACTCCTCGCGCGCCCAGCGCGGCCGCTACCGCGCGATGCTCCACGCGCTGCTCGAGGACGAGCCCTCGGCCGCGCACGCGCTCGTGCGCACGCTGGACAAGCTCCAGGGCGCGCTCGCGGACGCGTTCCCGAGCGCGGAGCTGCGCCCCTGCCCCGCGTGCGGCGAGCCCTCCCCCGGCGAGGGCCCGTGCAAGGCCTGCGCGCTCTCGGCGCGCGCCAGGGAGGCCGCCGGGGCCCACCCATAAGGCCGCCTGAGGGGCCCGTTCTTCGCGCTGCGTGAGAGCGCCGCGCCACACGCTGGCACCCCCCCAGCGTTTATCATTTCCAAGAACTGTCCGGCATCCCTTATATAGGGCATCCCAGCATCAATTAGACCGGTTCCCATGACTGAAGAGGTCCTCGATGGAGTGCTCGACGAAGGCTACGAGGAGGTCGTCGAGTTCGAGTGCCCCGTCTGCAACACGCACGTGGCCCAGGAGTCCAAGACCTGCCCGGGCTGCGGCGCGGTGTTCATCTCCCCCGAGCAGATGGAAAGGGAGGTCCTCGAGTCGGTCGCGGGCGCGCGCGCCGCCGAGGCCGAGGTTGCCGACGACGACGCGGACCTCTCCCTCGAGCCCGAGGCCGAGGAGGACTATCTGCTGGACGACGCGCCCGGCGCCCTGCCCGGGGCCGCGGAGGACGACGAGCTCGACGACGAGGAGCTCGACGCCGAGCTCGCGGCCATGGAGGAGGACCTGCGCAAGGAGGTCGCGGACGCGCCCATCGAGGTCGCGGCCGCGCCCGACCCCATCCAGCTGGACCTGGGCTACGAGGAGGACATGGCGGCCGAGGAGGAGGTCGAGGCGGCGTTCGGAAAGGCCGTCGCGGTGTCCGCCGACGACCACGACGCGCTCGCCGAGCTCGCGGAGCCGACCTTCACGGAGAGGCTCTTCGCCCGCGCCGGCATCGGCATGTTCCTGGCCGGGGGCGCGCTGTCGCTCCTGGTCATCATGTGGGACCCGCTGCACGGGCAGCAGCTCGCGCTCGGGCTCATGCAGCTGCAGTTCCTGGTGTTCAGCCTGGCGTTGTTCATCGTGGGCTTCACGGTCGAGATGCTCCAGGCGTACTCGCTCGCGACGCACGACGACCTCGTCGCGACGGCCTAGCGTGTTTATCTTTGAACAGTGCGATTAAGCCGATGTCACAGGTCGACCGATGGCTGCGAGGACGGTGCCACGGTGGGCCCAGGGATGGATGGGAGGGATGGGTTCGACCCTTGAGCTTACTCTGCTGCGATGCCCGGGGTGCGGCGCAGACCTCCAGTTCGCCCCCGACCTGAAGCTGGGCACGTGCAAGTACTGCGGCGCCCAGGTCGCGCTCACGGAAAAACCCCTCGGGGCGCTGGGCACCGACGTCGACAAGATGAAGGCTGCCATCGAGCTCCAGAAGAGG